>Ga0181379_1000010_pt1 | contig 110572 bp, 101 predicted proteins | sample 2SPOviralmetaG_FD_130115 | JGI IMG/M metagenome (GOLD analysis project Ga0181379, IMG submission 130115) | Marine viral communities from the oligotrophic San Pedro Time Series (SPOT) site, San Pedro Channel, CA, USA - 2 SPOT_SRF_2009-07-10 | ecosystem: Environmental > Aquatic > Marine > Strait... | reverse complement strand
GACGCATTCCCCCTGGACCCATCGGAAACCCTCGACACTGACTCCGACGGACTTGGGAACAACGCAGATACCGATGATGACGGGGACGGCGTGCTCGATGTGAGCGACGCATTCCCGATGAACGCCACCGAGTGGGCCGACTTCGACGGCGATGGTACAGGCGACAACGCTGACACCGATGACGATGACGACGGCGTGCTCGATGAGAGCGACGCATTCCCCCTGGACCCATCGGAAACCCTCGACACTGACTCCGACGGGATAGGTAACAACGTCGACACAGATGATGACTCAGACGGCGTGCTCGATGAGAGCGACGCATTCCCCCTGGACCCATCGGAAACCCTCGACACTGACTCCGACGGGATAGGTAACAACGTCGACACCGATGATGACTCAGACGGCGTGCTCGACGAGGACGACGCATTCCCCCTGGACCCATCGGAAACCCTCGACACTGACTCCGACGGGATAGGTAACAACGTCGACACCGATGATGACTCAGACGGCGTGCCCGATGAGAGTGATGCGTTCCCACTCAGTCCAGCGGAATCTGTGGATACCGATGGAGACGGGCTTGGGAACAACGCCGATACAGACGATGATGGAGACGGCGTGCTCGATGAGAGCGACGCATTCCCCGTAAACGCCACCGAGTGGGCCGACTTCGACGGCGATGGTACAGGCGACAACGCTGACACCGATGACGATGACGATAGCGTGCCCGACGAGAGCGATGTATTCCCGTTAGACGCCGGTGATTGGGCCGACTTCGACGGCGACGGAATAGGCGACAATACAGATACCGATGATGATGGGGATGACGTTCAAGACGCTGTAGATAATTGCCCAGATACGCTTGCCACAATGAGCCAGACAGATACTGCAGGTTGCTCGGCCGAACAGAGGGATACAGACGATGACGGATTGAATGACTTCCTCGATGATGACGATGATGGCGACGGATGGACGGATTTAGATGAAAGCGTATGCGATTCAGACCCTCTACTGGTAACAGATAAGCCAATAGATAGCGATGCAGATCTAACTTGCGATATTCTGGACGAAGATGATGACAATGATGGTATTTCGGACCAGCTTGATGTCTTCCCATTAGATCCATCCGAGAGTATTGATACGGATGGCGACCTTATCGGGGACAATTCAGATACTGACGACGACAACGACGGAGTACTAGATGTAAATGACGCATACCCTCTTGATGAGACGAGGACGTATGATGAGAGGATCCTGATAGGAGCTGCAGCCATAGGAGCAGCACTGATCGCAGCCCTGGGCGTTGCATCCGTATTGGGCGTTAAGAAAAGAAAAATCAAGCCGGACAATACTGATATTCAGATGATGCTCCAGGCCCTTGAGAGATAGAATATGAGGCCATAAAATGGCAAAGATAAGGACAACACCTGAAGAATTTCAGGTGGATGAGTTTTATTCTGGAGATAAACTGATTTTTACAGAGGACACAGCACTTCCTTATCAAATATTCAAATTGACAAAGACTGGATGGGAAACCCAGGCCCTCTCGTCGAACATATCGAAAAAACATGGGATACCTGTCGATGCCTGGGGCTTTTCAGGACTCAAGGATAGACGTTCAAAGACGACTCAACTAGTTTCGTTACCTTCCAGATATGCACCTAAAAATCGAATTTCAGGAAAGGATTGGACGCTCGAGCCTCATGGGGCCTTCGGTCGACATCTAAAATCGGGCGATCACAGTGGAAATAGATTCTCAATAGTAGTCAGAGACATACGGCACAGGGAGACACAGTTGCTCGCGAGTCGAGTCGAGCAGATTTCAAAGATAGGACTACCAAACTGGTTTGACTCGCAGAGATTCGGCTCGGCAGCCAAAGGAAAATTGCCCGGTGAGTTGCTCATGAAGGGAGACTTGGTAGGGGCCATGAAACTTCACTTGACAGAACCCCAACCATCAGATCGCTCAAGTCGACGCAGGGACAGGAAGTATCTGAAGTCAATTTGGCCGGACATCGATAGGGTCAAGATCGATTCCATCGATCATCAGCCTTTCAGACGAATCATAGATGGCTGGAAGTCATCATCGAAATCAACATCTCACAAAAAATCCCTTTACGAATCATCCTTGTCCGCGTATCTCGCAATGCCTAGAAGGCTACGCGGCCTTTGGATATCAGCATGGCAATCGTATATCTGGAACGATGTTCTTAGGAACGCTCTCCTTGAAAACATCGAGAACCACTTATTACGGCCAATAGACATAGGCGTGGGAGGACCACTTCTCTATCCAGAGGCCCCACCAGGGAGGCGCGGATACGCCAAGAGGTCTCTAGTAGAATCTCTAGCAAAACGTCTGAAAGAGATTCCCGAGTCAATTAGGATGCCAGTACCGTCCATGGTAAAGGAGTCGAAGAATGACGATCTAATGGTATTGAGAATGAATTCGAATCCACCCAATCCTGATACTGACCTCGATCTTCTAAAGATCAAAATGGCAGATTTTAGCCGTGAAACAGTCTTGCATCCTGAAGAAGTCCTATGCACAGAACCTGTTATTGATGATATGCACGGTTCCCCGAAACATAAGAGGTGGACTTGTAAAATTTCATTCACCCTGCCGCCAGGGTCATATGCCACTAACGTAATACGGAGATTGTTCGATTGAAGACCCGAATCATAAATATCCCCAATCACTTAAGGAGCAATTCCAGTATTTCGATAACCCCCAAAGGCCCCTTCTTTTTGGTGACACTATCAACAGCATTGCGCACCTCATCTAATTCCCCATCAACAGCCACTGAGTAACCCGTTAGATTGAACATTGAAACATCATTCAACGCATCCCCGCAGGACAGAACTCTGGATGGATCAATTCCCCTTCTAGAGAGCTGAATCTCCAGTGCCGATCTCTTATTTACGCCTCTTTCAGTAACATGTATTGCAAAACCAGTTCCAACGACCCTAAGATCTGACCACTCAGAGTCGGCAAGAAGAGTGCGCATACGATCCACATCATAAGGCCCCGAAACACACCACTCAGTCTCCCTCCATCTATTGGACTCAATTCCCTCTGGGTCAATTTCTTGCATCTCGCTTGCCAACCACTCAATCGCATCCCTGCATCTCTCACCATTCGCCATCGGCTCTATGCCTCTTTTCTGTGGCCCATCCCAAAGAATCCCTCCGTTTTCTGCTACAATAAATCCAGACAAGCCAAGAGCCTGATGAACAGGAGTCAGATTTGGCAAGGTTCTTCCCGATGCGAGAGACACTGAAACACCATTCTTTTCGATTTCCTTTACCAAACCAATTAATCCCTCAGGCATGCCCGATCTATCCATCAAGGTCCCGTCAACATCAAACACAATCATGTCAATATCTGTAAGATTTGGAATTTTGATGCCATCCTTCATGTATCTCGCCTGGATGTCCCTCACAGCCCGCAGTTTGAAGTTATACGTGCCTGTACGCATCTTCATGGATACAGACAAATTCACTCTAGATGCGTCTGATATTCACTCTCTGAAATCTCCTATGGATTTCAGAGATATGGGCGATATATCGCTAATGAGAATGAATCTTCCAGATGAGGAAAGTATCGATGAGTCAGAATTATTGGCTGATGGAATTATTGAATTTGAATGGGGTATTCGCGGCATAGATTGTCCAGATTGTGCAATGAAGGCTACTACGGTTCTGAAGAGAATGCCCGGAGTGACTGAAGCCAGAGTATCAGCTACCGAGGGACGAGTAAGAGTAGTAATGGACATTTCTGTGGGACGAACTTCGAAAGCATCCACCGTCCTTTCAGGACTCGGGCATACCCCTGATATCGAATGGGAAGAAATTATTGGAGTCACCCCTTCTATCGTTGCGTCAACTCATGGGATAGACAGACACCAGCTGAAAAATAGAATCTTGGAAATACCCGGAATTCTAGATGTCCGATTTGAAGATGCTATGATCGAAATAATCAGAGTCCCAATTAAAGATCTTAGAGTAAGAAATTATGCAGGATATAAATTGAACAAGATACTAGGGGGGAGATTGAGAACAAGACCCTCGTCCACCATACGTCTTCGAGATGATCAAAAACAACTCATTGCTGCAATCATGACTATTCCATCCCTACTTGCAGTGATGTTTCTGTCAAGTTCTGAGATGCCAAGCATAGTTCCCGCATCACTAACAATTCTGGTAGTTATGTTCGCCGGACAGCCGATGTTCAAAACGGCTATAACGAGCCTTTTCAACATGGTTCTAGGCTTCCAATTTCTAACTTCGATGGCAGTTATAGGGGCCTTACTCCTCGCAGAATGGGAAGAAGCGATAATTGTAACAGGACTGGTAGCCCTTGCAGCATATATCGAGGAGAGAACCTTATTCGAGGCAAGAAAAGCCATGCAGGGAGGACTTGACCGTCTTCCCAAATCAGCACGTGTCATTACAGATTCTGAAGGGCATTCGTATTCGACGGGTATAGAGGCTCATGGGGATGGCAAAACTCCGATTGAAGACGTTGTACCCGGAGATATCATAGAAGTGAGGTCAGGTGAAATAATTCCTGTTGACGGCATGGTGATTGAAGGAAATGGGTTGGTTAACCGCTCTCCGTTGACTGGAGAACCGATACCTGTATCGGTAGTACAGGGGGCATCTGTAGAAGCAGGACTGAATTTAGTCCGTGGACCAATCTCAATTCGCACGGTAGAGGTAGGAAGCAAAACGCGACTTTACTCGTTGATTGAGATGGTCAGGAAATATCGAGAAACTCCAACTTCAACTCAATCCATAATCGAGCGTTTCACGGCTGTCTGGGTGCCCTTGGTACTCGCTTCCTCAATTGCGTATGGATTGTATTCCGGTGACATGGTCGCAATGCTCATTCTATGGGTCGTCTCATGTCCATGCGCTCTTTTGCTCGCTGCACCCGTGCCTCATGCAACCGCACTATCCGCTGCCTCCGCTGCCGGGGTGGTGGCACGAGGAGGAGATGTTATTGAGAACATAGCAAGTGCAAATTTAGCCTTCTTGGATAAAACTGGAACACTCACCTCCGGTCAGCCCACCCTCGAGCAGATATACACAATAAGGGGAATAGACCAAGGATTCGCACTTTCGATTGCAGCCGCTCTTGAGATGAAAAGCAATCACCCATATGCGGACGCAGTGATTGAAGAAGCAGAAAAACGTATGATAGAGCCATCAAGCATCCTATCTATCAGCGATGGAGAGGCCGGCGTCAGAGGGGTAGTAGATGGTTCCCATGCTGCATTCGGAGCTTCCAGTTGGATCAAATCATCCGGTTTCAAAATCAATCAAAGACTAGAGAAAATTCAGAAAACCACATCATTAGAGGGGCTCGGTAGTAGTTTATTGGCTTTCGAAGGTCGTACAATCGCACTATTCACGTTTAGGAATGACGATTTGAGAGCAGGTGCTGATACGCTCGTGACATCGCTTATGGCCAATGGAGTTGAAGTACAGATCCTCTCTGGTGACCAGCAACTTGCAGTTGAAAGATTCGGACAATCGCTAGGAATCCCAAGATCAAGATGTAGGGGCGATGTTGATCCAGAAGGAAAAGCACTCTTTGTAGAGCAGATGACTGCTGCGAGGCCCACTTTGATGGCTGGTGATGGCTTCAATGATTCCGGCGCTCTTGCAACTGCCACGGTGGGAATAGCAATGGGATCTGCAGATCAGATAAATTTGGATGCTGCAGACGTACTCATACCGGGTCATGATCCAATGATAATAGCCAAACTAGTCGATATCTCAAAGCGAACCAGGAAGAGAGTCTCATACAATATCGCGATCTCAATGGGAGTCACATTGTTACTTGTAATGACGACATTACTGGGTCTGAATTCTAGTATCGCCATTGGAATTGTTCTTCATGAGGCTTCCGTATTTATCGTAATACTGAATGGCATGCTCGTGAAGGACTCAGGCGACTCACCATTCATGGTCGTTAGAAACGTTGTAGGACACTTATTCAGAGACTCCAAGGAAGCCTTCACTACCGCAATAAACAGTAGGAAGGTCCCTGCGACCACTTCATGAACAAGAACAGGGAGCGAGTTACGTGGACGGCCGACCGGAGATCGAATCAAAAGTTGCACCACCCGTGGCAAGATGTGCTCATTGCCAGGGCATGCTCCCCCTAGGTTTGGGTGAGAAGACTTGCATCCTTTGCGGCGCGGTGTGCCTAGTAACTCATGAGCGCACGATCATAGATTTACGAGAGGAGAAGATTCCATGTCCGAAGTGCTCTACGCTGGTCGTAGCTGGTACTGAAGAGAGGCCAGTTGACTTGATTTGCGGGTCCTGTCAAGGACCGTTCAGAATAATCCCCAAGGTAGTCAAGGTCGAGATTGGATGTCCATCTTGTGACAGAATGCTAAGACTCCGTCCAAGGCCAGGCTCTAGGAAAATATCTTGTCCAGCATGCGAAAGTGAGTTCTCTGTGACATTCTAACTTCTTCAGGGACTTTGAAGTCTGAACACTCCCTCGAACTGCCCCGGACGCGGTCATATGGAGGACTCAGATATCTCGAGTAATGCTGCCGAGGCGCTCTCTAAGATGCGTAGAGAACGAATCAACTGGGTCAATGGAAATCGACCAATTTCAATCAAATCCGAGACCCTTGATTCAGCTACCGATTCAATGAAGGCTGAGTTGAATAAGGCGCTATCGGACACAACAGCTCGTATGGAGAACGTCCGCCAAGTAATAGCGGAAGCACAGAATGAACGCATCGAGCAAGACCTTCGCAGGATAAGCGAAGACATGGTGGAGATGAATGAGGAGCAGATATCCGAATTCGAAAGCCGCGCACTACGAGCAGAAGAAAGACATCAGAGAATGGATATGGAGTCAAGACTCGCACATGAGGAAAGGCGTATCCGCGATAGGCTAGATGTCGATAGAAGACGCAGATCCGATCTATTAGCACTCAGAACAAGAGAACGAATATCGTCCGATATCGAGGTTGAATATGAAGAGAGACTCGATGCATTGAGAAAGAGAATTGAGATGGAGCACGAATTGGAGTTGGAAAGATTGGAAAGACGACTTGAGAATGAACTCTCTAATGCTCTTTCTAACTCCGTACGAATAAGATTGGACGCAAAGAGAATCGAGCTACAGGCTGAGATGGCGGAGCGTCTCAGATCGTATAGGATAAATCGCGAGGCTGAGATTACGAATCGTATAGAAAAGCAAAGGGCGAAGATAGAAGCTGAGAATAAAGAGGCAATATCAATCCGTTTAACCTCCATCGAAGCTGCTGCAACATCTGAAATCGATGGAGACCTTGAGGCATGGTTTACTGCTGAAAATGAGGCTATGAAGAAGATAGCCACCATGAGGAGGAGAGAGACACTTCTCTCTGCATGGGCGGATCTTGAAAGAAGACTAGAAATCAATCGAGCACAGAGGGTTTCTGATCTCAAGAGCCGACTCCGTTCATTCGCTGATCAAGACATCGAAGCCCCAGACGTCGAATCAATCGAGAGGGAGCTTCTGAAAGAGTGGGACCGCATAGTCGAATCAGCCGCCTCCTCAATAGTCGATGGCTAACCGCTCCTCTCAGTACGTATCATCTCAAGTCTTGAACTAACTTCTTTGGCGAGATTCCAGTATGCAAGACTTCCAGGATGCCTTTCAATCGGCCTCTTGGAGAGAGCAACCGGCGCACCTTCCAAAGGAGCCTCAGCCACAGCAATACTTCTCGGAATGTAGGTTTCTAGGACTCTGCCGCCAAAATGACGTTTCGCTGCATCAGCCACCGTACGCCCGAGATTAGAACCACCTTGAACCATCGTCATGGTTATTCCAAGAAGACCAAGTTTCGGATTGACCGCAGTTTGAACCCTATTCAGGGTATCTAGAAGCTGGCCCATGCTTTCCAATGCATAGAACTCTGCTTGTATCGGGATGAGTAACCAATCTGCAGCCGTCAGCGCATTGACAGTCAGTAACCCCAGGGAAGCAGGCGTGTCTATGACTATCAGATCATAATCATCTATTGCACTCTCCAGGGCGATCCTAAGACGGTGCTCTCTCCCGATTCTCATTGCCAATTCTATCTCTATCCCTGAAAGGTCCAAATCCGCAGGGAGCAGAGAAAGACGATCAACGCGATGACCTTTTGGAGGCCCTCTGGGCCGGTCCGGATTCTGACGCCTCCAAGCCCTACTCATACATTTTGTCAATTCATCTGGCGCCAAAATATACGGGCCAGAATCAATTCTGGACCCATCGATAACCGCTTCAAACAGATTATTCATAGTGGGTCCAAGAGACCGCTTTTCAACTCCAAAAGTCGTTGCCACGTTTCCTCTAGGGTCAAGATCCACAATCAGAACTTTGTTGGGCGATATTCCCATTTCAGAGGAACCTGCTGCAAGCGCAGCACCAAGATTAGTCACCGTAGTGGTCTTACCGCATCCACCTTTGTGATTCACTACAGCGATGACGACAGCACGCCCCATGCAACTGCCCGGGAGCCGACGATGGATGGTACTTGCTCATTGTACGACTGGAACTGGGACTTCTGAAATCACCTTTCGAACAATGTGTTCGCCAGTTATGCCCCTTATTTTTGACTCAGGCTTCAAGACAATTCTGTGACTCACAACATCAAGCGCCACACGCTTGACATCATCAGGTATCACGTAGTCCCTGCCGTCAATCGCAGCACTTGCTCGCGCCGTCTTGAACAGAGACTGACTCGCTCTGGGAGACGCGCCAGTCACGACACGGTGATCTTCACGAGTCCTCTGAACAAGCTCTACAATGTACGTCAAGATGGCTGCATCGACATGGACTGTCTCCAGCGCCTTCTGCATGGCGACAACCTTCTTTGGACTCGTAATCTGTTGAACATCATGTTCGTCCTTCCCCCTGAGCTTTCTACGCTGCAATATCGACTTCTCTTCCTGTCTGTCTGGGTATCCCATTGACATCTTCATCAGGAAGCGGTCCATCTGAGCTTCAGGGAGGGGATACGTCCCCTCCTGTTCTATCGGGTTCTGGGTGGCAATCGTGATGAATGGTGCTGGAAGTTTGTGGGTGATCCCCTCAATCGTGACTTGCTTCTCTTCCATGGCCTCAAGCAGCGCCGCCTGAGTTTTCGGTGGAGCTCTGTTAATTTCATCTGCTAGAAGCACATTGGTGAACAATGGACCCGGTCGAAGCTTGAATTCACCCGCCTGTTGATCGTACATGTATGTCCCCATGATGTCCGCAGGAAGGAGGTCTGGTGTGAATTGAACACGCTTGAATTTACATCCAAGAGCTGTAGCATATGTGTTGGCCATCAATGTCTTTGCAAGTCCGGGGAAATCCTCTAAGAGCATATTTCCATTGGATAGAATCCCTACAGCGATCTTTCGAAGATTCTCTTCCTTCCCGATTATGACTTTAGCCACCTCACCCATTAGGTTGTTGGAGATCATTGAGACAGTTTGAATGAGCTCTCTCGAACTCGGGTCGCTTGCAGCCATCGCCATGGTGAACTCGACCCGTATTCTATTGATTGCGCATTAAAGGGTTGGGGGGCTATGGGAGCGACTTGATTCAACGTCCCCAGAAATGATCATCTCGCCGATGAATTTCCAGTAACTCACCAAGAATCTCGCTTTCGATGGCATTGAGGCTCATTTTCCTTAGACGCTTGGCATGTGACTCCGGCACATCCACCAGAAGAACATCCTCCTCCTCAATCTGACGTCCGACGACCACGCCATCGATAGCAACCGCGACCTCGTCTCCTTGTTTCGCTTCCTTCATGCTGTCCTCACCGCTGCGAATGGATTTGATTTGACCAACGGAAGAACCGTCTTTGAGGAGACGCTGGCCTATGTGTATGCGCCCTCCAAGCACACGGACCCCAACAACTGCCGGTTTACTTACCCTGAAGGTATGGTCGGGAAGGAGGAGAATTCTTCCCGGATAGACGATTTTCTCTCGTGATTCCTCTTCTAATTCTGCGGTTCTGCTCTCTACCCAGCGTTCCCGCTCATCTAGAATATGGTAGATGATGTCAGAGCATATCACTTTCAGACCGCTGTCCGAGGAGTCGATTTCATTTTGCGCATCGGATAAGACGCTCGTCGAGAAACCAAGTATGAGTCTGTGAAGAGGGTCCGATGACGTCTCAGCACCTCTGATGTCCCGCCTCCCGACCTTTCCGATCGAAGCAGATCGTATTGGCACATCTATCTCCTTGAGCTCCATCGCCAGAGCTTCAAGACCACCAACAGTATCCGCTTTGATGCAAACGCCTTCTTCCTCCAAGTCGATACTTAATCTGGATTCCTCCGATGCGAGTTCGAGGGCCTTTTTCTGCTCACCAGCATTCCTCACCACTCGCAACGTCGTTCCTGCAAGGACCCCGTCCAGATCGGGAGCTGAAAGCTTGAGACCAGAGGCTGCACTTGCAGATTCCGTGTCATTCCAACGATCACCGGCATCTCTCATTTCTGCCATGCCTCTAGGTTTGAAGAGCCCTCGGACCGTTGTGGCAACTCCTCCTTCTGAGGTAACCAGGACAATCTCGTCCCCCTTTGCGATCGATCCGCGATGCAGGATAACATCTAGCGTCTTACCGAGTCCACGCTCCTCTTTCATCTCAAGGACGGTACCTTCTCCTGCACCCTCTATGTCGGTGAGCTGCTCGGCGAGATACCGCTCCGCCAGTCCGATGACAACAGCGAGAAGATCCTGTATGCCCTCTCCCTCTTTTGCAGATACGGGGACCAACGCTATTTCCTTCGTGAAGTCCTTGATTCGATCATATCTGTCGAGATTGAACCCATGCTCCCCGAATCCGCCAACGAGATTCCAAAAGGACTCGTCGAAATAACCCATTGTATCCTTCGTCTGATTCCTCATGGCCAGAGCCATGGGACGGCCATCCTCGCTCTTCCATCCGTGTATGCGATCTACCTTGTTCCCAGCAACTACGAATGGCGTCTTGGCCTTCTTTAAGATCCTTATACTCTCTATTGTCTGTGGCCTAAGCCCCTCTTTGAGATCGATCACGAGAATGGCGATATCGGCGAGTGAGCCGCCTCTGTTCCTGAGTGTGGAGAAGGAGTGATGCCCGGGCGTATCTATGAAAAGAAGTCCGGGCGAATCAAATGACTTCCCCCCGAGAAGTGGGCCACATAGCTCATTCAGTAGATTCGAAGGAACCTCGGTTGCTCCTATGTGCTGGGTAATTCCCCCAGCTTCCCTGTCCATCACAGAGGCTTGACGCTGGGATCCGAGTGAGCGTATGTGGTCTAAGAGACTCGTCTTCCCATGGTCAACATGACCAAGAACCGCGACGATGGGTTGTCTTCGTTCTAACATAACACCATCTCATGTTATTTCCTCTGCTAGGTAGAATGATCACTCGTAGATGTGCCTCTCCGCGTCTCGAGCCCAGTCTACAAGACCATCAGGGAACCAAAGACCAAGTTCGAACTCGGCAGTATCTTCACCATCGGAGCCGTGAATTACATTGTGCCCTATGTCCATGGCAAGATCACCCCTAATTGTACCTGGAGCAGCTACACGGCCGTCCGTCGGACCGATGATGTTCCTAGCGACGCTGATAGCATCCACACCGGTCCATGCCATTGCCACAACCGGCCCGGAAGTGATGAATTCGATAAGCCCGGCATAGAATGGTCGTTCTTTGTGCACGGCGTAGTGCGTCTCTGCGAGCTCCATGCTGGGGATGAGCTGTCTTAGCCCAACTAGACGCAGCCCCTTGGTCTCAAACCTTCCGATTATATCCGCAACTAGGCCTCTCTGAACACCATCAGGCTTGATCATGATGAAGGTTGTCTGCATGTCTCCCATGCCTCGACCGACTCCACATTCCTATTTCAACGCAAAGCACGCTGAAAATGGATTTGAATATGATTCGTATGATCTAATCCAGACGTGTTAGTATACAAGTTGCACATCAGAAGCAGCGCTAAGCTCGATAACGCCGGGAGGACCACTCCACTTGATCCTATCATCGGGCACGATTAGGGCACCGTCACCCTCGCTGTGGCCAAGGGTTGCCTTGACGGAGGCGAAGGAGCAGTAGAGCGTCGCCTTATCGGTAATTACATCCATCATTTCAGAGACCGCGGAGGATCCCGGCCCCATCTCCTCGTCTAGGTCCCGGATGTACCCTGGGTCCAATAGCCTGGTTCCCGCGGCGGCGAAGAACACGCTGACCCCATGCCCCTCAGTGATCGCTCTGGCAGCGCATGCGATGCCCACGATCGTCTTGATAGTGTCATTCTTCGGCTCTGATACGAACTTCACGAAATACTTCCTGCTCATGACTCTATGGACCGAAAGACGGTATTTGAATAATGTACTTCAGCGTTTCAGTGGAGGGATTATCTCTGATGGAGGTATCCTGTTGGCTCCAAATTCATTTATCGAGTCCTGACTGGGGTACCCGACGCAGATACCACAAAGAAGCGAGTAATTCTTGCTGATTTCAAACTCCTCCCGCACTGCATCTTCCCAAACTGCAACAGCCCCTTGCGGACAGGTGCCCAGACCCTTGGAATGAGCTGAAAGGATTAGATTCTGCATGAAGAGGCCTGCATCAGAGGCTGCGAATTTCCCGAGACTCTTGTGGGTGAACAAGAATAGCTCCACGGGAGCGCCGAAGAATTCGTAATTCCTCGCCCAGAATCCATCCCTGGCTTCCTTGTCCTCCCTCTCAATCTCCATGTGAGCATACAGATCCTTTCCGATTTTCCTAGATCTAGGAAGCAAATCCTTGTGATACTTCTTCACTACCAACCAATTGCTCGTCGGGAAACCATAGCGTCTGAAAATCGAACCAATCTTCCTGAAAATCCCACTACCACGGAAATCCTTGACAGCATTCCACCGTCTTAGGAACTCTTCAGATAGGCGGTCTCGTACCTCCCCAGTGGCTATGGCCACCACGAACGGGCGTGTGTTGCTCCAACTTGGTGCAGTGAGGCCATCTTCGATTATCTGCTCGATCAATTCCATAGGGACGGGCTCTGGGAGAAAGTCTCGAGTGGACCTTCTAGATGCAAGAAATGTGCTGAAGTCGTCCATCGTCATATCCTCCTGTGTCCGACGAGTTAAGATATCAATTAATCAAGTTGGTCTTAGAAAGGTCATCTACCATAAATCAAATCATCGAAGATAACAAACAAGGAGCATAAAAATATCACTTAGCGATGCATTCTCTTGGATAACAAAATGCTAATTCTGACAATCAAGGAAAATACAGCCATTCAATAGGTTCCCCTCTGCGAAGGTGCCCCATGAACAAGCCAATACTAGCCTTACTCATTACCGCAAGCCTCCTCATTTCGCCAGTCGTAGCGGCCGATGAGAACATGGACATACCCGCTAAAGCCCAGGCTACCGGATCTCACGACATTCTCGTAGACGCTCTGATACACGCGGGATTAGTTGGTGCCCTACAGCAAGAGGGGCCATACACGGTCTTTGCACCCACCGACGATGCGTTTGCCGCCGCAGGAATCGACCTGTCTACATTTGACACAGAAGAAGAAAACTCAACCCTGAGTGACATCCTCCTGTACCACGTAGTCTTTGCCTCAGTCACCGCCTCTGATGTGACCGATGGAATGACAGCACAAGCGCTCAACGGGGACGACCTCTCCTTCACAGTGACAAACGGGGACGTCATGGTCAACGATGCAAACGTGACCACTGCGGATGTAACTGCATCCAACGGAGTCATCCACGTTATTGACAAGGTGCTCATGCCGCCCGCAGGCATCACTGAAGCGGACGGAGACATATGCTACAACACACACACCCATGCAATCTCCGCCGGGGCATCCTTCGAGGAGTGCACGTCTTACGCCTACTACGTCAATGCTAATTTCGGAGGAAGCTCATTCACCGGATGCTACAACATGTTTACTCACGTACCCGACGCAACCACCACTCAAGAGGAGTGCGAGGCATATGTCTGGACCCCTGCCATGGACATCCCAATGACTGCGCAGGCCACGACCATCCACACTGCGCTGGTCGCCGCTCTTGCCCAGGCAGAGCTAGTCGCGACCCTCCAGGGCGACGGACCATTCACGGTATTCGCGCCGACCGACGACGCATTCGCCGCGGCTGGAATCGACCTGGTCGCGCTGGACACGGTTGAAGGCAAGGCCACACTGACCGATATCCTGCTGTACCACGTTGTCTCAGGCTCAGTCCCAGCATCAGCGGTCACAGACGGCATGACGGCCACCGCCGTCAACGAGGACGACCTGTCGTTCACGGTAGCCGAGGGAGTCATGGTCAACGACGCCAACGTCATACTGGCCGACGTCCCAGCTTCCAACGGAGTCATCCACGTTATCGACAAGGTGCTCATGCCGCCAGCGGACGAGCCAGTGGTTCCCGAGGGCTGCGACCATGTGATAGGTATCGACGAGTCCGGATTTGCATTCGATAATACGGATCTTTCAGTAGCGGTCGGCGAAACCGTGTGCTGGATTTGGAACGACGAGTCCATGGCTCACAATGTCGCTCAAATCGACTCAGAAGGCGATACATCCCGCAAGATGGGAGGCTCTTACAGCGGTCCAGCAGAGACCACTGTCGACTATCGAATCACTTTCGATGAAGATGGTAAGTTCCACTACATCTGCGAACCCCACGTCTCAATGGACATGGTGGGCGTCGTAACTGTCGGAACAGGTGTGGCCCCGCCACCGCCCTCAGCAGAGCCAGACTCAGAAAGCGTACCGGGATTCCTTGGAATCACAGTACTCGTCGCCATGCTCGGAGCAGCATTGGTAGCCGGCCGGAGAAATCTCTGATACCAACCGTCTCAGGGTATCGATTGAGCAATCACGATTCAGGAGCAGAATCCTGGATCGCCTCAATCGATACCTTGAGCGCCTCGGGGCTTTCCACCGCTATCACTCCCCTTATGTTCTGAGAGGATGTAAGATCCTTGGTCGGCTCTGCCAACTTGATCCTCGTTCCCGATATCGTCAACCGCTGGCCAGGAGCCAATTCAGGAGCCTCGCCGGGGAGCCATATCCCCAGACCCCCAAGCTCGGAATGATGGACAACAGCAAGTAGCCCCCCTTCGCCTCCTACCACTCTGACGACACTCAAGGCCTCCCCGTCAGGCACTAGGTCATTCGATGCCCGCCACTCCCTCCAGGTCTCTTCAATCGGCACCAATTGCGCATCCACCGCCTCATCGACCTCTTCAGTTACGGCCTCAACTCGCTCCTCGGCTATGCCCTCGACTCGATTCAACCCGTCTAGCAGCCTTCGGAGAGATCGACGCTCATCATCTTCCTCTCCGACCGCTGCCACATTTACGAGAGTCAGTAGGTTTCGTATCCTGTCGACCTCCGATTCGATTTCAGCTTCTATGGCACATTCTAGTGCTTCATCGAAAATCTCGAGGGCGAGCCAGGGCCTATCGATCCCCATCAATGATCTTGCGAGTATCACTAGGGGTTCGATAGCAGAACCCTCATCTTCATCGATTATTCTCGCAGCCTCCGATATATTGGAATCAGCGCCATCGCCATCTCCTGAAAGATGCCTAGATATCCCAGCGGCTATGAGGTGTCTAAGGTTGGAATTTCCACCCCTAAGAGACTGAGCAGATGCCCCATCGAAGAGTGAAGCCGCTCTTTCTGGCTCATCTGCTGCAATCGCCATGAGCCCAAGATGATGCATTATCCTGGATTCAGCACTCGCATCAACAGCAAGACTGGCTTGGCTAAGAGCGCGTGCCAGATGCAAACTCGAAGCCTCATTACGGCCCAGGGAACCCGCAAGAAGTCCCAGGACGGACTCCAGCCTAGATATCGGACCTGCCATGACTCTGTGTGCAATCATGCACAATTCGTCATTCAAGGGTGCAAGTCCCATGCCTGTTGATTCAAGTACACTCTGAAGAACGCCTAAACTAGAGACATAGAGGTCACTTGGATCCCCCCCCTCTCCCAGAAGTGACTCGAGATGACCGTCAATCTCGCCAACAGAAGCGCATATCGATGGCAAATCCCCCAGTCGCTTCAGTACAGAAGCCTTGACCTTCTCTCCTGCGATATGCCTCCTGAGTGCACGGATCGAAATCTCGATTCCGCCCCCTCCATCTTCTTTCACAGGAGGGGGAATCGGGGGCCTAGCCGTTAACAGACTCTCGACTAACCAAGTTAACTTCCCCTGGATATCATACTCCCCAGACCTACTTATTGCATACCTCATCTCAGCGGCACGGACCCTACGGGCCAAACTTCTGAGCTTCCCTCCATCCGAACCTCTGGCCCCATCTGCAAGCCTTTGAAGAAATGTCGAGGGGGGGCATGTCGAATAGCCGAGACCTGCTCTTTCGCGTGTAGTCGTCATTTTGTAATCGTCCGATACCAAGACTACATCACGACCCTCCCCATGCATCCGTGCTGCTAGAACCATCAGAGAGACATCGACGTCTTGGGGGGCGGCTTTCTCCCCTATAGCCACGGCTAGGCCACGTACCTCATCGGGAGAGATCGAGGTTGTCTGGAGCAAGTCCTTGAGCACATCAAGAACACGAGGCCGTCCTTTCCAGGATCTAAATCTGACCGTCTTCACCTCATCATGGACTCCAGAGGTAACGTGCATGGCTCCTCCATGCGGGGCCAAGGCACTACCCATCGACTTGATTGCGTCTTCTGATGCTATTGAGCCGAGATGAATGAAGGCATTAGAATCAACAATCCATGTGGTCATAATTACCGGTAATGCCTGAACCATCTTTTCTTTTGCCCATTCTACAACGGGGCGCACCATGGTTCATGTGCATCATACCTGTCACGCGATACATGGAATTGACAATGGCGGGTGCGTATCTCGGAATGCTGCTTGTACTTGCTGCATTTGCATTCGAAACACGGGCCATCATATCAAGCAGATCTTTCGCGTATCTGACTTCAATGGGAATCGGCGAACTCCTGCTCACGGTTAGAGCGACTGTGACTGGCGAATGGCCATTTGCTGTATTAGGGGCCATATGGGCCGCATTCGCATTTTATTCGATCCTAAGACCAGTCCGGTCTTCTGACGAAAATCCGTTGGATTGAAGCGCAGAAGTTCATGCAACCAGTCGTGAATGCTCGAAGATCTCTCTCGTTTGCTCTTCTGGCAACTCTGTTTTTCTCAGTGGCTTTGAGTCAAACCGTGGCTTCCGAAGAGAATCAAGACCCCGAAATACAAGGCAACTCTACCCTGGCGATACACTCGATAGACCAGAGCCATGGAATACCAGCTACATGGCAACTTTCCATTTCAGCGCCGAGCAGAATCGGAGCTGACTTCCTCCCCGACTCTCATTTGGGCGTCAGATATCAAATTGACACTCACATTGGAGATGCAGACGGCAACATTTCTCAATCAGAATCTCATGCATTCTCGATACAACTTGAGCAAAGTCGGACATGGGGGGATGCCGAAGTAGCCGGTTGTTGTTCATTTGATCTCCAACCATTCATTCTTGACGGCCCCATATCATTCAATTTGTCCAGTATACCCGTCGGACCCCTCGAAATATCACATACATGGGGGTGGAACGAGACCGCCGATATACTCGGAGTCGCTGATGGTAGAGCCATCAGACTACTCGATTTACCCAGAACAGGGTCACTCGTAGAGGCAGTTCCGATGAAGATTATTTTGCCGCATTCCTGGGAGTATAGGTTCAGTGCACAATCTAGTATAATGACTCCAAGTCCGAGTGGATTCACAGTCGACAGATCATCCTCACCAGTTGCATCTGATATACGGATATCTCTCGATACGAATGTCCAGCCTTCGGCTTCTGCCGTTAGACAGGGGGGTGGATCGACAACGATATCCCCTCATTCCGATATTAATCTAGCCGGTCTGTGCGAGGACAACAGTTTAGCCAATCCGGTCCCGGAGTGGGTTGTAGATGGCCCCTTCGAGAAAATCGAATATATCGGTAATATTCTGGAAATCCAAACATCTTCGATGGAATTAGAACATGGGGAGCAGATCTTCTTTTCGATGATGTGTACAGATGCCCATGGAGCCAATTCTTCATGGACGCAAACCGTCACTGTCGACTCCGCACCCCCGACTTTCAGCATCTCATTCCAAGCTTCCGTAGGCACCGGGCTGTGGAATGATATACAGCCTGAATCCAACACTATACCCCTGCCTTCTGGCACAGTTCTCAGATCAGTTATCGAGGCACACGACCAGGAAGGCGATCCAGTCAGAATCTATCTCGAATCAAATAGAAGTGGAGGCTTCACGCGAACAGGTACTGATACCCTAGAGATAACGGAAGCATTCTATCACGGCCAGTCCACTAATGGGCCACATAGGGATCCGGGCGACCGTCATTCCCAGAGAGAGCCGACGAAGTGGTTTTTCTCAATCGATGTCCAAGATTCAGTCGGGAACAATGTCGTTGGAAACTGGACGATCGTCGTCCTGGATGATGAGGGCCCAGTGATAGTTCCCGAGATAATGCTGTCAGGCGTATCGGTGGAATCTTCCACCAGGCTGATCGCAGGACAAGAGATCCAATTGAACATAAGCGGCTCATATGACAGGATCGATGCTATAGACACTACCGCGTGGACAATCGTTTTCGATGGCAACTATGTGCATGAAATGACCCCATATTCAGACATTAGCGACCCAATATCTCTTGGAGAGGCACATCCGGGTAACCATGTAATCCGTATCCTTTCATGGGATCCGTCAGGCCATGAATCAGTTCTGGAAGTGCCTATTGAGATAGAACCCGCTGAAGGAGTGATATTCTCCACCTCTCCAACCATCGAGGTATCTGGGGACATCGGATTGAACAATCCGCTTGTGATCACGGCCTCGATAAACAACGAGGGGTCTGGGAGCGGATCGGCACGGTTGTGTAGTGGAGCCATATGCTCCCCAGAGGGAATTATAGTACCTGCTACTTCCACTGGCGCCGCAGTGTCTCGAATATCTCTGGCAATCACTCCTGATTCAGTCGGAGAACTAGACTTGAAACTGATCTGGTTCCAACTTCCAGGAGGAGATGAGGAGACGATAGACCTCACAGGAAACATCACTATACGAGACAACCTCCCTGATTGGATTCCCCCTATGTTTGTATCAATGGCGATTGTTGCACTATCTTATGCTGCCATCATAAGATGGGGCGATTCGTCCGATCAATGATCATCTAACCGTTCAACTCTTGTCCATGGAGGCTTAGGGGCCATCATGCTCCCTCTGGATTATGCCGATAGAGGCGTGGCTCGTCAGAGAAGGAATGTAGGCCGATTAATCGGATTCACATCTCTCGTAATTGTTGCAATCGGTGCGTTCCGCCTAAGTCAGTCTCTCAAATCAGAAGAACCAATCGGATTCCATCTGATTGAGATAGCAGTCATCTTCTCGATGGCATTCATTATCTCCGATCTTTCATCATATGATGGTCGAAAGCGAACACGACTTGCCTCGATATCTTCGATTTCATGGCCTATTCTGATAGGCCTTGCTGCCAGTTCAGAACCAGATATCAGGAGTCTCGCATCTGCGGCGATCTTGATCCTTCTTGCTATCGTGTTGCACGAGTATAGTCGAAGTGCATTCTCTTCTTCTTCAATTGCCCGAAGATTCAGAGCGCTGCTCGGTATGATAGGACTGGCAACAGCGGTTGCAATAATGATTTCTCAAGCGTCAGAGATCATGATTGCAGCTATTTCCACTTTAGTAATAGCAGCGCTTCTGATGTTCGACACACTTCGCCCTGACCCATCACTCCAAGGCAGACGTGATTTGTTTAACAGAATAGACTCCGTAGAGATTAGAATCTTGGAAATCAATGAGGCCGGAATTCGACTTGATCATGCTTCCTCGCTATTGAAGTTGGCTCGAGAGGAAGGCTGGTCAAATACAAGCCGAGGCCATTCTAGGTTGAAATCAGTGGAACATGAGATTGAATTAGCCCTTTCCATAGACCTAGACCTGTCTGAGATACGCGAATCAGTAATGCTGCTAGTCAATCAGGCAGAGTCAATTGCTCCAGAAGCTACTGATTCAATCTCTCTGGTGGAGAAAGCAGACAGCGAACGCGCTCTCGGCTCTCCTCGCGAGGCTGAGACAATATACAGAGAGGCCAAGAAAGTAGCAAATCGAATATGTCTATTTTGGGAACCGGCAAGAGAGGCATTATCAGAAGCCGAGAAAAAACTCGAGAAGCAGAATATAATTGAATCAGATACAATTGCTGGAATGGTCGAATCAGCTCGAAAGGCAATGGAAAGACAGAGGCCAGACGAGGCCCTTCATTTCCTCGAGGCTCTTCCAGGTCAACTTCAGTCTCTTAGCGAAGCATTAGACAGAGTGAGAGCAAGAAGATCCGAGGTCAGCTCACTCCTTGTATCAGAACATCCAGATATATCCGAAGAAGTTGAATCACAACTCTCATCAATAGACAAATCAATCGAAGATGGGGAACTATCTCTTGCGATGGGAGGTTTAGAATCAATCGCCAGAAGATTGCATAACCGAAGCGATTCGAGACGATCATTCAAGCAGTCAGTACGTCAGAAGGGGATGATACAGAGCAGATTCCCCCTCGCGGAGAAGACAATATTCGAGAAGCGACTAGGAAGCGCCATTTTACTTTCAAAAGAAGGACAATGGATACAGGCGGATGAAGAACTCAAGTCAATTATCAATGATCTGGATTCTGTTGATGCCACTCGAAGGGATACCGGAGAACTTCTTGACTTCTTGGAGGGCGAATGGAAGTTACTGAGGAAGAAACTCGAATCCTCTGGAGTTGGGCCCGATGATTCTACGAGAAGGCTCGCAGAGAAGCATATGACCTTAGCAAGAGAGAATTTCGAGAAGGATTCGTTTCAAGCCTCTAGAAATAGCATGGGATCTGCAGATGAGGCCATGGAATCTCTCAGAAGACTCGTCTGAATGGGAATAGATGCACTCAAGAAGGTACGCTCACACCAACCTTCCGTGGACTTCGACTTCCAAGACTTCGCAGGAGGATACCTCAAGGATCTACAACGTACCCTTGAGGACTTGTCCCGGGATGATTTGGAATCTCTATATCATGAGGTAGTCGCTGCAATCGGCAGAGACGCAACTATTCACTTCGTAGGCAATGGGGGTAGTGCTGCTACCCCATCTCACAGCGCTGGCGACTGGTCCAAGGAGTTGCGCGTTAGAACTATCTCGCATGTGGACAACGCCGCCTCATTGACAGCATTTGCAAATGACGTCTCGTACGAGGATGTATTTGTGGGCCAACTCACCACATTCCTGAGAGAGGGGGACCTCGTCATGGGATTCAGTGGCTCAGGCACTAGTGAAAACGTTGTCCGAGCGTTAGAATTTGCGAGAGACAGATCTTGCAGAACCGCAGCCATCACTGGAGACTACCTTGGCGGCGGCGGCGGAAAGTTGCCTGCCATAGTCGATGTCTGCCTTGTCGTGCCCTCGAATTCGATGGAGAGAATAGAAGACCTGCAACTCATTGTGAACCATGTGATAAAAGAGGCAGTAAAATCATCAGGCCATGTTAGGACTGGATGATTTCTGACCCATTATCTTCAATTACCAATGGAAGAACCCTGTTTATTTCAGGAAGCGAACTCATCAGTCTGGATGCGATTGAATCATCACCATGGACGAGAAAGAAACCACCCCCGCCCGCACCGAGAAGCTTCCCCCCGGTCACCCCCAAATCAATCAGCCTGGAGTATAATGAGTCAAGACCATCGTTTGTCACACTTGGAGATAGACCTTTTTTGATCTCCCACGTATTATGGAGAAGACGACCAAGAGCATCTAAATCACCAGAATGGATTAGTTCCTCAGCCTCTTCAGCCTGCCCTCTTATCGCCCTAAGCCGCCTCAATTTATCTTCGGAATCATCACTCTCTTCACCGAGTACAGCCGATGCGCTTCGTGTTGAACCTGTATAGACCAGGCAAAACTCCTTCTCCATCCGTCTTAGTACCCCTGGATCGGTGGTTATGGGTACAACTTCCACACCCATATCGCCGAATGATATCCTATTCAAACCCCCAAACGCAGCAGCATATTGATCTTGTCTTCCTATCGGTTCACCGAGGATGTCAATCTCTATTTTGCAGGCCTCTTCTGCAAGTTGTCGAGGCCCTACGGTTCTGCCAGCCAGATGGTGGAGAGCATTGAGTACCCCTACGGTTACGACTGATGAAGATCCAAGACCAGTACCTCTAGAGGGTATGTCTGCGATTGTTGTTATCTCGACACCACTCGTAACACCAGTGACTCTCATAGCCTCTCTGACGAGATCGTGCTGTACATCATCTACGCTATCCACCGTCTCCATCCTCGAATATGACAGCCTGATACGGTCATCGAAACGTTCGTTCACCGTGACATGTATGTATCGAGATATCGCTGTTGATACAACAAGGCCTCCAAGATGCTCCTTTTTGGAGAATCCATCCAGATCTGTACCTCCTCCGCAGAATGAGACTCGAACCGGCGTCTTCGAGATGATCATCAGCCTTCGAAAAGCCTCATCGATTTCAACAGAACGGGTTCCAGACTGACCCAACATCTAGATAATGAGCAAAAATCACGATGCCATGGACTTAAATTTAATGTCAAAATTAGAATTTAAACCATACTCATAGATGGCGACCTGCTCTTGATTTCTTCAACAATACCCTCGATGAAATCTTTAAGCAGCACACCATTGCGTTGATCTCCATTTCGAGCCCTGATTGAAACAGTCCCATTTTCTACCTCATCTTCTCCGATAATTAGCATGTAGGCTGGCCGCATTTTTCTATGAGTCCTAATTTTCCTACCTATCGTGCTGTCTGAGTCGTCTAGGGAGACCCGGATACCCTGCTCTCTCAGATTGAGTGCCACCTTTGCAGCGTGCTCAGCATGACGTTCAGAGATAGTAATTATCTGAACCTGGGTGGGTGAAAGCCAAGTTGGGAAATTCCCCATCCAATGCTCTGTAAGGAAGGCTACAAATCGCTCATGCGTCGACAGAGGCGCTCTGTGTAACACCAGAACCTCACCATTTTCAGAACCTGTTTCATCCATATACGATAATCCAAACCTCTCCTTTGCTGCAAAGTCGAGTTGTATAGTAGACATGGATTCCTCTCTACCAAGAGCAGTTCTGAACTGAATATCCACCTTAGGCCCATAGAATGCCGCTTCACCGACCGCTTCAACGTAGTCCACGCCGAGATCATTCATTATTGAACGCAGTCTGTCTTGGGTCAATGCCCAGTTTTCTGGTTGGTCAATATATTTCGAGGTCTTCGCAGGATCCCACAAGGATAGCCTGAATGAATAGTCCTCAAATCCAAATGCGGAATAGTAGTCCTGGACCATGCGTACATTTGATGCAACCTCTTCAGCGACCTGATCAAGCGTACAATAGATGTGTGCATCGTTCATCGAGAGCATACGCACTCTCAAAAGACCAGCTAGCGTACCAGATAACTCATTTCGATAGACTGTCCCATACTCGGCCACTCTGAGCGGTAGATCTCTGTACGATCGCTTCTTGTTCTTGTAAACTAGATGATGCATTGGACAGTTCATCGCCTTGAGATAATACGTGCCATCGTCCATCTCCATGGGTGGGTACATACCATCAGCATAGTGCGGGAGATGTCCACTCGCTTCGAAGAGCTGCTTCTTTCCAAGTACAGGGGTAGTTACACGTACGTAACCATAGTTATCTTCAGTTTCAACTGCAAACTTTTCAATTTGAGATTTCAGAGTCTCACCGTTGGGAAGCCAAACAGGGAGCCCCTTCCCAATCAACTCATCAATCATGTAGAGTTCCATTTCTTTGCCGATTTTTTTATGATCTCTTTTACCCGCTTCTTCTATCTGACGCTGCCTTTCTTTGAGGCCCTCTTTCGAGGAATAGCACATCCCGTATATCCTTACCAACGACTCACGCGAACTATCGGCCCTCCAGTAAGCCTGACTGGTGCTTGTAAGCTTGAACCACCTCAAGTGAGAGGTCGACGGGACATGCGGGCCACGACACAAATCAAAGAAATCACCCTGACGGTATGCAGAAGATCCGACATCATGCCCGACCTTGTCATCCATGATTTCAATTTTGAATTTGTTAGATCCGAACATCTCTCGCAATGTCGAGTTATCATATTCCTCTCGTATGATTTTGTGATTTGATCTGATATGCTGTTGCATCTTCTTCTCTATGTTTCTGAGATCATCATCCCCTATCGGATCCATGTGGAAGTCGTAATAGAATCCATGATCAATAGGCGGACCAATCGTCGGTTTTGCTTCTGGAAAGAGCTCCACAACAGCTTGGGCAAGTAGATGCGCACAAGAGTGCCGGAGGATGTACAGCCCCTCATCACTGTCGCCCAATATCGGTTTTATTGTGCAGTCAGATTCTATGACGTGTGAGAAATCTCTTTCCTCTCCATCGATAAGAACTGCTACGGCCCCAGATTTCTTGCCATGGACATTGAAGATCACTTCACCCGCGGTGATGCCCCCGGCATATTCGTGAATAGTGCCATCAGAGAGCTCAACGCTGACCATCGCCATAGAAATCCCATTTGCCTCTCCATCGACATTTGGTTATGAAGACCGTGGAAGGTACGAGCATAGTACTGCTGTATATGGGCATCATGATAACTTTAGAATTAGTAATGGAATGAGATTTGAATCCCAATTTCAGGCGTACCCCTAAGTTACCGCATCCTTTCCGAAGACTATGTTCCGCATCGGGCTCGTGGTCAACCCGGATGCAGGTCTTGGCGGTAGGCTTGGTCTAAAGGGGTCCGACGGCTTGGCGTTGAAAGCTAGGGCTGAAGGTGCTGAAGATCGAGCAGGTCCTCGAGCAAGATCCGCAATGACACTTTTGGAAAACGCTCTTACAAAGTACGCAGCAACAGTACTAATCTCCGAAGGGAGGATGGGGTCCGAGTGGCTCGATTCAGAATCTGATATCAATACGATTGTTGTACACGAATCCAGGGGCACCACTTCTCATGAAGATACAATAGAGTTGGTAAAGATACTCGTTAATCAAGGGGTTGATCTGATACTCTATGCGGGCGGAGATGGAACTACAAGAGACTTGATACAAACTCTAGAAGAGAATGAATCATCCACAATCCCGATCGTTGGAATACCCTGTGGAGTCAAGATGTACTCTGGATGTTTTGCCAGCTCCCCCAAAGCTGCAGCGGAGGTGGTGGAGGCATGGATGGGCGGCGACTTACTAGTCGCCTCAACCGAGGTTCTAGATCTCGACGAGGAAATCTACCGAGATGGGGGGTGGTCCGTTCGCTTATACGCAGAGGCAATGACCCCTTCAAGTCCTAGATGGATGCAGGGAGCAAAAGAAATGGTTGAATCAGCCTCGGAAGATGAGGTTATCGAGGGAATCGCTGAGCACGTTCGTGACGTTCTGATGTCTCCTGAGAGACTAGTCATATGGGGATCTGGAGGGACTTTGCGTAGAATAGGGGAAATCGTAGGTTTGAGCCCAACCTTACTTGGAATGGACGCGTCATTAGGCAATAATCAGGTTGGAACAGATCTCAGCGAGGGGGGTTTGATTGAGTTGTTGGATGCACATCGCGGCGAAGTGACAATTTTGTTATCGCCCATGGGTGGTCAGGGATTCCTCATAGGGAGGGGTAATTTGCAACTATCCCCCGAAGTTCTGAGGAAGGCAAAACCCTCGTCCGTATTGGGCATATGCACACCTTCGAAGCTATTGACCATCAGATCACTCAGAATTGAGACAGGGGATGATGAACTAGACGACATATTCAGAGAAATGAAGTATCTCAAGGCATTACAAGGATATAGGACTACCCGAATACTTCCGGTTTCCGTCGATTGATCCCTCAAATTTTCCTACTTCTATTCCCAATACTTCGTTGACGTTTTCTACTGCCATGAAGTTTGTATACCAAACGTGATTTTTGCTTAACCCCGGGCTTCGATTTCGCTGAATAAGATCGACTAATCCCCTCTTTTCGTGAATCCTTCTCATCAACAATGGGTCTTGGATAATTCACGTCCAGTATGCAACCATACTCTTTCTGTTGATCCAAATCCATGAGCCATGGCTCGTGGATCAATGATGTTGGAACATCTCGTAATTCCTCCACCCATTGTCTGATGAAATCTCCATTAGGGTCCTGGTCTCGAGACTGCTTGGAAATAGAATACGCTCTAATTGAATTAATTCCAGTTACTCCAGATTGCATTTGAACTTGCGACCAATGTATCCCTGGCTCATAGTCCAGGAAAGATCTCGCCAAGTGCAAACCCGTCAATTGCCAAGGTAACCAAAGAGTGTATGAAGCGACCGATTGAAGCATACCTCTCATTCTGAAATTTATCCATCCCGTAGCGATTAGTGAGCGCATGCATGCATCGAAGAATGGCCAGCCAGTCTCCCCCTTCGACCATGCCCGGTATCTCGAATCGTCCATTGAACGATTCAGATACAAGTCTATTTCAGGATTCATCGCGATACTATCCAGCGTCAACTCAACCTCCAGACGCTGTATGAAATGACAGTGCCATGCCAGGCGACTCCGGAATGAACTCAAACTCCCTGTCCAACCAAGATTTTCCCTTGATCTCGGATCCCTTTTCACGTCTTCTACTTTTTTCTTAGTGTGATGGAGTATCTGTCGAATGGTTATACAACCCACACTGATGAATGGCGATAACCGTGAACAAGCACTCTGCGCAGAGATGGGGCTGGACATATCTCTCCGATAAGTACGACCACGTCCATCCAAGAATGATTGTAATGTGGCAGTTGCAGACCTTTCCCCTGGGTCAGGCCGATCTATGAGTGACCGCTCGACTAACCCAAAGTCCGAGATATCGGGTATTCTGTCAGATTCAATACCAATGGGGGGAATGATTTCTGTGGGCGGGATTATCGCTGATTTTTCCATTCTTGAATCACGCTCTTTTTTCCAGGTGTCCCTCGATTCCAATTTTCGAATGACGCCATTCGTCGGGAATTCGACGAATCGAACTCCTTCCCTATCACACCAGCTGGAAACAGACTTGTCGCGGTCCCATGACCATTGTAAGCCCGTTTCCTGATTCCCATAAATCGAGCTAATGCTATTCTCCTGATGAATTTCCCTCAACTTGTCAACAACATCTCCGAAATGGAATAACAATACTCCACCAATCGCCTCGATATCAGTCTTCAATACTCGTAAACAATCAAGCTCCCATTGAATATGAATCGAGTCTACATCAGGCCTTCCAATACGAGCAGAGTCCATATTGAACAAACATATGATTGGTTTACCAAGACTCTTTGCCATTGCTAGAGCAGGATTATCTCCCAAGCGTAAATCCCGTCTGAACCAGACAACTGTGACTGACACTGTCTAGCATAGCCATGGACGATAATAAGTCATGTTTCAGAGCACTTAGAAACTCAATCTCAGAATTATTCGAGCTGTCCAGATGCTGCTTTCAATAAACCTAGGAATGGAGGACTGGGACGTCCTGGACGAGATTTGAACTCTGGATGATATTGGGTACCAACGAAATACGGGTGACCCATCAATTCCATGATCTCACATCTCTGTCCCGTGTCATCCTTGCCGACATAGACCAACCCCGCTTCTTCTATACGGTCTATCAGATCCGGATTTACTTCATATCGGTGCCTGTGTCTTTCGCTCACCGCATCCAATCCCCCGTAAAGCCGCTTAATCTTGCAGTCATCCACTACAAATGGCGTAATCTTGGCACCCAACCTCATTGTTCCGCCCATATGCGTCTTGGATATTTCTGGCATGAATACGACTGCAGGATATTCGAGACTCCCGGAATCTTCAACAAACTCTTCTGAATTCGCACCCTCCAAATTCAGAACATTCCTACAGAATTCAATGGTAGCAATCTGCAGCCCAAGACATATTCCGAGGTATGGAACATTATTTTCACGTGCATATCTGGCTGCCTCAACCTTGCCCTCGACGCCGCGGTTGCCGAATCCGCCGGGAACAAGTATGCCGTCAGCTAACTTGAGCTTCTCCCATGCAGCATTGTAGGAATCCTCATCCGAGTTGAGCATAGATGAATCTAGGTCAGTCGACTCTATCCAGTCGATTGTGAGTTTACGATTTACGGCGATAGCAGAATGCTGGAGCGCCTTTATGACGCTGAGATAGGAGTCTGAAAGACCGGTATACTTGCCAACCATGGCAATTTTAACTTCCTCATTCAGACTGTCCACTCTGTCCGCCATCTCACGCCATTGTTCCAGATATTCGTCATGATCCGATTCTTCTACTCCGATGCATTCTGCAATCATCGACCTGACGCCCTGCCTCTCAAATGAAATCGGTATCTGATACAGATTTGATACGTCGTGCGCGGAAATTACCGCTCTCGGCTCCACATGGCAGAAAGCAGCCAACTTCTCCTTTACTTCGTCATGCAGAGGATCTTTGGATCTGCATACAATAAGATCGGGGGTTATACCCAGTCCTCGCAACTCCTTCACAGTGTGTTGAGTAGGTTTTGTTTTCTGTTCCCCCACAGGCCCCATCACGGGAACCAAGCTAACATGGACGAAACAAACATTCTCACGCCCCACTCTGAATTGAAATTGTCTCAGAGCCTCTACGAATGGAGAACTCTCTATGTCCCCCACAGTTCCTCCAAGTTCAATCACGCATGCATCTGGAGCATCGCCCGAATCATTTGTCGGAAGTATGCTTACACGCTCGATCCAATCTTGTATTTCGTTGGTTATGTGGGGTATGACTTGAACAGTCTTTCCAAGATAGTCCCCTCTACGCTCCCGTTCGATGACCGCCGAGTACACTTTGCCCGTGGTTAAGTTGTGGTCGCGGGTCAGAGAGACATCAAGAAATCGCTCATAATTGCCAAGATCGAGATCTGCCTCCCCGCCATCATCCAATACGAATACTTCACCGTGCTCGAACGGCGACATCGTACCAGCATCGCTGTTTAGGTATGGATCGATCTTTATCGAAGTGACTTTCATCCCGACCGATTTCATCAGGACTCCTATGCTACTCGCCGTGATTCCCTTGCCGAGACCAGATAGAACGCCGCCCGTCACAATCACATATTTCATGATAACAACGGGATATGGAGCCATTTTACGTCGCATATGAACCTTGGCAATGCTACTACCTTGTATGATCGATGTTCAAGTATCGCCTGATTATTTACACGTCATGGTCGGCGTGCTCGGGAGCCAAATTCTAGTCACCGGGGCCCTCGGACAGATAGGCTCTGATCTTACTACTACTCTCCAAGCAATGTACGGGAAAGGCTCTGTATTAACCACCGATATTCGCGATGAAGGAAGCCAAGGAGGACCCTTTCAGTTGTTAGATGTACTTGATTATGATGCGATTTCAAGAGCGATTTCCGAGCACTCCATCGATACCATCTATCATCTTGCAGCAGTTCTTTCCGCGCATGGGGAGAAAGATCCTGACCTGTGCGAGAGAGTAAACCTGGGGGGCCTTCAAAACATTCTCGATGCAGCTCGAAATCATGGATGCAGAGTTTTTGCACCCTCTTCAATAGCAGTATTCGGACCTGATTCAAGACCTATTGCGATGCAACATTCCCCTCTGTCGCCGACCACCGTATACGGTCGAACTAAGAAAGAAGGAGAGGAAATGATGCTGAAGTATTTCCAAAACTATGGCGTAGATGCTCGTGGTTTGAGGTATCCAGGACTGCTGTCTTGGACAACTCCTCCGACTGGCGGAACTACAGATTATGCAGTTCAGGTATTCTATGGAATTCATGAAAATGAAAAGTACGATTTCTTTGTCCGCGGAGATACCAAACTTCCAATGATGATGATGCAGGATGCAATTAGAGCCACCATGGAACTCATGAGCGCCCCATCTGAGAAACTCTCTAGATGGAGGCCCGGGTACAATGTCAGAGGCGTAAGCTTCTCAGCCATGGAATTAGCACACTGCATACGTCGCAGGAGGCCGAACGCGGTAATGCGATTCATTCCGGACGAACGTCAGCAAATAGCTGACACTTGGCCAGAAGATGTAGACGATGCTCCTGCTAGGAATGATTGGGGCTGGGAATCAAGATTCGACATAGATCAGCTAGTTGATTCTATGATGGTAGGCGTGGCTCAATCTTCATCCTCGTCTTGATTCCAGTCAGGCTCCCCTGGCTCGACCTTGGCCCACAGGACATCATCGATCCTGAGTACCGATATAGCGCCCTCAGTAGCTCCAGACAATGCATTCTCAACAACCAGTCGAAGATCTATTATTCCAATCGAATCGAGACTCACGAGATTATCAGTCATTAAATCGAAACCAACCCATGGACCATCCTTCGTCTGTGCAGCAGACAGTTCAAGAATCCTGTCTATTGGATCATGGCCTGAATTCTGTGCAAGGACCCGAGGGATGGTTTCCAGGGCATCTGCAAATCCTTCAACAGCCAATTGCCTCTTCCCTGCATACTTACTCGCCTCATTCCTAAGCATGCGTGCAAGGTGACTCCATGTCGAGCCTCCTCCGGGGAGCATAGGCGCAGTCCCGGAGACTCTAACTGCAACTCCGAGTGCATCATCGAAAGTCCGAACGACTTCATCTCTAAGAGCAGGAGTTGAACCTCTGACGAGAAGAGTCTTCCCTCGACCAGAATTTGATACTACATGCAGATAGTGAACACCTGATACTTTACGCTCTTTCCATGAATCACAACGCCCAAGATGCGTACTTTCAGTGACTTCAATAGATCGGACAATCATGGCCCCTGTTATCTGGGAGAGCCTGTTCAGATCTTCCTTGTCGAATCTCCTGAAGCAATTGATGCCTGCTTTCCTGAGCATGCTCTGTGCTTCTTCGTCTATACCGTCCCGCACAGCCAGAATTCCAACTCCGAGAGACTCAAGATGTGAAACAAGACCCTCCAATTTCTTCCTCTTTCGCTGAGTAAATCCTTCTCTGACCCCCAACGAACTTATCTCAAGCTCAGCATCGAATTCTAGTTCCGGTACCTCAAGACCCCCATCAATCACCGCAATAGAGCAACTTCCTCCATGATTTGGCATAGATTTGTCAAATCTCTGCTTCCTGGTAACGAAGGCAGAAACAAGTTCTGTATCTGTGACTGCACCCTCTTCTAGAGAAATCCGTTTAACCAAAATCCGTTCTCCCTCTGGATCATTCACCTCAATCGATTCAGAAGCATCCAATGCGAGCATGCATACTAAATCGAGCATGGACGAATCGATTTTCTGCCCTATGCAGGTTGATACAATGTACCGCACATCTTCATCAGAGGTGATGGGCCTCGCAATCGAATCTATTTCTTTCATGCACATCGAATATGCGGATCTGTACGAATCAGCAATTATTGTCGGATGAAGTCCAGATCTGGAAAGCTCGAGTGCATTTCTGAGTAATTCTGCTAATATCAGTATGGAAGTAGTCGTCCCATCTCTTGCCACTCGATCCTGTGTGATACTCGTTTCAATCACTAGTTTCGCAGTTGGATGTTCTACCTTGGCCGTATCTAAAACCGTAGCCCCGTCATTAGTAATCAGAACTTCTCCATTCTGATCAATGAGCATCTTGTCCATCCCTTTTGGGCCTAATGTCGACCTCACAGCAGCTGCTACGGCCAAAGCAGCCCTTGCATTTCCAACTAGCGCAGCCCTACCTGTTACCCTGTCTGTATCTTGGAGGGTGAGGTCTTCGTCAGGGGAGGACACGACGATACGAGTATCTTCGCTAATATCAAGGAACCTCTCCTTCGAAGTTCTATCATTTATACTACTACGGGGGATTCATATACCACCCCCATCATCGACTATACAACCAATGGTTGATTAGTGATACAATGACCTCTGAAGAAAACAACTGGGAAAGAGACATCATACGTGAGATGTCTAAGGTATTCGAACAGATGGGTATACCCATGGATATGGAAATGCTGGAGAATATGATGAATCAGTTAGAGGAGCATTTTGAACGAATGGGAATCGACTCTAAATCCCTATCCAAGACGGATATCACTCTGAATGGAAAAGGGGATCCTGAGGAGATTAGGAAGAATATTGAGGCTATGATGTCCGGTCCAGGAGGCTTTGCAGACATGCTCTCAAAGATGGGATTCGAGGTATCTGTGAAATCCTCAAACAATACGCCCAGCGAGCAGGTAGAAGTTGTAACCGAGCCAAGGGAAGATAACAGACTCATTGAGATCCCCGATACAGATTTCATCCATGAGGACGGGCTAGCCAATGTGATGATTGATGTCACCTCTATCCCGGAGGCAGATGATGGGTCGGTCGACCTCGCATTAGCCGATGGTGGAAGAATAATCGAATTATTGAGGCATAACCTCCTCAATCCTCTCAGAGGTTTCTCTATTCCCTTCGCAGCCAGTCGTATCGAGGAATGGAGTCTAAACAATGGCATCCTTGATGTGACACTGAGGATGGAATAATTAGGGGATGATTGAAGAATGAGCACACCTGTTATCGGAATTGATCTAGGAACAACCAACAGCTGCGTGGCAACTCTGGAGGGAGGCCAAGCCGTCGTAATCCCAAATTCGGAAGGAGCACGAACCACCCCAAGCGTAGTAGCCTTCGCCAAAGATGGAGAGCGCCACATCGGAATTACTGCAAAGCGTCAGGCTGTGACTAATGCGGACCGAACCATCTTGTCGGTCAAGCGAGAGATGGGAACTGATTGGTCATCTGAAATCGATGACTCCACATACACCCCTCAAGAAATGTCAGCATTCATTCTACAGAAACTGAAGGCGGATGCAGAAGCATATCTCGGCCAGGAAATCAAGAAAGCCGTGATTACATGCCCCGCATATTTTACCGATGCCCAGAGGAAGGCGACTAAAGATGCAGGACGAATTGCAGGATTAGAAGTTCTTAGAATAATCAACGAGCCCACCGCAGCGGCACTCGCATATGGAGTGAATAAAGAAGAAGATCAGACCATCTTAGTATACGATCTCGGGGGAGGGACATTCGATGTTTCTGTTCTTGAAATCTATCAAGTCGATGGTCAGCCACAGATAGAAGTGAAGGCGACTTCCGGAGACAACAGGCTTGGAGGGGATGACTTCGACGAGGTCATCATCACATGGCTTGTTGATGAGTACAAGAAAGACACCGGCATCGATTTATCCGCTGATTCACAGGCTATGAGCAGACTTCGTGAAAACGCAGAGAAAGCAAAAATAGAACTTTCAGGCTCTGGCTCTGCTCAGGTTAATCTGCCATTTATTACAAGTCGGGACGGTCAGCCCGAGCATCTTGACATCACACTATCGAAGTCCAAGTTCGAGGAACTAATCGAGCCATTGATCTCAAGGACGCTTTCACCTACACGCCAAGCCATGAAGGATGCAGGAGTATCTAAGGGCAAGGTCGACAAGGTGATTCTGGTAGGCGGATCCACTCGCGTCCCCGCCGTTCAATCTGCAATTGAGCAAGAGGTCGGCAAAGCTCCGTTCAAGGGTGTTAACCCCGACGAGGCAGTCGCCATGGGAGCAGCTCTTCAGGCTGGAATAATCGTTGGAGATTCTGGTGTCACCGACGTACTCCTTCTGGACGTCACGCCCCTTACGCTTGGAATCGAGACTCTAGGCGGAGTCATGACTACGATGATCGAGCGGAACACCACCATACCAAGCAAGCGATCGGAGACATTCTCCACTGCTGCCGATAACCAGCCTGCTGTCGAGGTTCATGTTCTCCAAGGAGAGAGACAGTTCGCTAAAGACAATATCACTCTCGGAAAATTCCATCTTACAGGGATACCCGCTGCACCCAGGGGGATACCGCAGATCGAAGTCACATTCGATATAGATGCGAATGGAATCGTGAATGTTTCAGCGAAAGATCTCGGTACAGGAAAGGAACAAAAAATCACCATAGAGAGCCAAACATCTCTGAGTGAAGACGAGATTAAATCTAAGATTGAAGAGGCTGAAGAATTTGCCGACGAAGACCGTAAGAGGAAGGCACGAGTCGAACTAAAGAACCAGGCTGAGAGCATAGTATATCAAACTCGAAAAACTATTGAAGAAGCCGGCGATAAGCTCGAGGAAGAAGATACAGAACCAGTTTTGGAGAAGCTAAATGAACTCGAATCAATGGTCATGAATGGAGATGTCCCAATCGATGCGGATGAAATCGATGAAGCCGGAGTGCAGTCCAAGATAAGCGAGTTAGAAGGACTCATGCAGGCTCTTTCCATCAAAATATACGAAGCTGCAGCCAAGGATATGGAAGAAGACAATCAAGAAGACGAATCAGATGAAGGAGTCCACGAAGCGGATTTCGAAGTCGTTGAAGATGAGGATTGAATCACATCTTCGACATACTAATCCTCCAATAGAGGAATGGTGCTATGACGAAGTACATCATAACGCCATAGACTCCTGATGGAAGACTCAGCACAGATAGGGTTGCACCCGCCTCGGGAGCCAGTATGAGGCCCCCTACCGTAATGCCCACGGTTGCATTCTGTATGCCACTCTCTATCGAAACAGTTGTTGCCTGATTATTTTCAAGATCAAGAACCGTTGCACTCTTCCAACCTATTCCAAGCATCAGAATATTGAGTATAACAACTGCCGGACCAAGCGCCCCAATATTTTCCATCAGAGTGTCAAATTCGCTTGCAATAGCCGCAATGACGATTATGATGAAAAGAACAGCCGCGATTTTTCCGATTAATGGTTCAATACCATCAGCAGAGGTCTCTGAATATCTGCGTATTAACATTCCAATCATTACAGGAACAGTAGTCAGAAGAAACATCGTTACTCCCAACTCGAAGATTTCGATATTTGGCGACGCAGTACCCATGAAATGATCCATTGAGAGACCAACTATGAGTGGAAGTGTGATTACGGATACAACACTCACAACTGCGGTATATGAAATTGATAGAGCGGTGTCGCCCCCTGCTAGTTTTGTCAGAATATTGGATGTCACACCTCCCGGACAACAAGCTAGAATCATTAGGCCGACCGCCATCTCTCCAGATAAATCGAAGATGCTTGCTATGCCAAATCCTGCTAACGGCAGGACAACCATCTGGTTCCCCAATCCCACTGCAAATGCCTTCGGCTCACTCAAAATAAGACCAAAGTCAGATACTTTCAAACCCAGTCCTAGTGAGAACATGATATACGCTAAAGAGAGCGGAAGAACATAATCGATGATAATGTTGGACTCCTCTTCCACACTCTCCTCAGCGTCTTGAGCGGCCACACTCGATGAAAGAACTACTACTGTGAGCAGGCAAGCAATAAACACCTTGGACGACCCATTCATGTAACCTGCAAAACTCCGTTCAACGTATAGAACATGCCCGGATATAATGCAGAATCTATCAAATATACAGGTTTTCAACCATTTTCAACGGTCATCGCTTGTGATAAGACGATGCAGGGTCCTTACATGCACTCCCGATGTACCAAACTGGAAGAATGGATTCTCGCGCTCCGTCCGAGCCTTGGAACCGGGGCCCCATGCAGTTCCTGCGATATCCAAATGCACCCATGGTATTTTCGAAGAGCCCCCATTCTCTTCCCTAGATGGGACGAAGAACTCCAAGAAAGCCGCCGCGCCATTAGATGAACCGGCCCTTCCTCCAATTGAACCATTTCTTATGTCCGCGAACGCTGAATCTGTCATGTATCTCTTGAATTGGTCATTCAGAGGCATTTCCCAGACTGGTTCCCCAGATAATGAGGCAGCCGATTCGACCCTCTTAACAAGTGCAGAATCATTGCCCCACATTCCGGTTATCTGATTGCCTAAAGCGACCACTACCGCACCTGTGAGGGTTGCTAAATCTACAATGAATTCAGGATCGAACTCTCCTGCCTTGCAAAGTCCATCAGCCAAAACATTCCTGCCTTCGGCGTCTGTACTGAAGACCTCCACAGTTTTTCCAGAATATGTCTTGAATACGTCTCCAGGCCTATATGCCCCAGATCCGGGCATATTCTCTGCCAAACACGCTATTCCGTTTACTCTACGACCGTAGCCAGTAGAGTACAGGGCCTCCATCAGACCGAAAACAGTGGCAGCACCACACATATCATATTTCATGTCCCACATACCGCTCGTTGGTTTGATGGAAATACCCCCTGTATCGAAAGTAATCCCCTTCCCTACGATACATGGTCGACGAATATCCTTGTCTGCATCAGGATTGAGGGTGAAGAGGACCATGCAGGGTTTCCTATCACTCCCTTTGCCTACGTTGATCAATCCCCCCATGCCTAGTTCGTTGAGCTTATCCCAGTCGTATACCTCAACTACAACATTTTCTTTATCATCTGCCCATTTTTGTGCTCTATGGGCGTATTCCATTGGGTATAGAACGTTAGCCGGCTCATTACCAAGGTCACGTGCTAGATGTACTCCCTTGACCAAAGCATGTGACTTGGAAAGACCCTCCTTGAGATGATCTTGATATCTGGTACTGGCTTGGAATTGAACCGACCAAGGAGCCAGGATATGGTCTTCTCCAATATCTTGATGTTCAATGAATTCATAGTCTCGCAGCATCATCCCTTCTGCAAAATCGACCATACGACCACCGGACCAACCCGAAGTGAATCTAACACATACGGATAGTCCGTTTTTCTTTGAAAGTGAGCCCATTACACGGGCGCCGGTCATTCGTGCAAGATCATGATTAATCGCGCTCTTCTCACCCATTCCGACAAGCATAACTCTGCATCCCGGCGTCCACACAACCATATTTTCTCCTTCCTTCCCCTCAAAATCATTCGAAGAGATGGCTTCTCTGACTAGATTTCTTTGACTACGCCCCAGACCAGATAGTGCATTGTTGGGTGCTCGAGTGACTCCTTGGAAAAGAGGTATCAGTAGTTGTTCGCAGGTTTCATTGAATTCAAGATTTGACCAATTCACAATATCACTGAATTTGTGGATTTTGTAATGATATACAAATAATTGCCTAGAAAAATTAACTTTGAAATGATAATCAACTATATACAGATTCAAATTATCATTCTAATCTGCTATTTCTTCCACCAATAGCAGCAAGAGCGAAGGCGATGAATAAGACAAATACCGAGGGAGTTGGAAGAAAACCACCGGAATCCTTGCCAGTCCAGTCTACTACGTCTTCGTCAACTACCTCATTTACCCACATCGAAGCATCAATCACCCTCTTCTGATAACTTATACTCCAAGACCCACCGTCTACGATAGCAAGACCTTCGCTACCGAAGGCCACATTTGTCTCATTAGTCGCGTTGACACCGAAGCTTGACGAGTTCCACAATAAATCTCCATTGGAACTGATGTACTGTAGTGTTGCATTGGATGTACTGGCGTACCCTAAGTTCACAATATGGGATTTTACCTCCCCTTCGTTGATTTCGACCTCCTCTACAACCAAGCGAGCACGCCAGAACCAAATATTCTGAATTAGATATCGCATAACATCAAGCTCTTCTTCCAATCTATCTGAGAGGGCCTCTACCGTACCAAGAAGAAATTGCTCATCATCTGTCTCAAAGGTAAACGTAGGATATCCCATCACTCCATACCCGTAATCTCTGCTTGTACCGCAGTTTGGATATAATCCCTGATTGGCATTCCGGATGGGTATATCAGAAATATTGGCATTAATTTCTTCTTTTATGAAATGATACATCTCCCAATCCGAAGGTTGGTCTGGCCATTTACCCCAAGGGTAGAGCATGATCCACACGCCCGTGTGCATGGTGATGTACAAATCAGCATGAGGCACAACATCATTCATGTATATCGAATTCGCGAGAGTTTCAGATTCACTAAACGCACTACTCCCCGGCTGAGTCGTTGGACAGGTATTCCAATAATGGTCATAATTTCTATTCAGATCCACTTGATTCACATTCCATCTAGTATCGAAGTCATTGCCATCTGCGTTTAGCATAATCACGATATGCAATTCCGTATTGGTCAAAACGTCGATTACATCCTGCTCTTCATCGCCCCAACCTTCGATATAGTATTCTGCCACAAGGAAAGCCAATTCAGTTCCAAGATGTTCGTTTCCATGATGGCCCCCATCAATATATGCCACATCTTTCGCCGTTCCATCTGGTTTGGTTTCTATGCTCCAATCAGAGATCTGCAACATCCATATTTCTCTTCCCAACTCCGTTTTTCCTATACTGAATAGATTGACTATTTCCGGGTAATCATCCGCCCATTCATTGAGATCCAATGTCAGTGTTGTATAGGAATGATACCAGTGCTCCTGGACAATGTCGGGCTGACCAAACTGCGCAGTTGCCACGGGCGCAGCAGAAACTGCGAGCATTGACCCCACAACGAGTGCGGTAACCCAGCGGCGCATAGCGCCGCTATGGGGGCTAACACCTAGAACCGTTTGCATGTCTGAATAACTAAAACACGGTTAGAATCAATGACATGCCACACCGTATTTCTTCAGACGCCAGTAGTTGTATGGCCAGGGCGTCAGGAACCCAGCAATCCACATCGGGATAATGGCGTACCATGTCAACATGGCACCACCTGTCAACACAATATCTGTGATATTCATCGCAGCTTCCATCGCGATCATGGAAATCAATGACATGCCAGCTGCGGTTCGCAATGCATTTCGGAAGGGAAGTTGCTTCAGCAGTATCACGGTTTCAAGCGCAATTGAAGTCAACAATCCATTCATTATGGCTAGCATCATGATTGCCATGGTTGTCCACCCTGAATCTGTCCAAACAAATTGGAAATAGGCGATGGTTCCAAGATCCCCGATGCTACAACCGATTAAGCACCACATTGTATTGTAGGCAGACTGATTCCAAACAGAACCATCTCGCCAGTGAAACTCCTCAGCACGGCCGTCTACGGTATAGCCGATTTCGCGGACAGCATCGGCCATCAAATTCCGAGAGATTCCGGAGTGTGAAACGACGGCCGAGCCCGATTCATGAGACACCACAGCAGATAAGACTCCGGATACGCTTTCGAGCGCGTTACGAACCTTTCCGGCGCAGCCATCACAGGTCATCCCGCCAACGTCAAGCGTTACGGCTTCATCCGCCACACACATCCCCCCATGTGCTTACTATTGAAACACACCATTCTGTTCACTTAGAATCACTCTTCAGATGCATGCCTGTGGAGGATGGCCGAGATGGTTTGAAACCCCAGCGTTCGTAGAAACCACTCACATCTGCTAGAAGATTGATGTATGTATTTGGTGGAGCTTCTTCCTCGATGTAACGCATTAATTCATTCATTACCATCGTACCTCCCCCTTGTCTTTGAAAATCAGGAATAACGGCCATATCGCAGATATGGAATACAGTCCCACCATCTCCCACAATTCGCCCCATTCCTACAATTCTTCCGCTTTCTTCAAGCTTTAGAACCACTGAGCACAACTCTCTTCCCAATCCTATGGTTGCACCTTCCATTGATCTAGGCCCCATCCCTGCCGCCTTTCTAATCATGAGGAAAATCTCTGGAGAAGGAACCCCCCTTTCGACCCTGAACATCCTTCAAACCCCACGCTTCGCCTTTACGTGGCAGGCGAGAACCGAGGTAGCAAGGCTGGCAGCTGTAAATTGCGTTATTCCATATTCATCTGGTGCAATCTCTGATATGTCGGCACCGATGACGCGCCCGCCTCCCTCGAATACGCCCTCTATGATCTGATTCACAAGCCAGAAGTCAAGCCCGCCCGGTACCGGCGTCCCAGTTCCGGGCACAATTGACGGATCTAAAGCATCAACATCTACACTCAGCCAAACGGGGCCGTTTATGTTCGACAAGCAATCAAGAATAGAATGGACTGTCTGCTTATTTTCTTTAATTTCCCTAGCCCGCCATGCAGTTATCCTATCATCTGATTCCATCATACGAGCCTCATCCGAGGAATAGGCTCGGATTCCAATCTGAATAGCATGACTGAGCCCCTCATCAAGACATCTTCTGACTACCGTTCCATGACTAAAACGCTCACCGTTTAAATCATCACGAAGATCGGCATGAGCATCTATCTGAACTAAGGTGAGATCATTCAAAGATTCCAAAATTCCTCCTTCGACACAGGCCTTTAGCGCAGGAAGAAGAATCCCATGCTCCCCTCCAAGCAGGATTGGAAACTCTCCATGAGTTATTCCTTGTTCGATATGACTCTGAATCGATTCAAGATGAGAAATCAAAGTTGGGCCTTCAAATTCCCATGCATCTAGGGTTCTAATGTTCATGCCAGCCGGTAAATCATCTGCAAGATAATCCGAGTAAGTCTCTATTTGTGAAGATGCTTCTAACGTTGCTGAAGGACCCATTGAGGTACCAGTTCCATAACTCACTGTCATTTCGAATGGTAACTGAATAACAGAGACATCGGGAACTTGTGACCAGTCCTCTTTGAGACCGAGAAAACCGATTCTCGCCGATGCCGCCATAATTGCTCCGTGCGGCAACCGGTATTCGACGCTTGCGCGAACCATGTTGAAATAACGAACCCTATGTCGGTGGGTTACGCAGGTGACGACAAATGGGCCTAACACTCCAAGATCTGACCCAAGCAATTCGTAATCGTGTCGATATGGACATGGAGGTAAGTGTCGCTGAATCGATTGCTGAGCATGCACTTGGATTCTTTGGGTTTTCCAATCGAATTATCGACAATGCATTGGAGCCGAACGATAGAAATCTGTTTTATCAGCTTCAAGATTATGATCTACTGACTACTGAATCAGAGGAGACCACACTCTGGGATGGAAGGGAGTGGAGAATACACTACTGGAAATTCAAATCGAATGCAAGCCAGTATGTCGGAAGAGGATCCAAAGATGATGAGGATGAAGATCCATATGCTGGTCTATACGAAGATGTCCCTCAGACAGTGTGGAGAGAGAAAGCCGGCGAAGAAGATGACTGGGACGAGCCACTGTTTTGAGACAATACGCCCACAGCCTGTTATACGAAAAAAGCAGCCAGGGGGAACATGGCAACTCGGAAGGTCGAGGCACTCGTCCTGGCTGTGCTAACAGCATCACTCGCCTTCTCATCAATTGCGGTAGCACAACAAGAAGGTAACGAGCCCGACTCCAGAGAATGTATCATACATGCAGACTGGGGAACCTTTTGGAGCGATTCAGAGGAACAAACCCAACATGCTTACAGAGTACAATTCTATCCGTCGTTCCCTTTCGCAGTGGATCCTTCTAATGTAGATGTAATCGCAACCCATCTAGATAACACTGGAATCCAGGTTGGAACGTATTCCTCTCTCACCGCAGGAGGGGTGATAGACATACAGATGTCCCATGCTCCGTCTTTTGGAGACATTGTTTCCATCTCGGTCGAAACAACCGAAGCATCTTGTGAGAGGTCGTTCGAAGTCACCATGTGGAATCAGCCGGTGATGGACCATGAAATCACCAGAGAAACAACTTGGTCGTTAACTTCTGGAGCTGACGAAACTGCATTGTCTGTAACTGGAAGAGGGTGGCAGCAGCGCTCAGATTTGAATCTAGAAGCCAATGAGCTCGGAAACGGGACTATACGATTGATGCTCAACGATCAAGACAGGGAGATCGATGTAAAATTGGATATTCAGAGAGCATGGTTGAACGAGTCTTGGAATGGAACTGAGCTTTCCAGCCAGAAGTTCCAACTAGAAGGTTCAGGAACAATACGAATGATCCTCTATGATGGAATGGAGGGCATATCGGTCGATGGCACAGTTAGAGAAGCCAAATTCACAAGAATACTAGAAAATGGAATAGTTACGGAGCAACTAGAACTCGAGGCAAACGGCTCATTAGTTTTGAATTCAAATGAAGAGGGCTCACTCGATATATCGGGCGAAATATCCCTGTTGAGGTACCAAACCATCGATGTAGATGGCGAACGAGTCTTCCAGGACATCTGGATCGAGGCAATGGCCACCGCAATGATTGAGTTTGACTCAGATAGAATAAACTTCGAACTCGACGAGTTCATACTGAGAGAACGTTGGGAAGGAGATCAGCGCGTCGAGCAACATCAGAGATTCAGAGGAGAAGGCGATTTCGACGTCTTGATTGAGGATGATAATGGCATTCAAATCGAGGTAAATGGGACTATTGAAGAGATTTACAATGAACAGTTAGACGGGGTAATCATCGCTGATACATTCATTCTCGATGGAATTTATTCTGGTACCGCCTCCGGAACATTTGGATCAGTCAGGCAAATCGTGAATACCGGTGTACAGACCAACTCTTCTGGAGTTGATCACGATGTGATCGTTATTCGTGATGAATATTGGTTCAACGTCTCAGGATCCACATTCACTGTTCCTGGTCAGGAGCTTTATTCCGATCACAATCTTACGTATCTTTACACGTCCCCCTACATCGATTGGGAATCTCCAGTAGTGAGATATCGCTATGTGGAGGATAATGGAGAAGTCAACAATGAATACCCGCCAGAGTCTCCAATTGTTCTCAGCCCAGTGCCTCCCGAGGCCGTTTCTATTCTTTCTTCAAATGTGACTAGAGAGTCTGGGCTGGTACCTGATGTGCTAACTCAGGGCGATAGGATAGATTTGGTGCACGATGGCCGATTTTCAATGGCCGTTGAAGTACAAAACACCTCGATTGCAGATATCGATGGCCATGAGGTCAAGTCAGCAGAATGGATTGGAACATATCCAGGGGGAGGACAAGCAATTGGTTCTACGGTGAACGAAGGAATCTTGGCAGGATTGTTGATCTATTGTGAGCGTACGATGTCATTGCCCATTGTGGAGGACGAAGATATATCGATATTCAGGGAAACTCAGACAGTTGACAGGGTGCTCAGGCCATCTGTCATTACTGCTGCTGAGAATACCCTCCCCGAGATTACAGGCGTTGCTTACAGAGAGGGGATATGGCGTGGAGAAGGGGGCACTGTGCATCTCGAAATTACCATTGTGGATCCGGATACTGACGTAGTTTCGGTCATGATAGATCTCCATGGCGAGGATTGGGGGATGTTGGAGCTTTCAGACTCGGGCCTCTCAGGCGACCTTGTCGTCCATGACGATATCTGGACTGCCCAAGCCAACTCCTCGGGACTATTCTATGGGGCCATGGAAGCCACTATCTACGTGCAGGACATCTGGGCGACAATTTCCGAGAACGTCATACTGAACATCACTAACCCAGGACCCAAGGTCATAGAAGTCGATAGGGCACCAAATCGACTATTCCGGGGTGAAGAGTTCTCTATCTCAGTTGATGCGATGGATATGCATGGAATTGCGACTGTTAGCATAGATTTACAATCATATGGCGGTGATAAGGTGATGCTTGAATTAAGTGGAGATACATGGTCAGGCAGCGCCATAATGCCATTTGGCGTGAGTCCAGGAAAGGTGGTTTTCCCTGTCGTACTTGAGGACTCATTCGGTGCAAGAACGATCCATACTGGCGTATTGGGCGACGACGTCTCATTCATCGTACTGAATGAACCTCCCATGATTTCCACCTCTATACTAATCAGGGGAGATTCGCAGACCACAGGGGAAGAATACCTCGATTCTGTAGTTTTACCAATTTCAGGGGAACCCATCCGACATGTCTTGGAGGTAAGCGTGTCCGATCCAGACGGAGTTTCTGTCGTTCAGACGAAGATAGGCCGCTTAGCTCCAATCGGGTCATCGGAGTCCTGGTTGAACATGAATGACAATGGCATCAATGGAGATAGCATTGCAGGGGACGGAGTGTACTCTGTTGAATTCAATGCAAGAACTTCTCTAGAACCGGGAACCATGGAAATAAGAATCAGGGCGACTGATATCTACCAATCCATGACCCCTCTTGAAGAACAAGACCATCAGATCACACTTGTTAGGGAGGAATCACCAGATTCTGCTAGCTGGCTGGGAAGCAATGCCGACATACTGGCAGTTGTAGTCGCAGCAATGCTGACAATGGGCGCAATCGGGGCGATAATCAGAGTTTTCATCTCTGATGAATCGATTGAATAGATGGTGCGAGCGCCGGGATTTGAACCCGGGTTCCCACGTTGGCAACGTGGGGTGATAACCACTACACTACGCTCGCAGTGAGGCGAGTGTCCGGAACTTGCCTTTTCTATGCGTCGGTCGAGAGGTCACCGACCATTCTTGAGATTCGAAGCAGAATTTCGTCTCTGGTGCTTCTGAAGACTTCGAGATTCTGACCAACCGGATCTTCCAACCCCCAATCTTCGTCGATAGGTATGTTTGGACATGAAACACCACACCCCATGCTGATTATCATATCGTAATCCCCCGGGTAAACGAGATCAATTGATTTTGGAGTAAGGCCTTCCGAGGAATACCCTCCTTCCAAAAGTGCCTCTATCGCATTTCCAGATACGCTGTTCCCGGGATCAGTGCCTCCCGAATATGCCTCGTGCCCAAGATATCTTGCAATCGATTCAGCCATCTGACTCCTGCAAGTGTTTCCCACGCAGACGAAAAGTAACTTCATATCCACATTAACAGGACATAACATACTTGAATATCGCGTACATAATAACCATACACGGGCAGACTCAGTTTGAAGTATCGGTGTCGATGTGAGCAAACATGGCAAAGGGCCCCGTTTCGTATCACACTGGCGATAAACCCGAGGATAATGAGAAGACTGCTGCCACAAATGAACAGGCTGCACAAATGGAGCAGGCATACGCTCAGATGCGTCGGAAGATGCGAATGGAAGAGATGGATAAGTCGATTAAACACAAGATAATGGTCCTCTCAGGCAAAGGTGGTGTTGGAAAGTCCACCGTTTCTGTCGGCTTAGCCCTCACTCTCGCACGCAGAGGTATGTCAGTTGGAATCATGGATATCGATATAACAGGCCCAAACATTCCCAAGATGCTGGCACTTGAAGAAGCCGAGCTACATGTCGAGGAGGGCCAGATATTCCCAGCAATCGGCCCCGAAGGAATCAAAGTCATTTCAATGGCATTCCTCATCGAAGATCCTGACAAGCCAGTCATTTGGAGGGGACCGATTAAACTCGGTGCTATTCAGCAATTCATAGGAGATGTAGCATGGGGCAAATTGGATGCGCTCATCATTGATTTCCCTCCAGGGACGAGTGACGAACCACTCACTGTTTCACAGAATCTTCCCGGGATAGACGGAGTCGTCATTGTAACGACTCCTCAGGAAGTTGCTTTACTCGATAGTCGAAAGTCGATTAATTTCGCCAAGACAGTCTCTCTTCCAGTAATAGGCGTCGTAGAAAATATGAGCGGATATACATTGACAGGATCTGCATCGGCTGGATCATCCGTATCAATAGACGCACCCGGTGGTTTAACCTTGGAGTTAGAAACTGACGAAAACGGGAGATGGGAAACTGTTCTGGATGTTTTCAAATCCGGTGGAGGGGAGAAAGCAGCTAAGGATTTGGAAGTCCCCTTTTTGGGCAAGATTCCTTTTGATCCAGGAGTCGTCAGGGGTGGTGATGATGGAGTACACCGAATTATCGCAGATCCCGAGGGGACAACAGCAAGATCCTTTGTCAATGTAGTCGACAAAGTTATGGAAATAGTCGAAGCAACAGAGAGAACACCCGTCAATATTCGGTAAAACCTCCTCACAGGGGTTCCATTCATGATGTGGACACGGGCACACAGGCTCGTAACATGGCGCAGACGGGCATCTATCTCACTTGGGTTACTGCAGCAATACTCTGTAGCATCGCATTGATGCCGTTGCTTAGACCGAGATTCATTCGCCACTCATGGAGTGCTTACGTGGACATGTTCCGAAGATATTGGTTCCACATGATCATCGTCTTCTCCGTGTATCTTTGGAAAGACCCGCTTGACCAAATAGATAGGGCTCTTATGGCTAGCACAAGAATCGAAATTACCCCGTATATCTATGCTATCGAGGGCGATGTTGTTCTCTGGGTTCAGGATGCCTTTCAGTCGAAATTCCTCACTGTGGGACTCACTCACTTCTATGTAATGGGATATATGACTGCAATGTTCTCATCTTTCATTTATCCCATTTACGCTGATGACAGATACATGGCAGATAGGGTATCACTGACAATTTTCTATGTCTACATCTTAGCTGTGCCATTCTATCTCTTCCTAAACGTGCGAGTCACAGGTGATGTCATACCCGGCATGGAAACATTGGCCTACGACTTAACTCCGGAGATTAGGAACTGGTTCGCAGGCATTGATCCGTTTACCAATGGGATGCCAAGCCTCCATGTTGGAATGCCCGTTGCCATCTGGCTGGCTTTTATCCGATGGGATGATGATGGGAGGTGGAACAGATTTACGAAACTACTCGGCGCGTTCATCCTCGTAACAAGCTTCACAATCGTGTACCTTGGCATCCATTGGATTGCAGATATACTCGGGGGCGTAATAATTGCGCATCTTGCAGTAGCCCTCGCAGATAAAACCAGAAAAGGCGTCTGGGGAGCCTTTGATGAACGCTTGATAGGAAGACGATTTGCTCTATTGATAGATAATCCGAAACTGGCTTTGAAGAAGGCAAGAAGAATTATTTCAAGAGCTTTGAGGCCTTATCGACAGGCTTCCAGGAAGCAGACTTCGGCTGCCATAGTCGCAGTCCTCTTCCTGACGACGACCATACTCGTCTATGATGCCACACACCAATCATTCCCCTTGGAGGGCGTCGAATTCCCATCAGAGGCAACAGGAGAGGGCGAGTGGATGATCGCAGTCAATGAAACACCCGATGAGACACCCACGATCACAGCATGGAACCTAAGCACATCTGAGTCATTCGTGGTTGGAGGTGCTCCATGGGCAATTACCCCGTCTGTCGAAATATCCGAAGATAAGATGGCAATTTATGCAGGTTTCAGATTCGACTGGTTCGCAATCGATACTTCCTTCGGTACGATTTCACCACAATATAGGAACGATGTGGAAATGAGAATACAGGAGCTTGCGATTGGTACAATGGTGGATGGCACTTCTTATGCTGCCTTACTGAACAACGAGGGAATATCGATTCTGTACCCTTCAGGATTAGAACTTGCGAAGATACCGGAGGCGGCTGGCGCAACCGCACTTGCAGCGTATGGTGATACAGTAATATGGGCAATCAATGGAACAGATGGCCCAAAGTTAGGCATATTCTCAGTATCGTCGGAGACAAGACAGAACATCTTCGTCAATGCCTCTGCTAGTGATGAAATAGAATCTGGACTAATAGATGCAGAAATCTTCGTTGACCCAGTTAACGGGACAATCACTGAGATATCAGCGGATGGAACATCCATTGCAGTAGTCGTGGATGTCGGTCAGATACGACGCGTTGTCCTCGTCGATAGAGTAGTTGGAAATTCTGCCATTATATCAGAACCAGCTTGGGATGCATGGAGCCCACATATGACAGATGATAGGATAGTTTTCACTCAAATCACAGCCTTCGATCCAAACAATCAAGATACTGATAGCAACTTAAATGATGTATATCTCTACGACAGAAGTGAAAAGATTTTGATTTCACTTACAAGTGGTTCAGAGGCATTTCACGAAGATCCAAGAATTGTTTCTATCGGCGCTGCATGGCTTGTCACTGATGAGGATGGAAACACTATACTGGAAGTATACAATTTAGAAGATCCATTTGAGCCATATTCATCCATACTCCTCCAAGCTGCAGTGGTGATACTCGCTCCACTTCTAATGGTCTGGACCGTCCAAGCAGCATCAGAGAGCAAACACTCTCAAGATTCAGCAAGTTCAAACATTTGATTGAGACAGTCTCGAGCTCTACCTATTACATCGTCCCCTATCTCAATGATTTGATCCCCTCTTGGAGATTCAATAGCTTGTAGGATGTCTTCCAGATGAGTTCTCTTCATGTGTCTGCACATTGAACAAGTACCCATCAGTTCAATTGGCTTTTCTGATTCAGCCATGGCTCGCTCTGCTGTGCCGCATTCGGTAATCATCATCACTGCAGCCTCCTCTTCGGATGCAATTCGCTTTGCTTCGATAAGTATCCTCTCCGAACTCCCAACAAAATCACTTGCAGCCAGCACATCGGCATCACATTCTGGATGGGCCAGCACTCGCAACTCAATCCCCCTCTTCCGCGCCTCTCTTCTCTGACGTTGGATGCTAGTCGTGTTGAATGCTGCATGAACTTCGCAATCCGCCTCATGCAGATACACGGTCTTCTTCCCCTCAAGATGGGTCCTCAGATGTTGGCCCATGAGCCTGTCTGGAACGAAAATTAACTCATCACCAGGAAGATTTTCTGCAATTGAAAGATAATTGCTGCTGGTGACACAAACATCACACTCAGCTTTAACAGCTGCAGTTGTATTGATGTAACAAGCCACGGGTACGCCTGGATGCAGTGCTCTAAGCTTGCGAACATCATCTGCATTGATTCCTTCTGATAGCGAACAACCAGCTTCTGGAGATGGATGGAGAACCGTCTTATCAGGACTGAGGATTTTGGCCGTCTCTGCCATGAATCGTACACTCGAGAACAGTATGATTGATTGAGGGGCATCTCTGGCTATTTTCGAGAGTGTGTAGCTATCTCCAACAGCATCTGCAACCCCATAGACAATGTCTGGTGTTTGATACGTATGTGCAATCAGAATCACGTCCTTCTCTTTCTTTAGATGATTGATTTTCAATGTTAACGGCGCGATTGTTCGACAGGCGTCAAGACTCCATCTCATTTTTTGCCCTATGCGTTCCATCAGCCTATGTGCCTCAATCTCCAACTCGTCATTATTCATCGATATAGGATGAACCAGATCTTTTCTCTGGGGCAATGGCGGTAATTTCAGGACCATGTCGACAGAACTCCTTCTGACTGCAATACCTTTCAAGCCATCTAATGTGGAACCCATATGGCCGGGGACGAGTGGCTGCCATGGGTTGCCCTAGAAACTATTCATCTTGGTGCTGAAGCTGAGGTCATTTCAGGCACGTGGATCGGAAGAGATGCCGTACTAAAGCGAAGAATTCCAAGAGGATACCGGCACCCCGCCCTCGAACGGAATCTTTCTCGCCAAAGGATATTCGCCGAAGCTAGGATTCTTGTCCGCCTCTGTGAAAATGGAGTCAAATCTCCGATTTTATTTGGAATTGACCCAGCAGAGGGATGGATAATGATGAGTAGGGTAGAAGGACGGAGTCTTGCTCAAGTTCTCCGAGAGGATTCTGATCATCAAGTCGAGTATAAACTAGGCCAGGCTATTCGGAAAATCCATTCAACTGGCATATCGCATGGCGATGTAACCACGTTGAATGCCATATGGTCTGACGATGACTTGATTCTGATCGACTATGGTCTTGGCCGTCTAGTGGCCGAGATGGAACATTTCGGTCTCGATCTGCATTCTCTTCACGAATGTCTTTCCGCACATCATGTCGATAGGCCAGAATCTATGGAAAGAGTTCTGAAGGGCTATCTCGATAACTCAAAATCGGATAATTTCGATGCACGTGCAGTTGTAGATCGATTTGAGGCCATACGAGGGAGGGTGAGATACCATGCATAGGGAAAAACCAGAACTCATATTCTTTCATACTGGTAACGAACACAAGTTAGACGAAGCCTCGCAAGTTATGTCTGAACTACAAATCAAAATAAGATCTCTGAAAGATATTTCTTCCAGTATTTCCGTGGTAGAGCCACAAGGGGAAAATTGCGCCCAGATTGCACATTCGAAAATAATGCAAGTATTAGATTCGGTAGAAGATGAGCTGAATGGCAACTGGCTTATGGTGGAGGATTCCGGGCTATTCATCGATGCACTTGGGGGATTCCCGGGAGTCTATTCCTCTTATGTTCATTCTACAGTCGGCAACGAGGGAATAGTAAAGTTGCTCGAAGAAAGTAAAGATAAATCAGCACGATATATCTCTTCAATTTCATTCTGGGACGGAGAAAGGATTCACTCGGTACAAGGACACTGCAAGGGAAGAATATCGTTAGAATCGAGAGGAGATTCTGGTTTTGGATACGATCCAATATTCATTCCCGAAGCAGGCGATGACCGGACATTCTCAGAAATGACTTTGTTAGAAAAGACCGCTCTGTCTCATAGGACAATGGCCCTGAAGATGATGGTTGAGAAACTCAACTTTCCGTCAATGTGAAGTCAGGCGACATCAACCGCCCCCCATATGGTGTCAGTCTCGAGGCTCATCGTCTGGTCGATGTTTCTACTGGGAACGCCCGCATTTTTGATTTTACAAGGGGCGGTGACTCCAATTGCTCGTTTGGCAGGAGCCACTACCTTGCTAGCACTGCTATCGATACTCATGTTCACAGGAAGACCCGCTCCGAAGATTATTGCACCAATTGCAGCAATCAAAGCCGTACCTGTAGCGAGCGCGATTGAAATCAAGAGCGACTCATCAGAACCACAGGCTCCTGAATCACCTGCAGCCCCAGTCCCCCTGGAGGATACGCCCGTTGTTAACAATACAAGTCCAGAATCAACGAAAGACTCAGCAAAGATTGCTGAGAAATACACTGTTTCGAGTGATGCTCAGATGGAATTTGAAGATGAAGTTGAGCAATTCGTTGAAAATAGACGCGAACGTCGCACGGAAATCAGAGAGAGAATCGCTCGCGAACGTCGTATTTCATTGGCACCCATTCGCAATAAGCGATTACGTCAATGGACTAGTACCGAGGATGGCGAAGGATTGCATGAATTGATTGAGGGCACTCAGCATGAGTTACAGATTCTCGAATACAGGGATGGCGAACGAGAAGAGGGGGCTAGTGCCTCAAGTCTTGTTCGAATCGATGATAGGAGAGTCCTTAGGATAACCAGAAGAATTGCTTTCAACTCATCAAGATCAACTATGAATGGAGAAACAATGGGAGATGACACTGAACATAAAGATCCAAACTCAGACTCCAATATTCCGCCTCCGCCACCGGATATGCCGCCTCCGCCTCCGCCCTCTATGTGAGCCAACTAGAGTGGTGAGGTTGAACAGCAAGTAACCTCACGTAGAGCCATGACCGGACACCTCGTGACTGTAGACAGGATTGAAACTCCATCCTTTCCAGAGGGAGGCCATATCGAGATATGGTCGCTCAACCGTCCTAATCGTCTAAATGCGCTCAATCGCGATATGCACGAGGAGCTCATAGGCCTCTGTGAGCGCGCTGAATCCGATGATTCAACCAGAGTGGTAGTAATTGCTGGTACTGAACCTGAAAAGAATGCAGACCGACCTAAGCCCGTTGCCTTTGCAGCAGGAGCGGATATAACTGAGTTCTCCGGTCAAAGTTCTGAAGATGTCCGTCCTTTTTTTGAGAGAAATGCTTGGGAGGGCGTCTGGAATCTTTCTAAACCAACGATCGCAATGGTCGACGGTTTTGCACTCGGAGGTGGAACCGAACTAGCCCTCTCATGCGATATGAGGATCGCCTCGACCCGAGCAAAATTTGGGCAGCCAGAGATTAATCTCGGACTAATCCCAGGAGGTGGCGGAACACAGCGATTAACCAGTCTAGTAGGATATGGGGCCGCCATTGAGATGGTACTCACCGGAGATATGGTTTCAGCACAGAGAGCATTGGAGATTGGCTTGGTCAACAAGGTCGTCCCGCCAGAAGATCTACGGGATTCAACACTAGAAATAGCACGTAATATCGCTTCCAAGTCCCCCTATACGATCAAAGTGGCAAAACGAGCAATTAGGGCTGCATTGGACCTCCCCTTGTCCCAAGGTATCTTGGCTGAGCGTTCTGAGTTTGTAGCACTCTTCGACACTGAAGATGCTTCAATAGGAGTCGAAGCATTTCTTTCGAAAAAGGAACCAGAATGGGTGGGTCGTTAATCGGCGCGATGCTCAATAACGACCTATCGAATCACTCCACGTGTCGGAGAACAGGATCATCGTATTGGCCGGGCCGCCTGGATCTGGAAAGGCTGCCGTCGGCCTTGTGTTAGAAGAAAGGGGGTGGAAGCTGCTTTCACTAGGTGACGTAGTTCGTTCTGAAGTCGCTTCTAGGAATCTTGAACCAACTTCTTCGAACATCGGATCCGTTTCCCAAGATATGAGAGACGAGTTCGGTCCGGCGATAGTGATGGAACGCCTACTCCATGACATCGAAGCGGCTGTGGAACACAATCACGTAGTAATTGATGGTCTCAGGCAAATCGAGGAATTAGAACGTTTACAGTCATCCCAGCCAAGAATGATTGTGATTGCAGTTGAGGCATCTGAATCACATAGAAGAGAGAGGATCAATTCCAGATTGAGGTCTGATGACGGTAATTTCGACGAAAGAGAAGCTAGAGAATGGGGATGGGGGCTTGAGATGGTAATGCAACTCGCCGATCTAACAATAAAAAATGATGGAACAGAAGATGATTTTACAGCGTCCATCATCCATTCACTATATTCTATCGGAGTGGAATAGTCAGGCTCTCCCTTCTGATTTCACAGCTCTCCAATCCTCTAGGAATTTCTCAAGACCTGTGTTCGTTAAGTCATGCTCGACCAATTTGGCGAATATGGCATATGGAATAGTCGCTGCGTGAGCGCCGATTTTTGCACACATTTCGACATGATGAACAGATCGTATCGAAGCTGCGAGAATTTTACATCCGGTTATACCTTGATTTTTCCATGTTTCTGAGATATCTTTGATTAGACTCAACCCCTCTCCTCCATTGTCATCGAGCCTTCCCAAGAAGGGAGACACATAGGAAGCACCTGCCTTAGAAGCAAGTAGGGCTTGAGCAACTGAAAAAACGAGTGTAACGTTCACGCCTATATCTCGATCTGCAAGATATCTGGTAGCCGACAGCCCCGCGGGCGTGCAAGGTATTTTTATGATCACATTTTCAGGCAATTTCGATTTAAGATCGAGGGCTTCTTCCACCATCTCTGGTGATGACATCCCTGTGACCTCTGCGCTGATAGGCCCCGAACATATCGTTGCTATGGAACGAATCGTCTCCTCGAAATTACCGCCTGACCTCCTGATTAACGTCGGATTCGTTGTAACGCCATCAAGAACGCCCCAAGACGCAATTTCCTCGACTTCTTCAATCACTGCAGAATCCAGAATTAGCTCCATAAAACTCCCAAATCGGAATAACACCTCATTCTTTCGGAAACTAACATTATGGTTGCTTTAGGATAAATAATGAAGAATTAAATCGACATTTATGCTATCATTATATGTCTGATATCCTGTCAAACAATTATGGCGGAGAAGCCCGAATCAATCAAGCTAAGTAAAAATGAACCAACTTATCATGACATAGATGGTTACACGATAAACGGATTCCTAGGATTGCTAATGCACCTCGCACTTGGTCTGGTCAATCTCATTCTTCCGATTCTCCTGGGGCCATTAACAGTAATAATCCAAATATTCACCGTCCCTCTATGGTTCGTTATGTTCAACAGCTACGTGATAGTCAATCCAAACGAGGCAGTCGTAGCTCAATTCTTCGGGAAATACTCAGCCACATTGAAGAACGAGGGTTTCCAATTCTTCCTCAATCCGCTATACCAGAAGACGAAGATATCTCTTAGAATAAACAATTTTGAGTCAAACAAACTCAAGGTGAATGACGTCAATGCAAATCCCATAGACATAGCAGCAGTCGTCGTATGGAGAGTCTTCGACGCTGCTGAGGCGCTTTTCGAGGTTGAGAATTACGATCACTACGTGCAGATCCAGAGTGAAGCCGCTCTTCGTGAGATGGCAACGAAGTATCCCTATGATGCCATCGAAGAGAAGGATATCGGAGGAATCACTCTCTCAAGCCACCAAGATGCCGTGGCAGAAGAACTACTGATATCTGTCGAGGCAAGGCTTGCTCGGGCTGGAATTGAGGTCTTGGAGGCCAGGATAAGCTATCTCGCATACTCGACAGAAATTGCTCAGGCCATGCTTCGACGCCAGCAGGCTGCCGCAGTCGTCGCCGCACGCCGTGAGATAGTGAACGGTGCCGTTGGCATGGTCGAATTGGCTCTGGAGCAACTCAGTACGAAAGGCATCATCGAGCTCGATAAGGTCCAGAAAGCCACGATGGTGAGTAATCTACTCGTGGTCCTTTGCTCTGAGACCGACACAACACCGGTGGTCAACACTGGCACTTTGCATCAGTGAGTAGCCCTTCGAAAACTGATATTGAGAAGTATGGGGGGTGAATCCTTGGACAAGAAGATCCTACTCAGGTTAGATCCGTTCTTGCATCATAAACTCAAGATTTGGGCCAAGGACGATATTGGATCAATTAACGCACATATCGAATTCATACTGAGAAAGGAAATAGAGGAAAGCAGAAGATGAATTTCATCGGAGATCCAGAGACTGATTTAATGACATTCAGAGCAAGCCTGCCAGTTGCAACAATCATCCTCATGATGTTTTTAACCCCCTTCTCCGGGTGCCTCGACAACTCAGGGAGCATATCAGATTCTTCAGAAAATCAAGCTTCAGAAGGACCATTGCGAATTAATCACATACAGATGAAAGGCACTCATAATTCGTATCACATCGAGCCGCTTTTTTCCCCCACCAGGGAGTACATGTATACCCACGAGGAGCTCGATATCCAAGCTTCCCAACTCGGAGTCAGGCAGTTTGAGATCGATGTATGGTGGGATGTAAGGAACGGCCTCCGGGTATATCACAACCAGTACGACTCTGGCACCACTTGCCCTACCTTTGAAAACTGCATGAACACGCTTCTCGAATGGTCCGATGCCAATCCGATTCACCATACTACTTTCATTTGGATAGAGCCAAAAGATTGGCCAGAACAGAGCATGGGCATAACAACAACAGTGCAAATGTCCGGAATCTTGGATGAGATAGAGTCGGAGATAGCTCAACTCTGGCCTCGAAATAAGACGATAACTCCAGCAGATGTTCAGGGGGATTATCCATCGCTCAGTGACGCCCTAGCCAACGAGGGTTGGCCTTTGCTGGAGGATAGTCGCGGCAAGGCCATCTTCGTATTGCTTGCCACTGGCGGCATGAGGGAAATCTACCTTCAGAATCACTTTCCGACGGGCCGTATGTTTCCTATGTTCACCTCGCAAGACGACTCCTCTTCTCACGCACACGCGATATTCTCGATGACTGATCCAATCGGTGATGGAGATGAGATTGAGCGATTGGTCACCGAGGGGCATATTGTGCGTACGAGAGCAGATAGCGGCGGAGAGGAGGCTGACAATAACGACACATCCAGGCTGGAAGCAGCCTTATCCTCTGGGGCACACAGCATATCGACGGATTATCCCGCAAGAGTCGAATCAATCGAGTATTGGGTCGAGATACCCGGGGGGACGCCTAGTAGATGCAATCCTGTAAGCGCACCTGCATGGTGCGCCTCCCAGAACATCGAATACGTCGATTAAACGATAACCGAGTTTCGACTCGCCGAGTATGAAGAATACATTCGCTCGATCGTGAATCGAGGTGTTAACAATGGATACGATCGTGAACATTGCAGGATATCGATTCATCGATCTCCCAGATAGAGACGATATCCGAGACCCTATGCTCGAACACTGCTTGAAGCTCAATCTCAAAGGCTCCATACTTCTAAGTCAAAATGGGATCAACTTTTTCCTCGCAGGCACCCAGCCCTCAGTAGATGCCTTTCTTCAGTATCTGGAATTGGATGAGCGATTCATAGGGATAGATCTGAAAATAAGCTACACCGATTATCAACCATTCAGGAGGATGCTGGTCAAACGGAAGAAGGAGATCATATCATTGGGCTTGGATGATATCAGACCCTCTGATTTCACAGGCCAGCATATTTCTCCAACCGAGTTCAAGCGCATGCTGGATGATGACGAAGATATTGTGATCCTAGACACGAGAAACGATTACGAGACCCGCATAGGCTCATTTGAAGGCGCCATAGACCTTGATATCCAGTCTTTCAGAAACTTTCCAGAAGCCATAGAAATATTACCTGAGGAGTATAAATCGAAGACCTTCGTGATGTATTGCACGGGGGGAATACGATGTGAGAAGGCTTCAGCCGTTATGCTCAATGCTGGTTTTGAGGACGTGCGCCAATTGGAGGGGGGAATACTCGCATACTTGGAAGAATACGGCGAATCGCATTGGAATGGTGACTGCTTCGTCTTCGACCAGAGAGTAGCCGTTGACCACGATCTCCGTGAGTCCAAAGTCGAAATGTGCTTCAAATGCCGAGAACCATTATCACAAGATCAGCAGCAATCCGACGACTACATCGTTGGAGAGCATTGTCCTTACTGCATCTCAAAGTGATGCAACATCACATCCCAGCAATCACTCAATGGGCTTCTGGATTGATTTGATTTCCAAGAACTCTTCAAAACCATGAACTCCAAGTTCTCGACCATTTCCTGATTTTTTGTACCCTCCAAAGGGTGCACTGATATTGAACGGACCTCCATTCACACTGACTTGACCAGTCCGCATCTTCTTGGCGAATGCCATGGCGCGACCAGTATCCTCTGACCAAACCCCTCCTGACAGCCCATATTCTGAGTCATTCGCTAGGGAAAGAGCCTCGTCCTCTGAGGAATATGAAGCAATACAAAGCACAGGTCCAAAAATCTCCTCTTTCCAGATTTTCATATTAGATTCAACATTCATGAATGCTGTGGGTCTGACGAAATACCCGGATTCGAGACCTTCAATCAAATCCGATCCACCAGCTACCAGAATAGCACCCTCTTCGATACCGCTTCGTATGTAGCCAAGTACACTCTCTTGTTGACTGGCCGATACCATCGGACCGCATCTCGTCTTGGGATCCATAGGATCTCCCGGCTTATACGCATCAACTCGATCGGCTATGATTGGAATGATGTCTTCCAAAATCGATTCTGGAACGATAAGGCGGGTTAGTGCGGAGCATGTCTGCCCAGAGTTTGCAAAGCACGCGCCGATCGCATTCTTCGCTGCTCTGATGCCGTTCCCGTCTTCTAGAACGACGTTTGCACTCTTTCCTCCAAGTTCAAGCGTAACTCGTTTCACACTCTCAGCCGCCGCTTGAGAAACTCTAACACCAGCAGCTGTAGATCCCGTAAATGAGACCATGTCTACTTCTGGATGAGATGCCAGATGCGACCCAACCGTGGACCCATACCCGCTTACTAGGTTGAAGACACCCTTCGGAAGTCCTATTTCGTCGAGCATTTCAGCGAGTAAGAACGCATTAAGAGGGGCCTCTTTTGATGGTTTTAGTACCATCGTGCATCCTGCTGCAATAGCCGGAGCTACCTTGCCGATTATTTGGTGGAGTGGGAAATTCCAAGGAGTGATGAATGCACAGACACCAATAGCCTCTCTGACTATTGTTGAATTTCGTACCTCCTTCTCCCAATTGTACGACTCAAGCAATTTTGCATATGACCGTGTAACAACACGGGGAGTACCAACCATGGCCATTTTCGAATATTCAATAGGCGTGCCAACTTCTTTTGTTATGAGTTCAGCCAGTTCAGCGGTCCGATTTTTGAAAGATTCTGAGAGGGAATTCAACACCCTGATTCTTTCTTCTATTGGAGAACTAGACCATCCTCCAAAAGCCTCTCTGGCAGCCAATACGGCTCTATCCGCATCCTCTAAAGTACCTTCAGGAACACTTCCAATTACATCTCCCGTTGCTGGATTCTCTACTGATATCCGGCCTTCTCCTTTGGATTCAGTCCACGAGCCCCCAATGTACAACATATCTCTGTGCATAATGGGCCCACGCCCGACAGTCACTTATCACATTCATGGAGTTCATACGTGTTGCCTTCTGTGACTCACCATGGTTCTCTCAGTAGACCGCCCGAGCCAAAGAACTGCCCTAGTTACCCTCTCAGAGTCTGCATCCAGAGATACATTTTCTTCTGGTACAATAGAACATCTGATCGATACAATAGACGGCCTAATTCAAGATGAAAACACCGATGCAGTAATACTCACGGGAACAGGGAGGTTTTTTTCTGCGGGCGGACCAGTAGACAAGTTCGATGATGCGATTGACGATGGTTCCATCGGGGACGTGGTCGAGGCCATGACTGGCCATCTGCACCCCCTACTTCTTCGCATAAGGAGATCTTCTACGGTTTTCATAGGTGCGATTAACGGCGCTGCAGCAGGAGGGGGCCTAGGATTAGTACTCAGCATGGATTACAGAATATGCGTACCAAATGCGAAACTTGCCGCCTCGTTCTTTAGACTCGGACTATCTCCGGATGGGGGCACGACCTGGCTCCTCCCAAGATTAGTAGGGCAACAAGCGGCAAGGAGATTCTTCTTCGAGAACTCGGTATGGGACGGTTCGACAGCACAAGAGAAAGGCGCTGTGGACGAGGTCGTCAATGAGGGCGAACTCATTCAAAGATCGATACAAGTTGCTGATAGATGGGGCTCATGGTCTGAAAGTAGCAGGAGGGGTACCAAGCAACTTCTAGACGCTTCTTCAACAACATTCTTTGAAACACAACTTGAATTTGAGCGTCAGTTGATGATTGCCTCGGCACTAACTCCAGATTTCAAGGAGGGAGTAAGATCGTTTCTTGAGAAACGAGAACCTGATTTCAACCAATAATCATGTCTGAGGACGTCTTAATCGTAAGACACCGACGATTATCGAGGAAATGCAGGACAATGCTGCTAAATTTGCCAGGATAATCGAGGGGGAACCAACTAGAATGCCATAGATTAGCCAAGCAACTAACGCTGTTGCCACTAGGCCGAAAGTTACTATTGAGATTCCTTCATGTCTTTTCAAAACCCAGACTTCTTTGATCTGTGGTATCCATGCGATCACTCCAAGGATGCCTGCGAACAGCCCAATCAACTCAATCCACAGAGCGGCCATTTCATTCACCAGGCCCCGGTATCACTCTTCCCTCCATTCCCCCAGAAACCTCAATCACCTGTCCAGAGATGTGACCGCTAGCCACATCTGAAAGGAGGAATGCCACTGCCCCAGCAATATCTTCGGGAGATGCAAGCTTCTTCATCGACATCGTCCGCATCGCATTGCTGGCAATCTCCAGGTCGATACCAGATTCGATTTTTGAATCTGTCAGAGTCCAACCTGGAGCCACTGCATTTACCCTGATCGAAGTTCCTGAAACATCATTTTTGAGGGTACGGAGAAGACCACTCGTGATCGCGCCCTTCGCAGTTGCATAATCTGAGTGCCCCCTCTCCCCATGAATCCCCGCTGTTGATCCAATTAGCACAAGACTACCTTTGCCACTAGCTATGGCACCCCTTAGGAAGCCCTGCGCCGTCAAGATGGTAACTCCAAGATTGGACTCGAGTGTAGAATTCCATCGGTCTTCAGAGATTTCCCATGCGGGCATAGATTCCGAGGGGTACATTCCCGCGTTGGCGACACAGCATTGTAACGATCCGATTTTATCTTCGATTTGACTGAACATTTTGTCAACCTCATCCTTTTTTCTGAGATCTGCATAGACAGCAATCCCATCTATTTCGTCAGCCAGACTTTCAGCTTCAGATTTCGAGGTGTGATAATGGACGATCACTTTGCCCCCCTTCCTTGAGAGATACCGGCATATCGCTTGACCTATGCCGCCTGCTCCCCCAGTCACTAGAACACTCATCCCTTCCAGAGTCATTAGAATCACATACCAAGATCTTCTCTATCTCTCTTCTCGCCTCTATCCCATTCGTAGATCCCTCGTCCAGTTTTCTTCCCAAGGTCCCCTGCGTTAACGAGTTGATTCAGCAGAGGATGCGGGCGATACGAGTCGTCTTCGAAAGATTCCGCTAAACCGTTTAGAATATCTCTTCGAACATCAAGACCAACAAGATCTGAAAGCTCCAGAGGGCCCATCGGATGACGATATCCGAGCTTCATTGCTGTATCAATATCTGATGCTGAAGCAACACCTTCTGCAAGCATTCTAATCGCCTCATTTCCAAGTACCACGCCAAGACGACTAGTCGCAAAACCAGGAACGTCGTTCACTACGATGGAAGATTTACCCATCTTATCTGCTGCATATTTTGCAATATCCACCGTTCTCTCGGAGATCTCCTCATGACGTATAATCTCTACAAGCGGCATTAAGGGTACGGGATTGAAAAAGTGCATCCCAACAACCCTTTTCGGTTTCTGGGTCGATTTTGAGATTTCTTTCACGCTCAGGCTGGAAGTGTTAGTCGCAAGAATGGTATCCTCCTTCGCCAGACGATCAAGAGATCTGAAAATATCACTTTTCAGATCCATCCTCTCCGGAACCGCTTCAATAACCAAATCGCTTCTCATGGCAGCGTCTTCGAGGCTGGATGGAATAATATTCATTCTCCACTTTTCAACCATATTTGCATCGGTTTTTCCTTTTCTAATACCCATGGACCAGAATTCTTCGATACGAAGTATGCCCGCTTCAACTCCTCCTGGAAGAGCATCGTGAAGCCGTACTTCCCAACCTATCTGAGAACAAACTTGAGCAATACCAGCACCCATTGTGCCCGCGCCAATCACTCCAACTACGCGTATCGGACTGTCACCCATGTGTCTGCAACACCATGGCTAGGACTTCAGGCTTCTCGGCCATACTGCGCTATGGCCGCCTGAAACAGACGTTGGCGAGGTACATCATGCTCAAGGAAGCATGTGAAGGGTGCCAAATCCTTGATCAGCTCGATAGTTCCAACATATGCTCCATAGATGAATGGGTCGGCTTTCTGGGTATCTGGGATATCGAACCCTAGTAGCTTCAGCCCCCTCCTCGTGTCTTGGTCCCATATCGTGTAGGTGTGGCTAGTGAAATGCAGATATGCCGATATCCTTCGAACGTCTTCTGTGATTACATCATCCAGACTTTCCAACAATAGGGTGTCGGGATATCTGATGGCTAGAAGAAAGAGTCTGAGCATCAAATCCTGATCCTGATTGAATCTTCTGTGTTCAAGCCCCATCCAATCATCGATCATATCGAGCATATCGCCCGAGAGGGGCCTGTGAATTTTATACAGGAGTTCTTCGTAAACTTCTGGATTTGACTGGGGATCATTGTGATATCTATCGAAGAGTTCTGGAACTCTTTCGAAGAACGGCAAGAGTAAATCCCTGTCAACATTTAGGAGAGCATGAGTTTGCATAATCAACCACCTTCTCGAAGGGAGAGTTACTCCTTCCACTCACGGTACTGTATCCACTCTACACCCGGAGCCATGTATTCTTCCACCAGCTTCCGCTCATCTTCGTCAGATGGCAGGACGCCTGCAAGATATTCGGCATATTCTTCCTCACTGCCTTCGAAATCTTCTCCCGTTACAGTGTATAAATTTCCAGAGTACCTCCCTATCCCGCGGTTAAATTTGTCCGAAGGGATGTAAAGTTCCGGATCCCCCTCTGGTCGACCCTTGCTTATGCGAGCCATTTCGGCTTTTATTTCGTCAAAGTACAGCCCACGGCTGGCTTCATTCAGATGGTCTCTATCAGCATCATCATCAGATTCGCGCTCATCGTACCGACCCTTTACCCCGTATACGTACGCCCATTGCGCCGAGGTAGACTCATCGGTTCCGAAGAGGTCGAGGCCTGTACTAACCCACTTATTGACATATTTCTGAAGGAATGTAGTCGGTATAACGCCTGCCTTGACTATTCTTCTGAGACCATTCGCCCCAGTTCCGAGGTGAAAGGACTCCTCCTTTAGCATCGGGCCCATTGATGCTGCTAGGGGTTGGAAGGAGCTGGTAGATAGCATCTTCAATTGGTACTTCCCATCCCTATCGATAAAGTGTGTAAAACAGAAGAAGTCGAGCCAGTGATCGATTGGAGCATTGAATGAGCCCAGAAGCCTCGTACCATCCTGTGCATTTCTTTCCAGCAGCTTGGCCGCCTCACGAACTCCCTGTTCACCGAAGTAGGTGCAAAGAAGATAGGCCATCTGCCAACCATGACGCTGCTCTTCGCACATTATCCTCAGAGCAGATTTTCGATCATATTCAGTTGGTGCAGTCGCAAGAAGATGATTTTGCTGCTCCACGGAGGCAAACTCTGTGTCTCCCTGGACGCTGATCATTGTGATAATGGCATCTCGGATGTTTTGCTGGGGTATCTGCATCCTACGACTCCACTTCGGCATTCCTTCAAAATCTCCAAATTCAATACTGTCTCCAGCGGAAATCCAATCGAATCTAATTTCAAATCGATAATCTCCAAGCCACGCTGGATCGAATCCAATCCTAGTTTGCCATTCATGGAACTCTTGAACCCAGCCTTCGAAGTTTGGAGTGTAGCCCTCGACAATTTCAGTCCTGCTCATAACCTCTATGACCGCTAGGTCGTATTTCAAGTTCAGGCTTTTACCAGCAAATTTTGAATATCAAGGATACAAAGAAACTATTGCCCACTAAATTTGGGAGTTTTCTTGTCCACATACGCCGCTATACCTGCTTTCGCGTCATCTGATTGGAAGAGGTCAGATTGCAACTCGCGTTCTAGTGCTAGATGATATTCTAACGGTATTTCGAGACCGCTTTGCACACTTCTCTTGATATTTCCAATCGCCTTTGCTGCAGCAAATGGCAAGGAGAACTGACTCGCATAGTCAAGGACATCTTGACGGAACTCTTCCAGACTCATGCTGTCATATACATCGTGCACGAGAGACATGTCTTTTGCCTCCTCGAATTGGAATTTTCTACCAGTAACCATTATTTCCATTGATTTCGCTTTTCCAACCAGTCGTGAAAGCCTAGCTGTACCACCAGTACCAGCCAAAACCCCGAGCGAGACCTCTGGAAGACCGACTTGGAAATTCCCTTTGCGAGCAATTCTGATGTCTGCTGCCATTGCGATCTCGAGCCCCCCTCCTACTGTGTGGCCATTCAGTGCGGCGACAACGAGCTTAGGCGTCTGCTCAAGTCGGCTCAATGTCTCATTGGCATGGAGGCAGAAGAAATACTTGTAGCGAGGAGTAAGCCGATTTAGATATTTTATGCTAGCCCCTGCTGAGAAGAATTTATCTCCATGCCCTGTTATCAAAATCACACTTACTTCGTCATCGAAACGTGCGCTCAAGATTGCATCATCTATGTCGTGCCACATTTCTCTGGTGTAGGTATTGACTGCAGTTTTTCCCTCTTCAAGAGGCGCACCATCGGAGTCTGATATCAACTCAATAATGGCAATACCATTGTCAGTCACGCCATAGTTGACGAGTCTATTCTTCATTGGGGTAAGTTCGGGCCATTCAGCCATGCATCGTCGGCCTCAAACGCCCATATCAACCAAGCGATTAACGAATTTAGACCTCGCAAGGTCACTGATCAGAACTACTGAAAGAAGTCTTAGCACCTTTCTTCTGTGTCTTCTTCCACTGTTCTGACACTCCTAGGGCCTCAGCGCTTGGTTCCCATATATCTCTCTTGAGCGCCTTTCGAAAAGGCATACGGAGATGCCGACGCCCATCTGAAGATGCCCCTCTTCTCAACATCGCCAACCGAGCCACGGGCCAGATCATTCTTCTCAACAGGCCTGGTTCGTAAATCCGTCTCATGAATCCCAACCCATCTCCTGAACGCTTCTGGTCCCTCATCCAGTATCTTGCTACTGCCTTGAATCCCCTATCGCCCATTCTGTTCATCAAGAATCGATTAGTCGCACTCGCCTTAACCAATGGGAGAAGACGTGTACGAACCTCCTCTTCATAATCCACCTCTCCCATGATTGATTTCGCTGCTAGCACTCCGCTGGTTATTGCATAGCGCATACCGAAGCCCCACATGAAGTCCTGAAGCCCGCCTGCTTCACCGACGTAATGGCGACCATCAACGATGTAACGATCTGGGATTGAGAAATCCCCCTTTCCCCCGACTCGCTTTATGGGCACCCTATCTAATTCGTAATTCCGATCATACCACGCTATGGTCTCATCAAGGAACCGTCCACTCTTACGCTGTTTCCTCCACAGACACGTACAAATCAACCCGATACCATCTATGATAATCATGTAGCTGTAGGCTCCTGGAGCTAACTTGTCATTGAGTTGAAATGTCACATGATTATCATGGCTGGTCTTGAATATCTCTCCGAATGCCACTGCACTCGATTGCCTTGGGCCAGCGGCTATTATGTCGCATTCCAAGGGATCCTTCTTCGCGCCATAGTGAATTTTCGCACCAGCCGATTTCGCCATTTCTTTGAATCCCTGATCTATGCAATGCTTATCCGTTCCACGCTCCACTACCCTAAATGCGATATCATCTGTGATTGGATTTGTTATCACATCATCTGGGTGAACCAGGTCGATTATGCTGAATGGGTTTGATTTGAAGGCCCCCGGATCAAGCCCCCATTCGCGCATTTCATCGAAGAAGTCTTCTTGAGAAGTCCAATTTTCAATTCCTTGGAAGTCCCCATCAAAACGAGCTCCGCTGTCCTTTCGTACCTCATGGACATGAACTTCTCTTCCTGCCTTGGCGAGAATAGTCGCAGCCGCAAGGCCGGAAAGACCGGCTCCGAGTATGTCCACTCTTTCATCCACGCTATTCCACCTCGTCCGATGGAGATAGCCCTATCCCTCAGATTCACGCCCGACGGGCATGGTCGTCGAGGTTATCGTCACAGAGAGCCCACTTGATCCTTCTAATTTGATGACTATGATTAATTCTGATGGTGCTGGAGCAGTTGCGTCTTTCATCGGCCTTGTACGAGCTAGCCATGGCGATGAAGAAGTGATGGGGCTCGAGTTTGAGGTATGGGGAAGCCGCCTCCCCAAAGTCTTGCAGGAAATCGGAAAGAAAGCTGTCGAAGAACAGAATCTAAAATCAATCGTCATCGCACACAGAATTGGCTACGTCGAGCCCGGTGAAACGATCGTGTGTATACATGTGTCTGCGATCCACCGACACCAGGCCTTCGCTGCTTGTAGTTGGACCATCGATGAATTAAAGCGTCAGGCGCCAATATGGAAGAAGGAGATCCGTTCAAGCGGCGAATATTGGATAGAAGGGCTTGGTTGAGACATGTCCGAGCGCCTAAGTACCCCCATGCGGAGAGAGACGTATGCCCAATAACCCGTCAGTCGTTGATATCGGTTCAAAAAAACCGATGTTCCGCCGAGCAATAGCAACAGGAGTTCTAGCGGTCCCTCCACAGGTATTGGAAGTAGCACTGGAGGGCACGACCTCTAAAGGAGATCTCAGAACGTCTTCGACGATTGCTGCCATTATGGCCGTGAAGAACACACCCACATCTCTTCCGCATTGCCACCCCATCCCGATAGACAGCTGTACTGTAGACTGGGAAGATGATGATCTTGGTTTGAGGTGTACGGTTACTGTGTCCGCCACGGCAAAGACGGGGGTCGAAATGGAGGCTCTGTGCGGCGTATCAGCAGGATTACTCTGCGCGCTCGACATGTTAAAACCAATTTTAAAGGACTCAGATGGCCAATATCCGGGGACCTCAATTGAAGGAATACGGGTGCTATCTAAGCACAAGCATCCTGCGTAGGATTGAATTGCTGTCCACCTCTACAACAGGCTGTGCCAGTTCGCGATTTGACAGAAGATTTCCTTCGCGCTACATCTTCAGCTGCAGCTGCAGCCTACGGCTGGATAGGCAAAGGAGACGGAAAAGCCGCCGATGGAGCGGCTGTCGAGGCAATGCGTGCCGTCTTCGATACAATTCCATTCGATGGCAGAGTCGCTATTGGAGAGGGAGAGCGAGATGATGCACCTATGCTTTGGATTGGTGAGCCATTAGGTTCCAGTCAAGGATTAGAGAATGCTCAGATGATAGATATCGCAGTAGACCCTCTTGAATGTACCAATCATGTTGCAAATGACAAGCCCAATGCCATGGCTGTTCTGGCCGCAGCCCCAAGAGGTGCTTTACTCCACGCCCCTGACTGCTATATGGACAAGATTGCAGGCCCCCCGATACTGAAAGGCGAGATAAGTCTAGAAGGATCCACACAGTACAATCTAGAAGCTGCAAGCCACGTACTTGACCGCCCAATATCTGATTTGACAGTGGTAGTGATGGATCGTCCTCGGCATACAGACTTGATATCAAGAATAGAAGGAATAGGGGCCAATGTCCGGTTGATTGGTGACGGAGATATAGCAGCGGCGCTCGATGCAGCAGACCCCGACTCCAACACCGATCTTCTGATGGGCATAGGGGCAGCACCTGAGGGGGTAATCACTGCCACAGCACTTCGTGGACTTGACGCCCCTTTCGAAGGACGACTTGTAACCACAACAGAGAACCACCAAGAGAGAGCACTGAAGATGGTTGGAGACCGAATCAACGATATTTGGGGCCGGGATGAACTCTGCGCTTCTAGTGATGCAGTATACATCGGATCAGGAGTTTGCGCCGGAAGGGTCCCCGGGGTGCGTAAGAATCCAGAAGGCAATATGGTTGTAACTTCAGAGATTATTGATGTCAAATCATCAACTAGATCGTTAGTAGAAATTAATCTTTGAGGTAGCACTTCAAGGCGATGCCTTCATTGCTATGTTTCCTGTAGCCGTTTTGTAGAATATGTCGTCCCTGTCATTGGAACAAATCGCAAAAAATCTAGTCGCACCCGGCAAAGGCATTCTAGCAGCCGATGAAAGCAACGGTACAATGTCAAAACGATTGGAAGCCGTGAATGTGGAACCGAGCGAGCACACTCGCAGGGCATATAGATCGGCTATGTTTTCATCAGAAGGAATCGAGGAGTACATTTCAGGAGTGATATTGTTTGATGAGACAATACGACAGGAAATGGATGACGGTACTACGATTCCCGATTACCTGATTTCTAAGGGAATTATTCCAGGGATAAAGGTGGATACGGGGGCAAAACCACTTTCATGGCACGAAGGAGAGACCGTCACTGAGGGTCTTGATGGATTGAGGGGCCGATGCGAAGAATACTATCGCATGGGCGCAAGATTTGCCAAATGGAGAGCCGTCATCAAGATATCAGGAGATCTTCCAAGTGCCGCTGCAATCTCAGTAAATGCACATGCCCTTGCAAGGTATGCTGCCATATGCCAAGAACAAGGTATAGTCCCGATTATAGAACCTGAAGTTTTGATGACAGGGCCTCACGGATTAGATCAGTGCGCTTCAATCACGTCTAGAATATTGAAGGCGGTATATTCGGAGTGTAGGATTCAATGTGTCGACCTCAGAGGTACTATTCTCAAACCAAATATGATACTACCAGGCTCAGAAGCTGAAAAAGCCGATGCAGAATCTGTTGCAAGGGCAACTGCAGAGGTGCTCAAAGAAACGGTCCCACAAGAAGTCGCGGGAGTCGCATTCTTATCGGGAGGACAGTCGGATATCGATGCAACATCCCATCTCAATGAGACCAATCTGACTATTGGAAATGCCCCTTGGCCGTTGACATTTTCATTTGGCCGGGCACTTCTTGCAGACGCGCTCTCTCTATGGTCGAAGTCGGACGTTGAAGGCGCCCAAGCAAAGCTTCGTCATCGCTCCAGGATGAATTCGCTGGCAGCAGTAGGTGCTTGGTCATCAGATCTCGAAGTATGAGATCATCCTTGAAGCTCAGAATTCCGCTCATCCTCTCGAAGCGTCCAGACACATATCTCGTATCTGCCCGAGAGGGCGCCTCCACGCTTCGTTGTGGCTATCTTGCGAATATCTTTGTCCTTCGAGAGTACATTGCCGAGCTGCTGAGGAGTAGTTCCATGACGCATTGTCGAATTAACATGTTCAAGGATTTCAGTAGTATTTGCCTGCCCCCTCTCATTCAGGAATTTCTTGATTTTTTCTCTGAGTCTTGTTGTTCTCATTAATCTACACCTCCGCTTCAAACGCTTTACCAGAAGGCTATTTGAAAGACCATTGAAGCCTCTCTCAGTAACCCACCGCCTCAGCGTTATAGTGCAGGACAATCGACCACAATATAACGCTTCTTGGTCGAGTCTGCATTTTGGTTACATCAAGTTGCAGGAATAGGCCCCATCTCAGCCATCCAATAGGTCCATTGCACCGACGATAAGTTATTTTCTACTGGAAATATGTAACTTAATATAACAAAAATAACATTTTAATACAATAAATGGTTAGTAAAACACATTATGGTTGACAGTGGGTGTCATTGATGGTCGAGATCGTATCTCCCAACTCTGAAGTCAAACCTCGGAGAATCCGGGGGCTCCACCGTAGAAGAGTTCTTTTCGCCCTGTCTCATTCTGATTTGACAGTAGCCCAGATATCTCGGCAGACTGGTCTCAGGATGCCTCATGTTTCTGCTGAGCTGAAACGCCTCAGAAATGAGGAAATGGTCAGTAGTACTGCCGATCCAGGAACCCGCGGCTCCTCGATATACCTGACACACAGGGGTAGGGAGGCAATAATCCTGGATGAGGCTCACAGAGTTCAATCATGTACGCCGATTCCTCCTTCAAGTAACGCAGTGTGCATGATATCACGTGATCAGGATCAACTTCTACTCGCCTCTACCTTGCCATTTGATCAGGCTTCGATAGCAATCCCCGATCGCCCATTCTCCATTAAGGACTCCAGTGGAAGCGAAGGGGTCATCTGGACACTTGCCGAAGTAGAAAATAAAATTCATCGATGGATTAATCCACATACGGGAAAATTACGCCCTGAACCGAGTACTTCAGGAGATCCAAACAAGATTGAGTCATTCTCCGAAGTCGATAGACCATTATGCATTTTTCATGCTCGAATAATTGAATCTGGAAGGCCGATTTCAATAACTCCGGGAACTTGGTTCACGCCTAGGTTCGATTTGGCCATACACCCATTTTCTTCATATTCTGAATCGAATATACGTTTAGGAACGATACACCCCAATTCCACGCCCGTGTTTTCACCTGAAATACTTGTAGTCGATATCGAAGGACGCATGGGTAGATCATTAATATCAAGAATCACTCCTGATGAATTCCTTATTATTGGCAGAATACAAGACAACAAGAATCGCCAATCAGTATTCCCTCTGGAAGTACTAGATAATTGGATACGTTTAGCTCATCCGAGAACAAATCCTTCTCAGCTCCGCCGAAGGACCCAGGCCTTGAAAGATAGAATATTATTCAGAAGAAGATCACGAGTTCCGGAAGAGACTCTAAGACGATTCAGACTAGACTGGGGGGATTCCATTTTTGAAAACAAAGAAATCGACACCAATCGCCTGAATACTTCCAATCTAGGTCTTAGAGCGAGACATTCCTTGATTGAGTGGGCCATCCAAACAAATACTCAGATTCCGATGCTTGTTGAAATTGAAGAAGATCTCCCAGAATATCTAATTCATGATTGTATGAGACATTTGGATAGAGGCATCATACTTACTCACCCTTCAGTCAATATCCCCGGGGTAGCAAGATTGAGTGCCGATCCTACGAGGCCTCTCCCTTGGACAAGATATTCAGATCCCGCCGGATTATCGTCCCCCGTTCGCATCGACGATCGGAAGCCAAATCGGTTTCCCACGACACCGGTAGATGAAACAGACTCAATTCAATCAAAGTTGGAAGTTCAATTAGACCCTTCAGAGTCTTCAGACCCCATTATTCTAGAATCTATAACTGAGATGCTCGGTCGAAATGAGGATTGGGCCAACTCTATTGAAGCGGAGCACCCGGAAGCATCTCTGATAGCCACGCCCCCTGGCCTCAGGTGGCATAGATGGAAACGAATCGGGGAAAGGGTGGACATCAAATGGTTAGCAATGATTCGCCTTGAGGATATACCTGAATACGAAGTCCATATATTGATGGATCAAACCACTCCCGAGCTTCAAACAGCATATTCAGAACAATTCAGCCAAGTAATATCTGAAAATCCGAATTTCGCTTTCGATGTGCGACCAATGACCCCCCCTGAATCTTCTTCCCATGGGTCATCATGGGTCGCTTCACGATTGCTAACCTTTGCAAATCATCTCTCAGGAGATATAATCCAGGATCTCAAAAGTTGGGCCATCCCTGCATGGCTCCAGAATCCCCCCCTCATATCTGTTGACACACTTTCCGCTGCGATGAAAGTACAAGATTTAGAAAATCTTGATGAATTCTTCAATGAGGTGCACAAGTCAGCGAGTAGACACCCAAATTCAGATCTGAGCACATGGTCAAGATTCGTCCGCATAACGCAGGGAAGAGGCAGATTAACCCCCTCTTTCTCAAGCGTTGTAATCCAGCATCTTCCCATGGAGTGGTACGCACCACTCTCTGAACAATTATTGTTGAACATTATCAAAATGGAAGATTGGTGGAATCTACCAAAGCTATCTTCCGTCCCCTGGGCCGCATTAATACTCAGACCCAAGGGCGAATATCACTTCCTTCCTGGAACAGATGGATTAGAACATCCTGGGCCGAGTAATGACTTGCTTCGAAGACTCGAAGACGCAATACAATCTGAAATGGGATTAGAACATCTCGAGGATTTACAATTAATTCACATATCTGACCTCTTAATGGCCTTGGAAAAGGCCTCATCGGAATCACCTCCAGTATGTGGAAAGAGCCACAAGATGGTTGGATGGCTAGCCCAACCCTTGGACAAATGGCCCGATATGGCGCATATCGATACCATGCAGGGTAACTCTATGGTTACGGCCAGATTACTCATGGGAAGGAACAGATATGGTATCGATATACGCCGTGACTATTAATTCCATGACTTGATATCCACAACATTCTCCGGGTATAATGCCCGTCCGGCAACACCGCGTCGACGAAGCCCCCACGCCGGAGGCTTAGGATGAACCGCGGTACCACGGTTCGGGCTACCGGACGACGAAGACCGCCGTGACCTTTTGGGATGATCTGCGGAGCAATCGTACGGATGGAGGATGATGGGTCCCCAGATGACTACGGAATGACTCATGGGACAACCCCATCCTCCTACAGACGTCCCGGGGTGGGTCAGGGCCCGGAGCCATCGCGATGATGGCGCCCGTTACGCCCCGGGGCACAATACCCGCAGCCCTAAAGTCCGAGACTCAAGATGAAGGTACATGTTCCAACGCGGCCTTCTCGGCGGAACCTTCGATCGTGTGCATGAGGGCCATGCTTGGCTAATCAATCAAGCATTGGGGTATTGCGCTCATCTGGAGATATGGATTACCAGCGATGATGTTGCAAAGAAGAAAGATGAGAGATGCTGGGATTGGAGTAGGCGACGTTCAGAAATTGAGATGATTATCGAACCAGATTTCAGGAGCAGAGTATCATTTGATATCCTTCATGATTCATTTGGACCTGCCATTGAACATTCAAATGCAGATGCCATAATATGTACAAAAGAGACTCTATCCGGCTGTGAAGAAATAAATAGAATCCGAATAGAGCATCAAATGAAATCTCTTGAAATCATTGTGATAGAGCACGCCAGAGGGCCTGATGGCCAAGTAATATCGAGTTCGCGTATCCGCAATGGTGTAATAGATCAGTCAGGAGAGTTGTTCGTTCATGAATCTGATTTCAAAGGTGCAAGAGTTCTCTCGCCAGAGGTTGAGTTGATGTTGAAAACACCTTTCGGCACGTTACATAAGGGTCCAGAATCAGATCATGCCGTAGCTCTAACCAAGGCTCTCGAATCAATTCAAAGCGATTCGAATATTGTCGCAGTCGGAGACGTGACCGTTTTGGGACTACTCAAACTTTCATGCATTCCAGATATTGCACTAATAGATGGAATGACAAAACGAAACAATTGGCCCAATACAAAACTCATCGACCATTCAAAATTCGATATAGTTTCCACCGCTCAAAATCCAGCAGGAAAATTAACTCCACAATTATTCGAAACTTGCAAGAGTGCTGTCAATTCACTAGACCATGGATTAAAGTCGCTGATCGTAGTTGAGGGAGAAGAAGACCTTTCACCAATAGTACTTCATTTGATGCTCCCTATTGACTCAGTGATAATTTACGGACAGCCTGGTAGGGGGGTTGTAACCCGAGTGACTGATCTGGAGACCAAGAAAAATTGTAGGGCGATTCTAGAATTAATGGCTCTTGAAAGTCCATGAGCGAGGAATAACATTACTCGTGCATGGCTTCAATGCCTAGGCCACTAGCAATCGCTACTATGGAAACTGAATAAACACCGGGATCAACCCACGTGGTATTAATCGTGGACCAGATTACATAGAATACAATCCCGCCGACTACCATCCAGTTTGCCACAATAAGGGATAACTCACCTTTCGAACTCATCATTTGACGAGGTCTTTGTATTATTGAATGTAGGAATGTGCGCAATCCAGTGGAAGATTCTATCCCCCTTGCTCCGATTACAATTAGGATCGCTGCAAGAGCAAATGCAATGATATCGCCAACGCCGATAGATATGGAAGAATGCGCTGAATAAGCTTCAGAGAGACTTGAACCATCCATGAAGCCCAGCCATTCGATTTTCTGCCCCGGGGCGAAAGCGCCGAATGCTACGTTGATTAGTGAGACAAAGGCAAGCCACGCCCCTATACAGAATGAAACAACCGACAAGAATCGACTAGGCTTGGTTACTTCATCCTTCCAAGAACTCTGTGCCATCGCTCGCGGCACCTTGGCTCTCTGTTTAACCATTACCGGCCCAAATCATAATTCAGAGCGGCCTCTGAAGACGATATTTCCCCTTCGAAGCCTCTACAATAAGTGGTTCCGAGTCTCTCAATTCAGTCATAACGTCAAGAGATCCTGGTATTGCTGAATTGATCTGTTTGCTTCTTCCACCACGACCTTTGCTGACATTCCTTGCGATTATAATTCCAAGACTATCTAATTCGTTTAGAAGCGATGATATCCTTCGAGGTGTGAGGGGCTCTATCATAACCCTCAGACATACCTCTGAATAAGTTCTGAATATTTCCCCGGTGGAAATATTCCTGAGCCCATTGTCCTCATTCATGCAGATTGAAAAGAGCAGAATCTTTTGTTGAAGGGGAAGAGTTCTGAGTACGGGCGTCAGTTGATCATGCTCTAGTTGACTCTGTGCAAGTCTGACATGCCCCTTGTCCACCAAATCATGACCCATTTTTTGCGCCTTCTTGATTGCGATTCTGAGAAGATCAAGAGCCCTTCGCGCATCGCCATGTTCTTGAGCAGCCAATGCAGAACACAGTCCGATCACACCGCTCTCAAGGGCACCAGGTCGAACCCCTCTCAGCACTCTATCTTCGAGAATGTCATTTATCTGATTTGCACCATAGGGGTGGAAGACGAGATCAATCTGGGCAAGCCTCGATGCTACTTGGGGCGTCAGCATCTTTGTGAAGTAAAGATCGTTACTAATGCCGATAATGCAGCATCTGGACGACTCTAATTCCAAATTGAGATTGGTAAGATTGTATATTATCGAGTCTCCAACTTTAGACACAAGGTGATCTATTTCGTCAAGAACTATCACATGGATTCCGCCCCTTCGGTCCATTCTTCTTCGAAACTCTTCGAGAACTCTGTCAGTTGGCCACCCAGTGAATGGAATCTTCACATCTTCGTCCCGCTCAAGACGATTTGCAAGAGCTTGAACAACTCGATATTTGGTGTCCACAGTTCTGCAGTTTATGGTGTACGCTTTGACAGCAGTCCCATTGGCCCTTCCTTTGGCTTTGAGCTGTTTTAGCACCGTCTTGGTGACTATCGTCTTTCCTGATCCAGGAACCCCGTACAGGAGCATATTTGACGGAATATGCCCTCTTAGAGCTTCAACAAGATTCTCCCCAAGAGCCCGAACTTCCTTTTCACGATGAGGGAGGTTCTGAGGTTCGAAACCATGCTCGAAAGCTCCACGATTCACAAAAAGAGAATCATTTTCGATAAGAGAATCGAAAATATTCTCACTCATTTTTTAACACCTTAATCTTCTAAACCACGACTCATGATTATCCCAGGTCAGACCCGGGATGCTCTAATGCGCAGGTCTCGACCGATGCACTCTTCGATAATAAACGTCCCCTAGAGTTCATTCACTATGGAACCAGTTATCGTCCATAGTGCGGATATAAACGAACGCCTCTATTAGACCTGTTATCGTGATTTTATTAACAAAATAAAACATCATGAAGATTAGAATATATACGATATGCCGAGACATAAGATCCGACTCAAACAATATGGACAAACCCAGTGATGAAAGGTATCTGAGGAGAAGGTTAGACTCATTATTCATCATATATCGTTCATCTCAATCTCAAAGATAAACATTGTAATGATGTTATAAAATATATAAATTAATTAACAGTAAAAGAACCGTCTTCATTTACTTGCAACCAATCGCCATCTTCCAGTTGATGTACTGATTCAGGAAGGTCCGCCATCCTGAAACCTGATTCTACACCCTTGCCAGACGCGTAATTGTGAGTGACTAAAACTTTGACATCCGGGTGCCTTTGAACGAATGAAATCACATCAGATGGCCGATGATGATAGGGAAACTCTCCAATGTCTGGAACCCCCATTTCAAGAATCACCACATCAGCTCCGACGGCCCTCTTTTCAATCTCCTCACAAGGTCCAGAATCTCCACAATGCAGTAACCGGAAACCACTATCATGAATCAAATCGTATCCATTAGGATCTGTTTCAGGAGTGTGATGCACTGGAAACCTCTCATATGCCCAACCTGTACCACCAAGATGCCCAGATTCATCCGTATTCCAATCTACTGAGCTCTTCAGAGACTCCTCAAGACTTCCGGGGAAGGCCATATTGCAAAGTAAAGAGAAAAACTCCTCTCCACCTGGTCTCAAATATACTGTTAAATCACTATCGCCATTCGGATCTGATATGTATTTCCTATCCAGTAGAATAAATGGCATTCCGAATGTGTGATCGCCATGCCAGTGGGTTATGAGGACGTGGCGAATATTGGAGATATCTGTGCCATTCCTCCTAAGCTGAGCCATGATGGTTGGGGGCGTGTCAATCAAGATATTATTGTCAATTGAAAGACATGCATGGAGCCTACCATCGGGGGAGAAAGCATTCCCGGTTCCGATGAAGGTGATGCGGGACATGGCCAATCCAGAAGGTCAATCCGCTTGACCGCTTCGATTGATTCAAGGTATGCATTTCCTAGCGATTTTGATAAGGGACCTTCGACCCAACATCAATTGTAGAAGGGGTCGCAGGCATGACTGACTGGAGCGCAAAAAACCCATACAGTTCAAATTTGACTCAGAATTTCGTCCTTAATGGAGAGGGTTCCGGTAAAGAAACCAGGCACGTAGTTTTCGATTTGGCTTCGTCCGGACTAGAGTACAAGGCAGGGGATGCTCTAGGAGTAGTGCCCGTTTCACCTTCGAAACTTGTTGAAGATTTACTTGCAGCATCAGGATTTTCCGGGTCTGAGGTAGTTGATACTCACATGGGGGATATGGAATTGAGGCAGGCTCTAACGTCTGCCTATGAGATACATCGTCTATCAAAGAAATGGGTCCGGAACCTTGGTGAGCGTCTTGAAGCACCTGAAGAAATTAGTATTCGACTGGTCTCCAGAACTAGAACTTCCACCAATGACGATACTGTACTTTTGGATTGGAGCGGCTCAGGATTAGAGGGGGACGTCCCCTCGGAATATCATGAAATTGGCTCTGTTGCAGATCCTGCAATCGATTTATGGAATGGGATGAATGGTGACGACTCAAAGCTTGAAGATTACATCTGGTCAAGGGACTACATTGATGCTATCTCTGATTTTGGACACATAATATCAACTCCCCAACAACTTGTGGATGGAATGGACCGACTCAAGCCAAGACTGTATTCTATTGCTAGTAGCCCTGATTACGAGCCCGGTACTGTCCATCTTACTGTGGGAATCGTCCGATACAACCATCATGACAGAGATAGAACCGGATTAGCTACTGGCTTTCTCGCAGATCGCTGCAAGGTAGTAGAGACAGATATTGGAGTCTTCATGTCCCCCACTCGATCTTTTATTCTGCCAAAAGATCTCAGTACAGACATAATCATGGTAGGCCCAGGAACAGGAATAGCACCATTCAGAGCCTTCTTGCAGCAGAGAGACATCGACGGGGCTACTGGAAGAAATTGGCTATTCTTTGGCGATTGGACGGAGTCTGGTGAAAATTACTACAAGGAAGAAATGGATGATTGGAAGGAGAGGGGGATTCTGACCAAACATGACCTAGCCTGGTCCAGAGATGGCTCGGAGAAAGTGTATGTTCAGCACCTCATGAAAAAACACGGGGAAGAAATATGGGCATGGATAGATGGTGGTGCTTATTTCTACGTCTGTGGAGATAAGTCTCGAATGGCAAAAGACGTTCATAAGACGCTTATAGGAATTTGCGGCGAACATGGGGGCATGTCTGAAGAAGACGCTCATGAATTCGTTGAAACCCGAATGATGAGGACCGAGAAGAGATATCTCAGAGACGTATATTGAGAACTGATAATTTCAGATGAACTCAAACGTTGCCCTCCTGTCGTAGAGTCAATGGGATTCTCACGAGTGCTTATCGCAAATCGCGGTGAAATCGCATTGAGGATAATGAGATCTCTTAGAACACTCGGCATTGAGGCCTCAATAATACACGGAAGAGAGGATAGAACGAGCCTGCCTGTTCGCTGGTCCGATTCGGCAGTACAGATCTATCGCGATGATCCTCTTGCGAGTTATCTCGATGTTGAAGCAGTTGTAGAGGCTGCAAAAAATGTCGGAGCCGATGCAGTCCATCCGGGGTATGGCTTTCTCGCGGAAAATCCTAATCTGGCTCGAAGACTCGCTGAAGAAGAAATCACCTTCATCGGCCCTTCTCCCGAAATTCTCGAACTTCTTGGAGATAAGATACAGGCTCGTTCCGCGATGACTGCCGCAGGCCTCCCTGTCGCGCTAGGGTCAGAAGAACCAATAGAGAGCTCTGAGAGTGCCATGGCTCTTGCAGTAGAGATTGGCTATCCAGTAATCATCAAAGCCGCTGCTGGAGGCGGCGGCATAGGGATGCAAATAGTACGCAGCGAAGACGAGTTCGACTCTGCATTCCGTCTATGTTCGAGTAGAGCCTCTTCAGCCTTTGGAGATGGCAGAGTCTTTGTCGAGAAGTACATAGAGGAAGCACAGCACATTGAATTCCAGGTTCTTGGCGATGGGAAAGACGCAGTTCATTTTGGCGAGCGCTTTTGTTCCATACAGAGGCGCCATCAGAAGATACTGGAAGAGGGACCATGGCTGGATGATGAGACTAGAGAAAGAATCGGATCCAAAGTTGTCGAAGGTGCGAAGGCAGTAGGATACCGCGGCCTTGCGACATTCGAATTCCTGAGGGATGCTAAAGGAGAATTCTACTTCTTGGAAGTCAATCCAAGAGTCCAGGTTGAGCACACGGTAACAGAGGCTCTGACAGGCTTTGACCTAGTATCATTGGGGATTAGGGTCGCTGCAGGCGAATCCCTTCCAGTAAGCCAAGAAGATATATGCTTGCGAGGCCATGCAATACAAGCTAGAATAAATGCCGAGAGATCTGAAGATTTTACACCTGCGCCAGGGAGGCTATGGGAGTGTATCCTTCCCTCTGGACCCGGTATAAGAGTAGATTCACATGCCTGTTCCGGATATTCTATGCCAACTTGTTTCGACTCCCTGCTTGCCAAGATTATAGCACACGGGAGTGATAGAAAAGAAGCCATTGAGAGATTGGATGCAGCGTTGAGAGAAACCGTCCTTGATGGAGTGGAAACGTTAATCCCATTGCATAGGAAGATACTCAGAGAGCCCGATTTTGTAAATAGGGAAATTACAATTTCATATCTAGAAGATCATGATTTTAGGTGACGGCATGGATCTTGTGATTGTCGGTAGCATCGGATATGACGACATACAGACGCCAAGCGGAAAGGTCAGTAGCATATTGGGTGGGTCAGCGTCATATTCCGGTCTTTCTGCAGCATTCCATGCCCGTGATATGGGGCTGCAAAGAGTAAGTGTTGGTCTAGTGTCAATTATAGGGTCCGATTTTGACGAGACGTCCCTTCGAAGAATTGTCGATGCGGGTTTGGATATCGACGGCGTAAAACAATCAGATGGAATGACATTTCGTTGGTCAGGAAGGTACGAGGGTTCGATGGACCATGCCATAACTGTGTCAACAGAGGTCAATGTCCTTTCAGATTTCAAGCCGACTTTGCCCGAATCTTGGAAAGACCCTCCGATTTTGTTCTGCTCCTCTGCAAGTCCTACCACGCAGATCGCAGTTTTGGATGCCAACCAAGGCTCCAAGATCACTGCCTTGGATACTTTTCAACTTTGGATCGATTCAGAATTTTCTGAATTAAGCGAGGCACTTCGAAAAGTCGATATCGCCATTTTTAATGAGGACGAGGTCAATGCTATAGGAGATGGCTCAAACTTCCTTGAATCGGGAAGAAACATCATCATGGGCAAGAGTCTTCAAGGAGGTGAATTGGCTGGTTCGGGGCCCCAATGTCTGATTATCAAGAGAGGCAGTGCAGGATGCGTATGCATTCACAGAGACGGCCTCATCATTCTCCCGGCTTATCCCACAGAGTCGATAGTTGACCCCACTGGCTGTGGCGATGTTTTTGCTGGCGCGTTCTTGGCACAACTCGTCCCCCATGAAGGAAATCTTTCAGATATCGAATCTATCCGTAGAGCGTTGATACATGCTACAGTGACTGCATCGTTCAACATAGAATCATTTGGATCAGATTCCATCTCGGCTTTGAAACGTGGAAAGTATCGAGCTAGACTTGATCGTTATCGGAGAATGGCCGGCATCATCTGAGATACCGTACACCGGGTATTCCAACTTCCTCTCCGCCGTATGTGCTGGGTCTTAATTCACTGAACCTTGGGAGTAATCCATCTTCTTCAACAGGCATATCGCCGATTCCGAGTCTTTTCTTCATCACTATTTCTCGCAATGCATTCCGACCACTTGTTTCAGGATGAACACGCGTTGGAGCCCTTCCAAGATTAACCTCGGACTGATGTTGATGATCAGCACGCAGCCTCAGTTTCTGTGCAGATCGTAGTCTGGAGTCCGGATCGAAGTCTTCTACTACATTCTCGTGCCTCTTTCGTTCCTTGCTCCTGTTTGGAATGGGAACTAGCATACGTTCAACCCAACTACGACTGCGGGGCTTATCCGAAGAAATAATCGATGAAAGCTTCCTGCGTCCGGGTTCAATACTCTTCATGACTCTCTTCGCTCTAGCCTGCTTCACAATACCCGGACGGCACTCTTCTCTGACAGCAGCGTCTGTAGGGTCAGGTAGAACACCGCTGCCCATTGATACTGGTTCGTATGATTTAACTGCGCGACTGAGCATCATTGAACTCGATGGGGGCAACTCATTAGTGCCAGGAGAAATTTCGCTGCTGCCCCATCCAGTCATAGCCGCTGGCTCACTCGACACAGCACTCTCGACAGATTCAATGGCAGGTGCAGGATCATCAAACATGCCCCATTGCATTCCTCCATCATTCCCCTGATTATCAAATCCGAAACTTGCATCAAACGGAAGCGCCGATTCGATCATGGACGACGATGCCGATGGCAAGGAACCCACCTGAGGAGCTTCTGATCTGCCCTCTGTGCTCGAATAATTCATAGTGGGTCTCTGAACTGACACTGGAGACGAATTCCTAATGGATTGATGGTTTGTTTGAATGGGTACCCCACTGGCCATTGAATTTGTAATCCGCTCTTCTTCTTCGTATATCCTCGATTTCCTGATATCACGACGAGCATCACTGATTGTATCCCCGTGCATGACTCTGTTAAGCATCTGATAAAGATACAAAAGATCGCTCTGTGAACCAGATATGAGGTGACGCATCCCATTTGAATGATCAATGGCTAAAACCGGAAGTCTGAATGTAGTATAAGTCCCAATCGATACGATACCTGCTGCAATTGCGATATACGAGTATGGTGCGACGAGTATTCTGAATGCCGAGAAGATAAATGCCAACCCAAGTAGGAGCCATGTGCTGGAGAATTTCTGAATATCTGTCTGCCTAAGAACATCTATCGATCCGAGATCTATCGCAGTCCCCATGCCTCGAGGATCTTCGAATCGTAGCCTACGCTGATCGAGCACGGCTCTGAAGTGTCTTGATAGCCCGATCAGAGAGAGCTCGTCGAACCATTCCGACTCACTATTCTCTGCTCGAGCCTGTGGCCCGGCTGAGTACATCCCGGGGGTGCATCAAAACTTTCACGATTTATACTCTTAGGCTGGAAAAGATATCTCAGGCCCCTACAAGGGACAATATCATCAGACCGGACGAATGTCTGTTATCGCTCCAATAATTCTCATTGGCCCCGCATCTAACTGCACTAGAAGCGGCGGTTTTTTCGAAGCCGTCCTCACATCTACAGGTCTGTCCCACACAACTACTATGCTCTCCTCGCTTACGGATTCTATCCTTCCAACGATGAATTGCAAATCACACGACATATGGACTATATCTCCAGCTTTCAGAACATTTCTTTGGAATACTGAAATATCGACTTTAATCTCACTTTTTTCCATTCGAGTCAGAAGTTTCGATCCAACACTTACGATCTGACTGCCCTTGTCAAGAATATTGTCTTGAACCCCTCTAAGAGCCACACCTACACGGTCACCTGTTACTGCGAAGTCAACATCGTCATCCATTACTTGCAGCGAACGAACCACCCCGACATGTCCTCCTGGATGAATTTCAACAGACTCATGCTTTCGGATTATTCCGGAACGAACATACCCAATTCCAACCAACCCAATTCCCCGTACTACGAAATGTTGATCGATGGAGACAAGAACCTCCTCCTCTGTAGTATCAATCCTAACCCTGCTCAGAAGATCCGATCTAATATCATGCGGGTCTGGCAAGGAATCATGTATTTTCCAAGATTCAAGACCGGCTTGATTGCGAATCAATGACAACTTCTCGGGATCTATCCAATTACCATCTTTTGGATTGATGATGATGTGCCCATTCTCTACCTTGGATGAAGAGAATGCCACCATGGCCTCCCCAAGTGCTGCATTGATTTCCTTGACCTCTATTATTCCAGATTCAGCGACATTTAATGTTGATAGGAGAGGTCGCAGACTCTCCGGATGTTTCAGGGGTCTAATCATCGAAAGAATCCTTCTTTCCGCTCCTTCTCCTTCTTTGTAAACATAAGACTCAACATCCCTTGAATCCGAAATCTTACCGAGACTCCGTAACAGGCTCTCAGTAGCAAGTACAGCCACGTTCAGAACAGGCATGAATCAATGACCTCTGGTGATTACTTCGACAGCCGGATCAAGAACCCTCGCCCCTCATGCCGTCTCTTGCTTGCCTTGCCATGTTGTATAGACGACCCTCATCTTCGCTATTCGGTGTGAATTGAGGCACCTCCGTAGGTTTCATTGAACCGTCCACTGCAACCATGAAAAAGAACCCAGAACAAATCTCTTCAGGATTCCACTCCTTTCGAGAAAGTCTGCAAGATGTAACGTGCACGCCAATGGTTCTCGGAGAAGTCCACACCACTCTCGCAATAGTTCTGATTATATCGCCTTGGAATGCGGGCCTCTTGAATTTAAGAGCATCAACTGAGATAGTGACCACGTCCTCGCTACAAAATTTGCTGGCAGCCATGCCTGCGGCGGTATCCATAATTGACATCAGTCGACCACCAAATAGTGTGTTCAGCGCATTCGTGTCGCCTGGAAATACTTCATTCAACTGAATGACAGGGTCAGACTTCTCGCTCTCATCCATGTATGTTCTATGCCGGATGCCCCGCTCTCTTGAATCCACCCCGCATAATGTGCCAAATTAAACAGATTTGACCGTGGCGTTGATTTCACCCCCTCCTTTCTTGTACTCGTGGACCGAGCAGACCTTGCATGGGAACCAATTCATTTAGCTGACCCGGACGGTGGCAATTACATCCTCTGGCCACATCTTCCGTGCATCGAATCTCCTGCAGAGCTACGACCCAAAGGAGATTGGAGCGCAATAGCGATACTAGCATCTTCGGAGGACATTTGGAGATGGGAACAAGAATCCTCAGAAGATAAGAAAAATCCAGGTGCGCATCTTGCTGCTGCTATGGCTTCCGGAACCTCGTTGGGACGTTATTTGGCTGATATCACCACTCTTGATTTGAAGGGAGTGTCAATACCGGATCCTGAACCAATGAGACTTGTAGATTCATACCCCTCATCAAAGATATTTCCATTAGAGCCTCCAAGCGATGATCCCGAGTGGGCAGATTTGATGGTGGAGCATGCCGATCAAGCCGCTAAAGCCTCTAATTTGATTGCCCTTCTTGGTACTGGAAGAAGATGGAGGAAAGCTAGATCGGAAGTGATACCCCAAATAGCCGTGCACCCACATGCAGACTCTGAGATGGGTGCAGCAGCAGCGTCCGCAGCAGCTTGGTGGAGAGAAGAACAGCGTACATGGAAGAATGATTTGGACCTCAAGAGGGATACCCGTCAGATGTCCAGACTCAGAGGCGCCATGGCCCAGATCAGATCCGATGAGCCGGCAAGTACCATCTTAGTCCCTATTCACCAGTCAAGGCTGAAGCGTATCTCGGAGGTGCTTTCTATGTGGCCCGATGTGGAAATCGTGGGCGGGGGTGTTTGAATGAGTGATGTCACCGACCGACTTGAGGTGAGTGTTGAAGATCAAACTTTCAGATTCACCCCGAGGGACGTAGTATCACAAGTAGAGGCCCTTTCTCTAAAAGGAGCTTCACAGGTGGGAGACGAAGTCGTCTTGGAACGCTCAGATCCTAGAGCCACTTTGGTGTTTGAAAAATCAGGGGGGATATTGGTCCATGGCATAGCCAGACCGCAAGTCGCGAAACTCGTAGCAAGAGAAGCATTACTGCGTCTCGGCTATCAGGAAGAAGGACTGATGATGGAATCCGGCCCCATCCTCCTTGGATTCAGAATCGGCCGATCGATCATCTCTAGTGTAGCAATAAGTCGTTTGAATGAGGCGTCCATGAACAATGACTTGGGTGCAATTGAGATTGCTGCCACTAGATTTGGAGGCACAATCATCCTCTTCCCGAGCGGGAGAGGATTCGTGCTCGGAATGAACTCCAGAAGGATTGGTGAATTGGCAATTCATACATATCTGGAGATTCTTGGGGAAGAAGGAGCGCTCGCGTGATACCCCCTGCCAGAGAATGGTCCTGGCAGGGCCCAATCGTCGATCATCACATCCATCTGGACAAATCAGGTCAGGGAATTGAGGCAGCCAAGGCCTTCAAGGCCTCTGGAGGGACCTCGATGTTACTGGTCCACAAACCCGATTTTTCTTCATTACCTGTCGATGGAGAAGGATACAGGGCCGCCTATTCATCGACACTTGAAATGGCCGATTACGTCCGTAAAAAAGTCGACCTAGACGTAGGAGTCATACTCGGACCACATCCCGTGGCCTGGGATCATCAAGTAGATGAGATGGGCATCCAAGCAGCATCAGAGATCCATCTCGAGGCAGTCTCGATTGCGCTTGAACATGTGAATGAACGTGACGCAGTTGGCCTCGGAGAGGTTGGAAGGCCACACTATGCTGTTTCAGAAGAGAGGTGGAGATATGCAAATGATTTGTTACTCGATGTTTTGAAAATGGCCAAAGAGGATGACTCGGCTGTTCAACTACACGTCGAAGAGAATGCTGAAGAAACCTGCAGAAGTATCGACGAGATAAGATCAAAATCAGGTTTGGACAGAAAAAAAACGGTTCGCCATTATGCTCCAGCAAATCTTTCTGACGCATTCAGATCCAAACTTCCCTGTACGGTCAGTGTAGGGCGTGGAAGTATCGCTCAAATTATTGATTCATGGAACGAGGGTGCCGCCTACTGGGGTATGGAAACTGACTATCTTGACGATCCCCGTCGTCCTGGTGCTGTTTTAGGCCCACGTACAGTTCCACGTAGAACTAAGGAGTTTTGTGATGAATGGATTAGATTGGGCAAAAAGGAACAGATCCTCGATGAACTCCTCCATAGGGTAAATCGAGATTGGATCGAGTCAATCTATGGTTGGTCTCCGGATTGAAACAAACGAAATATGCTTATCCTGGGCATGAATGCAAGAACCCCGCCCGCACAGAAAAGAATGAGAAAAGACAGTCCTATCAACCAGTCAGGTTGGTCTATGTTCCATCCTAACGATTGAGTCGTGAGAATAAACAATGGAGCATTCACAGGCAGGAAAAAAACCATCATCGCGATGCCAATCTTGCGCCTCCACATCATGCTTCTCATCGCTTCAAGATGTCATGAGGTGCATAACGACGACGGATACAAACGACCGAATCGATTTAGTGGAGCATTATCTCCGGTCGGTTCAGAGCGCCTGTAGTGAAGTCTGGTTATCACCTGAGGTTTCCAACCTCATATCCTGGGTTCGAATCCCGGCGGGCGCACCACTCTAGAACTTGTACTGAAGACTACATACCCCTTATCCACACGGACGTATATGGCGAAGCCTGGGGAAGGGTCTGGAGAACGCGTCGTCGGGGCTCCGAAGGGAATCAGTCTTGACAACTCCGATCTTGGTGAAGAGAAGCAAATAGTTGGTCGGAAAATATGGAGAATATTCCCTTATGTAATGAGGTACTGGAAACTCGCTCTCGGCGGACTTATCGCAAATGCCGGTGCAAGAGCTTCGGACTTGCTCCCATTCCTCACAATAGGATGGGCTGCAGATTTCTATGCTAATGGTACATTCAATCCATCATGGTTAGAGAATTACATCGGGGACTCTCCTTATCTCGGATTCGGAGTTATAATTTTCATGTGCTTTGCCCTTCTAGCCATTTTCCAGGGTACGAGTAACTTCCTCTGGCAAGCAACCTCCTACAACTCACAGCACGATATCAGGATGGATGCAGCCCGATCACTCATCAATATGGAGGCCTCATATTTCGAAGATAGACAAACAGGCAACCTCATGTCAGTTCTCTCTGCAGATATCTCCCTACTAGAAGATGTGATATCCGACTCTAGCACCAGCATTGTCAGAATAACAATTACATTCGCCATGGCTGGAATCTTGCTCTCATTCATGTCGGTAAAACTGACCCTGATGTTGTTCAGTCCATTGGTTTTGATTATTCCAATGGTTATTTGGTTCGCTACGAGGGTCCAGCGCAGATACAGAAAGCAGCGTGAAAGTACTGGAAGCATCGTTTCGATTCTCGAGAATGTACTTGGAGGAATCACTGTAATGCAAGCCTACAATGCCCAGGATTTCGAGAAACTTCGAATAAACAGTGAGTCTGAAAGATACCGAGACCAAGCAATTTCAGCCTCATTTATCCGCAATCGATTCATTCCAGGGATTTATCTCGTGGCCGGTATAGCCTTCGGACTCATAGTGACTGCTGGCGGGTGGGTCCTTGAATCCGGTGAAATCACTATCGGAGAATATGTCACGTTCCTACTAATCAGCACCCGCATGACGTTCCCGCTGTTCATTCTCGGAGCCCTTCTCAATCAGATACAGCGTGGCGAAGCAGCCGCAAGACGAGTTTTCGCAATAGTTGATCTCGAGCCCTCCATAGTTGACCACCCTGACGCCATTCCACTGGAAGACCCTATCAAATCGGTTATGTTTGATGATGTGACTTTCGAATACCCTTCATCAGATACAAACGTACTCAATGGAATATCCTTCGAGGCCAAACCGGGCGATTTCATTGGCATAATGGGCCATACTGGGGCCGGTAAGAGTACAATTCTGAAACTTATTGAAAGATTCTACGAGCCTCAGTCCGGTAGGATATTGGTGAACGGAGTAGATATCAACAATCTGAAGATTGATTCCATCAGGGCACGTATCGGATTCGTATCTCAAGATCCATTCCTGTTCTTCGGGACTATAAGGGACAATATTGCCTATGCTAGAGAGGCTTCAGAAGAAGATATACAAGAGGCACTGCATGCAGCCGGGGCGAAAGAATTCGTGATGAACTTGCCAGAGGGTATCGATACTGAAGTCGGTGATAGAGGGGTGAAACTTTCTGGTGGTCAGAAAGCAAGGATAAGCCTTGCAAGAGCACTGCTGACAAAACCTGATTTGTTGATTCTCGATGAAGCAAGTGCTGCACTAGACGCAGAAACAGAGCAAAGGATACAGAATTCATTATTCTCCTCCGACGATGCAGATAGGATGACTATAGCAGTCGCCCATAGACTGGCAACAATCAGGAATGCCGATGAGATTCTTGCTATGGTGGATGGCGTGATCGTAGAACGAGGTCTCCATGAAACACTCATTGAGGCTGAAAACGTATACGCCTCTCAATGGAGAATACAGACTGGAGAGCTAGATTCAGAGGTCAGTTGAGTATGCAGGGTCTGGATTGGGTCCAAGTGAGCCCAGGATCAGCTACGCTTGGATCTAATGATCGCTCCATTCTAAGGGGGGGCGTGGGCCCACGCCACCAGGTAAAGATATCAAAATCATTTGAAATAACTAAGAATCCTGTACCTGCCAATATTGCATTGGAGATGATAAAATCTGGAGAAGCAGAGGTAGCATCCGAGTCAGAGTGGGCGGTTTCCAATGCACAGGGTCAGATATACGCTGAATTAGGCACAATAGAGACTTTGGCCGACTCAGCTAGCAGTTACTGGGGAAAACCGTGCGATGGTAGGCCATGGAAAGAGGACGGGGAGATAAGGGCCCGCCGAGTAAGAGTCTGGTCTGAGAGAGGAATCTTAGAATCGACTAGACCAATCGAGATAGCCGATTCTCACCCCCTTCGTCTAGTCCGAAGGGAATCGAAATATTCTGAAACACCGATCCGACTTCCAGGGGCCGGCGACGCTACAAGAATCCTGAAGCAGGAAGCCGTAATATGCCTTGCAACGGGAATACTTCCCTCATTCATATGGGCGTGGTTCAATGCTTCCCCTGGATACATTGCTGAAGGGTGGTTGAATTTAGTAATGGGCGGGGTATTTTTCGGATTATCCACTGCCATACTCTGGCGTCCAAAGACACCAACGTACATCCAGACAGAGTCGGGTTGGAAACTTGAGTAAATGCTCACTCGTTTGTCACTCGGGGGGCTAGTAGGAAAGTCCATTTCGCCCCGCCACCGCTACTTACCCAATCCACCTTCAGCGGATATGAGGCCTTGAATTTAATTTCAAGAGATTCTGTAGCACCTGGATTTATTTTCCTGGCCAACTCATTCGGGAATCTGATTGAATATGTTGATGTAGAAGGCTGTTTCACAGATAGTTCACCCAATTCTCCCGCTTCGAACTTAGTTTCAACAGATTCGCCAGTCGGCTCACCCGAACGAACCGCGAAATGACTTGCATCAACAGAAAGATCAACAAGATCGCCGCCCAGCTTGGCAGCCCGGAATGATCGGATGAATTTGTCTGTGGGGATAACCACTTTCATCCCATCGAAATCAAGACTTGGAAGCTTGACTTCTTCGATCATCGAAGTATCAAGCCCCCTGATCGTTCTTCTTACCTCGCTCACATGTACGATCATGGAACTCGTCGTCTCATCATAGTCTAATTCAATCAAATCGTTTGGCCCAGCCAGCGCTAGCACTTCTCCCAACTTACGAAGATCCATTCCGACATCAATAGGATCAACTTCGTAAGTCTCGAAGCATTCGTCTGCGACCATCATTTCAAGCATTGCAACATGACTTACGTCTACTGAAGAGCAAGCCAGACCCTTCTCACCCCACCGAAATTTCGCTTCTTCATTGTCCAGAATTGAAAGTAGGTCTACGATTTCTCTCATGACCTGCTGCTTGGCAGTTACCCTCAGCATGTGCTCACTCCTCAAAATAATGGCTCACGGAGGTTATTCATCCTTACCAGAGCCTCACATCGCTTCATTGATATTCCCTGAATCGATGACCGCATCCCTCGCAGGTACATATTTTCGTCTCAGGCTCGTCGCTAGACCTCGTCTGTTGCAACTCGACGAACACACGGTCCCCATCGCATTTGGGACATCGATAGTCTCCTACACGCAAAGTCCCTCTTGCAACATCGGGGGCTTGAACCTCGGTCAGATGTTTCAAATCAGTCGATTTAGTCGACGATTTAGTCTTGGTAAGATCTATTTCCTTTCCATCAGAGCCTATTACAATGCTCCCAGAACCGTCTCTTCCACCCACGGGTCCTTCATATCCGCATTTGTAATTTGTACATCTTATATTGCCACTAGGATCAACGAAACTTAGTGTACCGCATTCAGGACAAAACATACTCGCACCGCTGTAGACTGATGATAGTCAACGACTTAGTTTTTTCAATGCTCCCATTGGTAGGGACCAATATAGGCCCCTCTGGGGGCCAATTGGAATATTCTAACTTCTCCCATATCGTTGAAGTCAGGCCTCCTCCACGCTAGGCCATGCGAATCGTCTACGACTGGAGACTTGCTAGGGTCATCGATGAAGATCTCAATATCTTAGATGAAGCTGTTTGGACGGGATCAAGGACTTCATCCAAGGTCGCTAATCGCCTAGGAGATCTACAACGCGGAAGGATGACTCAGGAGACGAGTGTCCTTTCCGAGCGATTCCCTGACGCTCAATTAGATCCATTCGGACATCTCGATATTTCTGATTGGCCAGAAATAACCATTGAGGAAGAGCAGATTGTTGCTAGCGCCGCTACTATCCTCGCACGTCGAGGCGTGGCGATGTCTGCGGGCGATCCAGACAGGAGGTTGGATATGCTAGTTTCTTCTCAGACTGAGCTTCGATCCGCTTGGACAACTATCGAGTCGAGATGCATTGAATGGGCAGGATTGTTACTTCCTACCCTTGATCTCGATGCCAAGAGGGATTCGATTCCATCCGCGATTTCAAGCTCCGAATCTCTGCAAATTGCAGCAAGCGATTTGGGAACCGAGCCTCCTCCCTATCCTCCGGGGGTAGAGGAGTGGTGCGCAATGAAGGAATCAGCAGAAAGGTGCATTGGTATCGCCAAGAGCCTCGAATTAAGTGAACAAGCGATACGATCCCTAGCGTCGAACTATCTGCCAACTCTATCCAAACTCGTCGGTCCTCTCGGAGCCGCGAAATTATGTGTTTTAGCAGGCGGAAGAGAAAGACTTGCAAGAATGCCTTCAGGCTCTATCCAAGTTCTTGGCGCACATGCTGCTATGGCGGCACATCGCCGAGGTGCACCGCCTCCAAAGCACGGTTCAGTGATTTTCTCAATGCCCCAAGTGAGCCGATCACCTAGGTGGGTCCGCGGGAAAATAGCCAGGTTTCTGGCCGGCAAGGCCAGTATAGCATCCCGAATAGACCATTTCGATGGGATTCCGTGGTCTGATGATGAAATCGCAGAGATCCATAAAAAATCCGAGGAGATTCGCTCTAGATTCCCTGCGCCTCCTCGAAGAAAGTGAGGTTTTTTTCATGGCCCGATCGCATTCAATAGGGTGGGGGATACGCAGGGAAGGCGGCTCATTGTGGACAAGAAATGCGGTACGTGGTGTTTCAGTAGCGGGTGAAAGACGAAAGAGAGATGGAAGAAATGAATGGAGGAGATGGGACGCTCGTAGATCTAAGGTTGCAGCAAGCTTACTCCGCTGCAAATCAAACCCCTCGGAACTGATACCATCCACTGGAGCAGATTGTGTCTATCTTGGAGCCTCAAGCGGTACAACGGTCAGTCACCTTCACGATCATGTATGTGGTGCTGGAAACCACCATGGCGGACAAATCGTTGCAATTGATATCTCACCAAGGATGATGAGAGATTTCATCCTACTATCTGAAAAAAGACCTGGTATCGTACCCGTTCTCGGTAACGCTCGAACACCCAACTCTATCATACCATATTTGAGAAATAGAGCCCAATGGCTTTTCCAAGATTTGAGCATGCCCGATCAAGCTACGGCATTTATCGAATCAACCCGTGTTCTACTTGAATCGCAAGGTATGGGGATGATTGCCATCAAAGCTGCTAGTGAGCGATGGACCGAAGGAGGCGATGAAGCACTGTTTAGTGGCGCTGAATCAGAAATCCGTCAATCAGAGCACTTGGAATTAATCGAGCGAATAGACCTAAGCGGCCTCGAGGAACAGCATTCAGTCATAGTTGTAAGGAGACTATGACCATCATCCTCATGACCATTTTCCCGACTCATACACCATGCCTGAGTTGCCGGAGGTCGAGACCGTCCGCCAAGGATTGGAAGAGGCCCTCCTAGGACTCAGTATACGAAATGCCGAGAAAAGAAGAAGAGATCTCAGATTCACCATTCCCGAAAATCTGAATGAACAATTACAAGGCAGAACAATATCATCCCTTAGAAGACGAGCGAAGTATCTCTTGATAGATCTCGACAACGGATGGACATTACTCAGTCACCTTGGAATGTCCGGCCGCTGGACCATCCTCCGAGACGATGTCATAACAAGACCTGGAAGATTCGCCCATGGCGGTGAAATCGGATCAGGCGAAGGTCCCCATGATTGGATAATAATCAACTTTGAAAATGGCTACACTGCCGTATATTCTGATCCAAGAAGATTCGGTTTCATCGATCTCATAGAGCCTGGTTCTGAGGATGATCACCCGATGTTAGCTAAACTTGGCCCTGATCCTCTCCCATCCACGCTAACTCCGGATATTCTGAATCGCTCTTTGGTTGGTAGAAAGGCACCCTTGAAGTCGACATTGTTGGATCAGAGAATCGTGGCGGGCCTCGGAAACATCTACGTCTGTGAGGCTTTGAGTAGAGCGCGCCTCTCTCCTAGAAGGAGAGCGGGAACTATTTCTTCAATAAAAGGCCCAACTGAGCGTATTCACAGACTTGTTAGCTCAATACATCAGGTTATGGTAGAAGCAATAGACGCAGGGGGGTCGACATTGAGGGACTATCGCGGAGTTGACGGCGATAACGCACTCGGCTACTTCCCATTATCGTTCCAAGTCTACGGCAGAGAAGGCGAAAAGTGTCTCAATCGAGATTGCAACGGCATAGTCTCAAGATACACTCAATCCGGCAGGTCAACGTATGCCTGTTCAAGTTGCCAGCGATGACTTATCGCATCATCAATGAAGCCCTTACAATCCACAGTTGGATGCTGATGGGAAGCACTCTTCCCAAGATTGGTACCCACCAGTTGACAAAACCCGGAATAACCTCGCGTCTCCCCTTTCTCATCGCCCTAACGGCTATGTTGGCTACTTTGTCAACCGGCAAAGAGCTCCATATTTCGACACCTATAAGGCGCATACCAGATACCTTCTGAAAACCAGTTTCCACATATCCTGGGCACAGGGCTGTTACCGTGACCCCCGTTTTCTTCAACTCAGCGCTCATCGCTCTGGATAATGAGAGTACAAATGCCTTACTAGCACAGTAAACTGCCATCCCAGGACCGGGTTGAAAGGCTGCTATTGAGGCCACATTGAGTATCCTGCCCCCGCCTCGGCTTTGCATTAATGAGGCATAGTGATGCCCCAATGAGGTGAGGGCACGAATATTCACATCTATGATGCCTAGCATTTCATTGCTGTCTTGCTCCATCATTTTGCCATAAAGCCCGTATCCGGCATTATTGACCAGAATGTCGATATCACCAGCAACATCGATCAGACGATCAACTTCAGAAGATATTGCAAGATCTGCCACTACAACTTGGACTTCAGTATGTTCAGAAAGAGAATCTGCCAATTCATTGAGAAGATCCTCACGCCTACTTGTGATGACTAGGCGATCGACATCTTTGGACAGTATCTTGGCAATCTCCAACCCTATGCCGCTAGAGGCTCCCGTGACAAGTGCCGAGGACATAACATAACCTTCCGATACCTGTTTACGACCCATCCGAATTACATGTTTCTTCGGAATTGGCCACCCGTTTCGAATAGTGCTTCTGTGACCTGTCCGACGGTACAATGCTCAACAATATCCATCATAACTTCGAACAGATTACCGCCTTCTCGAGCCGTCTTCTTAAGCCTCAGAATACCTTTTTCGGCTTCAGAAAGATGAGATTCTCGGAATGCTATATTTCGATCAATAACCATTTTCTTCTCATCCCCGTCCGAGCGAGTAACATCCATATTGAAAGAATCAGCATCATCTGCTGACAGATTGACAGCGTCTGGATCTTGGAATGTATTCACTCCAATTATTGGAATCTCGCCAGTATGTTTCCTATGCTCATAAACCATCGACTCATCCTGTATCCTGTTTCGCTGATAGTTGACTTCGAGAGCCCCAAGAACCCCTCCTCGACGATGCATCTCCTCGAATATGCGGAGAATCTCCTCCTCTACATGCCGCGTTAGCCAGGAGGCAACGAATGAACCTTGTAGCGGATTCTCATTTTGCAACCACCCATATTCCCTCGATAATATCAGCTGGATAGCGACTGCATCCTTCACCGTTTCCTCAGTGGGAGTCCCAAAGGCCTCGTCACGGCTGTTGGTATGTAGCGAGTTGGCATTATCGGCGAGAGCGTAAAGCGCCTGTAAAGTGGTCCTGTAGTCATTCCATGTGTACTCTTGAGCATGTAGCGATCTTCCTGAGGATTGGATGTGGTACTTCAATTTCTGACCTCGATCATCAACGCCATAAAGATCCCTCATAGCAATCGACCATATTCTTCTCGCAACTCTTCCGATGACAGCATACTCGGGATCCATTCCATTCGAGAAGAACCACGAGAAATTCCGAAGGAAATTACTTGGATCAAGGCCCCTAGCCTTGAATAATTCAACGTAAGTGAGTCCATTCGCGAGAGTCAGAGCAGCCTGAGTTATCGGGTTAGCACCAGCCTCTGCAATATGGTATCCGGAGATACTCACGAAGTAGTGATTTCGAACCCCATTCTGAACATAGAATTCAGCAACATCGCCCATCATTCTCAATGAAGTATCAAGATTGAACACGAGAGTATTCTGCCCCATGGCTTCTTTCAACTGATCAGCTTGAACAGTTCCTCTCGCTGTAGATAAGGTGAATTTACGAATTTCTGCTTCTTCTTCTCCGTCGGGGAGTCGTCCGTTCTCTTCCTCGAATTTACGAACTTGTTGTTGTATTGCAACTCGGAAAAATGCTGCAAGATGCCACCAGTAGTTTCCGTTTATCGTCATAGAGACGCTTGTCTCGGGCGCGCATAGATCGAAACCCTCGAACAATCGCTCCATTTCATCTACAGTACTTATCGACACCCCGGACTCACATACTTTGCCGAATATGTCGAGTTGAGTGACTGGGTCATGACCGTATAGGCTGGGAGAATCAAAAGCAACAGAGAGACGATTGAATGGCTGATCACCAGCAAGAAAGTGGTACCTCTCATTCGTTCTCTCAGCAGAACCTTCCCCTGCAAACATACGCACTGGAAGCTCATCCTGCCTCTTGAATGGAAAGACTCCTGCCGTAAATGGGAATGAACCAGGGATATTTTCAGATCTAATCCACCTTAGCCGATCGCCCCAGTCCTCTGTTCTCGGTAATGCCACTCTTGGGAGATCCAAACCAGACAAAGTCTTCCTCGTCGTCTCAACTTCAATCTCCTTCCCTCTGACTGTATAACTCGTCTTTCCTGATGAGTAGGCTTCTGAGATATAATCAAAATGAGCAAGATCGTCAAGTGCCTGATTCCCTAATTCGACTCGTAGACGACCCCCCTCCTCTCTCAATTCTGCGGCGACACCATCACGCCCAGCGACCTCCATTTGATCTGCAGACTTCTCTAGGTTCTGTATCGTAGACGCTAAACTCGCTTCATACTCCGTCTTTTCGTGGTATGCTCTGATGCAGTTGGACACCTCAGCCAAGTAACCATGTCGGGAGGGTGGAATCGGTTGAACTCTGTCGGGGAGACCATCATGGCCCATTTTTGCAGGGCTAGCCATGAAGGAGCAACCGGACCTATTATTCAATAATTCAGACAAACGCTCCCATAGTTGGTCCACGCCTGCATCAGCAAATCTGCTTGCTATCGTAGGGACTACCGGTATGTCTCCATCATCCGAATCCCACATTTCTCGATTTCTTCGTACCTGTTTTCTAATCTCGACCAATGCGTCTTCTGCACCCGGACGATCAAACTTGTTGAGGACAACAAGATCTGCAAAATCCAATGCTGCCAGCTTTTCCAACTGACTTGGAGCACCATATTCTCTGGTGGTCACATAAAGGGAAACATCCGCAACAGAGGCAATCGCATCATCTCCCTGGCCAATGCCGCTAGTTTCCACGATAATCAAATCGAATCCAACCGATCTGCATACCTCGATGGCGCTACTCACTGCGTCAGAGAGCTCTTTGCCGCTGTCACGACTTGCAAAGGATCTCATGAATGAAAGAGGATTTCGTAGAGAGTTCATTCTGATCCTATCGCCAAGAAGCGCCCCCCCAGTTCTTTTTCGGGTGGGATCTGTTGCGAGTAGTGCGATTTTTGTATCCGGATTATCCCTGTGTATTCTCAAGACCAATTCGTCTGTCAGGCTAGATTTACCAGCCCCCCCGGTTCCGGTGAGTCCGATTACCGGGCAACCACCCGCATCATTTTTTAGATAACGTCCAAGTTGTTCTGAACCCCCACTTTCAACAAGTGTAAGCAGTTTTGAAACGCCCCCATGGTCCCTAGCACCTACGTCTTGTATGCCATCAAATCTGGATGAAAGGGTAAGATCGACTCCGGAGACCATCCCGATGGCGTCCTCCACCATCCCAGTCAGGCCGAGCTCCCGCCCATCGTCTGGAGAGTATATTCTTGCAATTCCGGAGTCTCGAAGATGTCTTATCTCGGAGGGCAGAATCGTCCCACCTCCGCCACCTACGAGCACAATATGATTGAATCCAGCCTCATCCAAGATTTGTCTAGTATGGGTGAACATCTCCACTGCCCCCCCTTGGTAGGATGTAATCGCTATGAGATGGGCATCTTCCTGTATGGCTGCTTTAGCAACATCTTCAGCACTCCTGTCGTGACCTAGATGAATAACCTCACATCCCATTGATTGGAAGATTCTTCTGAATATCCCGATAGCAGCGTCGTGCCCATCGAAAATAGCCGCTGCCGTTATCACTCGAATAGGCGATTTTACGCTATCGCCCTTCGAGGAATCATCCGACTTGCCCGTCTCTGCCACGTCTCTCCGGTCGCGGGCCTGCCCAAGACCCCATCGGCCCATCGATCGTCTGCGTCCCTCAGAGAGTACCAGTTACCAATAGGCCTGCAAACACGAACATGAGCAGCCCCATTATGCCATCAATGACGTGGGCATTAGCTCTCAATTTCTCAACCGAGTCACCTTGAGTCAGTACCGTGGCCACTGTCACATACCATGTGCCATCAATCGTCATACCAAGCAGACCCATCCCAACCAGCGTTTGCATGCTGACATCAGATTCTATGAATGGAGCGTAGAGGGCCAGCATCCATGCCAGAATTTTTGGGTTAAATAGTGCTATGAGGAATCCCTGGACGAAACCAGCCACGTCAGAAGGACCGTGCCCATCTTCTGCCTTATTTTCAACCGGGCCCTTTGCAGCATGTCTGATGAATGTCACACCAAGCCATATCAGGATCAAGGTGCCTCCCCATTTCAGGACTATCTCTGTGCTCTGATGCAGTGAAAGTGCCGTGGCAATTCCCAATGCTGCTAGGAAAGCATACACCCCGAAACCAATACCATGACCGATTCCTGTTGCAACACCTTGCCTTCTGCCGCCTGCCATGGTATTTCTGAGGACCACTGCCAGAGAAGGGCCAGGGCTCATGGCCCCGACTATGAATACGCTGGCCAATGCAGCCCAGGCTTCAGGAGTCAAACCATTCACACTCAGGCGTCAGAGTACATGCTCTCGATCTCTGATGCCCAGTTTTCTCGAATCTGCTTTCGCCGAATCTTGAGTGTCGGCGTCAACTCTCCGTAATCGACGGAGAAGTCTCGTGGCAGAATGGTGAATTTACGAACCTGCTCAGGTGGAGCAAATTGCGAATTCAATTCCATAACCCTGCTCTCAATTTGTGCGAATAGATTCGAAACCTCTTGCTCGACACTGGAGCCTCTAGATTCAAGCTCAGCAATCTGTTTTGCCGGATCCTTAGGAACTTTCTGCGCATCCACGCCATGATGGTCGCGCAAAACAGCGCCGATATCAAGCGTCAATAGTGCAGAACAGAACTTCCGCTGATCACCCACGAGGAAGCACTGTGATACTTCAGGGATGGACTTCATTGTCTCCTCTATCACCAGTGGGGCGATATTCTTGCCACCCGAGTTCACATAGATCTCCTTCTTTCGGCCGGTGATGTACACGAAGCCGTCATCATCTATCTTACCTATATCGCCAGACATTAGCCACCCGTCATCGCTCATCGTCTCTGCAGTTGCTTTCTCATTGCCGAAGTAACCTTTCATTATGTGTCGACCGCGGAACAATATTTCTCCATCATCGGCAATTTTCAGTTCAGTCCCTGAAAACGCCTTTCCTACGCTACCAATCCGATTTGCTTTGCCGTGACCGAGTGTGGCTCCAGCGGTCGTCTCAGTCATCCCATACCCTTCATAGATCGGGATGCCAAACTTGTGGAAGAATTTGAGAATATCCGGATTGATGGGTGCTGCACCCGTAACTGCGAAGCGTACGTTGCTCATCCCAACTGCTTCTCTTGCCTTGCCCTTTAGCAAACCCCCAACTCCTGGAAGACCACTCAGAATCTTCAATGCACCCGAGCCAAATTTCGAGAATAGACTTGAGTATATCTTCTCGTATATTCTTGGTACGCCGATGAAAAGATGGGGTTGAACCCTCTTGGCGTAGTCCACCACATGCAACGCATTGTCCACGACATACATGTGTATTGCAGATCTGCACCAGAGATGATTATCCACCAACTGGCCGAAAACGTGCGCTAAGGGGAGCCAAGAGACGTAGTTCTCACCTTGGTTCAATGTTATTATTTCATCCACCTCACTGAGTTCCGCATCCCAGTTGTCGTGCGTCAACATGACTCCTTTCGGATTACCAGTAGTTCCTGATGTGTAGATCAACGCCGCCAAATCGTCGGGTTCGATGCCATCAATTCTTGCATGCACTTCCGAATCATCCACGTCTTTGCCCATGGCCATGAATTCATCCCATGACACCGCCTTCTCATTATCGATCGATTCCACACCATCCAAGACAACAATGCACTCAACGTCTGGGAGAGCATCAGCAATCTTGGCAAAGCGCCGACTTGGCGTTTTCTCAGGATCGCCCCCAGACTGCGGGTTATCTCCGATAATCACGACCTTCGATCCAGAGTCTCCTATGACCCATTCCACTTCTTCAGGAGAGCATGTGTGGTAAACGCCCACTCCAACACCATTGGTCATCTGGGTTGCGCCGTAGCATGAGTACCATTCTGGCCGGTTGTATGCGTATATGCTCATCCTGTCCCCTTTCTCGAAACCCATCGAGATTAGAGATTTGGAAATTGCAATGACTTCGTCCGAGAATTCTTTCCATGTCTTGGTTTCCCACATCCATTCTCCGTCTTCGCTCTTTCCAGACTTGACGGATAAAGCCGGTTTATCGGCATAGATATCGGCATTTCTTAGCAGATTGCGGGGCGTCAGTGTGATGCTCATCACCCGGTGTATCCCGCTACACCGTATAACCATATTCCGAATTCAATCGGGAAGAACGGCCCCGACATTATCCCTCCAATCAGCCCCTCCATTTCGATTTGCCAACGGAGATGCAGGAGAAGGATGCCAGCATGAATCGATATCTATATCCTCGGACAGTAGGGCTGCTTTGGCCCTCTTCGTGGCGAAGGCCCCAACCCCTATCACGCGTTTAACTCCAAGAATACCAACAACTTCTCTGAGATGCTCATCGCAACGGAGGAGGAGGTCTCTCATCGTATCTCCAGATATTTTGTCGGGAGTCACATTTGTACCTCTTTCCCCCTGTAACAACATTAATGGACAGTGATTCAACAAGAAAACCTTGGACAAAATCCTCGAGGAATCACCGTATTTTTCCGCTAGAAGACCCCATAAACGCGTACCCGATACCTCTTCTCGCTTCCATTCAAGACCCTCGACAGGTCTTTTGGGGTGTAAGCGTCTAGGCTGATCAACTGGTACCGAGGATATTCCAAGTACATCACGAACCATCGATGTTGCAGCGAAAGGAATCCCCATTTGGCCCATTCCATGAGGTCCTGGATTCATTCCTAGTAAAATCGTCTCTGCAGCGCCGATTGCAGCCATGCGAAGATACGTTTCATGGATGTCCCACGCATATCTAAGCGGATTGTAGACGCAATCCACAAGCCCATCTTCGACTATCCTATCTGCATACGCGTCACAATCGTCTCTCAACCGAACTGCTGCTTCTATCAGCCTATGATCGATCATGTCTGTCGTACTCCCACAACCACCCTGCACCTCTCATCACGCATCAAGATATCACAATTAAGCCATTGACTTCTTCATGTGAACGCCTGCCCCACCTGCGTGATTTGGCCGATCGGACCCTATGGAACCTCCATCGGGCTGCTGCTCGCACTGACCGCGCCGCTCTATTTGTTATGGACTCGAAAAGACTCCAATCGCCGCCTAAGTCTACGTGAAATACCCTCTGAGATTATGAATCAGAGATATTATTGGCACATCTTACTCTATGCTGCGATGTTTGTATTCAAGGCATTCACAGACCATCACAATGAACCACTAAAGGAGCTGGTGGGCGGTTATACGCATTTCATATATGCGATCGAGGGAAATTTCGTACATGGAGTGCAGTCAATCATCAAAAGTGAGATGATAATTCAGATACTATCACTTCACTATTTATTCGCCTATCTGTTCATAATTTGGTACCCACCAGTACATCATATTCTTTCTGGAGACAGGGATCTTGCAGATCTATCTGCTATGAACTATGTATTCATCTATCTGCTCGCCGTCCCATTCTACCTTTTCTTCAACGTCGAAGTGACATCGAGCTATGTCCCGGGTGTCGAGGCGCTGATGTACCACGATAGCTGGAATATTGCTTTCTTCACCAGTAACGATCCTTTCGACAATGGGGTCCCGAGTTTGCATATCGGTCTACCGATCTCCCTCCTCCTGATACATCGAGCACATCTCAAAGCCAATGGGATCGAAATCTCCAAATGGCGCCACCGGGGCCTTGATAGATTCATAATGGCCAATGTGGCGATATACTCATTTTCCATCCTATATCTCGGAATTCACTGGGTAACTGACATATTGCCCGGCTTGTTATTAGCTGTTATTTGTTCTAAAGTGTGTATCCACATACAGCCCCTGCTGAGGGAATCAGGAATCAAAGGTTCCATTCGGACCCTCATCGACCCTCGCCACATCAAGGCCATCCTATTCGCAATCATATTGGGGATGCTATCCATATCGGCCTCAATAAATGGCCCTGGAACAGATAGCGATCATCCTGACTTCAGGATGGAGGGCGATGATGTACGTCTAGATACATTGGAAATTCATAGTCTCTCAACACCCACAGTTGTTACTGTGACGAATGTTGGCGATGTCCCTGTCCAAATCCTCCTTGTCGGCAGAGATTTCATCGAACCCCTCGCAGATCGCGGTTTCATAGATTTTGAATCAGCGCTCGTCCATGGGTCCTCTAAAACTCTAGAGGCAGGTTCAGAGTGGTCATTCGAGCACCTTCCGGAAAATTTGCTGAATGTCGATGTAATATTGATGAGGTCCGTAGGGGGTTCAGACGAGATTGCAGAGGTCTCAATATTGGCAGTTTACCCATACTCGGATATGCTGCTCGTGTCTGGAATACTCCTCTGCCTCCCCTCTTTCGGACTCATGGGGCTATTCGTGGGACTCGTCCGGTCTGAAAGAAGGCCAGTTCATTCAGGATAATACGTTGAAGGCAAAAAGACTGCCGAGGTAGAGGCCAGACATGCCTCCTGCCCCTAGCCAGATCCCAAGTCTGAAAGTAGGATAGTTTCGCTTCCAGACGTAGAGGGACTGGCTCAGCCAGAATAGGATGACAAGCACGAACCATATCGGGAATATGAGTTGAGGTATGACGGCCAGAAGAATCATCAACCATATCCCTAGAATGCATTCGAACTTGGATTCATACCTGTCTGGGAGAAACATCACAAGAACCGATGAGGTTGTGAGTGCCAGTATGGGCAGCAGTAAAGCCTGTCCGAAGAGGCCTTGAATCGAAAGAATCTCATCTGCACAAGCTATTGAAAAGCCGAGAATTGATGGCACTGCGACTGGCCAAATAGGGGGGCTGTCCCACTTCACGCTAATTACGCCCCAGGGGATACCCATGAAGTCTACTGGCCGAGCCGGAAGGTTTTCTTTAGATTTCACGACCTCGTCCAGCATGCCGAAGGGAGAGATCGTACTCGGGGCCCTCGCCCCGCACCCGCCACACGTCGTCTATGCAGAGAATCCTAGTCAGAATGAACCGATCTCAGAGGGAGGATGGGAGACTCTGAGATGGGGCTACAATCGCCTTGCAAGGAAACTGGAGAAGCTCGATTACGATGCCATTGTCGTATTCACACCTCATTGGCAGACCTATGTAGGCACACATTTCCTCGGTCTGCCCAGATTTAAATCGAAGTCGGTAGATCCGATATTTCCGAACATCTTCCGTTACAACTACGATATGGAAGTCGATGTGGATTTATCCGAGGCCATGTGCGAGAAGGCTGCTGAGGCCGGGCTCATAACCAGGATGATGCGAAATCCTGACTTCAGGGTCGACTACGGCACAATCACCTCCTGTCACATGCTAAACCCGAAGTGGGACAAGCCGGTGATCACAATAAGCTCGAACAGGAACACCCATTACTACTCTGCAGAGGTAATGATCGAGCAAGCGCTCGCACTCGGAAAGGCTTGCAGAGATGCCATAGAGGAGAGCGGGAAACGCGTCGTCCTCGTTAGCAGCCACAGTCTCTCGCATCGGCATTTCGTAACCGAGTCACCTCTCCCAGAGGACATGAGCAGGGAGCACATCTACAATCACAGCCAGTACGTTTGGGATATGGCCCTGATCAAACTATTCAGAGAAGGCAAGATGAAGGAGGCCATAGACATCATGCCCGAGTACACAGAGCAGACCATCGCTGAGACAGAAGGGGGAGGCATCATCTGGATGATGGGCGCCATGGGCATGCCAGACTACCCTGCCGAAATATACGGCTACCAATCTGTAATCGGCACAGGAAATTGCATCGCAGCATGGGTCCCCGAGCCTGATGCACGGGAGATAGTCCTCTGAGGTGGTAGAATGGACGAGGATATCATTGAATTCGGACTCTACGTCCCACCGCACCCGCACCCCCTCCTTTCCCCGGAGGCGAACGACGGATACGGCCGTCTGAGAGCGGCCTATGACGAATGTAGGAAGAGAATCGAAGAGAGTGATGCCGATTTAATCATCGTGTACTCGACGACATGGCCCTCAATAATAGGGCATCAGTTCCAAGCCAACCCGAATTCTGAGTGGATTCATGTTGATGATGACTTCCACTATCTAGGGAGCATGCCCTACTCGTTCACCATGGATGCAGAATTCGCCGCATCATGCGTCGAAAAGGCAGAGTCAAGAGGACTTCAGGCGAGGACGGTTAACTATGATGCATTCCCCATAGATACCGGTTCTATAACGGCCCTCTCGCTTCTTAATCCAGATAACAGACTACCAGCAACGATCGTCTCGAGCAATATGTATGCGAATCGATCTGAGACCATCGTTCTGGGGAAGGCGATAAGAGACGCACTCAAGGAGGGGGGCAGGAAGGCCGTTGTAGTCGTGGTTTCCAGTCTGTCGAACCGTATGTTCACCGAACCAATCGATCCTTCCGAAGATAGGATACACAGTCAGAAGGATGACGACTGGAACAGGAAGATACTGGAGTTCTTCAAGGACGGCAGGCTAGAAGACCTCAGCCAACTCTCTCGGGAGATACATGGTCAGATTCGAGTCCAGAAGGTCGTCGCATACAAGCCCGCTTGGTGGTTGGCAGCCACCATGGGACAGCACAATAACTACTCGGGCGAGATACTCGCTTACGAGGCTCTCAATGGCTCCGGCGGAGCTGTAATTCAACTCACGCCAGCAACAGGGTCTGTTGGGGATAAGGAGTTCGACGAGGATGATGTGGAGTACTACAAGGGCGACCGCGAGGTACTCAACAAGGGGATGCTGGAATGACCAGCGACGGCCCCGTCCACTCAGACAACGCTCCAAGCGCGGTTGGCGCTTACCCTCATGCGCACCGAGTGGGAAATCTGATCTTTGTCAGCGGCATAGGCCCCCGCCAGGCAGGCAGCAACGAGATACCAGGCGGCCCCATACGGGATGCGGCCGGAAACCCGACTGATTACGATATACGCGCCCAGACCCGCGCCGTGATCGAGAACATCAAGGCGATACTCGAGGATGCCGGCTCGTCCCTTGAGAATGTCGTGGACTGCTTGTCGTTCCTCGTTGACATGGACCGTGACTTCGCCGGCTACAATGAGGTCTACGCCGAGTACTTCTCGGACATCCAGTGCGCAAGGACAACAGTCGCCATCCGCGCGCTCCCGACCCCCATAGCCGTCGAACTCAAGGTCGTAGCACGCTGTTGAGGTGCTGTATTCCCAGAACTGCTAGTGTTAGTTGCAGCCACAGCCAGGGCCGCAATTATCAACTTCGCTGACATCTGTGACTGTTACTGTGAATGTAAGAGTCTTGCCAGCCATGACGTGGTTGAAATCCAATGTGACGTCATCTCCATCTATTGCAGTAATGGTGAACATTGTCATGCTCCCGTCTTGTAATTGGGTGTAACTCGAGAGTCCAACCTCCAATTCGGCGCCCTCTCCGAAGACGCTTCTTTTCACTGTCTGAAAGGCCTCTTCATCTCGCTCTCCATAGGCTCTGTCTGGAGTTAACGTGAACTCTCGAGTCTCACCAGGCTTGGCACCGATCAATTCCTCCTCAAATCCTGGTATCATTTGTCCCTTGCCAACAGTAAACTTCAGCGGATCTTTACCTTCGCTAGTATCGAAAACTTCTCCATTTTCGTATCGTCCAGTATAATTTACGCTTGTCATTGTGTCGTTTGCAACAGACATCATGAATAATCGGAGACAGCCGACTCTTGTAGGATTATGGGTCCCGCGGGATAGAGCATAATTTCAACAAGGGAAAGGATTTGGTTAGGTACATGGACAAGGATCAAGGTAGTGGTTTCAACCTCAAATCACTGATTTTCAAGCCCTTGGACATCTCCGAGAAACTGGACAGAAGCCTCGGGCTTTACGGGCTGATCGCAATATCTCTATCTGCGACCCTAGGGAGCACTTTGTTCGTCATTCCAGCCCTTGGTGCCGATATTCTAGCTGAATCCGGGGGGACGGGAGCGGGGCTTTGGTTGGCGTTCATAGCCGCAGGATTGATCGTACTGCCAAGTGCCTTGTCCAAAGCAGAACTTGGTACTGCAATGCCGTCATCTGGCGGCTCATACGTATACATCCGTCAGACGTATGGAGCATGGATGGGGATGATCTCCGGTTTGGGACTATGGGCATCATTCGGGCTGAAGTCTGCCTTTGCCCTCATAGGATTCAGCGCATACATCTACGCTGTACAAGGCTCTCTTGGGTTCGAACTTACCGAGAATATCTCCAAGATTATTGCGATATTCTTGCTTACAATCATAGTACTCATCAACATCATGGGGGTCAAGAGCATCAAAAGGATACAATTTCCAGTTGTTTCAATCTCTGTACTTTTCGTTCTGCTCCTAGCGGTCTTGGCTGCTATGGACCCATCATTTGAATGGAGTAAACCGATTCAGGGAGATGCTTTCTCAGAAGATGGATTATTCTCCCGGAAAGGAGCCATAGGTATCGGAAGTGCGACCGCATTCGTATTCCTCTCTTTCGCAGGAGTGACCAAAATCGCAGCGGTAGCCGGAGAGATCAAATCTCCCTCCGAGAATCTACCCAAGAGCATGATATGGACTCTTATCATATCCACTTTGGTGTATGTGGTGATCTCATTTTTCTTGTTCGGATTAATGGATCCAAGTCAGCTTGGAATAGGTTCTGAAAAGCCAGACAAGGCCCCTATTCACACATTCGCAGTTGAGGTCGGGGGCACTTATCTTGGACTGTTAGCAGCTGGTGTGGCGATCGTTTCGATGGCAGGAATGGCTCTATCTGGCGTCCTTGGCTCATCGAGATTCATTTTCGCCATGTCAAGGGACAATTTGCTGCCCCAGTGGTTTGAAGATTTGAACCCTCGATTTGAGACGCCCCACTATGCAATCATAGTCACAGGTGCGGCAATGGCAATCGCCATACTGACAATACCCGTTGGAGATGTGGCAAAGCTCGCCTCCGGATTTAAAATTATGATTTTCATGCTCATAAACTCGACAGTCATTGTCCTTAGGAGGCTCCCTGATGGGGAGACATGGTATACCCCGTCCTTCAAGAGCCCGATGTTTCCAGCAATGCAAATATTTGGGATAATCTCGGGCTTCTTCCTGCTTGTTCTAATGGGCACCAGTGCCCTCATCGGAGCCGTCGCCGCAATCGGTGTCGGTTCGGGAATATACCTCTCCTACTCTAGGAAGAAAGTCGAAAAGAGTGTTACGCCCTGGAGGATTATCCAATCAAAAATATTCAACCAAGAGCGATATGAGGTAAAGAAATGGTGGCTGGTGTTCAACGCATGTGCCCATTCCAAACATCCAGATCACCTGACTCTCAAGGAATTTATCAAGGCCCTGGGTGTGCTGGAGCCCTCAATAGAACCATTTCATGCAAGAGTGTTATTCCATGAGATAGACTCCGATGGGGATGGAATGATAGACATCGAAGAGTTTGTGGGATCAATGTCAGACGGGAAGTACGAATCAGAATAAGTCATCATCATCAGTCGAATCGTCATCGAAAGACATCATCTTACCGCTCTTCTTGGGTTTAGGGGCAGCTTTTTCTGGCTCCGCCTGGGCAACAGAAGACTCCCCAGAATCCTCGGTAGTCGGGGACTCTTCCTCTTCCACTGGGTGCAACTCTTCCGGGCTCATTCCTGCTTGTGAGGCGATCTTCATCCTGCGCTCATCGCGAGCCCTGATTTCCAGCAACCTCTCACGCGCCTTGTCATGATGCTGTTGCATGAACATCGCATCATGCTCAAGGAGAGGGGAATCCGAAATTATTGTCAGATCCATCCAGTCTCCATCCTCGGCCAGGAACTCAGCGAAAGGCTCGAATTTCAAGTCAGACTTCTTGATTTGAGTGTAATGTAGGGCATTACCCATTCGATGCTCGACCCCCGCGAAGTGACAGTAGAACTTGCTGCCGCCGAGACCAGTCCTCACCTTCTCAAAGAGCTCGGCGTAATCCTCACTAGTCCTCATGCATCCGTGCCCTCTTGCATGTATGTGCGCCATATTCAGCACTGGAACAGTTCCAGGCACGTGATTTACAACCTCTATTACTTCGTCGACGGTGCCCCACAGCTCCTGACGACCCGAGGTTTCAATCCCTATCAGGGGCGGATCCTCGCTGTGAACCCATGGAAAAGCCGCATAATCCTCCTCTTCTTCAGGACGGCCCCATATTTCGTGAATCCTCTCAACGACGCTTGAGAATATCGTGGCAACTTTCTCATTGGCTTCTTTCCCGGGCCCTTCTTCGCCATACGGGCCAACGTGAAAGACGATATGGCGGGCATTTACTATCTTGGAGACTTGAAGTGCAACTTCGAATTTGGTGAGAGTCCGGTTCCGTTCGCGCTTCCCGCCTAGTAATTCAGCGTAATAGGGCCCATGGAGATTCATCTGAAAACCGGTTTTATACGATAGAATCCCTGCTTGCCAATATTGGTCGAAATGAGCCGGTTGAATCGTTCTTACAGTTTGTATTTCCATCGTTTCGAGGCCTAGGACAGTTATGTCGTCCATGCCCTCTACTATGGTACGGCCCTTACACGATAGGGGTACTCCTGCAGGTCCGAGTCTGAGTGGCATCCCATCGCCTCCGGCGAGCCGGAGGGCCCCCGACTTCTAAACTGATGGACGAAAAGTTCTGATTTCCATCGTCTATACTAGATGCCTGCTGAATAACGCACTCCTTCCGAACTATAATTGCTCGAAGGCAGTCCTGCCAACATACTCGCAGTCATTGATTTCAGATTCTCAATAGTAGTGGAGCCCGTCTCTATTCCAAGGTTATGGTGAATCTCCATCAACCTTGATTGTTCATCCATGATTGCTACCACTGAAACAAGTCCCCTAAGCCTCAGAAGCTCTCCTACCTCACTATGGTTGACGTTTTCCATGGATGCAATCTTAGCCCGTCCACCGACAGACATCGAGACAAATCCGATCTGCCTGATCCTCTCCACAACGGAGCCCCAGGCCTTCTCATAATCCATCATCGTTTCCTCATCCACTACAAGAGCCGTTTTCGCCCCTTCAAGTTCAGCAAATACCATCGCAGCCCCAACTGCCGATGCAAGCGACTCTTCCTTTCCGAAGGATGACATTTCTAGTATCAGCCAGTGCGCCCCAGATAGTACAGATCGCCAATCGACTACCGTACGATCAAAACCAGATCCGCCGACATCCATCCAAGTGCATGAGGCCCCCATTGACTCCAAATCTTCGATAATGTCCCTTGCAATCCCTCCTTCAAGTCCAAGGCTGACGACTTTGATGTGCGAGGCCCTCAACTCAAGTCCTCCATCTGAGTAGGGCCAACGCGCCTCCGAAACCCATGAGCTGCTTTCCAGCATCATGGTCGATTGATGCCTGAATTATCGTCCCCCCACCTGCTGTAATTGCATCTGAGATTGACCCCCATGTGGTGGTATTGTCCTCTTCTCTGAGGAGTGATGCCTCGATAACCAGGCATTCGACAGCACCTTGTTCTGCGGACATCTGTATTTCTTTGATACCATATGCAACAGCCCCTTCCACGGCGACTCTCTTGAGCGCTTCCTCGATAGCCCGAACCTCATGAACGACTGCGTATTCGCCCAATAGAGCGTCTGCAAGACCCTCTGAGATAACCTCGTTGGCCGCTGCCCTGCCTCCTATGCTTGTAGCCACATTGAGGATTTTCACGATCCCGCAGGATTCTCGGACCTCTGTCTCAAATCGTTCCCTTGCCAGCCCAGGTCCGCATATCACCACTGGCATTGATGGATCGAAAACCAGACACGCTTCCTTTGCGACTCGCAAGTAAAAATCAGATCGTACCGCGGAGGAATCCTTTCCTCTTTTCCCGCCCCCCCTCATCGAGAAAGAGGATATATCGCGAATACCGTGTTTAGCGACCTCGAAAAGAAGAATCTCATCATTCTCAACGACAATTAGTCCCACTCTGGAACGCTGCCCGTCTGCAACTGCAGCCTCTATCAGTTGCATATCTCTCGAATCAATGCCTCCTTCCCAGGATAATTCGATTTCAACTCCTGATTCTATGATATGTGTATGATATGATCCAACGTCTATGGGTGCCTCTGAAATCACCCCGTGGACCCTAAGATTGTCTGTGAATGGCTGGAAACTTGATTCCTCAACTCTCAGAACTATCCACATCGGCTTCCTCTCAGCTTGCTTCGAGCGCCCTCCCTCTTGCGTTCCTGTAGTGGAGTCTCTTCTATGGGATAGCATGCCAGCTGAGGTCCCTCCACGACAAATTCTGGCTAGTGTCCAGAGATCGTCATCGTCATCAATACGGAGTTTTACTCCGTTATCTGAACGAGACAATTTGCGCATACATACACCCTATCCAAAGACGCCGAATAATTCCCCATTTTCATCGATATCCATTCCTGCGGCCCCGGGCCTCGTGGGAAGTCCGGGCATAGTCATCATAGAGCCACATATTGCCACAATAAACCCTGCTCCAGCGTTCAGCCTTATCTCTCGTATCGGTAAATCAAAACCCGATGGTGATCCGAGCATATCTGATTTGTGCGAGAATGAGTATTGCGTCTTTGCCATACACACTGGAAGGCCGCTGAATCCCCAAGATTCAATTTCGGCTAAAGCAGTCTCTGCCTGATCGGATAAGGTAACGGATGATGCACCATAAAGCTCGAGACCCACTTTCAAGATTCTCGAGCGAGCATTATCGTCATCAGAAATAACCGGATTGTAGGGCCTTCCGCTTTTCACGTGGCCATCAGCCGCTGATGCAACCGCCTCCGCCAGGTCCTTTGCACCCGCCCCTCCTTTTGCATGCCCCTCGAATAGGACGACACTCTCTGCGCCTGAGTTAGTTGCTACATTCCTCAGTATGTCTAATTCAGCGTCGGTGTCGGTACCGAATCTATTAATTGATACAACCACTGGTAAGCCAGTCCGGGATAGATTAGAAAGATGGCGTGCTAGATTCGATGTCGCACCTGCCTTGACAGCTTCAACGTCTTCCTTGGCAATCTCTTCTTTTGAAGGACGCCTAGAACCCTTGTTCCCAAAGGCCCCACCATGAAGCTTCATCGAGCGAACAGTAACGTTGAGTACGATACAATCCGGCACCACTCCCGATGCTGCTGCCTTTATTTGAAGTGCCTTCTCTGCACCCATGTCTGCTCCGAATCCAGCCTCAGTCACCACATAGTCGCATGTTGATAATGCAATTGAATCTGCAATTACCGATGAGTTTCCATGAGCAATATTCGCAAAGGGCCCGCAATGAATGAACGCTGGATCGCCTTCAAGGGTCTGAACCAGGTTGGGTAGGAACGCAGTTCTCAGAAGCAGAGCCATTGCACCTCCGGCCTCGAGATCGTTAGCAGTAACAGGGGCACCTTCAACATCAGCGGCGACTATAATCGCACCAAGCCTCATCCGAAGATCTGCGTAGTTCTTTGACAACGCGAGTATCGCCATCACCTCACTTGCAGCTGTGATATCGAATCTATCGCTGCGAACAGGCCCGTTCACTTTGGCGCCCTGCCCTATTGTGATCGACCTCAAACTGCGATCGTTCATGTCCATAACTCTTGGCCAGAACACCGATTCAAGGTCGATGTTGAGCATGTTGCCCTTGTTTAGATGATTATCCAGCATCGCAGAAAGGAGATTGTGAGCCATAGACACAGCATGCAGGTCCCCTGTGAAGTGGAGATTTATGTCCTCCATGGGGAGAACCTGTGAGTAACCACCTCCTGCTGCACCTCCCTTTATGCCAAATACTGGACCCATCGATGGTTCACGTATGACGCAACAGGCCCTTTTCCCGATCCGATTTAGACCTTGATTGAGCCCTATTGTCGTTACAGTCTTCCCCTCGCCAAATGGGGTGGGATTCACGCTTGTGACTAGAATCAACTTTCCGCGCTGGGAGTCATCGACATTTCGTAGACGATTCCACGTCACTTTCGCGATGGAAGAGCCGTGCAACTGCAGATCATCAGATTCGATGCCTATCGACTCTGCTATGTTTGTGATAGGGCGTAATTCGGCCCTGCGGGCAATCTCAAGATCGGATTCCATCGCCCGACCGTAGACCGTCCTCACTTGAAACCTTCATTCGATATGCCTCCCTGGAGCGCCTGATGAGGGCACCTAGCGCATGGGGGGTAGCAGGCTCACCTGTCCAGCATTCGGTGACGCCGATGCTCTTCGATGTGATCGGTCGGGCGGTCGGGTTACAGATTCCATCTAGATTGGTGATAGAGGTCGATTCGATTGACGAATTGCTCAGGCATCTTGACACTCTAGAGGGCGATATCTGGCTTTCCTGCACAGCGCCGCTCAAATATGGGCTTTTCAAGTGGTATGACGACCAGAGCCTTATGTCGGAATCGATTAACCAGATCGCTCGGAAAGGCGGTCGCATGGTGGTAGGAAACACCGATGGTTTGGGATTTATAGAGGCGTGTGAATCAGAGGGAATCGTACCAAGGGGCAAGACGTTGAAGATGAGGGGCGGCGGCGCTACAGCACGCTCCATCGCCTTGGAATGGACACGTAAGGGCGGTTCGTTAATCCCAATCAAAGGCCGACGTCTATTGCCCGATGGCCCATGGTCCAATGTGAAAAATCAAGACGTTGAGGCAGATATAGCACTAGATCTAGATGTCTCACCGGGCCAGCGAGGCGATACAGATATGAGAGCGAAAAAAACACTCTCGATATCTTACGGGCCCGATTGGAGGCCTGGCGACTTCTCAATAAAGATGGTATGCGCCCAGCATCTCGTCGCATGGAGAACCTTGTACGCCCCATCAATGGCTGATGAATTACCGAGTCTAGAAGACACAATTAGCGCCTTGTCTGAAGAAAAATGAGCAAATAACCATTCATGAATGGTGACCATCATATGTCATAGCCTCTTTCAGGTGCATACCATGAGTGACCCCCTGAAAGAGATGATCGCCGATCTCCCCCTCCCGGGAAGCGACACAACTTGGCAGTTTGTCTTCGCATTACTGCTTACTTTCATGCTCTTCG
>Ga0181379_1000009_pt1 | contig 113367 bp, 81 predicted proteins | sample 2SPOviralmetaG_FD_130115 | JGI IMG/M metagenome (GOLD analysis project Ga0181379, IMG submission 130115) | Marine viral communities from the oligotrophic San Pedro Time Series (SPOT) site, San Pedro Channel, CA, USA - 2 SPOT_SRF_2009-07-10 | ecosystem: Environmental > Aquatic > Marine > Strait... | reverse complement strand
CGATATTCCCCGGGCCTGAACTTGGGCAGCACGAGATACGTCTTTTGTTCACCAATACGTCCGACACGCCCCTAGAAGATGTGACGATCTTGGATTCGATTGCTCTGGAATTCGAGATGTTGTCGAGCGAGGTATCGGTGACAACCGGTAGAACGATTGAAGTGAATCATTCTTCCTCGAAGAATGATCGTTCAGAGGTTCACAGGTGGGGCGTTGGAAGGGTAGAATGTGGAGAAAGTATTGAAGTCGTGGCTTTGGTCGTATCCGAGGACTTGTCTGCTGATCCAGAAGCAGAAGGTTCACTGGGAGCCGAATTCGGAGAAGAAGCAGAGGTGGAACCAAATCTTCCAAAGTGGTTCGGTGAAGATGGAGAATGGATTTACGGTATTGGAGAACAGCTAGAGGCACCGGTGCCTGTTTGTGCGGTTTGTGGAGGAGATATTCCCCCAGGCGGGCTCATTTGCGCCAATTGCGCGGCGACATCAGCATACGATTCATTGGCTTCTGAAGAAGAGGAATGACCGAAGCGTTCATCCTAATGGACAGAGGGAAAGAGACATGGCACAGCCCAGCGCGAGTGATGCGCAAGCACAAGCATTATCGGGAATGATGGTGCCAATGCTGGTTTTACTTGGAATGATGGTGCTTTTGAGCATAAACGAAGGGATCAGGGTTGGCCTAGCCGATGCGGCAGGGGCAGTCATTGAACCTATATTACCGTATGACGGCGAATACTTCGTTCTGACAGTATTTCTTGTAGGCACCACAATGATGGTCATCAATACAGCAATTAGAGGATTTTTCATGGATCCGATTATTCAATTGCATTTATCCCACAGGAGCCGGGAAATACGTAAGCAGTTGATGGATGCGAGACAATCAAGAGATACTGCCAGAATAGAGAAAATGAATCGTCTCCAAATGGAAATGACTCCAGAAAGTGCCAAGATGACATCCATGACCATGCGCCCCATGATGTACACAATAGTATTCGTAATCGGCATATTCACGTGGATCGGGTACTCTGTGGAGGGTTTCAGAGTCACGTACGTCAGCCTTCCATGGCATCCCACTTGGGGTCTCGAAGATAGGGTAATGTGGATTTTCCCCGCTTGGGTTGCTATTTACATAAGCCTGAGTGCGCCTTTCGGACGTATCATAGACCGTCATATCAAACTCTTCAGACTAGCCAGACACAAACTTGTTCTTGGCGGCACTACGATACCTGAGCCGCTCTTGCACCTCTTGGAAGATAAGCGTCCAGCTGAAGGTAGATCCAGGGGGCAGCGTTCAACTTCTAAAACACGCAGCACGAGAAGGTCGGGTGGTTCTAAGTCGGGTAGCAAGTCAACTTCCTCTCGGCCATCGATGGATAGCTGTCCTTCTTGCGGCAATACTGGGGCTCATAAGACCACTAGAGGGTCTATGCGCTGCCGCGTTTGCCTAGAGGAGTGGAGATAGGTGCTCCAAGCAACCATAAGCGGCCCCCCTGGCAGTGGAACAAGTACCCTCGTCGAAGGCATATGCAAAAATCGTAATTGGTCGAGCCTAAACGGCGGAGAAGTCTTCAGAGAGCAGGCAAAAGAAAGGGGCCTGACTGTGGAGAGTTTTAGCGAGTTGTGTAGAGAGGACCTGGATGTAGATAGGTTGCTTGATGAGCAATTGAAATTGGGAATGGCAGATATGAATGGGCCCGCCATTATAGAGAGCAGATTAGCAGCGTGGTGGGCCATGGAGATTGCCCCTCATGTGCCGAGAATACACATATCAACATCCATTGAAGAGCGGGCCAAGAGATTGATGAAAAGAGATGGCGGCACATATAGCGAAAATTTTCAACGCGCGACCAATCGGCACAGCGACGATCAACACAGATATCAATCGCTATATGGGATAAGCCTAGATGATATGACGCCCTACACTCACGTAATAGAAGCCGACGACCTAGACGAGTCAAAAGTTCTGAGTATGGTGCTAAAAATATTGGAGGGATAGTTTGAATTCACGGATTGTAATAGATGATTCTCCCGCCAAGAGTAGCCGGCACGGAAAAATCCCCTCCGAAAGAGGCTTGCAGGCCTTGATGGAGGCAGGGGTGATCTTGGTGGACAAGCCACCTGGGCCGAGCAGCCACCAACTAGCATCATGGGCAAGAGATATTCTCGGACTGAAGAGGCTCGGTCACGGAGGGACTCTCGATCCATTTGCAACGGGAGCCCTCACGCTCCTACTTGGAAAGGCGACCAGATTAACCGAAGTGGTGCTATCTGGAAATAAAACATATATCGCAATCCTAAAGATTGACTCTTCTATTTCTTCCAAACAAGTAGAAGAAGTGTTAGAAAGATTCTCAGGAGAGGTATACAATGTCCCTCCGCTTGAATCCGCTGTCAAGATAAGAGTCAGGACTAGAGTCATACAAGAAATCAAACTGCTAGAAAGTGATCAAGAGGATGGACTCCACACAGTCAGCGTTTCATGTCAGGCTGGAACCTACATACGTACTCTTGCTCGCGATATAGGGCTTATGCTTGGTACTCCCTGTGTTTTATCTGAGCTTCATCGCCACTCCACGGGGAGTTTTGAACAATCTTCACTATGCACCATGCAACAACTCGCAGATGCTGCGATGCTAGCTGAAGAAGGCGATGAAGAAGCTCTTTGCAGACTGATAGCGCCAGTGGAGAGAATATTAGGGTCAATCCCGGGAGTATGGGTAAGAGACTCGGCTATCGCCTCAATTTGTCATGGGGCGCCGCTCGCAGTTCCAGGCGTTGTTAGTCTGGATAGCGACATGTCTCCAGGTGATAAAACAGTAATCTGGAGTTCAAAGGGCGAGGCCGTTGCGGTCGGAGAAATGATTGTCGGTTCTTCAGATGTCCCAAACATGACCGAGGGGGAACTGATCAAACCAAAAATAGTCCTAATGGACAAGGACGAGTATCCTGGCGCATGGTCTGGGCGCTAGTGGTTAATTGAGATCGTGCTCTTCGTAGACCCACTCAAGAGTCTCGAGCCGGATTAGCAGGGTAGAGGAAGCCATCATCAAAACCTCGGGACTACAACTCGATACCTGGCTCATATAAGCGTTATCTGAGTTGAGAACATTATCCGCCCTACGTCAACGATATGGCTTTCTCACCTTATTTGGTCCCAGATACAGCGCAGCTCCACACAATATGGAAAATAGAGCGATGAGCAACGCTATGCTTGTATTACTGCCTGATAGAATAGTAGTCAAAATTCCTGATTCGTCATTCGGCCCCTCGACGGTCGCTACAATGCTGTACTCCAATGAAGAAGAAGGGTCTATTACCTGATTCTTTGATTCAATCTGTATGAATATTGTGAATTCTCCCGGCTCAGTAGGCGAAGGTATTGCACATGTTACCTGAGCAGGGGAGTTAGGCTCAATCAATGGTATTCTTATCGTCTCATAGAGAATACCCTCGACATGGCAAGAGACATCGATATCGAAGGCAGCGCCCTCGCCTTGATTCCACACTGTTGTTGACAAATCAATCAGAGTACCGGGGGGTAATTCTTGATTCAAGTCATCGTTGAAAGATGATACGTCGTCTACCATCAGGCGAGGGAGAGCCCGCACAATTACATCGATTTCAGTATCAATGTAGACATTTCCGTCACCGACGGTGATTACAAGTAGGCTTGATCCGGGCACGACAGGCGTAAGGACGAGGTGGCTGTCCTCAATATCAGCCCATGAGCGCGAGGTTGTTATCGTTAGTTCCTCCGTGTCTGGATCGGTTATTGCTAATGGGATTCTCAAGGTTTCACCGAGTTCGACCGTAATTGTGAGTGGGAGTCCTTGAACAGATGGCGGATCGGCAACGGGTTGTATATCCACCAAGAAAGAACCGGACCAATAATTATCTGCTGAGTCTGTAACCGTAATGTCCACCATTGAAGAGCCACTAGAGTCCTGAAGTGGCTGAATCTGTAAATATCCCTCTGAGATCCTCAAATCCAATAGTCCATCGATCCGGGAAGTGGCAGTTATCCCCAGTTGGGAGTAAGGGTCCCTATCATCCGAACATGCGCTGAGAATTGGAATCGATATGCCTCCTTCATCTTCAACAAGATACTGATTCGATGGTGTGAGGCAGACTGGAGAAGTATCGATATCTATGGAATATCCTCCAGATATGGTCATCGATTCGATGGTCATGGACACAGATTCTTGTTCGCCGCCGGAGGACCATTGGAACCTCGTACCTATGCCAAGTAAGAGTTCCCCTCCCGAGGAAGGAAGAAGATCGCCGACGGGTATCTCATAGGAAAATGATCCATTTTGGAAGGGGGCTTCAAGTGCTAGATTGCTCCCAATAGCAAAACGGATATGACTCGATTCAGATACTATTCCGGACAGGTTACCATCAACAGTACCGGTTACGTAGAGAGTTGGATCGTTTATATCCACCCTTAATCCACCTACGCATCCATCCCTTATGACAAGCATGATGTCAAAAGACTGCGCTTGCGGGAGTAAAGCTCCTTCTGACCAAGTTGTCCATTCGCCCCCAGGGGTCCTAATGGCAAGAGTGGCATCCAATCCCTCTTCAGACATAATGTGAATACGGCCCAAGGATTGCTCAAAAGGCGGCATTACGGACAAAATTGACCATTCCCCTGGGGTGCTTCCCGTTGGTTGTAACCCGCAAGGCGAAATCTCGAGACCTGCAATATTCCCGCTATTGACGTCGAAATCGATGACTGGGTATGAAGATGGGGCTATCGACGCAACTGCCTTTGCATTCTCAAAACCATACCATGGTTGGAAGAAAGAGACTTCCAACGCTACTGCATCGACTTGTATCTCTGAATCATCAGGGGCGCCGTCTGAAACATAGTCTATCTTGACGGAGGTGGAGGATAGCATAGGCCAATCCCATACACTACCGTTGCCAAGAGCGTAATTCAGCGGGATAGTGAAGCGATCGATAGGGCCCGTGGTTCTTGCAATTGTGGATACTAATTTTGCCGAGGATCCATCATCGACTACAATCATGACCTCGTCGGAGGGCATCGGATCTGGTATCGAAATATGCAATCTTAGAGTTACTTCGATGATATCTCGACTTTCGAGTCCTTGAAAATCAAAACCTGAAACTATGATGTCGGGACCCTTCGACCATGAATAGCCCCCATCGGGCGCTCCTGTTGCAAGTGTGGATCCTGTTTCGGAGTTGGATGAATATGATATGTGGGACTGGTAATTTCTCGGTCTTTGATGGGTGAATTGTAGCATCCCTGAGTTGATACTTGCATCTGTGTACTGTGCTTCATCTCCTGCAAATCCAGAGGTTGCGCTCAATGTCCAGACGTTTTCATCGAATGGATGTGCGAAAATATCTTGCTGGCTAGAATCAACCGGTGTGTCAGCAATTACCATGGGAAAGAGCAGCAAAGTTGTCAGAAACGCCGCTGCCCGTGTGCCCATCGTAACGAAATGACATACTTGTGCGTTTGAAACCGTTGGTGATAAGTCTGCAGCATTTGCGGAAGAGATGAAATACGGCACTGACAAGGAATGTACACACGGCTGTGGTAGTGTAGCGGTTAGCACGGTGGGTTGTGGTCCCGCCGGCCCGGGTTCAAGTCCCGGCCACGGCCCCAAATCATGGGCCATCCAAGTCATCATCTGATATCGTATGTCCCATCCTGCTTGCTTTGGTACCAAGATATTCCTTATTCTCATCATTTACACCGACTATCAACGGCATTCTCTTCACAACTTCCACCCCCAAAGAAGTAAGTTGCTCCACCTTATCCGGATTATTTGTCATCAGATTGATTCTGTTAGTCCCCACTGCATTAAGAATAGTAGCTGCCAGCGAATAATCCCTGGCATCAGCAGGATGTCCCAACAGCAGATTCGCATCGAGTGTATCTGCTCCTTTATCTTGCAGATTGTATGCCTGTATCTTGGCGAGAAGTCCGATACCACGGCCTTCTTGTCTCAGATATACAAGACACCCATATCCTATCTTATTGATTATTGATAATGCTGCATTGAGTTGAGGGCCGCAATCGCAACGGAGACTGCCGAAAGCATCGCCCGTAAGACATTCAGAATGGATTCTGACTGGCGTGGGGTCTGGACCACCCATATCTCCCAAAGTAAGAGCCACATGGTCAAGATTAGTGGATGGATCATTGAATATACGTATTCTAAAATCACCGTGGACAGTGGGCAAGTTTGCTTCGGCAGGCACTGAATCGATTTCTTCGATTTGCATGGGCTCTTCTACCAAATTACACCCCTCCATACTCCGCGTACATGGTTTTCCGTTCAATCTTTACTCTGCTAATGTCGGATGTCGGGGATAACGATCCTGAATAGAATAACTCCGCTGTCAAGTAACTCATGATTGCATTCTGCTTGTCTTCTTTCACAGAGTGCGGGTATATCATGAAGCGATTCTGGATCATCACTGAAGACCTCTATTACTGCACCCGGAGAATGGGCATCTATTGCTCTTCTCGTCTCATGCACGGGTATAGGACAAAGATGCCCGGTTAGATCGATTCTGAGGTCGACCACGCCTATGCCAACAGGTAAGCACGATTGAATTCGACGGCAGGACGATCTAGCAATTCTGGTTCGAGACTCGATCCCTCCCATTCACGTCGTTTCAATATCTCAAGAGTCGCGCCTGCCTTTTCGACATGTATCTCTATGATTGCCGAGTGATCTTCCTGAAGAATGTCTCCGATTGCGATATCGGGAAGTTTTGCCTCGGCCTTTAGCCAGTCACTGAATTCCCGCTTTGATGCTTCTTTCCTACCGACTGATACTCTGATTCTGACCATGCCGAAGGAATCTGAAACTTCATCCCAATCTTCACGCTTTCGAACAGGATCCCGACTGACGCCTTTAGGCAGTTCTGGTGGCTGACTGGATGGGATCTTCAGATTCCATGTAGAAGAAATTCGATCAAGTTGGAGAACGTCATTAGCAGTCACAAGAGACCAAGCGACCCCTGATCTGCCCATGCGACCTGTACGACCTATCCGATGGACATATGCCTCGGTTTCATCAGGTAAATCGTAGTTGACCACATGCGTTATGGTATCGATATCTATCCCCCTTGCAGCAACATCAGTTGCAATAAGTACTGCATGTTTCCCGTCTCGATAATCGGATAGTATTCTCTCACGCTTGTTCTGAGGCATGTCACCGTGCAGCGCCACTGATTCGAACTTGTGCCTATCAAGGCGATCTACGAGCATATCCGCCATCCTCTTGGTATTGGTGAATACAAGCATTTGATCTCCTTCCTCCAGGGTAAGCATGATTCTGCCAAGAACCCAGAGCTTGTTGGCACGCCCTACCCTGACATATCTCTGTTCGATTTCAGGGACCTCGATCTCAGTTCCGCCAGTGAAAACCTGCTCAGGGTCATTCAGTAGATCTTCGGAAGCATCTAGAACCTCTTGGGGGAATGTGGCGCTGAATAGAAGAGTCTGGCTACGATTAGGTGCCTGTTCTACGATCCAAATGACGTCCGGGAAGAATCCCATGTCGAGCATCCTATCTGCCTCGTCAAGGCAAAATGTGTTGATTCCCGAGAGATCTAGATGGGATCTCTTGGTCATATCGATTACACGGCCTGGCGTTCCCACTATGACATCGGTACCAGACGCTAATTCCTTTGCCTGGCGCTCGATATCTGTCCCGCCATATACAGTTCGGATGTTTAGTCCTTTATCCCCCTGTAGCCAGTTCATCTCTTCTGCAACCTGTACGGCTAATTCTCTTGTTGGGCAGAGCACTATTGCCTGAGGATGTCCGGTTGAAGAGCACCTCTCTATGATTGGGATCCCAAAGGCGGCTGTTTTTCCCGAACCTGTACGAGCTTGGCCTATTATGTCTCGACCGGCGAGTGCAGCAGGTATCGTCTCACGCTGAATCTCAGTTGGTTCGACCCATCCCTTGTCGTCAAGAACCTTGGAGGTTTCTTTTGACAGATTGAATTTCGAAAATCCGGAATTAGTCATAACTAGGCCTCAGAAGCTCTCCGAGTCCTTGATCTGCTGTTGGAGCTCGCCCATCCAGTACTTTCTACAATTTTCCTTCGTCAAAAACATGTGCTTGCTTGTAAAACTGTGATTATAATGGCCCTTATCTGCACTGGCGAACTGTTCCTTGCGTCGCTTGTGGTATTTCTGAAGGACGTGCTGCCGCATGTACTGTCTGAATTTGAGTGCCTTAGTTCGGTTGACTCCCTTGGGAGTCTCTCCAGCCCAGAGGCGTTCAAAACGTGCCTCTTTTTCGCTGATGGCTTCACTCATTGTCATTCCTCGTCGACCTGCCGACCTTCAACCTGTTTATGACCTTCACGCTGAGTGGTGTTTCTCTTTTGAGGCGTTAGTACAGCTTCATTATCGTCCTCTATCACGTCTAAATCTGCTAAAAATCGATTCTTCTCCTCTTCAGTGCCCTCCATCTCGGGATCAAAGGCCAAAGCCTCGAGGCGTCTTTTCAACTCAGGGTCCTTCTCAGTTCTTGACAACTGTCCAGCAATTTCCCTGAGGTCTGTTCCTGTCAAAACAACTGATAGTTGGTCTATGCAGGCCTTCCTCAAGCGTATATCCCGATCACCGGCCCCATCTATGACCAACTTGGCTACTCTCGGGTTCTGCATATCAAGGGATTTTATGGCTCGAAGAATCTTCATCCTAACTGTCGAGTTTTTCTCGCCCAGGGATGCTTCAACAAGTATTGCTGCAATTCGAGGTTCTGCGGAAGCCAGTTTCGGAAGGCAATCTGCACCGGATGAGCGTACATTAGGATCCATGTCCTCCAATGCCCATGCTATCAAGTCCCAGCCGACTGCCCCTCCGCGTTCCGTAATTAGTCGCAGCAACTTTGCTGACCTTCTTCGAAGGTCGACCTCCTCTTCCTTCATCAGAGATTCAAGATGTTGACATCCGGCCTCGACCCATTCTCTCGAAATCGCCTTGAGGACTCTGAAAGCGTGGTCTCTATCTGACTTATTGGGTCTTTTCAGAAGATCTTCAAGGCGCAGTTCGGAAGACGATGGAAAGATTGGCGCTATACGTTCAAGAGTCTCCCATGCCCGCTCGGAAACATCTGCGTCGGAATCATCTAATCTGACTATCAATTGGTACATCAGATTCTCGGATTTCCTCAGCATCATCCTCGGAAGACCCGTAATTGCAGAAAGCCTGACTACAGGGTCATCATCGTCAATCGCTTCTGAAAGTGTTTCATGAGCGCTATCAAGACGCTCTTCCGGAACTCGGTGTAGTGCGACAATCGCATCGTTACGGGTCGCGAATCCGCCTCCGTCGCCCAAAGGTATCTCTGCAGCGGCCAAATCAGATTTTGCAAGTGGTATTATCTTGTCCAGCGGTATCACTGCCCAGCGGCCCAACGGGGGCGTCAAAGGGCCAATATTACGGCCGCTTCTGCTAGTCGCCTTACGAATCGGAAGACCGGTTCGAGGATCACGTGCGATGTACTCGGGCACGACGGCGAGGAGGGGAGGGAGGATTCAAACCCAGCGGAAAGGACTGCTTGATCTAAGCGCCTCTTGACTTTGCCTCTGAGAGAAGGAGTGCGGGGAGAACGAACAGTGCAAGGATGAGCGAAAGTGCGACAGAAGCTGCACTAACAAGTCCGAAGTCCTGTATCACTGGAACGGGGGAAAGCAACAAAACTAGGAAGCCGGAAGCAGTTGTAAATGCAGACATCATGAGAGCTGTGCCAGTTACAGAATACGTTGTCGCCATTGCTTCCACACGATTTGAACCGGCCTCCATTTCATCCTCAAACCTTCTCCACATGTGTATTGAATAGTCTATTCCTAAGCCGATTGTTAGCGCGGTGATCATTATTGTAAGGACATTCCAGTTTAAGCCAACCACAGCCATTGTTCCGACCACCCAGACCCCGGCTAGAGCGACTGGGAGAATGATGACTCCCGAGGTACTCAAACGCCTAGTCATGGCCATGAGCACGAGGAAAGATGCGACTAGGCTCAAAGCGGTCGATTCGATTTGGGAGATGAATAATCCGTCGAGCACAGACTCAATCACGATGATTTCCCCTGAAAGATATGCTGAACATCCGCACTCCCCATCGCCCTCTAACCATTTGACATGATTCGCAAAGCCATCCGCGATTGAATCGGTGTCTTCGCTAGAAGATGCTCTGACAGCCACGTCAATCATAAGATACTGCAAGGTATCACTTTCATCGTCAAGCGATACTGTCCTTGCAATTCGATCCGCCCAGGTATTACCTCTGAGAGGATCGCCTAGAGATTCGTCCTGCATTAGAGCAGAAACAGCGAGGAATAGGTCGCCTTCCGAATGCCCTGAAGAAAGACCGACTTCTCCGTCGAAAAGTTCGATTCCATATTCTTGACCCCAGTCAGGATCGACCTCCAAACGGTCGCGAAAGACCGTGTAGAGGCCTTCGTACTGGGGTCTGCTATCCTCGGTTCCATCAGGCCTTATCACCATCTCATCCAAGACTAAACGGCTGTGTAAGCCCCGTATTGTTTCCATGAGGTCTTCATCTGTAAGAAGTTGATTTTCATCCGTTAGTTGGATTAAAATTATCGCGGTCTTTACGAATTCTACCTCGTAATTTTCATAGATATCATTTCTGGTTTCTATGGACTGCATATCGTCATCCAAGAAATCTGTCAGTTCGAAACTTGTTTCCAACTTCCCCACTGAAACCGCTGCAGAAGCCAATGTGAGTATTGCGACTATGGAGACCACCTTTGCGAGACTCCTGTCTTGAATCCTTGAGACCTTCCTCCACACTGAATGCTCGATTGTCTTTCTGCCTCTATAGCTGCCAGTAGAGCGTTCTGAGACTACATGAATTGCTCCGACAGTTATGGTGCTGGCTGTGAAGGCGCAAACGACCCCTATGGCCAACGTTATCCCGAAGGCGCGAAGTGGTATTATCGGCGAGAATGCGTTTGACAGAAACGCCGCTACAGTGGTAATCACGGAAAGTGACAGTGCCAGCCTCAGCAAATCAAATGCCTCTACCCAAGCCCTAGCCGGCTTCATTCCTCTTGAAACATTGAGTTCATACCCTCTCTGAAGATGAATTCCATAATCGATTCCAAGACCTAAAATCACCGGGGCGACAGCAATGTCTAGGACAGTGAATTCATATCCAAATAAGGCCACTAAGCCATATGTCCAGGAAAGTGCCGCTGTGAGTGCTACTAGTGGGGCAGCTACCATTACCGCGGAACGGAAGGCAATAGCGAGTATCCCTACAATGACTACCAAAGATGTCGCAAGAAGAATTGTGAAGTTGGAAAGGGTCTCTGAATTGATATCCTCGCTAACTAGATCTTCCGAAACTACGCTGTAGGATAGAACGGATTCGGTTTCACCACCTTCCTCGGAAAGTTTCTCTCGGAGTTCGAGAGAAAAGCTTCTGATACGCTCTTGGCCAGAGGCTTCTGAGATCTCAATGACCCACATTGTTGATGTGGCAAACGGAGTTGGATCAGCGCCATCTATGCCCTCAAGATAATCGCAAATCCCCTCAAAGGCGAGGTCTTCACTCACCAATGTAGAGACTGCATACGAAGCTGTGGAGGTAACTGCTGTCTCACCGGCCAGACTTGTACAATCTTCACCACTTTGTATCGCATCGACTATGTCTCCCCAGTTCTCCATGCTAGAAAGATCGCTGGATGGCGATTGTTCCATTATGAGGGTGTTCAAGATTCTTGCGACATTGATATGAGAACCGATTGTTATCTCGTGTTCCTGAGCCAAATCGTCGACAAATTCAGATTTCTGATAAAGGACATTCAAAGCTCCTACAGAGAGCGGATTATCAACTCCATCGGAAGATTTCACATTAACATATATCCTAGACATTTGAGGGGGGAATTCAGACTCTATGGCTTGAATTCTATCTTCAGATTCGTTTGGAGGGGCGAAATCAGAAACGTCTGTGGAGAATTCTGGCAATGGGATGAGTTGTGACGCTAGAAGTACGGTCAGCAGGAGTGAGCCGATCACGATGCCCATCGCATATTTTTCAAGAGCAGATGCGAGTCGGCTTGTTGGCTCCTCGACCCTGCGCATGTCCTTCGCCAAGTGAACTGGGGTATAATCCCGGCTGCCACAATTAGGCTTCACCACGTTCTTCCACAAGAGAAGATATGAAAACGGATAGTGGTAACGCCCGGCCATGCCTGTTAGACTTCTAGCGAATGACGGTGTAGAACTCAAACTCAGGATTGTCGGAGAAGGGAGCTCTACACTCCAACTTTTTAGATCGAGGTTGAATGATCATCCTGATGTAGAATATGCGAATTTCTTCACGGGTCACCCCGATCTTGATGACCCAGAGTTGTATCTAAGAGTCAAGAAGGGCAAGAATGCCTCAAAGGTGATGACAGAATTGTGTGATTCAATTATCGGGGACTTCTCAACCCTCAAAATATGATCCGGTGATTTCGTGTTCGACCGCGATCAGGTCGAGAGTTATCTTGGTCTGGATTATTTTTCAGTCCCCCACGAGGGAATAGGAGGCGTACTGAAGACGCGTGTGGATGATTTCAGAGTCAAAGAGCAGGCAAAAACACCCTCCATTGATCCTAAAGGAAGATTTACTGCAATAAGAGTGACATTGAGGAACTGGGAAACTAATCGGTTCATTGGAAGGCTTGCTTCTGCATGTAAGATTTCGAGAAATAGGGTATTCTCGTCTGGGCTGAAAGACAAAAGGGCTGTGACCACGCAGGTCCTTGTTGTCGATGCCAATTCTAACGTGCTTGAGAAGGTGGAGATTCCAGACTCGGAAATAGAGATTTTGGGGCGAACTCATCAGAAAGTAGGGATGGGGGATCATGATGGAAATAGATTCACCATCACAGTAAGGGGTTGCGCATCTCCGGACGGTGAACCTCTTGATAGCAAGGAGGCCATGAGTCGCGTATTGTCCATCAGGTCGGAAATGGAAAATCTCCATGGACTGAATGCATTTCCTAATTGGATCGGCCCTCAAAGATTTGGATCTACTAGGCCAGTTACTGCAGAGGTCGGGCGCTGTATTGTTAATTCTGATTTTAAGGGGGCTGTGTCGACGTACATAGGCATGCAGGGGGGCGGCCACAGAGAAGATGTAGAGACATTCAGGGCTCTTTGGAGAGAGACGGAAAATCCCTCAAAATGCTTGGAGATAATACCAAAACATCTTGGTTTTGAAAGGTCGATGCTTGAACGCCTAGTTAAGCGTGAAGATGATTACATAGGGGCGTTCAAGAGTCTGCCTCAATCTTTACAGATTTTGATGGTTCATTCTCTTCAATCCCTAGCTTTCAATCATGCTCTGAGGAGTCGTCTATCGGATTCTATGAAGATCACACACCCATCCGTCGGAGATATCGTCGCACCTCTATCCGAAAATGGGAGAACAGATGTTGGTAAGGCTGCTTTAGTCAGCGAATGGAATCTTGATCGCTGCACAAAGAATGCTGAGAGGGGGAGGGTAGCAGTAACAGGAATTCTCCCAGGTAACAGCGTTATTCTCGCAGAAGGGGAAGCCGGCCGTCATGAGGCAGAAGGCGTCAAATCTTCAGGATTAGATGGCATAGAGTGGATGATACCAGAAATTCCCAGGCTCTCCACAAATGGGACGCGCAGATCTCTTGCAGTTCCTTTTACCGAGTTTACCGTTGAAGAGGCCCCCCCAGTACCCGATGACGATCTTTCAGAGAGATGGAGTCGAGGGCCAAGAGAGGGGGATCGTTGGCATTCGGATGGAGCTTGCCTGAGACTCCGATTCGTTCTCCCTCCAGGAAGCTACGCTACCGTACTCATGCGGGAATTCATGAGGTCACCATTGGACCACTATTGATCTTAGAGACGTCCCATCTCAAGGGCTTCTATCTGGGATATCATCGAGTCTATCGAGCGGATCTTATCCTCGAAGCCATCGACAATCCCCTCGCCTTCTCCCAAAACAACATCTATTTCGATGAACATCATACCGAACGCTAGCGGCTTTATTGCGATGGTTTGGACTTCGTCTAAAACGGATATTTTGCCCGCAATTCCATCGTAGTCTGGACGCTCATCCTCAGGTTGATTTAACGTAATTTTGTACTTGACGACGACTTGCCCCATAGAGATCTCTCCGATATCATGGTCCTTCGAATGAGCATTTTGGACATCTGTACTGAACGCCTTGGTCTCTACATCTCTCGCTTCGGCCGATTGGCTCACCGCATGCAGGGCAAGGGAAAGAGGTTGCTTTGGGCTCAACAAGCGGAATTCCAGAGGACGTACAAATTACTGCTCTATTACTCATTGCAGGACACCTGATGCGCTTGCGAGATGCCCGTCCCTTTTATGCTTGACCGAAGAGGCATCTGTTAGAATCAATAACCATTATTGCCTACTGCATAGGCATATCAATCATGAAAGAGGATGAATTGATACTGACAGGGGATCAGGTGGATCTTGGAAAATACGTAACAGATGAAGGAGGCATCTGGAGCCTTCGAGATGTAGAGAAGATACGCGGATGGAATAACATCGAATACGGTGCGGGGCTATCTGGAAAGAATACCCCCTCAACCGGACTTTCCATGAACAGGGCGTATATCCCCCCCGGAGGAATCGCGAAGGCCCACATCCACGTGGATTTCGATGTGATGATATTCCTGTTGAAGGGGAGTGTCAGACACGAATATGGGCCCGGCTGCAAGAAATCAGTAGTTCACAGCGCAGGAGACATGTTCTACATCGAACCGGGACTTCCACACGAAGTTTTCAACTGCTCAGACGATGAATGGGTGCATGCAATAGTAGCCCGCTCGGATTCCTCAGAATGGCAGAACATAGAGTCTTACGACCGCGACTCTGAGTGAATATTCGACGCATCTTGTGCGCTAATTGAATTTGTTTTGACAGGTTGGGGAGATGTCCCCCCAACCTGCTTACGTAAGTCATATTTGCCCACTTAATCAGAGCATTTCGTCGATCTTAGCGCCAACTAAGGCGCCAACACCAACGAAGAGACCGTCAAATATCCAGTTTACGAGCGTGTCTATGATACCGTCGCCTGCGCTCGCAATAGAAGCACCCATATCATGGGCCCCAGTCAGCGTCATAGCGCCGCCAAGAGCCATCAGACCGAATGCACTGGCCCAAGCACTCTCGCACCTGGTGTGGACCTGCCACCATACCGCGCCAGCAGCTATCATGCCGATTACCGTCCACAGATTGTCCGCTATATCTGGTAGCCACATGTCTCTTGATACCCAGTCTGGACCATCCCATGACCCGAACTCGGTAACCATCAGTACAGCCAATAGAGCACCGACCATCTGCGCCCCTAAGCGCATACCGTTCGCCATCCAGTTGCCTTCGACATCACCTAGATCGCCGGTCATCATGTTGCACCAAGTCACTATCGGCAACACGTGTGCGCCTGCGAAGGCCATCCACACGACAGCGAGAGCAGCTGCGCCCTCTATCGTGCTCAGACCCATGCCAAACACCATCCACGACAGCACAAAGGCACCGCCGACTTCTGCTTTCATTGCATTCATATCCATTTCCATTTTATTCATCTCCTCGATATACGAGTGAACTCGTTTCAAATTGTTGAGTATATAAATAGAAGGGGCTAAGAGTTACTTTAGAAGGCTAAAAGGGCAGTTTTTTAGTAAAGCGAGTGTGTCCAGCAACACCTTAAAATCACATGTCTTAACTGTCTTTTCGGGAATATTAACACCCCATGTTCAGTCAACAAACTCAAAAGTAGTCCTTCATTCGATTAGTAAGGTCTTAATGAGAATAGAGAGCGAAATAAAGTTGGCTTTTGACGATGTCATGATCAGGCCTAAGAGGAGCACGTTGATTTCAAGATCGGATGTCACGTTGAAAAGAAAATTCTCTTTCAAGCATACAAGGAGGACATGGGAAGGAGTTCCAATATCTGCAGCTAATATGGATAGCACGGGAGTCTTCGATGTGGCTAAGGTTCTCCAGAGTCACAGTATGATGACCTGTCTACAGAAATTCTACTCCGTGAAAGATCTTGAGAAAGCCTGGGCGGATGGCGTAGATGCCAGATACATCGCGGTAACATGTGGGTCCACTGAAGATTCATTCCAACTCCTGAGAAGGAAACTAGCGACTAACGACAATCTTTCGATGGTATGCATAGATGTTGCTAATGGGTATCGTGAGGTTTTTCTCGAGTTTGTGAAGAGGGTCAGGTCGGATTTTCCAGACAAGATAATCATCGCAGGGAATGTTGCTACGAATGAGATGACTGAGGCCCTAATTCTAGCTGGTGCGGATATCGTGAAAGTCGGCATAGGACCGGGGTCGGTTTGTACGACTAGGAAAGTTGCAGGAGTGGGTTATCCGCAACTCTCGGCTATTTCCGAATGTGCGGATGCTGCACATGGACTCGGAGGACATGTGATGGCGGATGGAGGGTGTAACTCTCCGGGCGACATTGCGAAAGCTTTCGCAGCAGGTGCCGACTTTGTCATGCTGGGAGGTATGTTCGCGGGTCACGACGAGTCTGGTGGTGAGATCGTACAATCCGAAGATGGACGTCTCTTCAAATCATTCCATGGCATGTCCTCTTCTACTGCGATGGAGCGACACTACGGGGAGGTTGCAGTTCATCGGGCACCAGAAGGTAAGGCTGTTAGAGTCCCATACAGAGGGCCGCTCTCAGTTACTGTACAGTCGATTCTCGGAGGCGTTCGATCGGGTTGTTCTTACGTGGGCGCTAGAAGGATCAAAGATTTGCCAAAATGTACTACATTCATCAGAGTGACTCAGACGACGAATGAGGTTTACAGAGGATTGGAGATCGACGGTTGACTAGACATCAAGAATGACTCTCGCCCAAAGCCCGATTATTGAACCATCTTCAGACTCTTTCACCCCTATCTCCAAGTCATGATGCGTGACTGCTTTAATCTCGATTACAGGTTCAAATTCATCGATCTCGAATTTTACTGCCTCGGAAAGGATTTGATCATCGCTGATCGATACACAGATGATGCGCAACATAGAGGACCCGGTCTCAGATAGCCAATTTACCTCCTCGAGCCAGGATACTAAATCTCGATCTTCTCTGTCCGACCTGGAAATTGAAAATGAGATCTGCTCGCCCTCCTCCCAGTGGATTTCGGTCTCCGGGGCAAGCCCGTATCTTATTGACTGAAGGGCCAAAGATGATATTTTGAATAGTTCAACGATATTCTCGCCCTCCGCAAGGAAGCCGACGTCCGCGGTCGTAGGAAGAATGCTCCAAGAGGCCATGCCTTCCGGAGTGTCCGTTCCGGCAAGAACTAGTAGGTCAATCGAACTGATTACAGAGTTGGCCTTGCCCTGGGAATGAGAGTGGATTAAGCGGATTCGTGTTGTACTTATTCTCACATCTATTCGTATATCCGTCTGCATCACTGTCGATACTAGCATCGGAGGGGTCATTTGGATCGAGTCCGAAGAAATGTTCCCAACCACTCCACATTGAGTCACCGTCCTGATCCTGGTGGTATACCTCGCTACCATCGAGCCACAGATCTCCATCCGTATCATTCAAGATTGGGTGGGTTCCATTCTGAAACTCTTCGTAGTTAGTGTAATTTCCTAAATCACCATAGAAAACAGATCCTGAGGCCGTCCCTGGATCGATGTGACATGCTGAATTCTGAGGATCATTCCAACCCGGACAGTATTTATTCATCAAATGAAGCACATTCAACCCATCAGAATCGAGATCTTCAGAGCCATCGTCTACACCATCACCATCCGAATCTATCATCTTCGGATCAAGGGGTCCGCGCTCCGTCACTGATAGCGTAATATTTCCATATGTCACCGCAAACTCGTTGTGTATGACTTCCCAACCATCCGGCAGCAGGTCACCGTCTGTATCAACGCGTACGGGATTTGTGTCCCATCTCGAGGGTATCTCCATGAGATTCGGCAATGAATCGTTATCGGCATCGAACGAAGAGTCTGGAAGGCTACCAAAGCTTGGATCCAAAGCCCATCTTCCATTCTCAGGGATGGTGAATCCTGTGAGATTTAACTCTGAAAAGGTGTAAGTCGGATTGAGCACACCATCGCCATCAGGATCACCTGAAGAAGAGAAGCCTTGTAGGTAGTTATCCCAAATCCACCCTCCTGGTGCTCGCCCGCATTCAAGCATTGACTGGCAGCCCGGAGGAAGCCAATTGTCAGGAGCTATCCACAGGCTGTGACTGGTGGTGTCGTCCTCAACAGATGTGATTTGCATTTCCCAACCATCTGGCTGTAAATCCCCATCTGTATCGGGGTCTAAGGGATTTGTCGCAGTCTGCCATGGACGAGGTATGTTGAGGACCTCGTATCCGTCCTTCAATTCATCATCATCACTATCGATATCTGAAGCGTTTGTGACATACTGATCTTGTCCCGCTATGACTTCCTCTCTATCATCTAAACCATCATTGTCAGTGTCGATTCTCGAAGCATTGGTGAAATAAACTGAGCCATTCCATTGGAAACCGTCCATTGCTTCTGTGAAGTCTTCTATCCCGTCGCTATCGGTGTCTCTGTCAGTTGCATTGGTGTATGTAGTGTAGTACTCCATCGAATCGGATAGTCCGTCGGAGTCGGAGTCGAATACCCCCGGGTCACTTCTAACCTTGATATCGCGTGCTGTTCCATCGACGATTCGAATGGTCCATCCAATAACCTCTATGCCATCGATTAAACCATCTCCATCAGTATCTGGATTCATCGGATTTGTTGACCGGCCGTCGACTATGCCATCCTTATTCAGGTCTCTTGCTTGATATTCATCGAGATTTGTTAGACGCTCATAACCCTCGACAATGGTCATGAGTGACTGGCTACGACGCTCAACTTCATCGCCCACATCGATGTGTATACCATACACATAGCCATCCTGATGTGCTTTGATTGGGACGTTGATATATGCGAGATCCTGAACTGTCCTAATCCAAATCAGGGTCTGGTTCTTTTGGACGAAATCACCCAGTTCGACAGAGACACTCTGTACGGTTGAGACCCCGACGAGTTCGGAGTAAAATACGGACCCGTCCCCATCAGCATCAAATCCGTCCATATCAGGGTCATACAGAGCATTCATCCCGTCTCTCGGGTTTATCCCGTTGAGATGCTCCCATCCATCGGGCATCTTGTCTCCGTCAGTATCATTTGACGAGGGGTTGGTGAAATTTGTATATCCCCAAGTATATGCAACTTCGAACTCCTGAAGATTGTTCAGGCCATCTCCATCGGGGTCACCGTATCCGTCGGTCGGTGATAAAAGATCTAGAGTGTCTTCATAGCAATACTCGAATCCATCTGGCATCCCATCTCCGTCTGTGTCCCAATCACCCGGTCCGTTGAACTTGCCATCTCCGTCCATATCTTGGGAGAACCAATCTCTATCTCCGGATTCACTCATCATGGTGGTGTATGGGGCGTCCTTTACTATCGGAGAAAAGGTAAATCTCCCGCAGTGAACATCCAGATACTGAACCCCATAAGCAACCTCTACCTTGTCCGGGATAAGATCGTCATCGCTATCTTGAGAGAGCGGGTTTGTGGAGTATAATTCCTCAATATAATTGGGGAGGGTGTCTCCTCCTGATGGCTCGAGATCAAGAACTGCGTCACAAGAATGCTCCCCAAATGGGCCGATTGCAAGATCTTGCCAGTCAGCAAGACCTATGTCTTGTTGAATTTCGGCTTTCTTGGTAGGCGTGAGAAGGGGGCAATCCCAGTTTGGGTTTAGCGGATCGAGTAGGAAGAATGGTTCTGATCCCGCAGCTGTGACCTCTATGGTGTAGAGTGACTCCCAACGATCATTTAGCCCGTCTCCATCAGTGTCTTTTACACTTGGATTAGTTCCTATCTCTGCTTCTTCTATATTGGTCAGACCGTCACGATCGGGGTCCCCATTGGGGCCATTGTCCGGATCGGGGAACGTCTCATTCTGATCCCCGCCTTCTGAGCCTGCATCCGGATTGCTGAAATCTATGTCTGTAATCTGAGCCTCGCCGCTATCCAGCGGATCAAGTCCGTTATCGATCTCCCACCCATCAGATAGACCATCCCCATCAGTGTCAGCGAGTTGCCAGTTTGTGCCGTACAATGTCTGCTCCATTCTATCTGGTATGCCGTCCTCGTCGAAATCTTGACCAGAGATTTGAGTCTCTGATTCATCTAGGAAAATATCATCCGCAGCTGGCTCGTAATACCCTATGCTCTGACTTGTGCTAAGCATCGCGTCGACTACAGTATACAAGCCTGCTAAACACAGTGTTGCAACGATTGCAGCGATCGCATACTGGTTGTGATTGAGTTTCATTGCGGCTCGCCCCCCGACAAGGCTACCTGCATTCCGCTGTGCCCCGGATATAACCGTTAGGCGTAGAGGCGCATGTGGTTTTCATCCCTTCAGGTCAAAAACAAGCTCGAGTCCTGAGTCAAATCTAGTTTCTTTTGGAAAGACTCTTTTTGCCGTTGCTCGCTCCAAGCAGGCAGTCAGAATGCCCGTTGGTATGCAGTACTTCGCATCCGACCTCAGCCTAATTTTGAGTTTGTTTTCCAGCATGGACGCAGAGTCTATGATTCCAAGTCCCCATCTTGAAAGTTGATTTTTTCCGACCTCCACCCATGACGCCTCATCTTCGATCATAATCATCTCGCCAGACTCAATGAAAGCCTTTGCTACTGATTCGCACAGGTGTTTTGACCACTCGTTAGTCGCCTCGTCGTCGTCTAGAGGGAGCAAGTGAGAGGAAGATTGTTTCCAGAGGGTAAAAAGTCGGAAAGGAACTATCGACAAATGGGCATTGAATAGCATCAATCCCCCATCGCTATCGGTCTCAATTTCATCTATTTCGAGTGTATTTTCAGATATTTTCTCGTCATATGTATTTTTTTGAACGGGAGGTGGCGATTCATGTCCGAATGGTTCCATTTTCTCGACACTGAGAAATGCAACTCCTTCATTTTGAGATTCTACCCCGACTCTGATATTGTTCTGTAGAGCGTGTTCAAGTGCTGCAGAAAAAGAACCTGAGGCGAGAGATGCCAGAGATGTGGATTCAACTACATATCGAGCAACCTGGTCATCCGTTATCAAAGAGGCGTGTAGGTGTCCATCGCTTCTCCAAAGAAGATCGAAGCCTCTCCATGAAGATGGGTCGGTACCCTTCCAGTTAATCTTCGACTCATTCAGCATCATTGCCCAGTCATCTCTTGCCGCGTAGCGTAGCGTACGCAAAACGTCTGGGCCGAGTTTCTCAGACATCTCATTGACGATTGATACCATGGTGTCAGACCTCACGAGCCAAATGGGCGAATTGGACCTAAAGGTGTCAATTATAGATCCAGTTTCTGTGACTCTCAAACGATCCATGGGGCTCGGAACAGTCGTACCTAACAATCTTCGAAGAAATTTCATGAACGGGCCCTCATGAATCGATCGATTCTATCGAATGCTTCGTTAAGCACCTCTTCAGGAGGCAGGGCTACGAGTCTGAAATGTCCAGAACCATGAACTGGAGAGAATCCCGAACCATGGACTAAGAGCACGTGTTCCTCGTGTAGAAGGTCCAATACGAAATCCTTGTCAGATGGAAATTTTTCTTGGTTGATTATTCTTGGAAATAGATAAAATGCGCCCCCGGGCCTATTGCATGACAGACCCTCGATCGAGTCAATCCTGTCCATACACAGATTCACTCTACTTCTGATGGATTCCAACCTCTCACAAAGCCATCCCTTATCCTCGTTGAGGGCTGCTAAGTACCCGTGTTGGGCCGGGGTAGATGCGCAAAGTCGGCTACGGAGTAATCTCTCTACTCCATCTCTTGCTTCGCCGAGTACATGTGTTGGGTCATGGAATGCCATGTAGCCGATTCTCCAACCAGGCGCGAAATGGACCTTTGATACGCCGTTCAAGGTGATGACGGGGGAGTTAACAGAAAGTGAGGCAATCGACTTTTGTGTTCCGGAGAAATCCAGTCCATCGTATATCTCGTCGGCGATTACAGTACAACCGGGCCACTCCCTGGCAATATCAAGAACCTCAAGGATTTCAGAAGCTGTGGCTACGTTTCCAGTGGGGTTGTTGGGGTTAATCAGAACGATGAATCGAACATTTTGATCCATCTTGGAGCGTATATCTTCTACGTCGATCGCCCAACCATTTTCTGGATCTAGCGCGTATTCGATGGTCTTGGCGCCGTACATTTGGGGATATGCAAGATATGGCGGATAGTGGGGCCCTGGAGCCAGAATCGAATCACCGCTGTGGAGGAACGCAGCGAAGAGAATCTGGAGTGCTTCCGTTACTCCATGCGTGACGTAGACATCGTGAGCCTTGCAGGCCCATCCTTTTGATCTCTCATCGGCTGCTATCGCTTCCCTCAGAGCTGGAATTCCATACGATGGGCCATAGCCGTTTTCTTGTAGATCGAGGGCCTGTTTGAACGCCTCAACCATGTGACTTGGGGTGGGTAGTCCGGGGTACGCCAGGGGATCCCCTATGTTCATCTTGATGATTTCATGGCCCATCTTCTCAAGTTCCAAAGCAGGCACGACAACATCTCGTATGGCATACTCTATGGCGGCAGCCCTTCTCGTTGGCATGATCCCGGCCATGCTTCTGGATTGCACCGAGGCACATGAAGGCGCCGACATTAGATTCCTAATTCCGATCTTGCCATTTTGAGTGCGTTGTCGATTCCGCTAGGGTCTGTTCCCCCTGCCTGAGCCATGGTTGGCCTCCCTCCTCCGCTGCCACTGATTGCAGGTGATATTGCTCGAATGATTTTGGATGCGTCGTGCCTTTCCGAGGCTATTGAATCCTCGGTGATTGCAACCACTAGCTTGCCACCCCCTTCTTTACTTGCGATTACTGCGACTGTGGGGTTATTCGGGTCTCTGGTTAATTCTCCAAGCGTACCCATTAGCTCCTTGACTTCGCCGTCCATCTCCATAATCACATATCGAATGCCATCTTTTGTGGTAGCAGAGGATTCTCCTCCAGCTCGTAAACGAGCAATTTCCCCTCTGAGCTGTTCTATTGTTTTTCTTTGATCTTTCCACTCATTGAAGAAGCGATCGACTGCCTGAGGAAGGTCATGAGGCTGTACGCCGAGAATATCAGCGGATTGGCTCAGAAGTTCGGATTGGACGCGCGCGTGCTCCCTAGCAGCCTCTCCCGCCATGACCACCAGACGCTCCACTCCGTCTTGGACTTGACTGGAGCGAACGATCCGTATCTCACCAATTTCGGAGGTTTTGCTCACATGCGTGCCGCCGCATGCCTGCAGATCGTGTCCCTCAATATTGACTAATCTGATCATATCGTGCTTGGGGGGGCCTCCCTGATATATCGAGAAGCCGTGACTCGAATCGGCTTCTGCTCGAGGTATAACTGAGATTTCGATGTTCCTATTCTGAGATACGATTTCGTTAGCATGGTCTTCTATTTGATCTAATTGAGTTCTCGAAAGTCTGCCATAGTGAGTTAGATCCAATCTTGCAAGTGACTCATTCTTGAATGATCCAGCCTGCCACACATGGGGCCCTAATATCTGGCGTGCTGATCCTCCGACAACATGTACGGAACTGTGGTGCTGAGATATCTGGAGTCTTCTTCCTTCGTCTATTGATCCTGAGACAGGACCGACATTAATTGGGCGGTCGGCATAGTGTAATATTACTCCGTTTTCGACTCTGACGTCGTATATCTTAGCAGCCCCCAAGGTTCCTATGTCCCCAAGTTGTCCGCCGCTCTCGGGGTAAAATGCTGAGCGATCCAAGACTAATATCCACGAAGTTCTTGAAATACCCTGTTCATCTACAGATTCCATTTCAACGCAGTCAATGAGCTGAGCATCGAAAACGCCCATACTAGGATTCTCATCAAACAGACGAATCGTGGAGGGATATGTCGATGCCAAAGAGGAAGGCTCTGACTTCAAGGCTGCTTCTTTGGTTCTCTGCGCATTCCTAGCTGCCATATCGGCTGCGAAACCGACTCTGATCTCGAGGGTTTTCCACCCTAAATCTCGGGCTATGGCTAAAGTCATGTCAGGTTGTATCCCTCTCTCTTCGGCGAGCCTGTATAGGACCTCATCGTCGATTGTGCTGGAGTTTGAGGGGGTGTCCTTCAGAGCTGTTGCGACTGCGGATCTCCCTCTTTCCAACATTGCAACGTATTTTCTCTCCTCAGAATTTAGCATGTCGATGATGCTTTTTTTATCGATGTCTTTCTTATCCGCCATATTCAGATCTAAATGCTGGTTTCCAAGATCAGCAAGTTTGATCTCGACTCCTAGTTCATCCTTCATCCTACAAACTCTCCGAGCTAACATCCTAGCCAAATATCCGGCCTTTGAGTTGCTTGGAACGAGCCCATCTCCGAGCATTGAACAGAGAGCCTGAAGATGATCTGGAATTGCATATATCGATGCAAGGGGTTCGGTTATCGATTTCAGTTGAGATACGGAAATGGGTGCCTCGTTTTGAGAAATCCTGTCTGCTAAAGAAGAGTATAATGCATCTGCATCAGTTCCGACATCAATATTCAGAATTCCTGCTAGTCGGGACAGTTCGCCCAACAGTGTATCTATTTCGAGCGGTATCTCCAACGAGTCGACCATGTCATCAAATTTGGCAAGATCCCTCAGAAATTGAACTGATTCTGGGTATACGGTTTCATAGATTGTCGGAGTACCAGCGGCAGCCCAACAGAATCGCTCGAGACCGTATCCCGTATCGATGATCTTCTGATCCATTTGACGATACATCAGTCCTTTGATTTCGATTTCTCCTTCTTGATGCTCCTCCAGATCCATGAAGACCAGCGTAGCAAGTTCGAGCCCTCCGACTATCACCTCAAGTGCAGCACCTGCATTGCCGCCGCCAGACCACGGATTCTCAACATAAGTGATCTCTGCTGGATCGATACCGAATGTTTCAACGAGAAGCTCGTCACACAATCGGACACAATTATCAATCCAATAGTGATACTCTCCTGTTGAATCTCGATTGAAGGCATGATGGGCCATCATCTCGAAAGTCGTAAGATGGCGTCCACTGCGACCTACTGCGGCTACGTCGGTGAGACGTATGCATGGCTGGCTTATGGTCAGAGGGTTCGCCGGCGGAGGGGTTCTTCCGGAAGTTACGTGTGGCTGGAAATCTGCGATACTAGCGATTGTGAGGTGTATATCTTCCCTCCATCGTGCGATGACGGGGTATGGTTCTAGGCGAGCATGTCCCTTTTTCTCATAGAAATCAAGAAATGCTTCCCTCATTTTTCCTTTGAGTGCACTTCCTCGCTCTTCGTATCCAGATATGATGGGAGTTCCGATGAAGGTGTAGGGATCGAGGTGAGTGTCTCCGCATGTTTTTCTTTGAGGGTCTCGAGTCCTGAATCGAGAGCCGGTTACTTCGCAAATTGCGAGTCTGAATCCAGCCTCCTGCCAGAACGGTATCTCGATCTCGCCGAATGCCATAACAAATGCGTCCCCAGCATCGCACTTCAAAGCGTTGCGGAATTTAGGGGGCTCGGGTATGCCTTAGCATCTCTCTTCCGATAATCATCCTCTGAACCTGGCTACTACCTTCGTAAATCTGTAAAACCTTTGCACCTCGCATGAGTCTTGCAACGGGGTACTCCTCGGAATAACCGTACCCACCGAAAACCTGCACCGCGTCAGTGGTTATCTCCATGCAGGAGTCTGCTGCAAATCGCTTAGCATGTGCGGCGCTTTCGGTGTTTCTTATTCCATGGTCTGCTTCCCACGCAGACTTCCAGCAAAGCAGGCGGCTGGCCTCAATCTTCGTCTTCATATCTGCAAGCATGAATTGAATTGCCTGATGCTCATGCAACTTCTTGCCGAATGATTCTCTCTCACTGGCATATTGCAAAGCATGTTCGTATGCTGCCCTTGATGTTCCAACTGCCTGGGCAGCTACTACCGGCCTTGAGAAGTCGAAGGCCTTCATCGCATTCATCCAGCCTTGCCCTTCTACGCCCCCTACCAAATTCTCGATAGGCACTTGTACATCAGTGAATGTGATGCCTCGTGTGTCTGAAGCTCTTTGGCCCATGTTTGTCTCTTTCTTCCCCAATTCAACACCGTCCCATTTTGATTCGACTATGAAAGCGCTCATACCGCGATATCCCTTGGATCGATCAGTATATGCCAGGACGAAGAACCACTCCGCATATCCAGCTCCGGTGATCCACATCTTACTTCCGTTGAGAATATAATGATCCCCCTTTAGTACAGCATTTGTCATGATTCCGGAAACATCACTACCCGCACCCGGTTCAGTCACACAGTATGCTGCAATTAGAGGCTCTTTAGCAAGCATACCTAGGTACTTATGCTTCTGTTCCTCGGTACCTCCCGTGATGATCGGAGCTGCGGTTAGACCATTGGAATACTGGGCAGTTCCGAATCCCGGATCTCCCCATGACATTTCTTCCGAAACAATGGCTTCCTCCAGAATTCCCATCCCTGCACCGCCGTACTCTTCAGGAATATGCAGGTTTGTAAGTCCAAGAGAATGTGCCTCAGCAATAGTATCTAGAGGGAATTCTCCTTCTAGATCCCATTTCTCTGCACAAGGCCTGACATTATCTCTGGCAAAGTCACGAGCGAGTTCCCGAAGCATCTCTTGCTCTTCTGACAATTCAAATCCGATCATGGCCGCGGGTTGGGGCACGAGGACTTAGTGATTCCCAGCGTTAGCCTCTAAACTCCTTATTCGACAAGACCCATCAATACGAGTGTTCTTGTGTACGTCGTTGAGGAGTGGACATGGAGAATGGCTGGCGCGACCATATCGAACCAGCTGGGCCCGGCAGAGTCAGGATACGTCAGCATGGACGAATGCTTGCAGATGCCATGATGGTCGCAGAACCCAAGATGCTAGGAGAGGGGATTGATGATCGTTCGCCGCAGCAACTGGTGAATACTGCAGAAATTCCAGGCATAGTGGGAGAAGCTTGGGCAATGGCCGACTGGCATTATGGGTACGGCTTTCCTATCGGGGGGGTGGTTGCTACCTCGACCGAGTATGGCGAGCAGGGAGGAGGCATATCACCAGGCGGAGTTGGTTTCGACATCAATTGTGGAGTAAGATTACTTTCTACGGGAATTTCTCAACGTGGTACTGATATTAGTAAATTGGTAGATTTGCTTTCTAAGCATGTTCCAGCTGGCGTATCATCCAAGGGGGGTGTCCGTCTCAATTCTGCAGCTCTCGATTCGATACTGTCTGGAGGTGCGGCGTCTGCTGCCGATATGGGACTTGGCCTTCAAGAAGATTTGATAGGGATAGAATCTGGAGGATTTATGGAAACTGAAGAGCGGGCAATAAGCGATAGAGCAAGGTCCAGGGGAGGTGCCTCGCTTGGCACCCTAGGATCAGGCAATCATTTCCTAGAGATCCAAGTTGTTGACAAAGTTGTGGACGTGAAATCTGCTGAGGCTTTCGGTATATATGAGGGCGATATAACGATCATGATACACTCTGGTTCGAGAGGTTTAGGGCATCAAGTTTGCTCGGATCATGTAAAGAAAATTGAATCAAACTATACCGAGAGAGACGGCAGATGGGTATCTGACCGTTGGGGTTTCGATATATCTGATAGACAGCTAGCCTGCGCACCGATATACAGCAAAGAAGGACAATCCTACATGGATTCGATGAGAGCTGCTGGTAATTTTGCATTCGCAAATCGTTCTGCTCTGACTCAGAGAGTAAGGGAGGTATTTCGAGAAGGTGTTGGAAGTGATGCCGATATTGGCGTGACGTACGATGTAAGTCACAATATAGCCAAGATTGAAGATCACGTAATTCATGGAAAAAATTGTACCTGTGCAGTCCACAGGAAAGGTGCTACGAGAGCATTCTCGGGCGATCATCCGGAGATGACAGGTAAATTCGAAAATGTGGGGCAGCCAGTTCTTGTTCCAGGAGACATGGGGCGCGCTTCATGGGTTCTTGCCGGCCCCAAGAGCGGCGGCAACGATGCATTCTCTTCTTCTTGTCACGGTGCTGGCAGAAGATTGTCAAGAACGGCTGCCAGGAAAACAATCGATTCTGAACTACTCATTAAGAGACTTGAAGAAAAAGGTATCGAAGTAAGATCGAAAACAAGGTCTCTGATCTCTGAAGAGGCCCCTGAAGCCTACAAAAATGTAGATGATGTAGTCAGATTGACCGAAGATGCTGGCCTAGCGAGGCCGGTTGCAAGGCTTAGACCACTTGGCGTCATTAAGGGATGATTACTTCTCACGATACTCGATTCTGAGAACCTCTTGATCATCGATTACGGTGTCTTCGTAAGAATACACTCTTTCACCATCAAGTGTCACGATAATTTCATGGTCTTCATCAACCACATAGTCTAGTATCTGATTCTCATTGAACGTCTCGCCCCACACAATGAAGAATGACTCGATTGGGACGTTGTATTTCTTATCCATCTCAACATGAATTTTACCTGTTGAGTCGTGTGTGTGCACGCCTCTCATCGAGCAACCGTCTTGATTGATGCCCGTATTGGCGGGAATGCTGATCTGTTGCTCATTGATGACTATCTCCAGTATCGGATGGTAATGGACGCCGATGTTGCTATGATCGCCGAGGCAAAAATCTGCTATCTCCTGAGCATCGTCCGCAATGGGGGGCGGGGCGAACTCATCCCACAACACAGCGCCGACCAAGATGACGGTGAATGCTATGCCTCCGACCATTGCAGCCCGTGTTGCATCCATGGTCTCGCGTCTAATCACCCCATATTGAAACCTCCTCACTCGTTCGCAGGCACATGGCCGAACCCCCCTACTGGGCAAAGGCAGTGGAGCATCTCAAATCCGCTGATCCGATTTTGTCCGGCATAATAGATGAAAATCTACGTCCCTTCTTATCCCCAAATGGCAATGTAGGCAATACTCTGATCAAATCGATTGTTGGGCAGCAGATATCAGTGAAGGCTGCAGACTCCGTTTGGCGCAAAATGAGTGGCCTTCTTGGAGCTGTGATACCTGAAAATATTGTTTTATACGATTTTCAAGATCTGAGAGAATGTGGTCTTTCAATGCGTAAATCAGAGTATATACTAGATTTCAGCAGGTTATGGGTAGATTCCCTAAGTGATCTTGATTGGTTTTCAATGGATGGCGCTAACGTAAGGAGCAGATTACTGGAGCTCCGGGGAGTGGGGCCATGGACCGTTGACATGGTGATGATATTTGCATTAGGTCAACCAGACATACTCCCCCTAGGGGATATCGGGCTGATCAGAGCCATTGAGAAAACATATGCAGGAGGATCAAATCTTGGGGTCGAAGAGATACTTGATATCTCAACTGGTTGGTCGCCCTACAGAACAGTGGCAACATGGTATCTCTGGAGGGTTGTTGACCCCGAACCGGTGAATTACTGATCACATCGAGTAACCACGCGGTATGCCGTCCATGCCCGCGGGTTTCATGGCCTGATCTGAACCGTCAGACTCTTCCATTATTATCGTCAATAAGGTGTGTACGAGCACCCTAAGATCTTCAATCTCTTTCCTTAGTTCAACTACTTCTTGCATCGGCATCCCATCCGAAACGACTAGCGTTCCGAAGCGATTTCCATCACTTCTGGCTAATAAACAAGACAGGCCAGATATATCCAGTATGTCGTTTTCAAGGGTTTCGAGGCAGTACGGAGTCAGAATCAATCATCGTCATCCTCATACTCTTCATCGTACTCTTCATCGTACTCTTCATCGTACTCTTCATCGTAGTCGTCGTCCCTTCCTCCGCCTGCGCGTATTGCCATGGCGATGCCGATACCGACGGTGATTGCTGCAACGAACGCGATGAGGGTATAGGCCAGAGTAGAGTCGCCTGAACTCACACCAGATACATCGGCCGAGGATACTACCATCCCCTCTACAGGATACGCAAGATTCTGGAAGTCTCCTCCGTCAATCACGTAGAGCACAGGGACACCAGGCAGGCTGGGTTCGAAAATCATGTCAACCACTACACTGGTAGAGCCTGGCTCAAGGAATATTTCAACAGAATCAGACGGTGGTGATTGGGACCATGATTCGCCGCCGTTGTTCTGCCACAATGAAACATCAATTGAGCCACCGCGCTTTCCAGGATTAGACCAGAATGTCTTCACTGTGACTCTCTCTCCTGGAAGTGGTCTGTCTGTTGGTTCGAATACGGTATTCGTCAAAGTCGGCAGGAATTCCATTATTCTTATATCGGCTCGCTTGGGGTTGTCTTCGCTCCCTAGACCGTTCACTTCATTGCCTGCACGGTCCGTTGAAACTACCCAGAATAGTATGTAGTCCCCATCAACTAGCTTCGTATTCACAAGCGATCCCATGTCTAGTTCGCCTTGGTATACGTCGAATTGCTCCTGATCGAGTATGAGTGGTATGAAGCCGCTTCCCTCGGCACCAAGTGGGTCGTTTCCTCGCTTGAATGTCCATGCGACTTCGAGGTCACCCTGCTGCATGCCAACTGAATCGCTTATCTGGAGAGTTACCTTCACCCTATTCAGCAAATCCGATTCCTCCACCGACAAAGAGCTGTCGGGATACGCTGTCTGATCGAAGAGTATTGTTGGTGCGGAAGAGTCGACTGTGATTGAGGTGCCGGTATTCTCTGAAGAGATTGCGGATCCTGGAGGATTCACGACATTTGTCATGACATCCATGATTGGGTACACCGGTGGCCTATTGGGGAGGGTGAGGTCGACAGTCCATGAGCCATCCTGACCCAACGAAGAGGCTTCGCTAACCCGCTCGGAGCCGTAAATGAATGATACTTCCACCATGGTTTCATCCAGACCGGACGAGAATGGTGTACCCGAGCCTGCATGCAAAAGCGTTCCATTGACTCTGAATGAGTCTCCCTTCATGAGATAGATGCCTGACGCATCCGACTCACCGATTGGAAGAGTCAGGTCCTCAGTCAGCGTGGGGACAGCTTCCAACATGTTGTCTAATTCCCATGAAAGGGAGGTTAGCAGCGATGATTGAGCGACCATCTGCATGTCATCTGTTATTCTTGCTCTTGGGCTGCAGTCTGGATCGCCTGCATTCCAAGGGTAGTTCCAATCGAGGATGAAATCGAACTCAACAAGGAGGATTGAATCGGATTCCATCGGTGTGGCACTGGCATCTAAGAGATGCACATGGGAGTCCTCGGGCGTGGAGAGTATCTGCTCAGCTGGATTCCAGAACATCTTGCCGAGACCTGTAGGTCCGTCGTCACAAAGCATCACATCGATGCCATCTAGAGTTGCGATACCGTTTGGTTCGTCTATTACCATGGTGAACGTATGCTCCACCCCAGGTAGCAGATAGCCGGATTTCCTGTCAAGAGAGAATCCTGAGCCCAGAATCTGAGTCTCGACGTCCTCCGCGACGAGCATGGTCGCCCATGCTTCAGAAGCTCCCGGCCCTCCTCCTGTGCCACCTGACTGGTATGTTCGTCCAGACCAGTCAGTGCCTTCGATGTAAAGGTAAACTGGACTGTTGAAGGGTACACCCGTCAGATCAATTCCTGCGAAATTCTTCTGCTCTTCGCCGGAGAAACCTATCGATAGCGGGAGTGTGATTGAGCTATACTCTTCTGAGTCGGGGATGCCATCTTCATTTGCATCGTCCATCGCAGTACGCCAGTATCTCAGAGTGACGTCTGATGCCCTTGCATCAGCGTCAGACACAGTTACGTATACCGATAGCGGCATCTCTGGATCCACTATCTTCCCAGCTGCGTTTTGGAAGCCGAGCGGGGTGAGTATCTGAATTGGTCCCGCTACAGGAGGCTCGGAATCTACTATTGCCATGATAGAGGGTGGATCAATGGTCAAGTCCTCGGCGTTAACGATGGGAATCATGGTTGGGCCGATTGCCTCGAGCAGTGGCTGCAGTGTGATTGAAGACACGCCCGATGGGACCATCAAGTTCCCGCTGAAGATCCCACCAGATTGTGGAGTTAGTTGCACAATGGTTCCAGATAAGTCGACTGCTGGGGAGAAGTCTTCTGAATCCGGCCTCAAGTTCTCTGAGCCTTGGAACCGTACGCTACCTTCTATGGAAATCATGTTTCCAGGATCAACAGGGAACGGGTACATCGAAGAAAATTGGTCGGAAAGCGTATTCCCGAGATGATTGACCACTGTGAAAGAATCGATTTCCAAGTCATTCTCGTAAGCGGACCTTCCGCCATTGCCACTAGACGCCTCGGCTGACCATCGAGTCTCGCCGTTCAGGTCAGTGGCACTGGATGACCATGATATCGACGAAAGGTCGTCTGGCCCCCATGAGGCGGATATCGACCAATTGACCTGTATTCTTTCAGTTCCGTCTTGATCCGTTATGAGCGTCGAGGCTGACTCGGAGTTTACGAGATCGAGTCCGGGTATCGAACCGGATTGGGCGAATGACACTGAGCCTTGATCAGACCAGTCGCCATCAGAGGAATAGGCGGAGTATGTGGCGCTGGCCCCATCCGCAGTAATTCCTGTCAGAGTCACTGATGAAATCTGACTATTATCGAAGAGGTGGCTGTGCTCGGTCACAAGATGGTATGATTCGGCCCTTGGTGCGAATGTATTGGGCGGAACGAACGGGTGATTGGTTGTGATATAGTCATATTCAGCGCCGCCACCGATAGAGATCATGCCCTCCAGAGCATTTACTGCGACGTTGACATCTGTATTGGAGGAATTCGACTGAGCGGCCGTTATGGCGCTTGTCACTACATTCTGTAGGCCAGATACATTCTCGTGGAGATAGTATGATATCCCCAAGGTCGCGATAGTAACAGTCTGGGATGCAGTTGATGAAATTTGGAAATCGAGCTGCTTCCATTGTCTACTTGTTGAGGGATCCGTTACACTCGGCTGGACGGAGTTGATCTCTGAAATCATGGCGCCGTTGAAATGGATCACTGAAGGGCCTGTTCCGGAACTATATGTGGACTGGGAAGTCGATCCCAAGGACACCACGACGGTCGAGTCGAAGGTTGGCGAGCCGACGGGGGATACTGCCATGAAGCCAGCTGCCGCCCAAGACGTCGCATCCACATTCGCATCTGCTGATGTGCCCGAAGGCACGAGTACGGAGATGGTGGCTGGGTTGGATGGAGTGAGGGACATAGATTCGCTTCTTTGCATGGTGCCTCCTTCAATCAGGGATTGCCAGCCGAGGTTGCCATAGCTGCTGCCCATTGGGAAAGCCCAATCGTTTGTGCCATCTGAACCCAAATCTACAGTCGGGGATCGTGCCGGTTCTGCGAATTTAGCCGAGATGTTGAGTTGATTGATGCTGCCAGTTGGAGATAGGGAGATGGTAGCACGGTATCCTGGTTGAAGCCACGGGAATTCTATGAGCCCCCCTGTTACCCCCTGGGGCCCTATAACAGCGCCATTCGCGTCTTTGAAGGTGATTGCAACTCCCGAGTAGTCCCCTGATACAGATAATGCCCTTATCGGTCTTGAGGAGGTGAGGTACTCGGAATCAATTGTGCCTGCTATTCCTGTGCTGACGATGTAATTCCCCTCTATGACTGTGCTCGGGCTGAAGGACCAACCATTAGAAATCCCTGAGGAGGCCGAGAGGGTCCTGAAACCGTCTAGCCTTACCGAATTTATCATGGGGGTCAGACTGGCATTCACAGTTTCAAGGTGGACTTGTATTCTTACAGAGGGGTGTGTTGCAGCATCTATACCGGCGAGAGATACTGGTAATTCGCCCATGTCAAAGCCCTCTATAGGACTCATGGATACCGAATCCAAGATGGAAATTAGGACTCTGGTTCCCTCAGGGATCTCAGCATCAACATCAACATAGCCCATGTTGAAGCTTGATTGGTTTGATAAGTCCACTGAGGGGGATGTCCATGACCCGTTTGAACTGTAATTGGGGATGAGTATGCCGAAGTCATCGACGTAAAATCCTTCATAATTTTCAGAACCACTATTCTGGCAACATGTATCCGATGAGAATTGGAATCTGAATTGCATTTGTTCGCCAGACCATTGGTCCAGAGGCGCCTCTTTCTCGGACATCTCATCAAGACCGCATTCTCCATCGAACCACAGCTCATCAGTGCCCCATGGATTGTTCCATGTTGAAGTTCTGATGCCATCGTACCATCCAGTCATCGAGGGCTGGAAATGCTGCCATGAACCCCCATTGACCCTGTACTGCAGTTGTGCGCCATCAGTGCTCGAGAACGGGTCCATGCAACTCCATTTCGAGAAATGAAGCGTTGCGCCTGAATCAGGAATATCGTAGTCTGGCGAAAGGAGATATCCATTCTTATTGTCAGAGTATGGCCCATTCAGATCTGTCCCGTAAAGATATGGGAAGCTTGCTGGCTCCTGAAGAGTGAGTGATGTTCCCAAGAATCCGTAATCCCATACGTCGGAAGCTCCTGTGGTGCTCCAACCGGGAGCATGGGCATTCTCCGGTGCAGTCGCATACGAGTTCTCGAACCCGAGCGATTGGTCTATGCTTCCGCCGAAAAGCTGGATGTGGTCCCAATCATCGACACATCCTCCGGCTAAACAGTATCCTCCGGGTGCTACATAATGGTAGAACGTGCTGCTAGTGCCCAAGTCGTCAGACCAGTGTACGGCTGTACCGGGAGTTACGAGGGACACATCGGTCAAAAAGACGCCTTCGAAATTATCCTGGGGGGTCCCGTAAGTTACAGAGCCGTCGGTGTCCACGAGAATTCGAAGATACACCGTATTCTGATTGAGGAACTGCGCGGGGACGGTGTACTGCTGGATCACTAAACCCCCGCTCTGGTCGCCAGTGGTGCCTGGTATGGCTCCAGTCCTGTCGTCACAATCAGTACTTGTCAAGGATGTCGAAGATGAAATATCGACCCACGTGGCATTGTTTGTAGACATCTCCACGCAGTAGTTGTCGAAAGAGCTGCCCTCCAAGTCGTACTCGATGTTGAGTCGTATCTTGGAGTTGGCCGATGTGCCCTGTGTGTTTATCTGAGTCTGGAGAGCGCCATGGGCGTAATTAGAGTACGAGCAGCTTGCTTGAGCAGGGAGTGAGCACCCGTGAAGCCAACCGCCGTCCATTCCGCCAACATTCTGGTAGGAGATGTTGTCAAGGAACCATCCTGGTCTCAAGTTCTGGGAAGACGGGTGGGTCCATAATCGGAATCGGAATTGTATCTTGTCGGCTTCGTCTATTCCTGACAGGGTTGTAAGGTCTATGTTCTCGGAAGTCCAACCGCTGTGTGAAGGAGATGCGAAGACCGGAAGGTCGCCGGATGGCTGCCCTGGTACTGCGGGGCCATCTGAAGACAATGTGCTAGGATACCCTCCTGCTGGTTCGATATACGACCATGGGCCCCATGTGCCATTCATCGTCCTGAACTCTAGCCATGCGCCGTCGCCATCGCCGGCGGATGTACTGTCGACGTGATACCAGTGATCGAAAGATAGGGTGTAGCCAACTTGTAGATCACTCACTGGGACATCCAGGGGAGGGAGATAGAGGGATGTGTCTACCCCTGCGGGAACAGGGTTCCCAGGCATGGTTCCTGCAATGACCTTCCCCTCAACCGCTACTGATGGGACTACCCCGTGTGGAAGGGTTCTCTCATCCAAGTAAACAGAGCCATTCATAGTTTCAGGCAATACTGAGGACCAGAAGTCGATATCTGGGTTGTGGCACAGGGAAATGGTCTGTTGTATCTCGGTAGGATTGAGAGCACCATCATTATTCAAATCCTGCCCGATATCCATGAGATGTCCGCCGTCACTGCATGTGGCTGAATCAGCAGCATCTGGACGATCTTCGATCAGCCAGTTGAAGAAGCCGCCTAATCCAGGCGTAATCACTGCACCGCTTCCCGTGCCGCTTGCGACAATAGTCGGAGTCGATGTGTACCCGGAGCCAAGTGCGTCTATCGTTGCGGATACGATAGGGCCTGTCGAATTCAGTGTTAGGGTGATGTCTACCTGCCTTCCGCTGGCACCGGTGTTGGCTAGTGAGAGGGCGTGTTCCGTTGTGTAGTTGTAGCCATGCGATGTCAGGGAAATCCCAGTTATGGCGCCAGAGCTGTCAACCGAAGTAACAGTCAAATTGGCACCGGCGCCGGGGCAATTTCGCCCGCATTCCACATTGAACACTGTGCCATTCTGATATCCGCTACCCCCTGATACCAAGGTGACTGAACCAATACCCCTCCCTGAGACGTATGTGCCGCTGAATCCTGAGCCGCCGCCGCCTGTTGCAGATAGGTTTCCATCACCATAGCCGGACCCAGGATCAGTGATATTCAATGAAGTGATGCTGTCAGGCAGCCCCGAGGAAGGGCAGTACTCGTTCGATGATTCGATCTCATCGGAGTCGAGGTTTCCATCGCCATCGTTGTCGAACCCATAAGATAGTTTTGTGGAGTCTTGATTGCTGCATGAAGTGCTTGAGGAAATATACTCGATGGAATAGACAACTAGGATTCCAGGGGAGTAGTAGTATCCATTCGGCATTTCAATGGTGTAATTTCCCCCATCAAAGTCTTCTATCTGGGATACGGTAAAATCATCTTCAAGTAGCAGTTGGCCATCGGAATTAACTGTTATCCCGCTGAGAAACGCTCCGTCATTGTGCGGGGAGTCTTGGTGCCATGAGAGGAGATTCTCAGAAGACTGTGCGACCTCCTCGTTCGATATCTCCATCCAGCTGTCCAATACAGTCGCATTTGTGGGGACGCGCAGTGCCGTAAAGTCTGATCCACCATCGGAAGGTCTCACGGCATCTGGGCCACGCCACTCAGAGAGGTCAGCTTGGGCTATCGGCACAAACAGCATCAAGGCGGTCAGAAGAATTGCTCGGCGAGCATTCGTACGAGACATGTGCTTGTGACATATATCAAGACTATGAAGTGTCCGAAAGAAATAGAATAATCGTTGGAGCCACTGGGGGGAATTGAACCCCCGACCTTCGCCTTACCAAGGCGACGCTATACCCCTAAGCCACAGTGGCGGCAGCACGGGGACCTAGAGTCTTGATTTAATCGCTGCGTAAATCGATTTGAACAATCAACAGACTCAAACACCATCGGTGTTCAGGCTGACTCATAAGCCGAGGTCGCATAGCCTGGTATTGCGCATGACTGGAAATCATGTGGGATCTTCCCTCCGGAGTTCAAATCTCCGTCTCGGCGCCAAATCGGCATCCTACACCTCACCCGCATACAGAATTTCCAAATGGTTGTATCATGGCCGATTCACGTGGACGATGATACCGTAGAGCATAATTTGGCTTCTGAGCCTGTTACGCGATTGTCCGACATAGATGCATTTACACAATTTGGAACCAGGTTTGGAGCACTATCATCCATAGACGAGGCATTCAGACAAATAAAATTCAATCTAATAGCGGCCAAGGGTAGTTTAACCTACACACATGCAGCCCCACTCGTTCTTGCATTCGGAGCCCTCGTTCTTGGCTCATGGGACCTTGGAAGTGGCGAGTTATCAAGTGGTGGAGATTACAACAGAGGAGGGATATTTGGGTCCGAGAGTGGATTTTTGCACGTTACAGGTGGTGCGTTGGTTCTTTCATTCCTCTCACTTTTCATATCCGTAGCAGCATATGTGCTCTTGATGGTGATATTTCCGCTCATGCGGGAGAATATAATTTACCTCATATTCGGAATACTCGCTGTTGAATATGGGCACATTGCCAGCCATGCTTCTGACCCATACTTCCCAATGGGTTCAGACCTACCGACATGGGCAGGAGTCATAATTGGTAACGGAATCATACTTTTTGTAGGCCTGGGGGTTGTAAGAAGATCCGTAATGGAAACTCGAGACTTTCATGTAGAGGTTTCTCATATCCACCCAGATCCCCGTCGGATGCGCAGTGCGCATGAAGATCATAGTCTTCTGCTATGGAATATCTCTCTGTTCCTATGGCTATTATTCCTCAACCTTAGTGCATGGTCCGCATCTCATGCAGTGGCTCGTCCGGCCCCCATTGTGGGCGATACTGGAGGATTCGTGGCTCTGCACATAATGTCCGGGCTGATTTCATTTGCCTTACTCATGCATGTCTCTTGGTATCCCCAATTTATGATGGGGAGTTCGGGCGGGAGTATACAATCGAGGCTAGCGAGAGTGGTCTCTGAAGGGATAGGATCAGAAAAAATAGAGGTAGAAATCGGAACCTGTCCCGATTGCGGGGTGACAAGTTCTGCATCGCGAGAGGGCGATGGTTGGATCGTTGTTTCTTGTAGAACTGAAAATTGCGAGGGGCGGGGAATCGTAGGAAAAGAGTGCGGATATTGTGGTGTTGAGTACACGGGGTTGCTGGCATGCGGCTCGTGTGGCGCCACATCAAACGTCGAAGATCATTTTTCCACACAAGGAGAGCTGTGGTAGTCTCCAGATTGACTCAATGGAGTGTGAACTGTGGATCAAGAAATCGACTCAGGCGCTGAGTTTCTAAACCGAATCGATGAGGGTACGTCTGCTCGTAACGTATCGAAAACTTCAGCACTCCCCTATCTCATTACAGCAATATCAACCCTAGTTACAGGGCTATCCATAGCAATTCTAGCGATGTGGCTCCTCAGCGAAGAGAATGCGATATTCGGAGGTCCGCCTGCAACACTCCTGGCATGGCAAGATGACTATGAAGAGATGACTGGTATTGACAAGGTGAATGGAAATCTCGATGGTTCGGGTGTTACGATTTGCATAGTTGACTCGGGAGTGGACCTCTCACACCCAGGTATGGATGGAGTTAGTATAAATGGATGGTATGATGCAGTAAATGGAAAAATTGAGCCCTATGACGACCAAGGGCATGGGACTGCAATGACTGGGATCATTGCATCCAAAGGAGGAGTCGGGGGTATCGCCAAGGGTTCGGAGCTTCTCATCGCCAAGGGAATTGACGATTCCGGCTCTGGAACGGACGAAGGAATCGCAGAGGCGGTGGATTGGTGCTCTGCTCAAGGTGCTGATATAATCTCGCTGAGTCTTGGAGGTGATCAGGGGCCAGGCCTCTCAGGCCTCACTCTTGACGTTCTGGAAAACTCTGTCGAGGATGCGCTCGATGAGGGAGTATTCGTGGTAGCAGCAGCGGGTAACGACGGTACCGATGATGACGGAGATGTTGCTTCTCCGGGATCGGTCGAGGATGTGATATGTGTTGGAGGTGTCAATCGAAATGGAGACGTGTGGTCGGGTAGTTCAGAAGGCGATAATAATGGCCGTCTCTGGCCCAATCCGATTCTCCCAAGACAGGATCCTGACAAAAAGCCAGAGTTGATAGCTCCTGCATCTGAAGTACCGGTTTTACTCACGAATAGTGGGAGCTGGTACGGTTACTCGAGCGGCACTTCGGCTGCAACTGCTTGGGTATCTGGCATCCTTGCATTGGTAATACAAAATGAGCCAGACCTTGCTCGCTCAGGAGACAGGAGTGCCATAGAGGACATCAAGAATCGCATATCGCAGACATCCACACAGAAAGAAGGAGTCGTTGGGCATGATGATCGGTTTGGTTATGGGATTGTGAATACCCTTGGCCTGATTGGTGAGGTATCGAATGATAGTATTTCAAATGAAAATCTCGAAGAGATGCCGTACACTCAACAGCCAATGAATACTACTAATGTCGCACCCGATAGTTCAACGAAGGCCGACTTGAATCCGCGCATCTGGGATTCCCTGATTGCAGAAATCCAGGAGTTGAAGGCTTCTACACGTTTCTGAGCCTCGGTCAATGGATTACCTGGCTCAAAGTCCCCCACATCCCCCGTTGGAACCTCTGGTTCAATCACCATGATAATACCGTCTCTTTTCACTATCTCGAATGCTAGTTGGAGGCTGGCAGGTCGTTGCACCTCGGGTACATCGATTATCACCATACCAGTGGGCGACGGCAGCGGTATAGGCGATATGATGCTATTTTCTGGCGTCGCAGACGCTGCATTCCATGCAGTCGTCTCAGCTACCACCTCATTCCATGGACGCGAAAGGACTGAAGTCCACGACTCAGCAGAATATCTGCGTATAAGTCGATCTAATATCACTCCGAATTTTCCGCCTTCTTCTATGATTCTGAAGGAAGATGGGCGCTTGGAATCTGCAGCGGCCCATGCGTCCAACAGCCACGCAGCAAGATGTCCGATACCTCCCCCGACTAGAACCACATTCTCAGGAGTTACCCTAGCAGCGATGTCTCGAATTCTTGATCTGGCATCTCGAGAAAGAAGTGGGAGGTCCATGTGTAGCATCTGTTGGCCGATATTTGCAGCGATCTCGGGCTCGTCCGTACTGAACTTTTGATTCTGCTCAATCAATGCATGGAGAATTTCTTCTTCGCCCCTCATTGGGAGGTTGCCGCCAGCGAGTGTCACGATACTTTGCTGAAGACCCCCAGATATCAAACATGGGTATTTTCCATTGTATTGAAGAATGGGGGGCTCTCGCGTTGGAAACGATGACCTCCAAACCAGAAGGGCTTGTAGATCTATTCTGTCCATCTTGCTCGTCGGAGACGGAGCATACCGCGTTGAGAGAAAAGGAGGCAGGGGGTGGAGTCGATCTCCTAGTCAGGTGTTCTGAGTGCAATCATGTCCATACCGTAATCTTACGGCCGCGTAAACTCGTCAAAATTGGAATGACGCTATCCGATGGCAGAACTTCTTCATTCGAGAGCATTGATTCGGACGATGATGAAGAAATACGTGTGGGTGATACCTTCGAGCACGGTGGTTTTGAGTGGACAGTGACTCGTCTTGAAGGGCAGGATGCCCGGAGTATGAAGAAGATGGTTGCGGGAAGCATTCGAAGGGGATGGGCCATCAGAGTTGACAGAGTGATTATCCCCTTGACTATGACTGATGGGGAAGTGAGTCGTTCATCATCGATGGAATGCAGTCCGGATACTATTTTCTCATGTGAGACTCATATTGAAGTCGAAGGTTCAACATGGGTGATTCGCGCCATACATACTGGTAAAGGTCGCACATTGAGGGGTCGTAGAGCAGCGGCTGATATTCGTAGAATGTACTTGCATGCAGAGTGATTTCATCTTCTGTTTGTCCATGGCATGATTATCGATTTGGCCACAAGCCAAGCGATTCCAGGGTTCTCCCTGAGTCTTCTCATGCTGTATTCATACCACTGCTTCCCATAGGGCAAGTAAACGCGTGTCAGATGTCCGTTGGACGCGAGTCGTCTTCTTACGTCGCCCCTGACTCCAAGGAGGAACTGAAACTCGTATCCGCCGCCTTTCCCTGGCTTGACTGCTGGTGCTGGGTTTCTTGGATCAGATTTTTCGGGCATTATCCCCCTAGTTTGAAGAGATTCCAAGGCTGCGTTGATTATCGGGTGATCGTGAGATGCGATGCCCACGTACATTCCAAGATCTAATGCTATCTCGACGGCATCCGTTGTGGCGTTCACGATGTCCGAATAACCCGTGTATGCTATGTCCGACGATTCCAGATATATGCCCTTACAAATTCTGACATCAGCGTGCTCGCCCATCGCCTCAGCAATACGCAAAAGGTCATCTTTTGTTCTAAATAATCTGCCTTGGAGGACCACTCCGACGTTGAGATGTCCTTCCGAATACAGATCCTCCATAATATTCAGAGTTGATTCAGTGTGTGTGCTATCTTCCATATCAAGTCGGACATATATATCGGATTCATTCGCCTTCCGGACTATATCGGAAAGAGTCTTCAGAGCATATTTGTAATCTATATCAAGGCCGAAGGCAGTTGGTTTCAAAGAAACATGGGCATCTATATCGGATCGACTTATTGCCTCTATAAGTCGATTATATTCTTCGATAAATGGCTTAGTCCCTTCCAATGTGGAAATATCTTCTCCGAGTACGTCGACAGTGAAAGACGTATTTTCGGATGACATCTCGTCCATGACTCTGAGAGCATCCTCCAGCTCAGATCCGGCGACATAACGTCGGGAAATGAATCGTATGAATGCCTTGGGGGTGATCGGCATGAATGCCATAATGACCCGGCCAAACAAGTTCATGATACCGCTCGTTCGAACAAGCATTTTACGATTACTCAATGGTCAAGAGTTGTTTACCACGGACAACATCTACATCGAAGGTGCCAAGTTTGGCGGTGATATATCTCCTAAGATTTGAGTTCATAGACTTTCGATCCAGATGTGCTATCACTTGTGCCTTTGGACGGACCGCCCTCATGGACAGAATTGCTGCTCGGAGAACCTTCTCAAAATTGTGGAGTGTCGCCTCTTCATCAACATCAGGCAGCGAATATGATGGAAGTATGTGCCCTACCAGTTCATTTGATCTGATTAGTATATCTCTGTGTCGGGGTGCGTAGTGGCCACCTCCGATGCACAGCATCCAACGTTTATTCGGGTCAGGCGCCTTGTTGGAGAGGTTTTCAATGATTATTTCAGCCCATATGGAGGCCAAGTTAGAGTCAGTCCATTCTTTATCCGAAGATCCGATTTCAAGATACATGGTCGGGAGAGACATTACTGGCCCGTGATGAGTCGCTTCTAATGTCAAATCGAATTTGGACAGATTAGACTCTAGAGCACCTTTCCGGACTATTGCTCTGAGAAAAGAGGCCATGCGGGGGTTTGGGGGCACAAGTGTCCCATACACCCCCCCAGATCTTCCCTCTTCCCCCATTTCTTGACCAGTTGGAACGCCTATTGGATGAACTGTCATAGCAGGGACTTCTGAGTTCGAAACGTGCTTTGAGAGGACTATGATGTCATCGATATTCTTGTTGGACGCCTCCATGTGCATCTCGCCAATGTTATCACTTCTGACATGTATCTCATTGACAAGGAGCATATGAGCATCTATCTCAGTGCTGATCAGCAATTCTCCAAGAGGGGAGGGGGCTGATTCCCACCTATGCGCCTCAATCACGGCCTGATGAAGTGTCAATGATGCAGAATCTGCCTTGGATGCCAAAATTAGGGTCGTCATCAGTATTGTCATGCTGTATCGTGTATTAGTAATTGAGCGCAGGTTGAACTGCCTCCACCTCGGCGCATGTCTATGCTGCCAGTCACGCCCCTGCGCGTACACAATCATCGCGACGCTGCCGTAGTGGTGGGAACTGAGGGGGGATTGATTGGGTTGGACAAGAGCGGGCTGGTTACAGATGTTCTCCGACCGATGTTGAATCCGATATCGTCATCAGTTCTTCTTGATGGATGCCTTATTGCATCATGGAACTTGTATGATAATGATGCGTCGTCATACATGGGGCTAATTCCCATAGAATTCTTTGCTGATTTCGAGGGGACTTCTGAAATGAGTCGTGAAAGTGGTGTGGATGAAGGGCCTGAAGGCGCAACCTGGTGGAGGAAGCTCGAAGGAACTGTTGAGGCGATAGGTGGGGGAGGGAGGCGGTTCATATTCGCCCTGACTGGCCTAGGAATATATTCGATGGATCTTGAAATCGAAGACGATGTAGCAATTGTGAATGAGTCTTGGAGAGTTCATTACCCGTTATGGACTCTATCTTCGGGACCTGCAATACGGGATCGTATTGCATCTATATTGATTACTGAATCGGGAGTTTTGTTGCTATCTGAGGGAGGAGAATGGATTTTATTATCTGCTGAAGAGGGCGTTGAATTGGATAGAGGTTTTCTAGATCTCAGAAATCCGGTTAATCGTGCTGTGTATTCAAGTGAATTGGGCACCATGGTCATGACGCGTGGCAGGGAGATCGCGCTATTGGATCGTGATCTTAGTCGAGTTGAACACATAAGAAAGATTCCTGGACCCGTGCTTGGCGCCTATCCTGATGGAGAGGAGTGGAAATGGACGGGATGGCGTCACGATGGCTCATTCAAGAATGATCAATTAATAATTCGAATGAGATCGGAAATAGGCGTTGGCATGCTAGGAGTCAGCAAATGCATATGCAACGACGGTACTATCGAAAGATGGAGAGGTCATTCCTCCGAATCAGAGGTGGTGTAGCCACACTTTCCGCATGACCACCTATCTGCATGGCGCGCTAGGAAAATGCCCTCGCCGCACGAAGGTTGTGGGCAAAAGGGTGCTTTTCTAACTAGCTTCCCTCCCTCGATGGAGTACTTACTATGCCTTGAATTTGGATTTGGTTTTACGTCTGACATGATATCTACTCCGTTGATTCCTCAGACTCAGATGGCGATTCTTCGAACAGGTCTTTGTGCCTCGCACTTACATAACCAGGTTCCATAGATGCAGACTCAGCACTCGAGTAAATTAGTGCGGTGCCCTCTGTACGGCCCTTCCCAAAAACGGTCCTAACGTCTTTGATGTATGTGAGTTCCTTCTTCGCATTGGGCTCAGATTTTGAAGCCGCTTCCACCATCTCTTTTCTGGTCGGAGTTGCTTTCCCTTCATGATTCCAAACAAATCTCATCTCGACCCGATTAAGCAAAGGATTGTCTTTCCTATCAATGATTTCCATGCAAACACCTCAGCGAATATTGACTTTCAGGGCATAGGCCCCGGAAGTAGTGACATTGAGTCGCCGTGCGACTTCAGATCGAGATGGGTCGAGTATGATGACATACCCCTGCCAATCTGTGGTGACAGGGGCGTTTGGACAGGACATGCATTGGACTGGGTCATTCTTTTCCTCGGGATCTGGTAGAATCCGATTGCACTCACCGCAGGCGAATGGTTGCTTCGGCATGTTCACTCATCCCCCTCGATCCAATGATGTGCTCCAAGTCCAGCCATCTTGCAATTTAGCCCTATTTTGCTTGACCGAGGATCGTTCTGATTGATCGCCTTCGATACAATTCTTGACCTTACATTCGTTCCAACTTCTATGAGTTTGCCAGATTTGGCCCCCTCTATTCTCCTTTCAGCTGGATTGACATTAATTGGCTCATCCAGAATCTGCGACTTGTGAAGAAGTGCCTCTATGGGTCCTATCCTGACGAATGCCCCATATTCAGATATCTCTGAAACTGCTCCATCTACTATCTCATTTGTCTCCATCGTGAAGAGAAGAGCTCTGAACTTCACTCTCTGGTAGATTGCGCCATCTCCGTGGATAATCTTTCCACGACCAAGTGTCTCATGATCGAAAGTTAGTAACACATAGTTCTCATCTTCATCGAATTGGCCCTCAAATGCTTGGTGAGCGAGCTCATCGATGTGTTCCTCTAGCTTCCGTCCTCGACGGATATACTCTGCAGGGATACGAATGGTATCCTCCTTGGTAATTAGGGTGTACATAGTTCCACGTCCGCTTGTCGGGACGCTCCTCGGCCTAGGCCGCCGGAAGGTTCCCGTCCTTCACAGGCACAGCCTCTGGAGGAGATCCCGATGTCCCGGCGGAACCGGCGGGGGCTATAAGCGCGATGGATATCATGAGGTTCCCGTTGTTGTGTTAATGATCATCAATCGCAACCTAGACCGATCGACTTGGGCGAACGTTCAAGATGGCTGCGAATCGGATTGATACGTGGATATCAGGGACGCTGGTTTTCGACCTAGCGCTAAAGCCGTGCTAGTTGTCATACTTCTTCAAGCGTCATTGATGCTGCCATTGGCTGAAACGAGTTTCGAATCTATCCCTCATTTGGGGGAAGAGAGGGTCAATTCGCCTCATGAAAGCCCGCCGTGGTACAACTATCCTGAATTGCCTGTATGGGAACAATTTGGGCAGAATCCAAATCGATTACCGGTTGCTGCAAGCCATGGCCCGGATGGCGGCTCAGTGGATGGGGACCCTGTGGCTGCGCAGAAACTTGACTCCATCACAAATCCGGTTATGGACTGGACATATGGCTCGTACTCCTTGGGCAATGATGCTCTTAGTACTCCGATCGCCAGTCTTGAAAATCAGATAACCGTGGAGGCTGGTGCAGAAGATCGCTGTGGCGGCGACTCTCTATTTGCATTCATTGTTCAACGGGACTCGGATGATCACTCCCACTTACGGATAATCGAGGGCGAGGATGCGGAAATCGCATGGTCAGTCGATCTAGGCGCTGCAGAACTGGTCAAGAGCAGCCCAGTGTTGACTGATATCAACCAAGACGGTATGCTTGAGGTGTTGGTGGCATATGATGCATCGGGTTCGCTGATTGTGAAGGCGTACAGCCCACTCCTCGAGTGCGGGATTACTGGTTGGAGTCCTGGCGGCACGCACACAGACGAGTTACTTTGGACGTGGTCTGACTCAAATTATGCGATAAGTCGGCCAAGTCCGTCCCCTTCCGTCTCCATCTCGGGTCACCGCCCGACCACTCAAGTCCTTCTGGCTGACGTTGATACTGATGAAGTGCATGAAGCGATCATCGCCGTTTGGAATGAGGCCGAGGAAAGAATTGAGGTCATTGCATTGAATCTCGAGATGTCTGCTCCATCGGGCCCATTATGGGCGGCTGTTCTTGATCAAGGCACCCACCCATCTGACCCGGCTTATGTTCAAACTGATTCGAATACGGGATATGTCCTAATCACAACGACGGATTCAACCACGGGAGCAATATGGCTCTGGAAGTTAGATGGATCCAATGGAAATGAAGCCTGGTCACCTCGAACAATGAGCAATACTGACGGCGATACCAATGTCCCTCACCTTAGACTCCCTGGCCCCGTACTATCGAATTTAGACTCGGACCCAGCATTGGAAGTCATAGTCACAATACCTACAGATCTCGGTGGGACCGGGAATGCAGATGGGGCGGAATTCCGTGCTCTTGAGGTGACTGACGGCCAGACTGAACTGTGGTCCGTCAACGCAATTGACGGGTATGCAGATGCGCCGCCGCTTCCAGTGGATACAGATCATGACGGCATATTCGACCATCTCTGCTGGGTAACTTGGACCATGACCAGCGAAGGCTTCACACAGGAACGATCGGGATTCACGGGATGCCATGATGTCAATCAAACAATTCCAGCCCTAGAATGGTCTCGGAATCTCGATTTGGTCAATTCGGAAGGGGTACTCAATGATGAGATTGCAGTAGCGCCGCCGGCAATAATGGATATCAACAACAACGGCCCCCCTGAGCTCATTGTCGCATTCGGGAGGGGGCTTCATGCATTTGATGGTGCCAGTGGTTCACCGAATGGTGCGGATTCTAACTGGTCTGAGCCGATTGAAGTCCCCCATAGAACTTGGTCAGAAGTGGTTTTTGCAGATATGAATGGGGATGCAACTTATGATGCGGTCTTGGGGACAGTTTCAGTATCTGAAGGGAATATCGATATCCGCCCCCTAAATGATGGGAGGAGCATCATATTCGATCCCTCAGAACCCGACCCGGGGGAGGATATCTCCATCACTGTATTCTACGAAAACTCAGGCAACGTTCCATCGGATGAAAGCGTGGATGCGATTCTGTATGCAAATGGCATAGAGATTGCTAGACATCGTGCGGAGCCAATGGACCCTACAGCTCCTTCGGGAGAGGGTTCCGATGCATCATTCCAGGCCACGTGGTCGGGGGGGCTTGGGGATCATGCATTTAGACTGGTTCTTGATCCTGATAGCAATCTTTCCCAGAGTCGAACAGACAATGACATATTCGAGACGACTCTGTCGATAGTTTCAGCGTATAATGCCTCCATACTAGTTCCATCGGCCCCGACAAGAGTCGACCCGGGTGGCTCGTCAGAAGTATCGCCCACAGTCATTTCAACAGGGCGCGAGGAGGGAGCGTGGACACTCACTGTAGACGGCGAGGGGCTTCCAGAAGGCTGGTCATGGTCCGACCATACTCTCGGAGGCCTGGAAGGTGTCCTGATAGAGTCGGGAACATACTGGAGCCCAGTCATTCACATATCAGCTCCTGAATCGGCTACAGGAGATGAAGAAGGACATCTCGCGTTGTCATTGACACTCGATTCCGATGCGCAGGTAGAGATTTCAGCCGTACTACCTGTCGAAGCGAATCGGACACGAGGGCTGTCGGTGCTCGGACCTGAGGGGTTGCCAGTATCGCAAGGTTTCGGTTTCTCAGGCGGCAGTGCTGTGGCTTGGATATTAGTAGAAAATTTAGGCAATGCAGTTGAAGATCAGGTATTGCTATCTTGGGCATCTACGGAATGGGGCGATGATCTCAGGCTACAGGACCCCTCAACAGAGGAGGAGATGATTGTCCTGAACCTTGAGCCCTACTCAGAGACCGAGATACATGCTGTACTTGACGTGCCGGTTGGCGCCTCCCAGGGTGAAAATGTGTCCACCACCCTACAACTATGCGTTGGCCAGGGGGATGAGCAAACGTGTGACAGCATAGATCTGACGTTCACTTCTGCAATGATCGTAGTTGAACCCCCCCATCGGAGAATGATTCCAGGCACGGCCAACTATACCGTGAAGGCCAAATTGGCAAACGGGGTTACTAGTGTAAATTGGTCGCTTTCCGACATTGGAATGTCGTCACCCGGGTGGGAATGGGCCTCTGCGAGCAACGGAGATCTGTCTGTAGATGGAGATAGAATGGAAATTAGTGGGGCATCGGGAGTGATACTCGAGGGTGTTCTGGAGGTTCGTCAGGTGGCTTTGTTGCAATACATACAACCCGGTTTCCACAGATATGAAGGGGAGTCAGATGAAGAATCGGAAGCGTACATATCGTTCACACTAGAAATTCTACAAGAGTACAGGGCATCTCTAGAAATCGCCGACCCACAAGACGGGGAAGATATGTCCATCGAAGTAGGCGCCCCCTACAACTCGATGCTCAGGATGCGTAATTCGGGCAATGGGAACGACCAATACTCTCTTTCATGGGAAGCATCGTTTGTAGATGGTGAGGCGGTTGACGGCATACTGGTAAGTTTGGCCTTGAGCGAGGTTTCTCTTGGGCCCGGTGAACTCCAAGCAGTGCCGGTTTCAATAACCATAGAAGAGGGGATTGAGGCTGAAAGGCCCATAGAAGTTAAGATTTTGATGGGATCGGACATAGACCCTGAAGCTGGAGATTTCGTAACCTACAATGTATCCGCACTTCAGGATAGGTCCTGGGATTTACTCTCACTTACTTCCGATGGCAAGGAATCTGCTAATCGTCGTCTGCTTGCAGATCCTGGCGACATAGTAAATCTTGTTTTGTCAGTGAGGAACGGCGGCAATTATGCAGATAGCCTCAGCCTTGCCCCTACCGTTTCCGTAGATGGTTCCGAAATAGAAAATTGGGTACAGGTGCACAACTCAATAATTCAAATCGGTATCGGTGAAACATCGAAGATTAATGCCACTCTATTCATACCTGAATCGTCAACGAATGGTACAATTGTAGTTGTTGATCTAGAAATTATAGCAGATAATGGGGACCTCATGGGCGTGACGTCGGTTGAATTCGAAATTACTAGGAGATCTGCATGGGGGGCTTCTTTCGGGGGGGCCGACCTCGAGATACCAGTCGGAGGTTCTGAACTGGCGATAGATCTTATTCAACTCGGAAATGCCCCATCCATTCCGTATCTGACTACGCAGATTGTCGGTCAAAAAGGATGGTCAGTCACATCTCCGAATATTTCTGAGGAGATGACGCCCGGAGAGTTACGCAGAGTGATGCTAAATGTTACTCCGCCGATGGACGCTGTGCACAGCCTAACAGTTGACCTGGTGCTGAGAATAAGGGATGCTGACGGTTCAGGCCTTACTGAAATATCGATACCTGCAAGAGTGGAGGCTAGCAGATCATATTCAGTTGAAAGTGTAGAAACTTGGCAAGTGATGCCAGGCGGCGGCGGCTACCCTCTTGCTTGGGTCGAAAATACGGGCAATGCGGCATCATCGATTAATTTGACCGTGATAGGCCTCCCAGAAGGATGGACTGCTGAAGGCCCTTCATCAGTCACCGTTGCTGCAGGTGAGCTTCGCGGGTTGCCAATCTCGCTGTCGCCTTCTTTAGATTGGGATGGGGGGTCCTTTGTTGTTAGAGTGGGCACGAACAACGAAGATAATGCACAGGATGAGATGATGTTGGAAGTTGTTTCGTCTAACTCATCGTGGTCCCGAACACCCGTATTCAGCCTGACGATGGGCGGTTCTGCATTGCTTGAGATACATGGGACTGGACCCACATCAAATGTAGTCGACACTGGTAGTGGAAGTGCATTACAATGGGACCCCATGGGGTTCTGGGTGTTGTCAGACAGTGTCGGTGGTACGGGAAGCGTTTTGGTTGATGGTTCCGATTCAATTCCCTACAGAGTTCAACTAGTTCAGATAACTCCACGTGCGATAACATGCAGCTTGAGTGGTTTCTACGGCTCGCTTGATGCAGGGTGCTTCATTGGTGTGGGCGGGGATGACCTGTCTCTCCATGGGATGTTGATTGATGACGAGGGGAGGATTGTGGATGATCTGAACGTCTTCATGCAGTCTGGTGAATCTGGATATCTGAATCTAAGTCACGACTCGTGGAGCCCGGAACCGGGCGTGAAAGCAGTATCAATACGAATATATGACGAATATGGGAGATTGCTGATGGTCAAGCATATCGATATCTCAGTCAGATATTCTGATTACTGGAATCTTGCGATTATAGGCTTAGAGCTTGACCCTCCTGCCTATGACTCGGATAGCGACACACAGAGGATTCGCGTACTAATATCAAGAGAGGGGCTTCAATCCTACGACGGCCTAGATTGCAGAGTCGTCCTTCAAGCACCGGGCGTGGAGGACAGGGTGCATATCGTCGATATTGCAGGCACCTATGCGCCAGAGCCCCTCATCGAGAGGCCTGGATCTCTGGATGATGGGGTCGAGGTTAGTGTTAGGCTCTCATGTTCATTCCCTTGGGATGGGGACTCGGATTCTTCAGATGATGTCTCTAGAGTCATCCTCGCTGGCGCAGCGGGGTCAAGTACCCGGTCCGAAGATTTCAGAACGGGCGCCATAGCGGCCGTTCTCATCATAGTTCTCGGCGGTGTGATTATCGCAAGCAGACGTTCAAGGGCTCAGCAGAGGGATCTTGAGGAAATGGCAAAGAGGATACTGGAGGAAAGATCTGCGCGCAGGAAACTAGCAAAGGAGGTCGTCGCCCCTACGCCATCAAGAATCGCAAAAGTAGCCGAAGAAATTGCACCCTCCGGCCCAGGAGAGGTCGCGGGGCATGAAGTGGGCGAAGTGTCGAAAGATGTCGAGCCTGAAGACAGCCTTGATGAATTTGAAAGGCGGCTTAATCGACTAGGCAAGTGAGGGATTTTCAATGAACAAGTACATACCGGTATCAGGATTCCATACTCTCGATCCTATTCGTAATGATCCCGAGAGGGTTATCGAAGCGATTCTAGCATCCATGGCTGGCGATCATAGAGATCTCAAGGAGATGGTCCCGGATGTGTCCGAGATAGAGAACCTGGTTGAAGGGATTCCATCTCACGTGGACAAGGCCACTCTCCTTTTCCTCTCCTGTGTTGATTGGGAGGCAGGCCGGGGCTCTGCTGCTGAGTCAATGGACGGTGGCAAGGGCTCCAAAGAAAAGTTGGGAAGATGGCCTACTGAAGATGGCAATGCAATAGCATACCTGATCGAGCATAGTACTTCCAAAAATAACACACTGCATGAGTTGCTAGCAAAGCTCACATTGGGCCTGAATCCCGAGTTTCTTGGCGAGGAAGGTTTCGACAGGGGTAAAATGGGTCTGGAGCTGTTGGGGTGGCTGACTGCTGATGAAGTGAAAGAACTTCGAAGGGAGATAACGCGTGGATTGTGGGCTGTAAAAGCTAATGAGCCATTCGATGGGGGCGTCCAAGATGGTTTTAGGCACTTATCAGTCATACTCAATGGAGCAGAAAAACGAGGTCTTGGCCTCTTAATGAGGCATCATTCCTAGAATGTCTGGCCGGTTAAACGCTCGTACATTGACGCGTACAAAAATGAAGTTTCGTCGATAACTGGCTGCGGCAACGAGGGAATGGGCGGTTCATCTGATTCTGAATCTCGTGCTAGTTTCAACTCAGCATGATGTCCGGTTGATATGTAGTGTTGCCGCACTGCTTCTTTCGAGAGTTGGACGATTCTGCCTTCCTCGAAGGCTTCTAAATCCCACCATCTGTCTTCATCCAGAGTTCCGAATGAGTCGACTAGAACTGGAACTCTCCCTGGACCCAAGGCGAACTCTTTCTTACCGTCGACATGGATTAAACCTCTCTTTCCGACCTCTTCTTGGATTAGATTATCTATCTCAAGAACAATTCCAAGAATGTCATCCAATTCTTCTGGACGTAGGTTGGATATCTCCAATGCCTCTTCCCTTTCCAAATTTCGATCGAATGCCTCGAACTTAGTGGATACCTCGAGGAAGGGCTCAGGGAGCTTGACTCCCTCGTGTACTTGAGTAGAGTTTTGGAAGCCCAATTGCTCAGGGGTCAAATCTCCCCGCTTGAATCTCCTCCATGCCGTACCTGCCAAGTAATGCCGACATATCACTTCCAGCGGTACGAAGACGTTTTCCCTACTCCTATCAATTGCGCCTGGCTCTCTAACTACATCGAATCGCCTTGCAATTAGCCTATCTGGAGCATTCATCTCGACCACATGAGTATCGCATATGCCTCTCTTATTCACCAAATCAAACCAATGGCACGAGGTTCTGTTAAGCGACTCTCCTTTTCTCGGAATTAGACTGGGTATAATCTGGTCAAATACTGAAATCTGATCAGTATATCGAAATTCGATAAGTTCTGGGTCATCTGTCGACCAAACTTGCTTTACCTTTCCATGATACAACATCTCTGACATGGATGGTGGTCCCTGTAGAAGGCGAATGAACATTACCGGTATCTCATGAAGTCGATATGACAGGGTAGACTGTTTCCCAATCAGATGTGTCCTTGGGCTTCCATTGCCTCTGCGACTTTGAGGAAGCCGGCAATATTTGCTCCGGCGACATAATTGCCTTCCATGCCGTACTTTGCCGCTGTGTCTGCAGCATTTCGATGGATATTGACCATTATCTCCTCGAGTCTACGATCTACTTCTTCCCTACTCCAGTTCAATCTTAGGCTATTCTGACTCATCTCGAGTCCGGAAGTGGCTACTCCTCCTGCATTGGAAGCCTTTCCTGGTGCGAATAATAGGCCATTCTCATGGAAGCACTCGACAGCCTCGGGAGTGCAGGGCATGTTAGCGCCTTCCGCTACTGCAATGCAACCATTATCGACAAGCATCTTGGCTTCTTCCCCATTAATCTCATTCTGAGTAGCGCATGGTAGCGCGATATCTGCATCGGCTCCCCAGAGGCCGTTTAGATTGGGCTCTGGCTTGGATTCCGTATAATCGCAACCGAAATGTTCTGCATATTCCACAATTCTACCTCTTCTTACATTCTTGAGGTCCATGACCCATGCAAGTTTCTCCCTATCTATCCCATTGGAGTCGTGTATAAATCCAGAACTGTCAGAGAGTGTGACTGGCTTTCCACCTAAGTCTAGGACCTTCTCAGCTGCAAACTGTGCGACATTTCCGGAACCAGATATTGCAACCTTAGCACCTTCGAAAGACATGTCTCGTGTTGCGAGCATCTCCCTTGCAAAGTAGACTGTACCATACCCTGTCGCTTCTGGACGTATTAACGAGCCTCCGTATGACAAGCCTTTGCCGGTAAGCACGCCAGTGAACTCATTTGCCAATTTTCGGTACATTCCAAAGAGGAATCCTATCTCTCTTCCCCCGACGCCTATGTCTCCTGCTGGGACGTCGAGATTTGCACCTATGTGCCTCCAAAGCTCCATCATGAAAGATTGGCAGAATCTCCTTACCTCGTTGTCTGACCTTCCTTTTGGATTGAAGTCGGAACCGCCTTTTCCACCACCCATTGGAAGACCTGTCAAGCTGTTCTTGAATACCTGCTCGAATGCGAGAAACTTGAGTATGGATTGATTCACGCTTGGATGGAATCTAAGACCGCCCTTGTATGGCCCTATAGCACCATTCATCTGGATTCTGAAACCCCTGTTAACCTGCAAATTTCCTTCATCATCATACCAAGGCACTCTGAACTGAATTATCCTCTCAGGCTCAACAATCGACTTAACCACTTGGAGATAATCTGGGTGCGCATCGATTACTGGGCCGAGACTATCTAGCACCTCCTCAACAGCCTGATGGAATTCAGGTTGGTCCGGGTCTCTCTCGATTACGCCATCATAAACTTCCTTCATTTTCGAATGCATGTTCAAACACCTGCTGTTCAATTGTTCCTGAGGATAGGACCTACGCTGTCGCGGACCTAAACTCTCCTTTTGAATAGTGCTCAAGAATAATGCACAAAAGTTCACGACATCAAATGTAAATCAACTAATTCGGAGACTCTGGATTCGTGTCCAGGGATGGTCATAACGTAGGCCGCCGCTTGACTAACTTGTCTGCGCTTCAAAGCATCTGCTATAGGGGTATGATCTTTCAACCACCTAGTTCGGCCATCATCCCCTAAAACACGTATATCCACCTGACTCATTCTCGGCTCAGATAAGAGGAGTTTGACGCTCGGTACGTCAATTGCGACATATCCCGGCCCCAATCCTGCCCTTGAGGCAATGTCATCTTCGATAGATCGGCGGTGATTCGTATCTGTGGCTATCCTCACTAGGCTGTTTATTTGCTCGTCACTCAAATCATCTCGTCTGTATGTGGATGCTACCTTAAACAATCTTCGATACTTTAGTCTGGTTAGGATGTCTCTCGCGTAGCCTCCTGCTGCACTGAGATCTGCCCATATCTCTGAATCGACCTTTCTTTGCATCTCCTCTGCTCCGGGGAGGGAATCTTCACTGCGCTCGACTGCTCTTGAGAGCATTACCTCCGTAACTCTAGTAACTCTGTGGAAGTAGACTGCACTATACATCAGCCCACGGGCCATCAGCATTCCTTCCAATGCGGCTAATCCGCCCTCATCGACTGCGATATTGCCCCCGCTTCTTCTCAATGAGCGAATCAGGCGCCCATGGTCTATCGATCCGTGCCGGACTCCTGTGAAGTGGGCATCCCTGAGTAAATAATCGATCTGATCGCAATCCACAGGCCCGTGGACCATATTCGCGAGAGTGACGTCCTCTGAAACAAACTCAGAGCTGCCTTCATTCCAATCGAAAAGGCTCCTTTCCGTACCTGATGCGTCGGGCCCCCTGATTAAACTGGAGACTTCCTTGGGGTCCATGCCATGACGCTCGAGAATTTCTGGTATAGATGGTCGGGGGCTCACCGAAGATCTTTCCGAGGCCGTGACAACATCGTAAGATCCGGTGATTATTCCCTCTGTAATGCTCATGTGGTCTTTTCCGCCCCTGCTGTGCAGGATATGCTCAAGTGTGTGCGAGTAAGGTCCATGGCCAACGTCATGTAGCATGCCAGCAACTTGGACAATCTCTTTCTCAGACTCATCCAGACCTATTGATTCAGACATCATTCCACCCACATGGGAAACGCCCAGAGAATGCTCGAAACGTGTATGGTGCGCCCCAGGAAATACGAGATGGGCAAGGCCAAGTTGCTTGATGTGACTGAGTTTGTTTACCTCTGGTGAGGCGAGGAGTTCTTCCCTCACGCCGCTTATGGAAAAATCACCATGTATGGCATCATTGATCACCTTCACGTGACATCGTACGATATCTGACACTTCAATACAACCACTAAACGGAGAGCATATTGTTTTACATTTGTATTACAATTGTGATACATTGATATACCGGCTGTGGTTCTGACGGATCACGATTACCATGCCCGCTCCGACTGCTCTCATCTCAATCAGGCTCTCTGAAGAGCAGATCATGAGTCTCGATCAGAGGGTTGGAACGGATGGTTTCAGAAACAGATCAGATGTTGTTCGTGAATCGATTCGCCGATTTCTCACTACAATGGATATCTCCTCGCATGCAGTTGATTTGAAGATAGGCGCAGATTTGTCCAGGACCCTAAATCGATTCTGCGCACTTAGAGGAGAGGATGTTGCAAGTGTCCTACAATCGGGGGCCAGATTGTACATGCAGAAGGAGATTGCAGCCTCTAACGATCTTGACAGGGCTATTGAAGCCCGTCTCGAAGACGTCACAGGTCACCAAGATGATGATTCACTAACACCATGAGGTGGAGACAATGAGTGGGGATGGGATGCACTCGGATGTCGTGGGGGGGCGTGTAAATCGCCCCTCCACACCCACAAATTGTATCGATAACATTGTTCGACGCTCTCTTGATGATTCTGAACGGCCGAAGTCCGATTCAGGGCCATGGCGCTCCGTTGATATGAGAAAATACTGTTGATGGGGCATCTTATCCAAGGCCAATCTTCTTGGTCGGCCGAATAAGCACATCAGAATGTGAAGGGGACTTCGTCTGCTCCTTGGATGCAATATTTTGCCCATGAAGAGGCTCGTGACCAACAAAGAGAGTTCATGGAGACTTGCGCAGGAACTCTCTTACAAGGTCGTACAATAATTGCGGAGGCGCCAACAGGGCTTGGGAAAACAGCAGCAGTTATTGCTGCTTCAGTCTATGCCTCTAGATGCTCGGAAAGTGTTTCAAAGATTCTTTTTCTCACTGGGAGGCAGAGTCAGCATAGAATTGTAGTTGACACGGTCATTAGTCTGAATGACCGGCTTCCACCTGAAGTGCCCAAAGTCTCAGTTGTGGACTTAATAGGTCGAGAATCAATGTGTGGAAAGTTGGACATACAGAGGCAATGCTATTGCGAGGAAGATGTATCCTCTCAAGCCTTGGGCTCTAGAAGATCAAGACTCAGACAGTGGATTAGGGATCAGCCGAGGCATGTTGAGGATACGATACAAAGAGGGCGTTCAGAAGGCACTTGTCCGTATCATTGTTCCATTGAAGCTTCTAGGGATTCTGAAATCATAGTGATGGACTATAATCACGTCTTTGTAGAGTCTGTAAGTCGCTCTTCGCTATCATCAATGTCAGTGGATCTGGATTCAGCGATAGTGATCGTAGATGAGGCTCATAATCTACCGGATCGGATAAGGAGAGGGTTGGAACTTAGACTTACAAAGAAAATGGTCAATGCTGCCAGATTCGAAATGGAGGAGCATCAGGAGGCATCAGAACGTGATGGCGCATCTGATGACGAGCTCATGAGGATAGGATCCTCAATCGCGTCGATGAGGAGGCTGGGGGGCGAGATAGAAAGATGGATGTCGGCCGGGATGAAGAGTCTCGAAAAGAAACAGGAAAAGGACATGCTCGTAAGTTCATCAGAACTTCTTCGTGTTTTCCGCTCTTCACTTTCTTCTTCTCTAGAGGGAGACGGATGGCAAAAGGAGATGTCTGGGCTGATGAAGATTCTAGCCGAGGTGCGTGTCGAACAAAATGATGACGAAGATGATTCCGAGACATCTTGCAGCAGACTTTTCTCATTTCTTGACATCTTATCTAGATTTGAGTCTTCAGAAGCCATGGCTCTAGTTTTTGATCTTCTAGCAGATGAAGGGCGGGTTACAAGTTGCCTCCTGGACCCGTCAGTAGTTTCGTCTGATTTGATATCTGGCTGCGCAGGTTCAATATTGATGTCAGGTACAATGTATCCCACCTCCATGTATGCTGATACTCTGGGAATAGACCGTGACTCTTCTATTGAGATGGCTTACTCATCCCCCTTTTCTCCCGACAGACGGCCAGCGATCGTCGCCTCTGATGTGACTACCCGCTACGCGGAACGTGGAGAGGTGAACACGAAGAAAATTCGAGAGCATATTAGATCGGTTCTCGATTCTACGCCCGGGAATGTTGCAGTATTCGCAACTAGCTATGGGATCTTGAACGATATTCTTGAAGACAGAGGTTGGGTAAACAGATCTTTCAGAATAAAGGAAGAAGATCCTGAAATGGGGAAGAGTGATGTTTCCAAGATCCTCAAAAGTCTAGATGGCGGAATTGGTAAGATCGTACTTTTCGGAGTTATGGGCGGACGTTTTTCAGAGGGTGTTGACTATTCTGGAGGCGTACTTTCCGCAGCGGTATGTGTTGGTTTGCCTTTACCGCCCCCTTCATCGCGGCAGAGCGCTACCCTGGAGTATATGTCTCAAAGATTTGGACGCGAGAAGGGATGGAGATATGCGGCAGGACAACCGGCTGTGAATTCAGTTCTTCAAGCAATGGGGCGGCCGATAAGGAAGGAAGAAGATCGCGCCATTCTTGTTATGCTCGAGAAGCGTTTCGGCGATAGGACGTACTCCAGACTTCTCCCCGACAGTCTAGTTACCATTCCATGTGCTGACTCGGATATGACTGGGCGGTTATCAAAGAGGTTTTTCACAAGATATCCATAACATTAGGTTCATGTCACCCCCTTCTGTGCTCCCCTCATGGAGTGGTTGGCCATCGATACCAATATGGATTACGAATCCGGTCTAGAGAACGGCCTAACTGGGAAAGGTTTGGAAGTTACCGCAGAGGAATGCCATACATCGTTCATGGCACAATCTGCGCTTCGAGAGGCCAGGTGGTATCACGAAAATTCAATTCCTCTTACCATTGATTCTATGCCTCGGGAAAATGATGGTGCTCGTTTGATAGACGGGAAGGGACTTTTCCTTGATTTAGATGGGATCGGAGCCATAGAAGTGTTGCATAGAAAATCGGATACAGGAATAGAGATCCTCGTTAAAAGCGAGGGGGAGCAACTTGCATTGATGCGGCATCGCGATGCATCTGCCTTAGCGGCTGCCATATTGAGCAGAGGGAAACTGAGCCTTTCATTCGAATGATTCTGTCAAACTTCTTCGTCGGTGAGTTCCGCTATTCTTCCAGGAACATCTCTCAATTCATCTATTGCCCTTAGCACATCAACCAACGCCGCCTTGGCACGGCTACGTTCAGAGTCGCCGAGTTCGTGAGAGGAATATCTTGCTTCCTCGAAAACGCGATCTAATGAAACTAAGGCTTCCTCGCGAATGGGTAGAGCTCGACGGACGGCTGCCTCGAATTCTCTCACTGTTTCAAATTCCCTCCTGAGGAATCCCCTCTTCTGAAGAACTGAGACTAAGCTCTGATAGCAATTGAAGATAGCTTCCCTAATTTCGTCACCGGCTGCAAGGAGTTCTGCAGCATATCCGAAAATATTGGAGAATTCTTTGAGTCTCTTCGATCTTCTTCTCCTTACCAAGACCGCGCCAACTAGCAATAGCAGCGCAGAAGTCGCTAGGATAGCTATGGTCTGTTCTGTGAATAAAGGCGCATCCTCAACAAAGTACGTGACATTGAGTCCGCCATGAGCGACTGTAAGCCAAATCCTGTCTTGTGGATCGATGATTTCAGAGTCCGTCGAAAACTCGATACTCAAATCGCCCCATGTATTCTCTTCTGAGAATGCCGGAATCGGATCTTCTGTTGCGAACGAATAATCAGCAACCCCGTCAATATCTGTTGATTTTGTAACAGAGAATAGAGTGTTGTTACTGTTCGCCAGCATAGCAGTTATTGCAACTCCTTCTACAGGGGCACCGGTATCCTGTGCCGTGACTATCGTACGTCCTTCGATTAACCTGTTACCATCGACAATTATGAATGAAGATGGATCAAACTGGAAGGTGACTTGGACGCGCATGAGTATGGAGTGATTCGTGCTCCCCTCGTTGAGATACGAAGAGACAGGGGGGGCGACCCCTATTGTCATCTCGAGATAGCCTGTGCGATAATAATCAAGAGCAGGTGCTTCAATCACAAAATGCCCTGTGGATTCGTCCCATGAAATTGTGGAGGGTCGCGATTGGCCCTCCCACCCGAGAGTGACGTCGACATTACTCACTATCTCCGAGGACCCGCCAACCTCAAGCACTCTCCCCTCGATCCTTATCGGGTTATTCGGGTCGCTTCTAATCACACTTGCATCCGACCATATGATTTGTACATCGACATCAGCACGAGTTAGAACAGCCGTGTTAGACGTGGTGGGCAAGTACAACTCTTCGCCGTCGAATGATACAGATAGATCATGTTCACCCCTCGGGAGAGAAGATTCGACGGGAATATCGAATGAGAATATGCCGCTTGCACCCACAGTGGTGGACAGGATTTGTTCCCCATCAAGGGAGGCGTGAACTATTCGGCCTTCGAGGCCTGGGGCCCCGAGGGTATCGTCATCATACAATCTTCCTACGAGTTCCCAAGTTCCGCCGCGAGTCACCGAGGGCTGTTCAATCTGAAGCGATATCGCAGTGTGGTACGCAATCGAGAGTATTTGTTCGACGCTGGAGGATCGGTAGTATCCCTGCTGAGGAGCTGCGGCGAGGATAGAATGATTCCCAACCGTCAGTGCCTCAGGAATATTCCAAATAATCTCCCACGACCCATTTTCATCCGATAGAGTTACTCCAATGAATACATCGTCCACCATTATTTCGACGGTATGATTCTCCAAGAATCCATCTGGCAGATTGTCTTTTACGGATCCTCTTATCGATATCTGATCCCCCACTGCAGCAGCAGGAAGTATATCCATCGAGAGAGTTGTGGGAGCGTATACGGTGAAAACTGTGCTACCATCCGAGGGAAGGACGAACACCTCTCCAAGGAAGGCTGCGCGGACGACTCTTGGACCCAGGGGCATGTCTGATGGAATTGGAAGATATACCGAGAAGTTACCCTCTTGGTCAGCGGCAGCATCTGTCACGAAATTGCCTTCGATAGAAATAGTAACGACTCTACCAGGGAGTACTCTGCCTATGCCATCAGTAATGCGTCCTTCGATCAAGAGCAGGTCGTTTCTATCCACGGATGACGGAGGCGTGACGATGATTACCTGCGATGTCTGGGTGGCATTGTACTCAGAGGTATCTGTGGAGGGAAGATAAAATTCAGGATTGAGTGAGTCTCCTTGGCCCATAGGGTCGACCCAAGTGAATCCTCCAAGGAAGTTTACTGTGGCGTTATGAGACCCATAATCGACGTCCAGGGGCATGGGGACGGTGATTGACCATGCGCCAGTAGTTGCATTAGTCAAGACTGTGAATTCAGGACCCATGTCTGTTCCGTCGATTGAGAGGCGTACTAGTCCGGAGGAAGGCACGGCTGATTCGATAAGAGGCATGCCATGCTCATCAAGGAGGGTTCCTGCAATGGTGATGGTCTCGCCGGCTATACCGGTCCCAGATACAGACGTTATGGCAAGTACTGTCGGAGCCAGTATCACAACACGTGTCGTATCTGAGCTACTTGCCAGACCAGTTGTGCCAGCAAGCCCATTAAACGAGGCGAAGACATCCATGAAGCCTGCGACGCGGTTTTCGTCAACAGTGAACGAATAGCTGGATACCCCATTTTCGTTGGTTGATGATGTTCCATTGAAGACACCGTCCACGAAGAAGGAAATAGTAGACTGGGGGACGGGGGCCCCCGTATTATCGATGAGAGATACGTTCACAGTAACAATATCTCCTCGGACGGTCCTCTCATCGGGATCCAGATCCGAGGGTACGATTATCGATGTTACAGTGAATCCCCTGCTGTCGAAAGTTGCGGAGCCGCTGCTTTCCGTGAAATACGAGACTGCCGGGAGATATGTGGCTTCTACCAGATGCGTTCCGCGAGGGGTGTCGGCATCCAGTGCCATCCTGACTGTCCACGACCCGTTGGACGCTACTGCAAATGAGTTCAATGTGAATCCGTCATCAGAGCCGTCGAGTTGGAAATTTAGACTGAATGAGAGCAAGTTACCTGAACGGTCTGTGATGGTTGATCCATTGGCGCTGAGTAATGATCCTGTCACCTCGAATGATCCGCCTGCCGTTGGATTGGAGCTTATTGGGTCAACTGTTAGTTGCGTATTCGACCTAACAGTCACCTTGAATGTAGAGGCGGATGTTGCGAGTAGCGTGGTTGTACCGTTGAAAAGGAACTCTATCTCGATCAGACCCAAGGGGTGGTCGCTCGGCACTGTGAACTCAAAGGTGACTGAGCCGTTGGCTCCAGTTGGCTGAGAACCCATCCAGGTATGATGGAATCTGGCCACGACATCAGCCTCTCCGATAGGGAGGTCATCATTGGATTCCTCGGCAAGCATGGCGGAGAAGGATATGGTACTTCCACGGTCGACAATAGTTGCTAAGCCGGGTTGTATCTGTGTGAATTCTGTGACTCCTATTACCAGTATGTTATCCGTACCTGTGGATGTAAGATAAAACGGCGTGGACCCATTGATGATGCTCACAGCAAGTGTCTTGTTACCACTTTCAATACCGTCTGATTGCGGATCTGTTGGGACGATTATCGTGAAAGAGCCGTTTGAGGAGGTTAGGATTGAGGGCACCAGTATCTCGCTATTATCGTTCAAGAACCATACTTGAAGGGCCATTGGACCACTTATAGAGCGGTTGTCATCGACAGCGTCTATGACTCTCCCGGATATTGAGAAGCTTTGTCCTGCTACGACTGAAGGAGGGGCTGAATCAATCATTATACCGCTTGCAACTATGACGATTGCTTCCGCTGTAGTTTGATTCCCTGTTCGCCTGGTGGCGTTCTCCTGACCGATCAAATCCGTCAAATCATCATCTACGACCATTGTTAGGTTGAGTACTCCCGGTGGTATGTCCGCAGGCATGGTAGAATTCAGCAACACCGATCCATCAGAGGAAGTCGCTTGCGTGATCAGGAGAGTCTCATTGGCACCGCCTAGATCAAGCCACATGGAGACATTTACGTCGCTCAGGAGACTCAAATCTGCAACATCCGACACTGTTGCGGTGACTTCGAATGTGGTTCCAGCTATCACTTCAACCTGCTCGGGATTAGCGGATATCACATGTTCCGTCTCGATGCCCATTGATTCGAATAGGCTGCCATCGAACGGAACCACGTAATATGGGCCCTTATCCCCTGGGCCTTGGGTGAATGAGAATGCAATCTGAATCTCATAAACAGAAGAAGGCAAATTGACCGGAGTCGTAAATGGAATTGAGAAATTCCCGCTAAGGGGATTTATCCAGCCTTGGGAGAGGAGTTTCCATGTAGTGTCGGAGCCGTCAGGCAGAACTTCCCCCAATGGGACCGATATATCGATGTTTATCGAGGTGTTGTTGCCGAGTATGGGCACTGCAAGCAGCGAGTCAGAAAGTGATCCATTAATCCAGCCCCCCGTATTTCTGTGGTACCAGTCTCGATCTAATGCCCATGTTGCCTGCGCTTCCGCCTGTAAACGATGATGGTTTAATTCAACAAGGGGCTTGAGATACTGAGATCCTGTGTAGTTTAACTGCCACGAATAGTCTCCAGCACCGACATTGACGCTATCGCCGGGGGTCCAGACAACCTGTATCTGGGAATCGCTCGAACCATCTTGGGACCATTCCTGCACCCCATCGTAATCTAAGGTGAAATTTCCAGGATATTCCTGAAGGGGCGTGTTGGTGTGATCGGTGAGCTGCACTGAAACGGCAGCCTCGACGCCTCTCAGAGACGGTTCGAGGGTGTACTCTAATTTCAGGTACCCCAATATCCCGAATTCATCTTCAAATATTTCAAAGTCGGATGCGAACAACCCGTCTGCCTGGTATCTGAATCTTACATCAATTAGTCCGGATGGAATGGGTACCTCGTTTTCAGAGAAGTTCCACGTAATTTGGAAAGATCCTGCCTGGCCCGACCATGAAGAGTTGTTGAGATACCATGAGGTGATGGGCGTGAAGTCCCCCGATGAAGAGGCTGAGCGTATATCCATGAACAGGGTCCCATTCATGGGTTCTGGCGTGGACCCCCTGCTCAATGCAGTGCCGTTCATCGAAACATCCTCATTGATTCCGAGGAGGCTGGAATTGGAGCCCTGGCCTTCTAGCGAAATCAAGAGGTCTGGAGCCAGGGTCACATTCATCTGGAAATCGACGCCGAGGGGCCTGACATGTGGCGGCGTGGATAGCAAGTCCAAGCCGTCCTCCCTCCATCCTGAAAACCATAATCTAGCGTCTATTGGGCCCAATGGTTCATTCTCATCAAGAGTGACAGGGAATTGGAAGAAGCCTTTGCTGGATACATTAGTGGAAATGTTAACTGCCCCATCAACAATGGTAGTGTACTCGAGGAACACAATGAACGCCGAAGAGCCTGTCAGCTCATCGTCAAACTCGCTCGGGTCGGTCAGAACTTGATTCTCCCAAGCGAATATGCCCTCTAGATCTGTTGTGACCCCTGCTCCAACTGGGGGTAATTCAGAAGGTTCTGGACCTGAAATCTGAATTGTCGGGTCGTCTGTGAGATTGAGCCCCCAGACCGAAGATGTATCTTCAGCTAAACCGTCCGAGGTTGTCATAACGAGATATGGGACACTGCCGGATCCAAGTATCTCTATGGCGAACGAAGCCAGTCCTGGACGAGGATAATCAATCGTAGAAGACGTTGAGTTTAATCTGAACCATCCTGTTTCATTGGTGGTGGTGAAGGAAAATGGATTCAAAGCAGAGTCCAATGGCGGCTCCAAAATTATGCTCTGTGGGATTATATGGGCTCTTACTGGGACATTAGAGGCGGAAGACCCATTCTCATTGAATATGATTCGGCCTTCGAAGAAAATCTCTTGTTGACCATTCCTGTCATGATTTCCGACGGTTCTAGAAACATCAACTATCGAAATTGGCGGCGGGAGCGGGCACGCCTTGAATGGCTGCCACCCGAGATCGATCCCCCCTAGATTCTCATTAGTCTGAAGATGTACCTCCACCCATGCCGTAAGATGCCTACCATAGAACGAGAATGATGTGTTATCGGCATTCTGTGAGCCGTCACTTAACCCGATTACCTTTCTGGAGGGGATTCCAGCAGTACGTAACATAAGTGCAAAGGTACTCGAATATTCATCACAAGTTCCGATTCTTGCATCGTCCAATATCCATCTCGATAAATCGGTTGGTCCTCCTGTTTGAGATGAGGCATTCTTGAATCCGGATCCAGAAGAACTCCAATTGTATTGCACTGTTTCGTTCCCGTTGACGATAAAATCGGCTATCGCCTCAATCTTCTCCCATGCCGAAAAAGCACCTGATGACGAGATTATCTGATTGGTTATCTGAGCAGTCCTATTGGTATCGTCATTGATGGGATAATTGAGTCCGAAGGAACTTGATGCAAAAGCGATGGATTCCTGCTTGATTGTATTTGTGATGTTATAATCTGGACTAGTTATTGAGAGCATCGATACAGATGCATCCTCAACTACGATGTCCCGCGTAGCATTGGTGACATTCATAGTGGCATCTGGCTCCATTATGGTGCTGATAGTCTGCACGTTGTATGGCAGGACTAGATGGCCGCCTGCAGTACCAATTCCCTGGATTTGGTATGCTATATCCCATGAAGGGGACATTCCGCCTGAGAGAGAGGCGTCGGCCAAGTCTTGAGATATCTCTTGCTCCAAGGATATTTGGGTGAGGCCATAGAGCGTCTGATTTACGCCCCATGAGCCATTCAGATACTCGTCGAAAGTGTACCATCGATAGAATGGCGTGATTGACATGTTGGCTGAAGCATCGGTATTGGTGGCTATGAGCAACAATGTATCGGGAGATATGGAGGAAGACGCATTGAGAGGGTCTAATCCAAGCGCGATCTCCTCGCCATCGGGTATTCCGTCACCGTCAGTGTCCGGATCCAGAGGGTCCGTACCATCCTGCTCTTCATTGAGATCCGGGATGCCGTCACCATCGGTATCCAGGGGATTCATATCATCTGAAGGATTATTCTGAGGGTTTGTGCCATCAAAATATTCCTGTAAGTCACTAACGCCCCCTTCATCGGTATCAGAGGCATTCCACAAAGTGACCCATCCATCAGATGACCCGTTGGTCAAATCTATGCTTGCGAATGTCAAATCGCACCCTGTTGTATTCTCAAAGTAATCATTGAGGCCGTCCGAGTCAGAATCAAGCCTATTGGAGCATGGTTCACCGGGTATTGTGGCATCTATCCATACTTCGGTCCAGTCATCTACTCCATCGCCATCTGTATCGATCAGATTCGGATCCGAAATGTGGCCATAAGTGGAAAGTAGCTCCTCCCAATCTGCAAGTCCATCACCGTCAGTATCCGCATAATCATCATCGCACCAAGGGTCATTGACTGCTCCAACAGTATTGTTCCAGCACCAAGACCCGTTGTAGACATTAATCCAAACGGTATTCTCCGGCGGCATTGGATCAACCTGATCTAAATCAGTACCAATGCTTCTGCCCCATGTGAATGGAACTCTAGATCCGTCGTCGAGGATATAGCTGGCTAACATGCCGTCTGGACTTCTCCAATTAGGCCCCTCGGGAACGCCTTCAGATGAATTCAATGATATCTGAAAGGCTACAGGGTCCCAACTAAGGACTGTTCGATTGACCACTGAAGTGCTCATGCACGGGTCTGTACCGTGCATTTCTCCTTCAGTGCCATCATCGACGCCTCCTGAGTCGGTATCTGCCACATCCCACTGGGTACACGTGATATTCTCCAGGTAGTTTGGAATGCTATCTCCATCTTCATCGCCATCGTCCTCAATCCTGGTAGGATCGGTCTCACCCGGATCTACATTTCCATCAAGATTCAGATCTTCGAGGCCGTCATCGAATGGGTCGCCATCAGTATTATTGTTGCGTGGGTCAGAACCCAGAGGGGGGTCACCATAACTCCCATTCACCTCGATACCATCCAATATGCCGTCGCGGTCTGTATCTACAGCAGTCGGATCGGTAAGCAGCGTCAGTGCCTCCCTGGAGTCGTTCAGGCCATCGCCGTCAGTATCGTTGGAGAAGGGGTCTGTGAAAGTTATCGAGTCGACTTCAGCGGTAAGGAACTCACAACCGCCCGGCCCCAACATCAGGACAGGGTCGCACGGGCTCTCAGTCTGGGTGCCATTCACCGGTCCGGGCCGGAAATACTGGGTCGGGGGGAATGTGGAGCCATTTCGAGTGGTCCAACCAGGGTTGACGTATTCCCAGAGATTTAGCAATCCATCATCATCAGGGTCGCCGTAAGCACCATCATCCCCAGTTCCATCGGTCGGATCAAGGCCGAATGCTATCTCCCAGCCGTCATCCATCCCATCGCCGTCGGTATCCCATCCATCGACATCCTCGTCCACCAGCCCATCTCCATCGTCATCATTTGTGGCGCAATCAGCATCACCATCAAAATCTGGATCTGCTGAGTCGACCAATCCATCATGGTCATCGTCGAAACCATTTGTGCACAGATTGCCCGCAGGATCTTCGTCGTAGCCATCGGTTCCGTTCCCTTGGATGATTTGCATGGCTGATTCTTCATCCCAATCACTCACTGGAACGGTACCATTCCACCAAACGCCATTATCCAAAACAGCAGGGGTGGATACATCATCCCAGCCAGGAGGTATAGACCAAAGATACTCATTGAGATTCGTAAGCAGATCTCCGTCCGGATCGCCTGTTGAACCATTCAAGTCGTTAGGAGACAAGGGATCTAACCCGTATTTCCACTCCCATCCGTCAGGAAGGCCATCATCATCGCTGTCCCAATCTTGAGGGAGAGTATTGATGTAAAATTCAAGACCGTATGGAAGGCCATCGCCGTCTGCATCAAGAGAGGCTGCTGCCTTCATAGAGCCGATATGGATCATGGACACCATGGATGTAAGCATCAAGGCGACGATTACAATGGCTGAACGCCTCCCTTCGCCTTGATGGGGGCCATGCATGTCAACAAGGCCCATTCAGCAGGCACTTAAGAGGAATGGAGCATCGTTCGGACCGGTCACACTAATTCGATGTCATCGTCGAACGCGTCTTCATCGGGAATTTCGATGATTTGTGTCGACTCTACCTCGATCGTTGGTTCTGCCTGTATCTCGTTCGATAGTGCATCGAGTAGGGCCATTTGAGCGGCGACTCGTTGACGGCTGAGTCGAGATTGGAATCCAGCGAAGACGAGCAGAACGGCGACGCCGAGCACTATCCAAGTGGAGCCGCGTGGATGGGTTATCTCATTCACTAGCAGGTCAATGATTGATGAAATATCAACAACCATCATCAGAGAGAGTTCCGCAGTGAACTCCTCGGGCCATGCCTGATCAGTTGCAAACGGGCTGGCTTTAACCACAACGGGGATTCTATCGCCGTTGTTGGCATCCGAAGGCGCCGAAACGCGTATCCTGAATGTTACCTCTTCGAATGGTCCGATCTCCACCAGAGGGGAGCCGGAAGGACCCTCCACGTCCACCGACCAACCCTGCTCATCGACTTCTGCGGACAGAAGTACTGTCTGCGGGCTGTTTCCCTTGTTCTTCACCTTGATCTGATATGCAATCTCGTCACCCGGCGATAGCCCTCGATTCGAGGTTACCTGAACCAACTCGAGAAGGGGATCATCAGCCTTGACGTTGAGTGTGATGGCTAGATCGAAATATCTGGCCTCCTCATCCTCTGTGGATACATCTTCCTTGACGCGGAGATATATTGTGTGGTTTCCCTCGATGACCTGCGATGTCATCTCTATCGTCATGAAGAGTTCTACAAAATCTCCTGGCCCCAAGGTGACCTTCGGGGCATTTGCCCCTGAAGAGTCGATTATATTGTACGACCATATGCCGTATGCTTGATTTCGATCGGTATTCTCAGACAGAGATGCGGGGTTGATAATTAGCCAAGAGCTTGCTATTCCGGAGCTGTCCGATAGACTGTTGGTTATGCGGACCCTCATTGAAGTCGAGGTGCAATCATCAGTTTCTATGAATCCGAGGGGGACTCCGTCGCAATCTTGAGAGATTTCAGCCCTTATGCCGAATGTACGCTGAATGGTAAATTCAACAATTGTTTTGAGAGAGCTGTTATTCATGCTCGCAACTTCCAATCGTATCGTGCCTGTATCGGGATCTGAGCGATCGCCAGATGGTTTGATTGCTAACCTGATGGTTTGTGTGTTATGCCTGTCTAATGCATCAGTGTGGAATGTCCCATCATCGTCATCCTCGAGAATCCTCTGACCTGTGTCATTGTCATAGACTTGGATAATTGCCTTCGACCTCTCCAATACGTCAATTCTGAAGGAGTCGGAGGTGAATCCTGTGTTGAAAACTTCCATGATAAATGGGTTGAATTCGCCGTCCTCGACGTATCTTGGAGTGGTGGAGTCAATCTGCGATATCGACGAGTTGGCGATCAGTGTCTCCATCTCTTCGTCCCAAACTGAAACTACGGGCGGCTGATAAACCTGTAATTTCTCAAGGTCTAACTCCAATGTATCTGAAACGCTTTCAAAGACACCGCCGACCTCTGCTTCCCCGATTGCTCTAATTCTAATCTTAGATGGTGCATCACTGAGGTCAAGGGGGGCTGTTATGGTCATGACGGGGCTGAGAATTGTCCCTCCAGAGTTCATGCTGTATCCTCCAGGGCTATCGAACTCAACCAGCCAGTCGGAGCCCAGAGTTGTGAGTAATTGCAAATCCACATTCATCGAAAGAGTTGCATCGCCCCTGTGGATGAGTTGTAATGGTACGGGCGTTATGGCGCCCGGCGCTATGAATTCCACGGATCGCTCGTCAGAGTGCTTCAGAGAAACGCCAAATTCGTGCATGGACAATGTGTCATGAGTTATGACGAAAACATTTGACTGCACATCGGTGATTCTTAACTCGGCTTCGTAATCCCCAGATTGGAGTCCGCTTTGGTATGTCCATTTGTGTCTGCCGAAGAGACCCTCAGTGGTCCACTCGATTTTCTGTGAGACTGGTTTCAGATCTTTCTGTAAAATGATTTCATTGGTCTCAGTGTATCTGAGCCTGAGCTCTACAGAATCGATGTCCTTGCGTCCAAACGCGCTTTTTACATCAAAGGAGAACTGCATCTCTCTGTCGTCAATTATGTCATTCGGATACCAGTCAATTACTGATCCATCGATGAACTCATCACCAGGGCGCTGGACGTAGAACACAGTATCCGAGACAGCGTTTGTAGATACATCGAGGAGTGAGGAGCGGCTATCGCCGCTTATCTGGTTGAATGCGACCTTAGCGTCACAGTCATCGAAGAATCCGTCTCCGCAACCGCTCATCTCAGCTCTAATACGAAGTATCAATTCGCCAGATTCGGGGGCCGTGAATGAATCGCCTCCTCCGTCGAGGAATATATCCGCTGCTTCGTGATCGAAATCGCACTGCGTGCCAAGACCACCCGAACAGGCCTCGGCATCAAGTTCTCCGCTTGCAACTGTGCTCCCGCCGGAAATAATTGAGAATGTCCAGGTGACAGCAGCATTCTGTGGGCCCTCTGCTTTCAGGAAAACATTGAGTTGGACATAATACTGACTACTGCCATCGCTGCTCTGACGTTTGCTCCCAGTGACCTGCAGAGGTTGGAGCAATTCGTTAGTGGAGAATTCCACATTTGTATCGAGGGCTGAAGCCTCTAGTTGGCCCCCGGACGAGGGAAGTACTGTGGACAGATTATTCCCTTGTGCCAAATACAAGGAGTAAGTTTCAACCTGATTGGAGGAGGGGGCATCCATTCGAGGACCATTGGCATCGTCGAGAGAGACGATGGGCGCGGTCCCGACTTGGAGTAGCAGAACAACTACCACGGTTAGAACTGGTGTCCTGCTCCATCCGTGGTCTTTCAATCTGCTTAGCATGTAGGATGGTCTGTAGTCGCCGGTTAAAGTATTCTCACGGTCCGGACAATTCCTGTGCGTGTTCTGAGCCCTCGAGGGTTGATTCAAGTCTGTGACTCATGTCGGCAGACACGCAGGGGTACCCGAGTGGTCAAAGGGGCCGGACTTAAGCTCCGGTGGCAAAGCCTTCGTGGGTTCAAATCCCACCCCCTGCACCAACTATTCACGGTGCTGAATGGTTTTTCTCAGGCATCCTCACCAAAGTGCACCCCAATTGGCTGTCGAAGCCCATGGGGTCGAGCTTAGTCAGAGATACTGTTGCCGCAAGGGCTGCTTCGGGGAGCATAACAGAATCCAATATTCTTCTAGCCAATGTCTCCTGTAGTTCAGCTCTAGATTCTGAAAGCGCATTATTCACCGAATTCTCGAGATATTCGTAGTCCAGGACATTATCAATTGAGTCGCCCTCCTCGGAGGATTGCACAAGCACCTCGATATCAAATCTTACAGGCTGGGTGACCCCTCTTTCATGATCGTGGACTCCCAAATCCACCTGTCTAATGAGTTTCTCCAAGCGTATTGTGCCCCAATCTCTCAATCCAAGATATAACGCTGCATCAGTCATGGAAGATTGTTTTCCCATCAAATCACCTCAAAGGCTGGATCCCTATCCCTCTGGCGGAATCTCTCTCCCCCATCCACATAGATGGTTTGCCCGGCTACCGCTTTGGCAGATGCGAGGTATGACACTGCATCTGCAATATTGCCAGGAGTTGGACCGATTCCAAGAGGGGCGGAAATCTGTGCTTCCGCCAGTTCGCCATCATTCAGGTAATCACTGCCCAGGGTGTGTCCGGGAGCTACAGCGTTGATTCTTACCCTTGGGGCGAGGTCTCTTGCGAGTGTCTTTGTAGCCCCTTCAAGCGCAAATTTTGAGATTGTGTAAGACAAGAAATCTGCATTTGGGGATGCGATTTTGTAGTCGAGGATATTCACAATCCAGCCTCCGCCATTGTTCGAGAGGGAATTTGTAAGAATCAGTGGCGCGTATACATTGACGCGCATGTGATCGGCCCAGATCTCCGGATTCATCGTATCCAGCCGGTCGTGGAGGTATAGAGATGCATTGTTGACGATTCCCGTGATGGGGCAGCCAACCGCCTTGCTTGCGGATTCAAGTAAATTCTCCACATCAGAAGTATTTCCAAGATCGGCTCCGATGCATACGGCCGATCCGCCTTGTTTTTTTATCATACGTGCTGTTTCCATTGCCTCTTCACTAGAGGAACGGTAGTGAACAGCAACTTGGTAGCCCTCCTGGGCTAGTCTTAGTGCTATCGCGCGACCTATTCGTTTAGCGGCTCCAGTGACTAGTACTGCGCCCTGCATATGCCCCCCTGCTGCACTACACCAATTTCAACCATCGTAATGTTGGTGAGCACTTCTCGGAACCATTAATCCACTCCTGCGGCCGGGTCGTTTCATGTCGCGTCGACTGCCTGTGGCCAATGGCAACTCGGCCATTGCTCGTCGAAGGGCGGCAAGGAAGCGTCTGCCCTCTTGGTTTAGGACCTCTCTCCCGACGGGGGCAGCACAGGAATCCTTCATTAAAATGCGAGAAAATGTCTCAAAAAACAGTCTGAATACTGTATGTGAGGAGGCTCGATGTCCTAACATACATGATTGCTGGGGGAGGGGGACAGCCACATTCATGATAGCTGGGCAATCTTGTACAAGAGGTTGTAAATTCTGTGCAGTTGGGACGCTTAAGAATCCGCTACCATTGAATCCCGAAGAGCCCGATAAACTTGCAGAAGCGGTTGACGTTATGGGGATCAGCCACGCAGTGATAACTGTGGTCAATAGGGATGATCTTGCTGATGGGGGCGCCTCGCACTATCGTGATTGCATCTTGTCCATACATGAGAGGTCTCCCGATGTTGGGCTTGAGCTGTTGTGCTCGGATCTAGACGGTAACATGGAGGCGCTCAATATGCTTTTGAGAGATCTGCCACTGAGGGTTTTCGCGCACAATGTTGAGTGCGTTCCCCGACTGGACAAACTCGTCAGAGACTCGCGGGCATCATTCCAGCAATCACTCGATATTCTTTCTGAGGCTGCGCGACTAAGGCCTGATTTGAAAATAAAATCAAGCCTCATGGTTGGACTTGGAGAAACTGATGAGGAAGTGGTCGAGGCGATGAGGTTGCTGAGAGATTCTGGAGTCCATCTGCTTACCATTGGACAATACCTCCAACCATCAGACAGACACCTGAAGATTGACAGGTTCCCAGAACCTTCATCATTCGAAATGTGGGACTCTGAAGCTAGGGCGATAGGTTTCGAAGGAGTTGCATGCGGCCCGCTTGTAAGGTCAAGCTATCGTGCAGGGCTGCTATGGGAAGAGGCCATGGGCGCGGAACCTGTTGTCACCCGTGATGCTACAGGTTCAGCGATAAGTAGCCTTCAGAAGTCCGCATATGTCTCAAAGGAGGGTTTAGTTTCATGACAAGCGACAACTCGATCCATGTTCCAGATGCACCTTTCAGACCTGGCGAATCGGCATCCTTCGGGAAGTGGGAGTATGCGCCTGATGATTTAGAAAAACCGAATCCTGAAACATGTTCTTCCGATGACACACGGCCTCATGCTGAAGGTTTGATCCGTGTCCTGGGGGATGACGATTCCAGATCTGGAGCATGGGACCCAGACATAGATGATGATGTTCTCCTGGAAGGTCTCGAACACATGGTAAGGTTGAGGATTTTCGACGAACGCATGATGAAAATGCAGAGGACTGGGAAGCTTTCTTTCTACATGAGGTCCTTGGGCGAAGAAGCAATAGCAATCGCACAGACCATGGCTCTGCAAAACCAGGATTGGGTGTTTCCCACATATCGGCAACCAGGGGCACAATTTGTTAGAGGCAGGGACATGGTCAGCATGATCTGCCACTGTATAGGTAACATCAAGGATAACGTGAAGGGGAGACAGATGCCCGTGCACTATACTTACCGCGATGGTAGGTACATTTCAGTCTCAAGTCCCGTCGGTACGCAATTTAGTCAGGCCGTGGGCGTGGCTATGGCTTCAGCCTACAAACAACTAGATGAAGTCACCATCACATGGATTGGAGATGGGGCCAGTGCAGAAGGCGACTACCACTATGCCCTTAATTTCGCAAGCGTATACCGTGCTCCAGTTATTCTGAACGTCGTGAATAACCAATGGGCCATATCGACTCATGCGAATTTGGCTAGCGGTAGCAGTACTTTCGCAGATCGTGGCTTGGCATATGACGTCCCATCCCTGAGGGTTGATGGTAATGACTTCCTAGCATTGTACTCCACGACGGAATGGGCACGCCAGAGGGCTTCTGCTGGAAAAGGAGCGACTCATATCGAGGTGCTAACATATCGTGCAGGAGCCCACAGCAGCAGCGATGACCCATCCCGATACAGGCCTTCTGATGAGTCTTCAGCATGGCCAGGAGGAGATCCCATTGATCGTCTGAAACGACACCTCATCTCCGTTGGTTCATGGTCAGACGAAAAACAAGAATCGATGGAGGCAAGAATCGATGGAGAGGTTATGCAAGCCTACAAGGAAGCGGTCAAGTACGGTGATCTAGCAGAAGGCCCGTATCCATCTTCTGACGCCATATTTACAGAGGTTTATTCCGAAGTCCCGTGGCATCTCCGAGAGCAGTGGGACGAGATGAATCGGCTAAAAGGTGATTGAATGTCTGAGATGAACATGGTTCAAGCAGTTAACTCGGCTCTTGACGTCATGCTTGAAAGAGATGAAAATGTCCTAGTCTTTGGAGAAGATGTTGGCTACTTTGGAGGGGTTTTTCGCACATCGGATGGCCTTCAAGAGAAGCATGGCGCGCAAAGAGTATTTGATACTCCACTTTCAGAGGGTGGAATTGCAGCGATAGCATTTGGTATGGGGCTAAATGGGCTGAGACCCGTATGTGAGATTCAGTTTGCCGACTATATTTTCCCGGCATACGACCAAATAGTCAATGAAATTGCCAAACTGAGGCATCGTTCAGGAGGAGAATTCTGGACACCTGTTACGATAAGGACTCCTGCAGGAGGGGGGATCCGAGGAGGGCACCACCACTCTCAGTCGCCCGAGTCACAGTTCACACACACCCCTGGCCTAAAGGTGGTCTATGCGTCGACACCGTACAATGCCAAAGGACTCCTGATCTCAGCTATCGAATCAGAAGACCCGGTTGTCGTATTCGAACCCAAAAGATGCTATAGAGGGCCGTTCTATGGCGATCCTCACAATGTCCCAACATGGGCAGGTCATCCGGATGCAGATGTCCCTGAAGAGCATTACACTATTCCGATAGGACAGGCGAGACTCGCGAAGAGAGGAGATGAATGTACAATTGTTTCATGGGGAACCATGGTGCATGTGTGCGAGAAGGCGATAGAAATGTCCGGGGCATCGTGCGATTTGATTGATTTGCAGAGTCTGGTTCCATGGGACAAGGACGCGATTGTTGAGTCTGTTTCCAAAACAGGACGCTGTGTGATAGTTCACGAGGCGCCTAAGACAAGCGGGTTTGGAGCGGAAATGGCTGCGAGTATCCAAGAAAGGTGTTTTTGGGGTCTTGAGGCGCCAATAAGGAGAGTTACGGGGTGGGACACTCCATTCCCACACACTACGGAATGGGATTACATGCCGAGCCCTTCTAGAATCGCAGAAGCCATACGTGAGACGCTGGAGGCCTGATCATGGCGAGGAGGGCGTTCAAGCTACCTGACATCGGCGAAGGTGTCGTTGAGGGCGAGGTAGTCACCTGGCATGTCGAGGTGGGTACGAGAGTTTCAGAGGACGATTCCATCGTCGATATAATGACCGACAAGTCCACCGTAACCATCCCCTCACCCTACTCAGGAGTCATAGTAGCCCTGCATGGCGAAATTGGAGACATGGTGGCAGTCGGTGCCGTGTTGGTAGAATTCGAGTCCGAGGGGGAGGCAGACGATTCGCCCCCGGCCCCGGAAGAGTCGGTTGTCGAAGAGGTCCCAGATGTCGCCGAAACGGCAGACCCTCCTGCAGGAGTGCCAGAGGTAGCCGCCGTAACCGCTCCTCCGCCCATGGCGAAGGTCTCGGCAGTCGTCCCTAGTGGCCCTGTGCTTGCTAGTCCCGCAGTCAGAAGGCGTGCAAGGGAATCCGGAGTTGATCTTGGCGCGTTGAAGGGTACTGGACCAGGGGGTCGTGTGCAGCAGTCCGATCTAGATGCCTACCTAGCCACAGGCGGAAGTTCCCCGAGTGCACCGAAACAAGTCTCCAGGAATGGGACGAAAGAAATCAAAGTCGTAGGTCTGAGGAGGAAGATCGCGGAGCAGATGGTCCGCTCGATGAATGCGATACCTCACTTCTCATACTTCGAGGAAATCGACATAACTGAGCTCGAAGCGCTCAGGCAGCTGTTGAACTCGAGCAGAGGGGGAGAACAGCCCAAATTGACATATCTGCCGTTCATCATGATGGCGCTGTCCAAGGCGTTCGTTCGCCATGAGAAGTGCAATGCGATTTACGATGAAGAAGGCGGAGTGGTCATTCAGCATGAAGCTGTTAATCTTGGAATAGCAACACAGACGGATAAGGGACTCTTTGTTCCAGTCGTGAAGCATGTTGAATCGATGGATGTTTGGCAGGCGGCAACGGAGATGCAAAGAGTCTCAGGTTCTGCTCGCGATGGAAGTGCTACTCTTGAAGATCTCACAGGTTCAACGTTCACCATAACAAGCCTTGGCAGAGAGGGGGGCCTCGGAGCGACTCCGATCATCAACCACCCAGAGGTTGGCATACTTGGCATCCATAAAGCGCGGGACATGCCTGTTGCCAGAGGGGGTTCGATAGAGATACGTCGTATCATGAACGTCTCGAGTTCTTGGGATCATCGAGTTGTGGACGGGGCTGACGGTGCTGCATTGATTCAGGATTTGAAGAGGATGCTTGAGCATCCTGCACTTATTTTCATGTGAGGTTATCGACATGGTTGGGGTCCGCCGCTGCGAGGTACTGGTTGTGGGGGGCGGTCCCGGGGGGTACGTCGCCGGAATACGATCAGCGCAATTAGGTCTTGACACAGTCATCGTAGAGGGCTCCAGATATGGCGGCACCTGCCTAATCAGAGGCTGTATCCCCTCCAAAGCGATCATACACGCAGCCGATCGTTTCGAATCCCTTTCTCAGCATTCAAAAGAAGGCGGGCACATGGGCATCAGCGTCCATGAGCCCCCTTCTCTGAATATGAAGAACCTGGTCGGTTGGAAAGATTCGATTGTCGATCGGCTCAACAAAGGTGTTGAGTCACTTCTCAAAACTGCAGGTGCAGAAGTCATTCATGGATGGGCCACATTCACAGGCGCGAAAACATGCAGAGTCGCGATGGATGGCGGGGAGTTGGACATCGAGGCCGACAATGTGATTCTAGCAACTGGCTCATCCCATATCGACCTCCCGTTCATGCCGTGTGATGAAGAGCTAATCTTGTCAAGTACTGGTGCCCTTGATCTTCAGGAGCTGCCGGAAACTGCTGCCATCGTCGGCGGGGGTTATATCGGACTTGAACTAGGATGCGCGCTGGCCAAGCTGGGAACGAAAGTCACGGTGATTGAAGGCATGGGTGATGTCCTTGCAATGATGGATAAGGAAATTAGAAGGCCGCTGGAAATATGGCTAAAGAAGCACGGTGTGAAAATATATCGAAATGCACTAGCGAGGGGCGCTGAACGGATTAAGAGCGGCAGTGGAGGGAAAATTTCCCTCAAATACGAGATGGATGGAGAAAATCACTCAATCGATGTTGATAAGATCCTGGTAACGGTTGGGAGAAAGGCAAATCTATCCGGATGGGGCCTTGAGGAGACTGGTGTCCGATTAGGGCCCGATGGACGTTTCATACGCACCGACAGGAAATGTAGAACCAACATCCCTGGAGTCTATGCGATTGGTGATGTGGCTGGCGAACCGATGCTCGCCCACAAAGCAAGTGCTGAAGGGGAGATGGTGGCAGAGATCATTTCGGGGCTCGAGAGGGAATTCGACAATGTGGCCATACCTGCCATCGTGTTCACCGAACCTGAAATTGTCTCCGTTGGCCTGGATCCAAATTCAGCAAGGGAAAGGGGAGAGGATATCATAACAGGGAAGTTTCCTCTGGCAGCCAATGGCCGTGCCTTGACTCTCGAAGCAGAGAAGACTGGCGGTTTTATCAGAGTTACAGCAAGGAAGAGCGATCACGTCATACTAGGCATACAAGCTGTAGGTAGCCATGTCGCTGAATTGCATGGAGAATTTGTTTTGGCCCTTGAAATGGGTGCTGTTCTTGAAGACATAGAAGGGACCATTCACGCCCACCCGACAATGACTGAGGCATTCCACGAGAGTGTTCTGAAGACTCTTGGACATGCAATCCATTCAGCATGAATCCGTCTGTTGAAATGCTGTGGCCCCTGCGCCAGTATCATGCGTATCGCTAGAATGGTACGCGGTGGCACCGTCGGATACGCTGAAGCCCTCAGAATCATGAGTAAACTCCGTGATGAGCGGATTGAAGACTTGATACCAGATACTATTCTATTTCTCGAGCATCCTGAAATTGTTACCATGGGCCCGAGGGCTCGGAAAGAGGGCGTTACGGCTGAGGGTTACTCAACCGTTGACGTGGATAGGGGCGGGGGGCTCACATGGCATGGGCCGGGTCAAATCGTAGTATATCCTATCATAAAATGGGATGAGACAGAAAGAGGTGTGCCTCAAATTGTCTCTAGAATCGAAGACTGGGTTATATCTGCACTTCATGATTGTGGAATCGAAGGGGAGCGTAACGATGCGATGATGGGGGTTTGGGTCAATGGTCGCAAGGTTTGTTCTGTCGGATTATCGTTCAGACATTGGGTTTCAAAACATGGACTTTCAATAAATATAGAGACACCTGGCGATAGAGTGGAAGATTTGGAGTGCTGCGGCTTGATGGCCGGCGTTACAACTTCACTTCACAAACTTGGCCATACGCATGACCTAGAAGGCAGAATCATAGATAGGAAGAGGATTTCTGAGGCGCTAGTGCATACGGCTCCAGAAACCATAGGAAGGATTCTATCGTCGCCCGAGAGCTGGAGCGTACTGCAATGATTTCTGACCCTTATGATACGAGTAATAGATTCCTGTGGGGTTTGAGTTCCGAAGTTGATTTTCTTAATCATGGGTCGTTCGGAGCGTGCCCAAAGGCAGTACTTGATCGGCAGATGGCTCTTAGAGAAATGATGGAAATGGATCCTGTGGAATTTATCGATAATGTAGGAAGAGGATTGTGGTCAGAGGCCCTTAGTCGGCTATCTGACTTCCTCAATGCGGACCCTCATGGCTTGGCATTCGTATCTAATGCCACCACTGGAGTAAATACTGTTCTGATGTCTTTGGAACTTGACCCGGGTGACAAGATTTTGGTTACTGATACCACTTATCAGGCCTGTAGAAATGCGGTAGATGCCGTCGTCCAAAGAAGTGGGTGTGAAGTTACCGTTGCGCGCATACCGCTGCCAGTGGATGATGAAGAAGAAATTCTTGAGGCGATTCTGAACGTGGTTGATAGTAGAACTCGTCTGGCCTTAATTGACACGATATCTAGCCCCACTGGGATAAGAATGCCCTTCGAGAGGCTCGTAAGAGGCCTTCAGGACCTAGGTGTTGACGTACTCCTCGATGCTGCTCATGGCCCGGGATTGGTGCCTCTAGATATCGATGTTCTGAATGCAGCATATGTGACGGGGAATTGCCACAAGTGGCTATGCACCCCAAAAGGCTCAGCATTCTTGCATGTCCGGGAAGATAGGCGATTCGTGAGACCTCTAGTCATCAGCCATGGAGCAACTCTTCCAGAATCCATGGGTAGCCGATTCAGACTTGAATTTGATTGGACAGGGACCCTTGATCCCACGCCTTGGATGTGTATACCTGCTGCAATAGATCACCTTGCATCCATGTCCCCTAGAGGCTGGGGGGGAATTATGGAGAGGAATCGAAATTTAGCACTCAAGGCCAGGTCGCACATAATCTCTGAAGTTGGCCTCCAACCAGTGTGCTCAGAAGATTTTGTGACGTCCATGGCTGCGTTCATTATACCTGGAGAGTCGTTTTTCCCCGATGAAGATCCTCTGCACCGACGCCTCCTTGAAAGACATGGGATACAGGTACCTGTTCAAGGATGGCCCCCCCATAATCGAAGATATTTGAGAATCAGCGCTCATCTTTACAATAGCATCGACCAATATGAGAGGCTTGCTGAAGCACTGAAATCTGAGCTCCGCTCTTGAGCAACCATTGAAGTCGGAGTACGAAATCCGTAAGACATGCCTTCAGCTGTAATTGCCATAACTGGAGCCTCGGGATCGCGATATGCAGTCAGGCTAATTCAGATTCTCACGGACTCTGGCTGGGACATCTTCCTGACAGTTACGAGAGAGGGGGCGATCAACCTTGATCTTGAATGTGGGGTCACGCCGAAACAGCTAGCTGAAGAATACGGCGTTAATCTAGAGGCAAATCAAAATCTTGCGGCTAGATCTGCTTCAGGTTCTGCGAAATTCGATGCCTATGTCATCTGTCCTGCGAGTGGTACGACCATTGGAAAAATCGCTGCAGGGATCTCGGACAATCTGGCCACAAGGTCTGCTCTCGTGGCTCTAAAGGAAAGAAGAAAGCTGATTCTGGTACCAAGAGAGACGCCTGTTGCGACGCCTCATCTGGAAGCGATGGCCAAACTCTCCTCTTGGGGAGTTGTGATTCTTCCTGCGTCTCCTGGATTCTACAAGAACCCGGAAACTATCGACGATTTAATTGATTTTGTTGTTGCGAGGATACTCGATCAGCTCGATGTTGAACATGAAGTTGGAAGTCGATGGACTGGAAAGGAAGTAAGTTGAACATAGATCAGCAAGTATTGAACTGTTTAGTTCCAGCCCCAGAGGCATGGAAGAGGCTCCGACACTGTTGATGGGGCGCATACGCCATATTGATTGGATGAAGGGGATAGCCATACTTTTCATGGTTCAAGTCCACACTGCCGCAGTAGTGCCTCCAACCGGAATCAATGTTCACCACCCACTAGCGTTCCTAGCAGCAGCACTGGGAGGGATGGCTGCTCCGTTGTTTGTCACGATGTCGGGGTGGGGAGTCCATGCCAGTGCGAAGAGGAAAGGGAGAGAAGGGGGCGATTGGATTGCATGGATGGCGCCGAGGGTATCGATACTATTCTTGTGCCAGATATTGGTTAATGCACTGTTTCATGAAAATCATGCGGGTAGATTCGAGATACTAACTCCAGGCATACTCACGCTGTTTGCTGTATCTGCGATATTGATGCCCGTGTTATCGAAGATTGGGACGTTCTCGAGAGGGGTTCTGATGATTCTCTTTATTCTAGCACCTTCCGTGTTGGGGGGGCATACTGGTCCGGAATGGTCATGGGGTGTTCGGATACACTCTGACGGGCTCGCAGAGTGGTTTGAACGGCTTCTAATCAATGGTACGTATCCAGCCATACCCTGGCTGTCGTATACGATACTAGGAAGCCTGATTGCTGATTTGAAGGAGGATGTTCTGATCAGGAAGAGGATATTCTTGGCCGGTTTGATATTTACATCCTACACTGTGTTGGTATCCGTTACTCAGAATGAAACTTGGGCACTTACCGAAGGCGATGCAATTCTCACATTTTTCCCAGCCAACTCTGAGTTCGTCATTGTTAGCGCAGCATTCGTAATCCTTCTACAGATGATTTTGGATAAGGCGGAAAATAATCCGAAAGAGACGCCTGTTAAAGGAATCCTGAGGAAGCTGGAACCCGCGGGAAGGCTGAGTTTAACCATCTACGTGGGACATTTCGCGTTACTTGGCGCCTTTGTCGCATCCTATGGGAGAGGTTCATTCCCCCTCGAGATTTCATTTGCATTCACGGTAATCCACATGATTGCTTGGATACCGATATCAATAGCATATGAGCGAATTGCGCCCGACTACAGCCTTGAACAAGTGATACGTGTCATGAGTCGGAAGTTGTCCAGGTGATTGGCCCGAACCATATTTGTCCATTGGAATTTGATGCCTTTATCCTTGCATGATACGTGGCGGAGGGAGTTAGATCCTCCAACAGGGTGCTTTCGGAGCCGACTTGGGCCATACCCTGATATTCCGAGGAAGGCCAAGATGATTCAGATTCCCCATGATCAGAATCGCCGTAATAAACTGTGATTTGAGTATCAGTCCCATTATCATAAACATCCCACAACAAATTTGCAGACGTACTCGCGACATTGGATGCAGACATATTGCGTATGATGGAGTCAAATACGGCATAATCGCCCCTCACAGGATCATCGACCCATACAGGGAGGTTGAGTAGCGAATCATGTGTTTCATTCGTGAGCGGGAATCCCCATGCTTCATGATATGGTGCTAGGTTGTAGCCCGATGTGTCGGATAAATGTACCACCCATGCATTGAATTCTTCCAAATCCGTGTAGGGGGTCTCCGAATTAGAGAGGTTGTAGTAAACTGTGAGCGCATCTGTGATTGGCGCCCATCCCCATTCCTCTTTGATGATCAGATATGTGTCTAATGCGACCCAGACAGACCAGTCGTCGATATCTGCGCCACTTCCGAAATAATTGGTCATTCTCTGATGCCTCTGTTCAGGAGTAGTAGCACTATGGCCACTGATACCAACAAGTTCCTCCATCAGGTAGACACTGGCAAAGTTACATCCAGTTTCCGTCGTCCCAGGGAGTGTCGAGGGCATCCACTGGTGATTGTGGCCCAGCTCGTGAAACATGCCCCAATCACCTTCAGATTCCATGTGTGAAAGATCGACTGCGCCGCTTGCGGAGGCCAGGTGGGCCATGAATGGGTATCCTGAGTGCATCCATCCTGCTGAAATCTGGATATCGAATACAGCCCGCTCGATTCTTGGCCATGGGTTAAATCCATACAGGTCGTGTTCCATCTCCAAAGCCTCTTCCCAGAAGTCCATCAAATCCTCGGGATTGTCGAGAGTTCGAATCTCGGATGAGGGAACAGACATGATGAACTGATCGCTTGATACTTCGGCCCAGGGCGCAGGGTAGTCCCTGATTGATTGCCAATCTGAAGATGTGGTCTCACCATGCTCATATTTTGGCGCCTTTACTGCCCCATCGAAATTTATCCAGGTGGAGCCTAGGGGGCCTTCAGGGGGAACCGCCAGATATATCGGGCCGCCAAATGCATTTGCAATTGAGATATTGTCATTTTCTATTGTGAATGAACGTACTATCGATGGGAATCGGTAAATCGTGGATTTGTGCCAAAGAGTATCGCTGTGTACCCCTACTTGCAACATTGCGCCCGAACCTATCAAATCAGAGGGAACCGTAGCGAAAACTTGCTCCCCTGGGGGAGCGTATAAGCCAGTGGAAAGGAGTATCATCGAACGGGCATTTGAGTAACCGAACTGAGGCGGCAGACCTGTCTGATTGGAGTGAAACGTGATGTTTTCCTGTATTCGCGGCGAAGATGACTGGATGGCGCCAGGGAATTCAACATGACTTGGGTGGGAGGGGATGAGGCTCGGCGGCATCATTGATATGATTCCGGATTCTATCGAGAGTATTGTATCCCCCAAAGGATCATGCCCAAACTCATGGCCGTATTGCGCATCGATGATTGTCCAACCCGAGGAGTTCACTACATGGTGAAGTCTTGACCAGAAATCTGGATAGTCATACGGCACAAAGGAGATTAGTGGACTGAGGCACATTCCAATTGTAGTTGCTTGTTCATCACTCAGCGTGATCGTTCCATAGGAGTGCTCCAAGATAGATTGAGCGGCATTCCAAGGCGTCATCAAGGGGTCATTGCCCCAGTCAAATTTCACATTCTCGCCTCCCTGCCCATGGCTAGAAGACACGAGCAATCCAGTGTGGGTGGCGATTCTATTTCCCGGGTATTCATGGGCTACGTCATCATTAGAATAGGACCAGTACCATGAATGGCCGCCCATGATTAGTCCACCTCCCTCTGATACAAATTGAACTATGGCCGCATTATCCCCTGAATCATATCCATTCCAAAATTCTGCAATCAAACAGTCGACTCCGGAGAGGTCGTCTGGATGCGCGCCCCTAGATGAATGGCCCTCCGCCTCTAACTCATCGGAGAATGTGTCAAATCCAGCACCTGTAGCTAATCCCACTTCTGCGTTCTCCCCGCATACCCATTCGACGGCTCTGAGTGCGAAATCAAGTGCATCCTCGTTGGAAGTCAGATCGACCCATGACTCGTGCCCATAACCTATCATCTTACCACGCCCTACATGCGAGCCCGATATCACTGGGAGATCATCGGACCCGGCAACTGCTATGGGGAATGAATAGGGGCCCACGGGAAGTATCGATGAAGCATATCCAGGGTAATCGACCGAGCCTATGCCATGGGAAAGATCTGCCTGATCTTGTTGGGTGTCAATGACAGATAGCCATACTCTTTGTTGTAAAGAGCCTCCAGAATTATTCGCCCAGAGAGAATGGAATGTCCAGGGGTGGCGCTCTGTAGGAATGCCTTCTATCGTCCCATTGGGGAGGAATTGCAAACCATCCGGGAGAGGCGGGTCTGATTCCCATGATTCGATGGTCGGGCCTGCGTTTGAGGGGGTTATGGAAACCTGGGTATTGACTCGAAGGGGCATCTCGAAGAAAGGCCATTGTATGCCGGACGGAGGTTGTATCTTCACCTCGATGTAAATCGTAGCACTCGTTGAGCCACCCGAATTGGACGCAGTTACTGTGTATTCTCTCGAGTCAGATACGCTTGCAGGGGTTCCAGATATCTCTCCCGTAAGTGAATTGATGCTGATTCCTGAAGGTAAATTTGGCTCGATGGACCAATGATCGACCACACTCAGAGTTGTTGGGGACATACCCACCATAGGAACTCCAACTCTCAAGAGAAGATTAGATTCGGGGTAGCCTATCGATATGGGCGCTACATCTGTAACTCTGATCAGAATTGTGCCTTGGGAGGATCCCTGTGAGTTAGAAGCCGTAATTTTGTACTGCGACCATTGGAAAGTTGTATTGGCATTCCCCCTAACAATCCCCTCATTATCGATATGAATTCCTTCGGGCAACATCGGAGTAACGGTCCACTCGATACCATCCCCCGGATTGGGACGAGGTACGATCTCGATCAAATCGCCAACAGCATATTCGATGGGTGAATCTGGATATACGAAATCTAGAGGAGTAGTTGGGACGATAGTTATCCTGACAGTGGTAGATGAAATTCCTGCCTCATTTGAGGCTCTAATCACATGGTCGGTAGAGGCTTGGATAGTCGATGATCCAGTTATGGAACCGGAATCATCGAATGAGAATCCCTCGGGAAGAGGGGGTTGCGATGTCCATTGCATGGGTTGAGCACCAACCACATCAGGGTGTGGGAGAGAGCACTGCTGGCCAGATGTGCAAATTAACTCAGATGAATCGTATTGAAGATCGCTCGGGGGTTCAATCGTTATCTCCATGAATATGTCAGTGGATGAAGAGCCGGCTGGGTTCGAAGCCACTATTGTGTATACTGAGGCTCCAGATTGAACAGGGGTGCCGGACAATACTCCTGTTTCTGAATCCAGGACCAAGCCTTCGGGCAATTTAGGGGAGGCTAGCCACACATCTGGTCCATCGCCAATGAATGAAGGAGTATATCGATCGATTTCTATACCGACATAGAATTTAGCCGAGGATATACCGTAATCCAATTCATCAGGCGCATTCAGGCCCCTGCATATTCCTCCGTCAAATATCTCCATCACCGAGCAATCTTGGGGCCTTAGTTCGAGTTCCAGACATTCTTCAGAGCCAGGTGCAGTGTCACAAGGGTCGTCCTGGCTAGAAGGGGCGGAATCGGATTCCATGAATCCTAAACATCCTGAGATGGGCACCGAGAATAACATGAATGTGGCCAATATGGCCATTGAGGCGTGTCGGCTCACATGACGCCCCTGTATTGATAACGCATCAACATGTCCTTCTTCTCAAGGATATGCTTCGCCGGGCTCGAAGCAATATTGGACAGTTGAATAATCATCTTTGAACAACTCGACATCCGCCTTCACTGAATTTAGATCGTGGCCGTCGATCAGTGCTCGCTGGAAGAAATGCGCTACTTGGTCCATTTGATCGGCACCCATCCCAACTCGTGTAAGTTCGGGCACACCCAGGCGAAGGCCGGATGGAGATAGGGCCTTAGTATCGCCTGGGAGCATGTTCATGTTGGTGATTATGCCTGCTTTTTCAAGCATCTGAGCAGCATCCCTGCCTGCACCGGAGTCCTTGTCTCCATGTCTAGTCAGTACCTGATGGCTTGCTGTGTAGCCCCTCTCCTCTGCAAGAACATCGAAACCACGCTCTGCGAGAGATTCAGCCAATGCTCTGGCATTTCTTACAATGTCTCTTGCGTAGTCCTTTCCGAATGCCTCGAACTCGGCAAGAGCAACTGCTTTACCAGCCACATGGTGGAGATGGTACGATGAGCAAGTTCCCGGGAACACTGCATTATTCAGTCTCCTATGCATCTTAGGATCTTCGCTATCAGATATCAGAAAACCTCCTTGTGGGCCTGGGAATGTCTTGTGACTTGAGCCGGTCATGACATCTGCCCCTTCTCGGAGGGGGTCCTGGAAGACGCCCCCTGCAACGAGCCCGAGCACATGTGCGGCATCGTACATCACAGAGGCGCCGACCTCATGTGCGGCATCGGACAATTCCTCGAGAGGGGTAGGGAATAGGAAAACGGATTGGCCGAATAGTGCAACACTCGGCTTGATCTCCCTGATGAGCTTTGCAGCAGCATCAATATCCGGTTCCATCCTCTCGACGTCCCACGGATATGTGTGGAGATCGAGGCCTCTGACTCCGACTGCGCCCATGTTTGCATGAGAGATGTGTCCTCCATCTGCTGTGGAGACTGCGGTTATTGACTGACCTGGTTTGGATAGCGCTTTCAAAGCGGCAATATTTGATACAGTCCCTGAAATAGACTGGATATTCACAAATTTCGAATTGAATACCCTCTTGGCAGAATCTATTCCCAGCGATTCAATTGTATCGAAGTCATCGCATCCTTGGTAGTATCTCTTACCAGGTAGTCCCTCGGCATATCGCCCATGCAAATCCGAGGAAACAGCCCTGGCCACTAGTGGGCTGAGGATATTCTCACTGGCAATCATTGGCAATGATGTTGCATAATGTCTCCCTGAAGCTTCAACGGCGTTTAAGACGCTCTGCGCTCTCTGTTCGCTCTCCATGCCTCCCCCTGAAGGGAAGGGTCCTAAATCCTGTTCTCATAGCCTGGATCAATTTGGCATGAAATCGGCTCCCGAATTCCTACGCAACGATGTTAGATGACCAGTTACCCGTGTCGCACATGGCAGCCCATCCTGACAATGAGCCGATCCTCTCCTATGCAAAGGGAAGTCCTGAGCGAAGTATGCTGAAAGCAGAGTTAGAGCGCCAGCTTGGCGAAGTGGTGGAGATACCGTGCATCATAGGGGGAAAGGAAGTCAGGACCGGGAATATTGTCAAACAAGTCATACCTCACAATCACAGGCATGTATTGGCCGAGGTCCACATAGCTGGAGAGAAGGAAATTGCAGATGCGTGCGATGCGGCTGTATCTGCTCAGCGAGAATGGATTGAGATGGGCCTTGAAGCCCGATGCGAAATATTCGAACGCTGTGCTGATCTTCTTGCAGGCCCATGGAGGATGAAATCGAATGCATCGACGATGCTTAATCAGTCGAAAACCGCATATCAGGCCGAGATTGATGTTGCGTGCGAGCTTATTGATTTCTGGCGTTTCAATTGTCACTATGCCAGAGGTTTTCACGAGCAGCTTCAACCACTTGTATCGCCTGCTGGAGTGGTTAATTCAACCGAGATTAGGCCATTGGAGGGTTTCGTTCTCGCCATCACACCATTCAATTTCTCCAGCATAGCTGCCAATCTCCCGAGTGCGCCTGCTATTGTTGGATGTACCTCTGTGTGGAAGCCGAGCAGGAATTCATATCACTCAAACTACGTTCTCATGAGGTTGATGATGGATGCCGGCCTCCCTCCAGGCGTGATTAATTTCGTTCCCTCTTCAGGACCAACAATTTCCAATGTTGCTCTGTCAAACCCTGACTTCGCTGGCCTACATTTTACAGGTTCGACTTCCACTTTCCAAGGACTCTGGAAGAGAATCGGCGAATCGCTGGATGGGCTTCGGTCTTATCCGAGAATCGTTGGAGAGACGGGCGGGAAGGACTTCATCGTAGCTCATCCCGAATGTGACGAGAAGGGTCTAATCGTTGCACTCCTCAGAGGAGCATTCGAATATCAGGGTCAGAAATGCTCTGCAGCGAGTCGTGCATATATCCCTGCATCCGTATGGGGAAGGATTGCCGAACCACTTGCGGAAGAGATATGTAAAATCAAGATGGGGGATGCCAATGATTTCACAAATTTCATGACTGCAGTTATTGACCAGAGAGCCTTTGACAAGATTACAGGATACATCGATAGGGCTCGAGAGAGGGATACTTGTGAAGTGTTTGTAGGAGGGGGTTCGGATGATGACATAGGGTGGTTTGTCGAACCGACCATCATTGTGACAGAAGACTCTCGATCCGAGACCATGGTTGACGAGATATTTGGTCCGGTTCTCACTGTGAATGTGTATGATGACGATAAATTCATGGAAATTCTCGAAACATGTGATGCAGGCTCTCCATATGCATTGACGGGTTCAATTTTTGCTTCAAATGAAGAACATGTGGATATTGCGCTGAAAAGACTCAGATTTTCCGCAGGTAATTTCTATATCAACGATAAGCCAACTGGTGCAGTAGTAGCTCAACAGCCATTCGGAGGGGCTAGAGCAAGTGGCACAAACGACAAAGCAGGCGGCCCATTGAACCTTCTAAGATGGATATCCCCCCGATCGATAAAGAGGACGCTGGACACTCCGCATGATTGGACATATCCATTCATGAATGATTGATTTTAGAAATTATTATTACTCACTAAATCTCAACATAAGCAAGTTCTCCAGGCTTGAGAAATGGATCCGATATACCTGAAATCGATGTTCTCATAATCGTATTTCCGTTATCAAAATGAAACTCGGAATCACTGAAATTCATTAAAACTCTAACTCGTTTATTTTCGCTTTCCTTGATGAAGGAGAGTATTCCGAATGATGATTCAATCGCAACAATAGAATCAGATTTCATCCAATCTTCGATTTTCCTACGATGGACCATGCTACGGTAATAATTGAGCATGGAATCAGGATTATCGTGCTGAATAGATACCGAATAAGCATGCCATGCCTCGGGCATTGGAAGCCATGGCTTTGCATTAGTGAATCCAGAATTTGGTAGATTCGCATCCCATGGCATAGGGACCCTGCATCCGTCCCTGCCCTTGTACTCCGATTCTGGATTTTGACGGAAGAATGCTGGATCTTGTCTATCTTCGTCTGGAACATTGGCCTGGGGGAGGGCTAGTTCTTCTCCGTTGTAGAGGAATATTCTACCAGGTAATGCCATAATTAGGGCGAGGAGCGATTTGTAACGGATGTTCGCTACTTGGTCATCTAGTGACCCATCTGAATGTGTGGGCGCGTAACGTGACCAATGTCTAATTTCATCGTGATTGGACAGAGTCCAAACGGGGAGAGACCCCGTATCTCTCCACAAATCCATATTTTCTCCTATCCTATCTCTGAATCCATCGCTAGACCAATCTTGGTGGAGGAATGAGAAATCAAAAGCAGCATGGAGTTGATCAGGCCGGAGATATTCGAGTAGACGTTCCCGCGTTGCCGTGTGTATCTCGCCGATGAGGAATCTACTCGGCTCATATTCCTCTACAATTTTCCTCCATTTTTGATAAATGACGTGGACTTCTGGCTGATCCCAGCAAGCTGACCAATTGTCTCCAAACCCAATTCGGTTGGGCAATCCAGGTGCCTTGAAGAGGCCATGTGCTACGTCAATCCTGAATCCGTCTACGCCTCTGTCAAGCCAAAATCTGAGTATATTCTCGAATCTCTCACGTACGTCCGTGTGGTGCCAATTCAAGTCGGGCTGGCAGGGATCAAACATATGCAGGTACCATCTCCGGGGGGATTCTTTTGATGAGGGGAATGGAGACCAGGCCGGCCCGCCGAAAATGCTGATCCAATCGTTAGGGGGATCGATTCCTTCTGGTCCAATGCCCTCTCTGATGATGAAGCGCTCCTCAGCGGGATTCCCGACTCCATCAGACAATGCCATCTGAAACCATTCGTGTTGAGAAGAAACATGGTTTGGAACTATGTCCATGAGGACCATTATGTCTCGCTGATGGAAATCATCAATCATCTGATCGAATTCTTCCAACGATCCGAACATCGGCTCAACGTCGAAATAATCCGATACGTCGTAGCCATGATCCCCTTGGGGCGAGGGATATGTTGGATTTAGCCAGATAGCATCAATACCGAGTTGGTGTATGTGGTCAATACGGGACCTCAAACCCGCTATATCGCCAATTCCATCTTGATTGCCGTCCATGAAAGATCGCCAGTATATCTGGTAAACAACCGCTGAATCCCAGCGATTATGGCTCATAGGTCTCCCTCATACCTCTTTGACGGCATTACCTTCAGAGTCGAATAGCCTCATATCGGATTCATCGATCTCTACTCGGACATTGGATTTTCTATCCATTATCTGTCGATTTGCCTCAGGTCCGGGCCTGTGCCATACCGCAGAGATTCTGATCCCCGCATGATCCAGATGGACAATTGTCTCAGAACCCAACGACTCGAAACCGGCGATTTTGAAATTCCCATTATTATCCCCGATCTTCAATGCTGTGTTCTCTGGACGGAAACCGAGAGTGCATTCGCCCTCAAATGAAGAGTAGTGCGACGGCATTTTCATTGTGAATGTTTTTTCTCCAGCATCTGAATCTGTAGCGAAGAAGACCCCTTCAGAGATATTCCCCTTGACCAGATTCATTGGAGGAGTGCCTAAGAATGATGCTACAAAGGTGTTTGACGGGTGGTGATATGCCTCAAGAGGAGTGGAGAACTGCTGCATCCTCCCTTCGTTCATTATGACTATTCGATCTGCAAGGGTCATCGCCTCGATTTGGTCATGGGTTACGTAAATCGTAGTTGTCCCTAGCTCCTCGTGGAGACGGCGTAGCTCTATTCGCATCTGATTCCTGAGTTTCGCATCGAGATTTGATAATGGCTCATCCATAAGGAGTACTTCGGGCTGCCTGACCAGCGCCCTCCCTAATGCTACACGTTGCCTCTGTCCGCCGGAGAGATTCTTCGGAAGGCGATCAAGATATTCTGTCAAGCCCAGTAGTTCGGCTGCATCTGAGACTCTGCTGTCTATCTCTTCCTTGTCAAGACGTTCGGCGCCTTTTTGCATTCTGAGGCCGAAGGAGAGGTTTCGCTCTACATTCATGTGGGGGTACAGGGCATATGACTGGAACACCATCCCAATACCTCTGGCCTTAGGGGGGAGATCATTCACAACAACTCCGTCAATCGATATGTTTCCCTCAGTGATCTCCTCGAGACCGGCGAGCATTCTCAGGGATGTCGTCTTACCGCATCCGGATGGACCGACCAGAACTACGAACTCTCCAGATTCAACTTTGATCGTCAAATCCTTGACGGCCACGCTATCGCTATCATATTCCTTCCATACGCTGTCGAATCCAACTTCTGCCATACACTATCACCCCTTCACAGCACCCGCGACCATGCCGTCGACGAGATATCTCTGGAATGTGATGAATAAGAGCACTACGGGGATGCTTATGAGAATCGAGGCTGCGGCGAAGTCTCCCCAATACGAGTCACCGGCCTGAGCAGAAGATACCATGGAGGCGAGGCCCACGGGCAGAGTGTATCTGTCTGTGTCCGACAGGAAAGTCAATGCAAGGAGATACTCGTTCCAGGCGGCAAGGAAAGAAAAGAGACAGGTAACGGCTACGGCCGGGAGAGACAGGGGGAATATTATCCGAGAGAATATCTGCATCTGTGAACAACCATCTACTCTGGCTGCTTCTTCAAGCTCCCTTGGTATGGTATCAAAGAATCCTTTCATCAGCCAGACACACAGTGGGAGGGCTGTTACAGAGTAGGCAACGACGAGTCCGGCGTAAGTATTGAGGAGGCCGAGGCCTTTCATGACGATGAAATATGGAACGAGGATCAGTGCGCCGGGGAACATCTGGACAATCAGAAACATGAATAGGCCTATTTTTCGTCCATAGAAACGGTATCGTGAGAAACCATATGCAGCAGGGAATGCGATTGTTAATCCGAAAATAGTTGTCGCGACCGAGACTATGATCGAGTTCCAAAACCACCCCCAGAATCTCTCGGACCCCCACATCTTCTCATAATGCTCAAGAGTGGCGGTTGAGATGCTGAAATCCATACTCAGAGAATTACCAGGGGACAGCGAAAGCATGACTGTCCACAGCGGTGGGAGAATTGCGAATATTCCTAAGTGTATCAGCACGATTTGCTTGGCAGTCTGAATGATTGCACCAGAGTGCTTCCTCGATCTTGCCAGCCCATTTAGAGCCTCTTCAGTCGATGCTTTGCCCATGAACCACCTCGATGAGCGAGATGCGGCGATGACTGCGGCTGCGCCGACCAGCATGGAGGGCGCAGCAGTCCAATAGTCGACCAGAGTTAGGCCGACGGAAGAATCGGATCTGTGGATGATGTATGAGAGTGAAAGAACCGTCATAGAAGCCCCTGAGACGAGGAAGAGTGCGAATTTCTCAGGGACAGGACGAGCAGGGACATCCTCTGGGAGTATGAAGACAATGACTGAATTCGCGATTACCACCATCAGTGCGGTTGTCAGTCCGGAGTCGTCCCCTCGCATCCACGATACTGCACACATGAAGAGTGCTATCATGAGGCTTATCCACCCAAATGATGCGACAGCACGGAGGCTGACTGGAGTCCACCAACGAACAGCGAGGTTATCTCTCATCCATCCACCTCTCCTGCCTTTGTCACTACGAGATATGCTGTGCTAAAGACGATGAGCATCAAGAAAATTATGACTGACCATGCTGCTCCTAACCCGTACTCTCCGTCTATGAATGCGATATCGTACACGAAGGTGACGAGAATATCCGTGACGCCGGGCTCTCCATAGAACCTATCGGGGCCACCGCCAGTCATCAGGAAGATGACATGAAAGAGATTGAATGTCCAGATCATGCCAAGTAGAGAAAGAGGGACTAGTGCGGGCATTAGTTGCGGTAGCGTGAGGTGCCTGAAGCGATGGTAGCGTCCAACACCGTCTATATTGGCTGCCTCATACATGTCCCTTGGTATGCCTGCTAATGCTCCAGACGTAGTCATCGTCATGAAGGAGAAACCCATCCAGATATTGACGAAGATGACAGAAAATTTAGCCCAGCTATCAAGTCCCAGATAATCGATATCGGATGTAAGAATCCCATTGACCCAACCAAACCTGTTGAGCATTCCCCTCCACATTATCACTGAGATGTACCCCGGCACTGCCCACGGTATCAGGAGTATCGTACGCCAGGCTACCTTCCCAATTATGCCACTTTCGAGAAGCATGGCGAAAAGAACGCCCAGGAGCATGTGCATAATTACACAGCCAAAGGTCCAGATTAGAGTGAATGTGAACGTACGCCAAAAGCCAGGATCGCCGTCGCCGTCGTAATCCCTCTCATCCGAGAATAAGAGTTCGTAGTTGTCGAGACCGATGAATTCTCCCTCGCCATAATTTTCAGCTGATTCATCTGTGAAAGACAGGTATATGCCGTATCCCACGGGGTAGAAGGTGAGGGTGGCCAATAGCAGAATTGCAGGAAGTACGAAGAGGTAACCGCTCCTCTCTCGTCGACTCGGAGAGAGGAAATAGAGAACTAATGCCGTAAGGCAAAGACCTCCTACAATCACGCCAATGGCGATGTAAACTCGAGTCATATCAGGATCTGGTGGCCTTTCAGACTCAGCAGTGGTTATCGCTGACAGGACTTCGAGTCCTTCTGTTACGGATGAGCCATCTTCATCGATGGCCACTGTGGCCACATATACCTGCTGGCCCCGGACTATTCCAGGGAGATCGCAGACAACCGATGTCGCATCGGGAGGTATTACCGGCATGCCGGTAGAAAAGGTCGGCTCAGACCAACCCTCCTCAATCTGAAAATCCGTGGCGAGAGTCTCAGGGATGATCGTCGTGGACCACCAGCATCTGAAGAACTTGAGAGTCTCTTGTATGGAGGGGTCATCCGCCTGATCTTCCGATACGAATATCCATGCATCGGGGAAACCGGCTACTGAGGAAGCTGTTGGAACTATTTCTGAGAGATTGTTGAATGACTCATCACTGTAATATATATCATACTTCACAGATTCAGGAACTGTCTGAAAGGCGTACCTCACCCTATTGTTGAGATCTACATCCCCGTCTATGGACATCTCCGTAACGGGGGTTGGGGCAGCCTGGGCTGTGGAGGAAGATAGTAGGAGGAGAGCGAGGAGGGCAGCGGCGGTTATTCCCGCCGTCTGACCCCTCATCGCCCTCACTCCTTGTTGCGTTTTACCTCAGTTTATCTGATTGCTGAAGCAACTTACATTGCTGCCATGTAATGGAGCTTGGTCTGCCCTGTTACCGTGCCATCGGCTGCCACGGTGAACTCGCAGTTGGTTCCATCATCAGAAGCGGTCCCATCTACATCCTCGCAATGGGTGCCGAGCCAGTTGGCTCCCTGATCTTCTGCACCCCAATCGTAAGTACCTGGGTTCGTGGTTATTTCCACGGTCCACATCATGCCGTCCTGGGTGCCTGACTCTAGGGCCCAGCCGCCATATGCTCCCTTGAAATTCACAGCAGTGACAGAGCTGTCATCCGTGTGGACCATCAGAGTCACGGTCACTGAGACGTCGACGCCATCGATTCCGTCGCAATTCTGGTCGATTCCGTCGCCCTCTGAGTCATCGGCACCGGGGTAGATGGTGGCATCATTGTCGTTGCAGTCTGCATCAGCGCCGTCGATGGAGAATCCATCGTCATCAGCGTCGTCATCGACTGTCAATGGTATTCCAAGTGCCTTCTCTATGGCAGCCTGTGCCTTTCGAGCAGCGTCAGCTGGATCCATGCCGTTGTCGAAGACGTCTGCGAGCATGGAGTCTACAGGACCCCATACGGCACCCATGGCTGCGTATGCAGGGGCGCCGAAGCCTCTGGCCATCTGAGCGCCAAAGCCCGCGACTACGGAGTCGCTGGCCACATCCGGGTGATCTAGCACGGAGGGCATGACGGGGAGGAGTTTCGCGGTCTTTGCGAATTCTACCTGGCTGTCATATCCAGAGAGGTACTTAGTAAGGGTCACTGCAGCGGTCTTGGAGTCCGAGCCGGACGATACAGACCATCCCTTCATGCCCACGAATGGACTGAATGGAATCTCAAGTACAGAGAGTGGCATCACTGTGTGGCCGAAGTTAACGTTGGAAGCCTCGATGCCGCTGTATGCCCATGGCCCTTGGATGATGAAGGCCACTTCGTTGTCCTTGAACATGTCTTCCATGTTGTCCCAGTCACATCCGGCCTTGAGCACAGCTGGTGAGCTGCCATCTGGCAGGACGCCTGTGCCGCCTGCTGGCTGTCCGTAGAGAGCCAACTGGATCGTCTGGATCGCCGAGACTGTGCTAGCGCTGTTTATTGTTGGATTACCGGAATCGTCGAAGATCGCTCCGCCATAGCCGGTCAGCCATGGCCAGAACTGGTATGCGGCCTTGTATGGGAAGCAAAGGCCCCAGTGATCGTCAGACGCCATGCTGGCAGTGACGGCAGCGGTGTAGAACTCGGTGAAAGTCCAGTTGCTGATGTTGCCGTAATCAACGCCGACTGTGTCGAGTACATCCTTGTTGTAGTAAAGTGCCAAGGAGTCCCCGGATTGTGGCAGTCCGAGCATCTCGCCGTTGACTGTGACGCCTGAAATCGACGACCCATATGCTGCCAGTTCTGCTGGAGTCATGTAAGGGGCGAGGTCCTCAATTATGGAAACGCCGCCGACGTTGTTGGCAGCGACTTCTCCCAGGGCGTCATTCTGAAGTCGGAATACGTCTGGCGCCTCGCCGGCCTGTGCTGCAGTTACGTACTGCGGCTTCAGATCGTCGTACGGCACATATTGCACGTCAAGGACATAATTTGCGTGTGAAGCCTGGAACGCAGCTATGACATTGTTGAAGGCCTCCTCCTCAGTTGAGTCTAGCGCATATGAGTGCCATACAGTAAGGCTGTATGTGCACGAGCCATCGTCTTCGACTGCGGCTGCGTCATAGTTGCTGGCATCTGAGTCCATGCATCCGGACACTGGCGGGAATGCACATGTGCCGTCGTCCACCGTCGCATCGGGGTTGTAATTCGTAGCGGTGCTATCTGTACAGCCGTCTACGTCGGTCGTTGTCGTGTCATCATCATCTCCGCCAAGACATCCTGCAGCGGCCATAGAGACCATCAGCATGCTTAGCAAGAGGGACAGGATTCTGTTGTCCATGTCTTATGGGGGAACTTAGTACGATATTAATGCAATTGGTAACAATATGTTAGTGTGAATTCTGAGAATTAACGCGTATTTCTGTTCAGTAACCCATTTCTAAAGTCATGATGCCAACATGCTGCCCCGATGAGTCCTGCATGATTGGAATCTGGAGCCAACTCTAGAGTTGAGCCCACTTCAATCATGCCGAACCATGAGTCTGGTTCCTCTGTGATTCCCCCTCCGACGAGTATGGTATCAGGAGAGATGCATGAGGCTATTCTGGTGATGGCTGATGATAGGTTTTGACTCCATTTATTCATATCCATGTTGTACTCCCTAAGAGCCCTGGCACTAGCCGTCTGATCTATGTGGTCGCCATCCTCGTTTAACAGCCTACCAAGCTCGACGTTTCTGAGGAGTGTCCCCCCCTGGGAAACGGCTGTGCCAATGGAGGTGCCTATCGTGACGAGAAGAATTGTTTCCATTCCCGCGTATTTCTTATGATTCCTGATTGCATGATAGAGTGCTGAATCGGCGTCATTCAGCAATGTGGATGAAAATCCATTTTCGGATAATGTGTCGGTGAGGGTTCTGTGTCTGATGTCGTCCCCCATGTTGGGGCCATTGATTACCTCGCGATGGGATACTACTCCGGGGAACCCTACCCCTATCTGGTTGCCTTTGTATCGGACATCTTGTATAATCGAGGTTATCGATTCAGTTATTCTTGCGAGTCGTGGTAGCGGTTCATGCTCGATAGTGCGTCTTCGACCCACGATACACCCCGAATCGACATCGACGACACCGCCTTTTACCGACGAGCCTCCAATATCAATGCCCAGGATTAGATTCTCGGCCATCATGCCAGGGCAAACGGTCTGAGGATTTCACCGATTCGGAAAACCACGCCCAAGAATGATGAGATTCCCAATGCTCGGGAGCCATCCACGACCAATTTCTCTTGCTGACGAGTCCAGGGGTATTGATCCTAGCAGAGCTGCTTAGTCCCAATATGTCTTGCAGTGGGATAATTACGATTTCCGCTTTGGAAGACATAAGCCTCTTCACCGCCTCCATCGTCACCTCTTCAGAATTACAACCCAGAGATTCTCTAACCCTCCTCTGGTCATCCAATCCAATCTTGGAATACCATCCGGTGAAAGTATCGTTATCATGCGTACCGGTGTATGCAACCACCCTTTCGGGGATGTGGTCGATGTGGTGAGGTGGTGCATCGTTGTCCCACCCGAACTGAAGTATTGACATCCCGTGCAAGCTGTAGGCATCCCTCAAACTGATTGCAGAATCACCAGCGGCCCCCAAGTCCTCGGCGATTAGGAAATCCGATAATCCGATGATCGCATCCATGAGCGATGTGCCGGGCCCCTCGGCCCATCGGCCGCCACGGGCATCTTCCGCCTCAGGAGGTATTGCCCAGTACTCTGCAAGACCGATGAAATGGTCTATTCGAATCCCTGGCGTCCTTCGTGCGGCTGTCTCGACCCTTTTTTTCCACCATGTGTAGCCAGATTTGTGATGGGCAGACCATGCATATGTTGGATTCCCCCAAAGTTGACCGAGAGGGTTGAAAGAATCGGGAGGAGCGCCTGAACGCTCAAGTGGCTCTCCATCTGATCCCATGTTGAATAACTCCTTGCTGTGCCATACATCCGCGGAATCGTGCGCAACATAGAGTGGAATATCGCCAAGGATCAGCACACCGTTCTCCCGTGCATGGGTCTCGATCGATTTCATGGCTTGTTCAAGTTTCCATTGGATTATGATTTCGCGCCAATAATGCTCTTCGTTATCCGATCTGAGATGGTCGATATCCCGATTCGAAGGATCAGACCAAAGACCCCATTTCACCCAGCTCCTTTGATCTATTGACTTTAGTATCCTGAATAACGCCCAAGAGTCAGCCCACCCTGAGGTTTCGAGCCATGCGCCCAAAACACGTTTGGATGGGTCTCTGATATCTCCCGCGAGGCCATGTAGTAATTCCGGGTCCATGGCAAATGCTGACGGGCTTGCATACGGGGAGCCAACGAAATCTGGAGGGTTAAGGGGGAGTATCTGCCAAATCCCGACCCCGCAACTAGCGAGAGTATCAATCGCGTTGATGCAGGCCTCCCTGTGGGCGCCCGGCGCATCGCCCCTCGGAATAGACTGAATTGGAAGCAGTATTCCCGCGGTCCTCACTTTACTCCCCTGGTGAAGCCAGCAGATAAAATGGATGTTTTCACGTTGGACGACACTAACAATTCTATAGTGCGATATTGAAACCTATATGCTCTTACCTACACCTTGCAAATACAGGCGTGATGAGATGAGAAGGTCTGCCAGCGATTATCGTGATAAGAAATTGGTCGGTCTGGCTCTGGTTGCAATAATGGTGTGTGTACCCCTTGGAGGTGTGATTCCAGCGTCTGCTGAAGACGCAGGGGATGATTGTGTCTATGAGGTGTGCCTATCCCTGGAGGGAAGTAATCTCAATTACTCAACTACAGAAGAAATCGCTGGGTTCGAATTTGACCACAATAACTGCGCCACGGGCGCTGCGGGCGGCGAAGCTGCTGCAAATGGCTTTACTATTGTGAGTGGTGAAACCAAGATAGAAGCGTATTCGATGACTGGTAACGTGATTCCAGCAGGGGAGGGCACTCTCGTCGAGCTCACCGGCGACATTAACGAAAGCTGCTTTTCGGATTTTACAGTGACTAATCCGGATGGATCATCTCTTTCTGTAGAATTCGTAAGTTCCGATGATGATTCACCGAGCGACCAAGACCCTGGTGCAATCAATCTAGCAATAATACTGCACATGCATCAACCATATTACAAGAATATAGAATCAGGATTCTATGAATTGCCATGGGTCAGGGTACATGGTAGTCACGAGTACATAGACAGCCCGGGCATCTTGGGGATGTACCCGGGCACGAATGTGACCTACAACATCGTTCCCTCGCTAATAGAGCAGCTTGAGGATTATAGCGACCCCTCTACTATGGATCTGCATCTAGCTCTGGCAAAATCGGAGTGGGTAACTGATGAAGAAGGATATGCCACAGGATATCCAACAGACCTGAGTGAATGGCAGCTGGCTCAAATGATGTTTGAATACTTCCGGATTCAGACCTGGGTGTATGACGTAGATGAAGATCACCCGGAATTAGGTTGGATGGAGCCCGCCAGCAGTTCATTCGGGGCACTGAAGGATGGGAGAGACAACAGCGATCCTTCATTTATCAGAGCATATCAACCTGCTCCAGGCGATTCTCGCGGCCCTAAATCGTCAGTGGTGTTCCACCCTCAGCACCTCCTCGATGCGACTGTTCTATTCCATCTCTTCCAGAACTCCGGCCCGTTAGTCAGGGGGGAGTATGACTACCTGCTCCCGCAAACCGCTGCAAGTGGCGAAATGCAATCGATATTTGAGAAATCGGCGCCTTATACCGTCGATGACCTTGCAACGGTTCTTTCTTACCAGAGCGAGCAAATGCTCAATGTTATGCCGTTGTACTCTAATCTCGCTAATACTTCCCAAGTCGAGTTGACGACGACTCCAAAATATCATCCGATTATGCCCCTTTTGGCCATGCCAGGGTGGACCATGGAGGATGGCATACCGGTTGAGAAGGATGCGTGGATTTCTGATGTGGAGACCCAGGTCGCGGAAGGACTGGATCTTTTTGAAACCAGTACGGGAATCAGGCCCAGCGGCATGTGGCCCTCCGAACAAGCGGTCTCGCAGGCGATAATCCCCCCCATGGCAGAGAATGGCATACAATGGGCTGTTAGTGATAAACAAGTTCTGTCTCAGTCCGTCAAATTGGGCGGCGGAAACCCATCTGATGCCTCTACTATGGACATCACCTCCCCGTGGATGGTTGAATCTGGGGGACAGGAGATGATGATGGTCTTCAGGGAGACGGGGATATCTGACAGAATTTCCTTTACTTATGGAGACATGAGTGTCGAGGATGCTGTGGCCGATTTCATCTCGCAAGTAGAAAGTAGGAGAGATGACATCATAAATGCCGGAGGGAATCCAGAGGATCACTTGCTAACAGTAGCTGCTGATGGGGAGAATTGGCTTTTCATGAGTGGTTTTGGCTCTAGCGACAATGGTAGGGAATTCCTCCATTCTTGGTTCGACGCGCTACAAGATCATCCAACGATCAGGACTATGACTCCCGGGCAATATCTCGAAGAGAAAGGGACTTCACATCTTCCAAGATTGGAAGAATTGGCTACAGGCTCATGGATTCAGGGTGATTTGTCCACATGGGCAGGCGAAGAGGAGGAGACGATTGGATGGCATCGTTTAGTGGCTGCGAGAGATGTTTACATGCAAACACTAGACAGTCAGCCCGAACATCCTGGCCTACCATCTGCTAGACACGCCCTGATGGCAGCACAAGGGAGTGATTGGTTCTGGTGGTACGGCGCAGACCAAGATTCTGGAGATGATTCGCAGTTCGATGCGCTCTTCAGGACTCATCTCAGGACGATATATGATAGCCTGGGCGTGGATCTCCCGCCGGACCTTTTGGATCTCTCAGGGAACGTAGCTACCCCAACAAGACCCTCGAGTGGTTTGATGGAACCATTTTACGATGGTCTATCATTCCCCGGGGAATGGGGCTCCGCTGCCGAGTATGATGTGGTCGGCGGTCACGGTGCAACCGATATAACGAGTATAGAGGTCGGTCACGATACGGGCAGCGTACACTTGAAAATAGGTGTAGGGGATATCGATTCTTACCTCGATCCAGATTTGTACTCAGGCGGTACGCCCCACATCCAAATCTACCTTATGGCGGCAAATGCAATTGACAATAATATCGCTCAAGCGAATTTTCACACCTATTATGGGATGGAGCCTCTGGGCATGCCTACTACCAAGATGCTGTGGTTTGATTTCAGCCAGCTCCGAGACGATGGCCGTATGACTTACAACACATTCCAATCACAAGGTGCAGAAGAGTGGTCGATTGCATCCCAAGGGGCATTGGGGCTAGTTGTGGCAGATGATGTCTTCGAGGTCGAAATACCCTGGTCAACTGCTGATTTAGAGCCGAATGGTTTCACCAGACTTCGAATTGTTAGTAGCGTGTACCAAAGTAGAGGTGCTGGTGGAGGGGTTGACATGGAATTGGCCCCCTCTCCCCCGATTCTAATTTCTATGCCCAATCTGGAATCATGGGTAAAGATTCTCGATATGCAAGATCCGACCGGCGATGAGACTGGGGATGGGGATTACAAATACCCCCTTGCAGGGGATTTTTCCCCTGGGGCTGGTCTGTTTGATCTTGAGCATACGGTTATCGAACAAAGTGCGTGGAATGTTAGATTTACATTCACTATGGCTGAGATTACCAATAACTGGAATATGATGTGGGGTTGGTCTCATGCAAATATTCAGATCTACGTAGACTCGGCGCCAGGTGGAAATCAGGACTTGCTGCCGGGGACGTACGCAATGACAGATCCTGAATGGGGCTGGGAATCCGCGGTTATGCTTGTTGGAGAAGCGGGGCCCGTCTACGGCATGACCCATGAGTCCTCGACTCGAATAACCACGGGCATAGAGGCTCGGGCCGATGCAGAAACCAATACGATTGTCGCTACCATATCGAAATCGATAATCGGAGGCGATCTTGCCGCATCCAGATTCCTAATAGTCGTGGGGAGTCAAGACGGTTACGGCGAGGGTAAGCTTCGGGCCGTCGATGAAGACGCCTCCACATGGGTCGCCGGAGGTGGCGCTCCTTCAAACCCAACAAACTTACAGAAATATCACTCAACCATCTGGGATGTGCTATTGCCGGAAAGTGTGAATCAGGAGGCCATGCTAGACTCCTATGACGTCGGAATGATGACCTATGCTGAACTCCATGGTATCGAGTTGCCACCTATCGAACAGCAGGTATACGGATTAGCAGTAAGTGAGGTGACTGGCGACTCTGCATTGTTGACATGGTCCTCTGCCAAATCCGGTCAAATGGATTTGAGCGTTACAGGCGACGCGGGCATTGTTATCGATGAAGCATGGACATCTTCCAGCTCAGACCATGTGTATGTAATTTCAGGTCTGGGCCCTGGGGCAGAATACTTCGTAACGATCATTGCAGATGGGGCCAGTGTTGGCACATCATTCACCACTCCCGTAGAGGTTGACGGGGAAGCCCCTGAGATTTTAGGTGCTGACTACGATTTGGATGATGGCGTCTATCACATGATTTTCTTCACTTCTGAGCCCTCATCAATAGTCGTCGAGCTGTGTACGAATATATCATGCTCATATGCAGATATTGGCAGTCAGTCGGATTATCCAACCGAACAAGTCCACCACTATTCAGTAGACGTGCCAGAAAGTAACCACACAGTAACTATCCATGCAATGGATGTGGCTGGAAACAATGGTTCCATCCTTCTCATCGAATATGGTTCCATTTCAGATGCCCCAGCCGATGACGTCACAGATAATGGAAATAGCACGGATACAGACGAAGATGGCGAAGTCCCGGGGTTAAATTCGTTAATTGGCCAGTTGGCCTTGCTGATAATCCTCCTCTCTGTTGTTGGTTCGGTTATTGGAAATTTAGTTCGCTGGAGATTTTCCAAAAATAAGGGAAGCAGTCTTTTTGACGCTGATTTAGAGGATTAGGGTAGAGATTGTTATGATAGCCTATCTAAGCGCTGAAGTAGGACTCTACAGCGAGTTACACACTTACTCAGGCGGCTTGGGGGTTCTAGCCGGAGATCATCTAAAGTCTGCTGCAGACGAGGGTTTGGACATTGCAGCGGTAACGCTGCTATATCGAGAAGGTTATGGCAGACAGCACCTGGATAATCAGGGCAATCAAACTGAAACGTACCCCGATCTTGATCCCGCCAAGTATCTTGAAGATACGGGCTTGGAATTATCTATACCTCTAGATGGGTCGAGAATTAAGTCAAAAATCTGGAAGACCGTATTGCACGGACATCATGGGCATGAGGTGCCGGTATACTTTCTCGATACCCGTCACACAAGTAACGATGAGAGGCACATCAGCCTATCTGATCGGCTTTATGCGGGGGGAGACGAGATGCGTGTACGTCAGGAGTATCTCCTCGGGGTAGGGGGGATAAGGGCACTCAAAATCCTTGGTCACTGGCCCCTGAAGGGCTTGCACCTGAATGAGGGTCACTGTTCGATGGCTGCCCTAGAGATGTTGCGACAAGGTTGGAGCAGGGAAGAACTGTCATCAAGAAGTCTGTTTACTACTCATACCCCCGTAGCTGCAGGGCATGACAGATTCGAATGGAATCTCGTCGAGAGTGTTGTTGGGGATCTCGCAGGGCCGAATGAGAAGGAAGTGGCAAATGACGGGGATCAATGCTCAATGAGCCATTTGGGAATCGGGTTGGCGGGCAATGTAAATGCTGTCTCGGTTCTCAATGCTGAAGTTGCATCAAAGATGTTCCCTGAGGCTAAGATATCGCCGATTACCAATGGAGTTCATCACCCTACGTGGATATCGCCAACAATGGCGCGACTCTACGACGAAGAGTTACGAGGGTGGAGGTCGGATGGTAGTGTTCTAGTTGAAGCTGGCACGCTCAGCGAAACAGGGCTTGAGCGCGCACGGTCAGAGTCCCGCGCGGTATTACGCGAACTTGTCAAATCGATGACCGGTGTGAATCTCGATGGGAATAGGCTTACGATAGGTTTTGCAAGACGTTTTGCGACTTACAAACGTGCCTCGCTCGTATTCAGGGACATTCCGAGACTCAATATGATAGGTTCCGGCAATGTCCAATTTGTCTTCTCTGGCAAGGCTCACCCTAGAGACGAGGGGGGCAAGGCACTGATCAGGGAGATTTTCGATGCCTCAGGCAAACTAGACGATATTCCAGTTGCATTTCTAGAAGATTATTCCATGGCGACAGGACTGGCCATGACCAGCGGGGTCGACATTTGGCTCAACACCCCTGTGAGGCCCATGGAGGCAAGTGGGACCTCGGGTATGAAAGCGGTCATGAACGGTGTCCCCAACCTTTCCATCTTGGACGGATGGTGGCCTGAAGCTTGCAGACATGGGATAAATGGGTGGGGGATTGGCGATAAGGAAGACTCCAGGGATGACGACAGGGATGCAAACGCACTCTATGATCTCCTGGAAGACGAGGTTTTACCCGCATGGAAATCAAGTAGGGAGAGGTGGTTGTCCATCATGAGATCTGCTATCATCGCAGGGTCTGGATTCACTGGGCAGCGTATGATTCGGGAATACGAGAATATCTACGAAACATTTGGAATCTGATGTCATTTACCCATAAGGACATTCATAAAAAAAGGATACTGCGCACCTTCATGGCGTTCACATCGAAGATGTCCATGGCTAATGTCTCATTTGTGTTGTACGATGAGTCAAAACGGCTCGTTAGGCCGCATATAAAGGGGTCTTTCAACGACTGGTTTTTGATTCCCCTGCAAAAGGAGGGAGACGGGATATGGGCCTATTCTCAGACGATACCCGAAGGGACGTACGAATGGGGGATGGTTGAGCCTGATGGTTCTGAATGGGGCATATGGCTGCCTGAGAGGGCAGGGCATAGGGTCAATCTGGTGATCACTGTAGGTCACGGCGGAAGAGTGGATGGGTCGTCTTCGATTCGTATACCTTCGAAGCCATTGAATAAAAACAGCACGGTCGCACCATTTCTGGATCTTTCTGCCAATAAAAGGAAAGGCGTAGATGGTCTTCTGAAACTTCTTTCGAAGGCGAGTATGCTAAATGTCCTTCACGTCATAATATCTGCAAGAGAACCAGTGAGATTTGGGAAAATACAGAGATTAGCAGGGACTTCGGCCACGTCTCTCTCTAGGAGGCTGAAAGAGCTGGAGGGTTGCGGACTGGTGAGACGCGTCGCTCAGAAGACCTTGCCCCCAACGGTCGAGTACCAAGCCACACAAGTGGCATTCGAATTGGGCCCTTCGTTGATACAGCTATACAGTTGGGCGATTGATAAGCACGCTGAACTAGGATTTACGCAAGCGTGAATTGTGGCGCCGACAGCAGGACTCGAACCTGCGACCTGCGGATTAACAGTCCGCCGCTCCACCAACTAAGCTATGTCGGCCCAGCACACGGCTGGACCAATCCTTCATCAATCAATCGCTGCAAGGATACTCAAATCCGTGTCAATATCATTCCCATTCAATTGTGCCGGGGGGTTTGTGCGTGATATCATAGACGACCCTATTGACGTGACCTTTGAGGGAGTTGGTGATCTCCGTACTAATCCCAGATAGGACATCATGAGGAATTGGGGAGTACCTGGCCGACATGCCATCTAAACTTGTCACTGCACGCACCACGATTGTCTCTCCGTGAACCCTCGCGTCGCCGTGCACGCCGACTGAGCGAACAGGGAGGAGAGCTGCGAAATATTGCCATGGAAGGTCACAAAGTCCAGACTGTGCCGCCTCCATGATTCTTCTTTCGACGATATCGCATGCTATCCTACAGGCATCAGCACGTTCTCTCGTGACATCCCCTAGTACCCGGACGGCTAAGCCGGGTCCGGGGAAAGGCTGTCTCTCGGAGGATGCGATACCCAGATGCCGTGCGATAGCTCTGACTTCGTCTTTGTAAAAATCTCGAAGAGGTTCGACAATTGAGAGATCTATATCCTCAGGTATACCTCCCACATTGTGATGGCTCTTGATGACATCGCGCTCCCCGCCTCCCGATTCTATCCAGTCGGGAGCGATTGTTCCCTGAACCAGATATTTAGCGCCGATTTCACGCTGCTCCTCTTCGAATACCCTGATGAACTGCTCTCCTATCGCCTTTCTCTTATCCTCGGGGTCAGTTACTCCTTCCAACGAATCGAAGAAGCGATCTGATGCGTCTACGATTTTGAGTTGTATGCCCATCTCATCGAACATGTCTGAAACCTCCTCGGACTCGCCTAGCCTCATGAGGCCCGTATCGACGTATACACAATGAAGCAGGTCACCTACAGCCCTGTGAGCTAGAATCGCAGCAACAGTGGAATCGATTCCTCCGCTGCATGCTATGATAGCAGTGTCGTCTATTCCCGACTTGAGGAGTTCTAGAGCCTCTTCGACCAGGTTTTCAGTCTTCATCGTATCACCCTTGAATCGATGAGTCATCCGCGATGACCTTCTGAGTCATCTCGTGCCTCCATGAGGCATAAGAATCCGATAATTCAGAGTCTCTTGACGCCAGTATCTGGACTGCGAGGGCTCCTGCATTATCTCCTCTGTCGACACCAACTGTTGCAACCGGCATCCCGGGCGGCATCTGGACAATCGAAAGTAACGAATCGAGAGGGACCTTGCCTCCGACCGGGACTCCTATCACTGGCTTGGACGTCATAGATGCGATAACCCCTGGAAGGGCTGCGGCGACGCCCGCAATGCCCACGAATACGGCACATCCACCCTCTTCCGCTGCCTCTATTATGCCCTCAAGATACTTTGGAGCGCGGTGCGCTGATGCGACTCTTAATTCATATTCAATTCCAAAGCGATCTAGAATCGCAGTACATTTCTGACCGATTGACAGATCGGATTTCGAACCCATTACTATGCAGACGTCCATGCTACACGGCTGCGAAGGCGGTGCTAAAGCGTGACGGCTCAAAGGGTAATGTTAGAACGCGTCATTTTCCCATTTGAGGCTCGTTATCTCGATAGGCGGTTCGCGGAGCATATGCTCAGGAATTTGGTTGTGTAGTCTGGTCTGAAATGGGTCATACCTGTATCCCGACCTGCCCAGGAGCGAAACTGCCAGGTACGTTCCAGTGTTATGCCTGACGCCTTCGATGACAATTTTGCAGTCTCCGACTTCTGGGCCGACTGCGAGGTATGAGGTTCCAAACCTCTTCTCTTTTTTCTGCCAGCCTTCAGCCACCTTGGAGTCTACGTATGCTTCAGAGGTTATTGGCAAGAGCCATCTTCCAAGCGAAGGCTCAACCGCTTCCGATATTGCCATTACAGTCCTGATCCATGCAATCCAGATGAGAAGATATGCAAGCCATCCAAATAAGGTATTGATGAAGATATGGGCTACAAAAAAGATTAGTCCAATCATGATTGATTTCGTATCAATGGGATAGATGTCAAAAATAGATTTACGAGCTGGGTGATTGCCTATCGCACCGGTGAATACTAGAGGGGCTATCGTCAATATCCACCCAATGCTGAACAAGGCTGAGGCAACGAGCTGATCATCTGATGTACGTCCGGGAAGAATAAGAGGAAAAGAGGCGGCTACGAGGAAGAATGCTGTCCATGCGACGGGGACAAGCATCGCTGGACCGGGTGGACGGAGTCTCTGTCTACGCCATGAGGACCATGCGTCAGGGGGATGAGTTTCATTATCCCGCTCAATTATCAGAGAGCCTCTGCTCTTGGGCCACCAGCTTGGGTCACCTTCGAGCCACTGTTGGTTCGTCTGTCCCACGACGTCCCACCTACCCACAGGATATTGAGTTGGCTCATTCACAGGGGTGTCTCAAGATGAGTTGCCTTGCAGCTAAGACCTCGTCAACACGTCTGACGGGAGTAGTATGAGGGGCGTTCTTGAGGATCTCTGGGTCTTCCGACAATATGCTGAGGAAATCGTCAGCGAACTTGTCGAGCACATCCTTAGATTCTGTTTCGGTGGGTTCCAACATAAGACACTCGGGGACGATCTGGGGGAAATACAGAGTCGGGGCCATGTACCCGTAATCTAACAGGCGTTTTGCCACATCCTTTGCAGTTACCCCCGTGGCGTCCTTAATAGGTGTCATATCAAGAGTAAATTCATGTTTTACAACTTCCGATGGGGCTCCGTCTTTCGGCATCGTGGGTATAGCTGAGTTGCCGTGGCCCCTCATGATTCTGTGTCGAAGATAATTGGCATTCAGAACGGCATGTTCGCTCATTCGCTCGAGGTCACGCCCATATCTTCGATAGAATGCCCACGCCCTTACGACTGCTCCTGCATTGCCGTTCCACTGCTGGACCTTGCCTATGGAGGATTCCGGATCTTCCCAGAAGTACCAGAAGCCATCTCCCACACCTCGTGGATCGTCTTCTGTGCGAGCCCTTCTAGCTGCTATTGGAGATGGGAGATACTTAGCCAGATGTGATTTTACGCCTATTGGCCCACTCCCTGGACCTCCTCCTCCATGTGGTTGGCTGAACGTCTTGTGAAGGTTGTAATGGACGGCGTCAAAACCCATGCGTCCGGGATCTGTCTTACCCAGTATGGCATTGAAGTTGGCACCGTCGTAGTACATTTGGCCTCCCGCTTCATGAACGATACGCGCAGCCTCTGCTATTTCTGGTTCGAAGACCCCGAGAGTGCTAGGATTGGTAATCATCATAGCAGCTGTATCGCCATCTACAGCAGCCCTAAGTGCTTGAAGATCTATTCGACCATCTGAGCCACTGGGTATCTCCACAATCTCATACCCGCACATGGCTGCTGAAGCAGGATTCGTTCCGTGCGCAGAATCGGGAACGATGACCTTGTTCCTATTGTTCTCACCATTCGAATTGTGGTATTCTTGTATGCACCTTATGGCGGTGAATTCGCCCTGTGCGCCTGCAACCGGCTGTAGTGTCACTGAATCCATACCTGCGCATATGGAAAGCATATCTTGCATCTCGTAGTATATTGCTAGAAGGCCTTGGACCTGGCTATCGGGCTGAAGCGGGTGAATCCTGTCTATCCCAGGCATCTGGACGATACGCTCGTTAATCCTGGGATTGTGCTTCATCGTGCACGATCCCAGAGGATAGAATCCTGTGTCGATCCCAAAATTTCTCTGCGATAAGAGAGTGTAGTGGCGGACAAGTTCTGGCTCGCTGGCTCGCGGCCATCGAGGTAGGGCATTGCGCCTCATTGAATCTGGTATATTTTTGCCAGGGTCCTCTCTGATGGGTTCCGGCTGAGACCACCCTGAGCCTGGTGCACCATTGAAATCGAACACGGTACTCATGAGGACACCTCGCTTATGCTCGAGGCCAGGGCCGAAGATAGGATTTCAATATCCTCTTCAGTGGTTCTCTCGTCACAGCCTATCAAGAGACAGTCGTGCATTGAGCCCCACCACTGACTTAGGTCGAATCCGCCCATGACTCCCATCGAGTCCATTCGCTCCAAGGCCCCACGAGAACTGCACGGTAGCCTGACCGCAAACTCCCTGAAAACAGGGGATTCGGGATAGATTAGTTCGACGCCTTCGACACTTGCAACAGCCTCGAGCGCGGTCTGCGTTGCTGCAGTTACCCTCAGTGCCAATCTCTCGAGGCCCTCTGGCCCCAATAATGACATGTGCATTGCGCCCATGAGAGCGATTAGCGTCTCATTCGAGCATATATTCGAAGTCGCCCTATGTCGGCGTATGTGCTGCTCGCGAGTGGAAAGCGTGAGCGTATAGGCGATCTTTCCATCGGCATCTAGACTTTGCCCGACTATGCGGCCGGGCATTAGCCGGAGGTAGTCCTTCGTACAAGCAAATATGCCGTATATCGGACCTCCTGCAGTAGGGCCTATGCCGAAAGGCTGGCCCTCGCCCACGACTATGTCCGCGCCCCAATTGCCAGGAGCCTCCATCAAGCCAAGTGAAACTACGTCTACACCGACGATCAAAGCCGTTTTTTCTCCGATAATCGATCTTAGACTCAGCAAGCCTTCATCCATAGAGCCGAAAGCATTCGGCTGCTCCACGTAAACTGCACACGAATCATTGGCGGCCTTGGCTGCTTCTAGATCGAGGGTTCCGTCATCTCGATGTGGCAGGATTTTGATGTCAATCTCCACACCTTGGGTATAGTTCTCTATGACAGACATCCTGTGCGGAGGAACGAATTCGGAGACGTAGACAGTGTTAGGCTGGGATGACCGCTTTGAACGCACCCTTACAGCGCAAGTTATGGCCTCAGCCGCAGCAGTGCTGGCGTCATACATGGAAACATTGGCGACAGGCAGGGCGACGAGCTCCGAGACCATCGTCTGAAATTCCCACATCGCCTGCAACATACCCTGGCTTACTTCTGGCTGATAGGGGGTGTATGATGTGAGGAACTCCCCCCTTGTTGCAAGCATCGGCACCATCGTGGGCACGAAATTCCTCGCTAATCCGGCAGAGATGAACGAGGGTCGTGAGTCCAGATGAATATTGGCTCCGAGAAGATGCTGGGCATCTGCTAGAATCTGTTCTTCCGACTGAGGCGGCGGCAGGGGCAATGGGTCATTTCTACGAATATCTTCGGGGATGTCGGCAAAAAGCTCGTCCATGGACGACATGCCAATTTCAGAGAGCATCTCTAGCTCTCGACCGAGGTTAGGGAGTTGATCCATGGATATGCCTGTACTAGGCCCATTGGAAGAGGTGCTAAAAGGATGCGTTTACTTGGGATATAGTACCGACACGCTCTTAGACGTAGAAATTCGTTTTTGGGACGAGAGAGATGGGGGTTGCGATCACGGCGTCTGATGGATTCGTTGGGCCATGGATTGCAGAGATGCTAGGCGAAGACGCAATTCTGGTGCCCAGTGAAGCACTTTCGGAGCCCATGATGCTCGATGCTCTCCTCACTCCTTGTACAGCAGTCATACACATCAACTCCTGGGCGCATGATGCTGCTTTGGGCCGGGATGACAGGCAGACCATGCTTGAGATGCGAGAACGCTCACGTCCGGTGTTGGAGGCAGTTGGCAGGCATGGCGGACTTCACCTGATAGTAGTTGGAACACTTCGAGTCCACACACAGTGGGAAGAGGGGGAGCCCTACTATGGGTCTGATTCGACTATCGCCCCCAGAGATGTTGCTGCAGAGGCACAGCTTTGGATGGAGGAAATGGCGCTTGAGCAGGCGACTCCTGAACGGCCTGTAAGCATAATTCGAGCATCGAATGTACAGGGCGTCCCGCTCAGCGGCCCTCCGGGCAATGGCCTCCTTCACAAATGGGCCGAAGAATCCCCTATTGGTTGGGTCAACGTGCCAGGTGATGGCTCCGAGATGAAGGACTTCGTACACGTCCATGACTTGGCGCAGTGCGTTTTGGGCGTGCTTTCCAGTCCGCCGCCGACGAGAGAGAGTCTGGCTGTGGGGTCCGGGAAGGGGATTCAGTTGAGGGATCTTGCGGAGATATATGTGCAAATGACCGGGTGCGAAACGGAATATGGGCAGAGTTCAGAGGGGCAAGTATTCGGGATTGTAGATGCTTCTGAGATAGAAGGGCGCCTTGGATTTAGACCGGTCGTAAGCCTGGAAGAGATGATCAGGGAAGCGCTCGAAGCGGCCGGTCACTGAACCTCAGTCGAGGGCCATCTCCAATATCGGCCTACCATGAGCGAAATTCCATCCAGTTATCTTGACAGGCAGATCGAGAGCCTGCCCCATCGAAGGCGATTGTTGGTCATTGCCTAACCTCATTTCTACCTCTCCGAGAAGTGCAGATGAGGCAATCACTGTTGTTCCGAATAGAAGTTTCTTTGATAATCCGGGGCCAATGGTCCGATCAAGCCCGGTGACTTTCATGGCGAGAGGGAATGCATGGCCGATTAGCGAGTCTATCACTGATTTCCTCGCGCTCAGGGTTACAGCTTCAGCAAGGCGTTTCACAAGATCATCAATTGCAAATGGGCTCTTTATCCTCTTTTCGGGCTCCGGCACCGGCTCCGGCACCGGCACAGGCTCAGGCTCCGGCTCCGGCTCAGGCTCCGGCTCAGGCTCCGGCTCCGGCTCAGGCTCAGGCTCCGGCTCCGGCTCCGGCTCGAGAATATCGAACGAGGCAGATGCTAGAAGCGCTTCATATCCTCCATCGCCGAATAGTCTGACATCGTATCCCCCTGGAGTGAGTTCTAATTCGAAGGTTATCGAACCAGCAGAAATCAAATCATAATTCTGCTCTTGGGAGCCGTTGAGATATAACCAATCCAAATAATCAGAGTCTTTAGCACCAGAATCGTATAGCCCTACCCATGATCGTTCTTCTCCACCGGATGCCACAAAGCCAATGCGGATTGGTTCGCCCTGCTCGAAGTTCTCATCGACCACTAGCGTTGCTGGTTGGCTGGGCGGTGTAGGGGGGTCGACCGGATCGGGTACACCCGCTATCGCCTCCGCTGCGGATCGAAGGCCAGTATTCTCCTCGCCGAGTAATTGAAGAATCTCATCATAGGATATCGAGTCGTTGCCATCGGTATCGAGAAGTTTCCAAACCGCCAACAGGACAGGAGTTGGCGCACTCTGGCCGGTTGTTCTGGCAATTCCATCTCTGAACTCATTGAAATTGATGCTCCCTGAACCGTTACTATCCATCTGTTGGAAGAGGTCTACTCCACTGTAACCCATTGATTTCAGAGCCTTTCCCAGACCTTCCAGTGCCCTCTCCTCGAATGTTGCCACATATCTGGGTTGAAGGGCGGTCAAATAGCCATTGCGCCGACACTACAAGAATGGCGGGCGTACTATTTCAGCAGCGACGCGCTTCCTCGGGCTTGTTTGGATGTAGACTACTTGTCCTGGTTCGGGGTCATCGAGATAGGCCATCCCGATACCTATTCCAAGCGAGGGAGAGGGGGCGCCGCTCGTGATGTATCCAATTAGAGAATCATCATTCTCGCTACTATGGACCTGATGGCCCAATCTAGGGGATGGCCCGCGAGAAATGCACCTCAGACCCGTCCATCGCACATTTTGCGTCGCTCTTTCCTCCATATCTGCCCTGCCGATGAAGTCATGATCTGGGGAAAGGCCGAATGGCACGTTTGATTCCAAAGTGCCCCTAGATAGGAAGTTCTCCGGGAGATCCTCGGACAGGGGCTCATTTAGGCCGGGCCAAAGGAAGTCCTGCCCAGATAGCAGGTATCCTTTCTCGAGTCTAAGTGTATCTCTAGCACCTAGGCCCACTGGGACGATTCCAAAATCTCTCCCCGCTTCCAAGAGGGCGCTCCAAAGGCTAGGTGCGTCTCCATCATCAACGAATATTTCCACTCCAGCCTCT
>Ga0181379_1000008_pt1 | contig 115977 bp, 140 predicted proteins | sample 2SPOviralmetaG_FD_130115 | JGI IMG/M metagenome (GOLD analysis project Ga0181379, IMG submission 130115) | Marine viral communities from the oligotrophic San Pedro Time Series (SPOT) site, San Pedro Channel, CA, USA - 2 SPOT_SRF_2009-07-10 | ecosystem: Environmental > Aquatic > Marine > Strait... | reverse complement strand
CAAGTAGATGAGTTCATTGCATCTCTCCAAGAGAGTGGTGAGTTTGTATCTGCTGAAGATGATGAAGGTGAAAATGATAACCCCAATATACAAGACGGCGGTTACTTCTAAGATAACCATACGAGAAATCGTAAACGCCGAATTATGTCAATCATACGAAGAGAGTCTTAATACAAAGAATCTCTTTCGTATTGACTTACCAACAGAAGTATCAACCATTCTAGGTTGTAGATATCTTGACGACCAATTGTATGATGTTATGAACATCTACAGAAGATATGATAAATTTCTTATGTCATTTGAACCCTTACCCTTTGATGCGGCTTCATATCAATCAGAAATATTCTTTAGACAAATAAACGCCAATCCTAAGTCAGACAATTTTAATAAGGATGATTGTGGTCAGTTTATAGTTGTACCAAAAGATATGTTCAATGAGGGAGAATATGAAACAGAAATATTCAATGATACTGAAGAAACACCTAGACATATGGTATGTCGTAAGATACAATAAATAAACGAATGGCAATATGGTACTTAAACATGATTAACGAAACTAAAGAATTTAAAAAAGAAAGTAGACTCTATAATGAATCTACTACACCTCAGACCGAACAGAAAAATACTGGTTGGTACTGGCACTCAGAGAAACGAGAGTTTTATCGTTGGGACAATCAACCACCTTACTCAAAGTAGTTAATGTGGAAGATAATAGAAACATTCCAATTACAGCAGTTGACCAATACGATTTCTTAGAACATCGTAGAGAACAAGAAAAGAAACATTGGGAAAGAAACAAGGGTTCTAAACCTCTCGACTCTATTCTTACAGTAGAAATCAATAGCACCGAACTCTGTAATAGAACATGTGTGTTTTGTCCTAGACACGACCCTAAAGTATTCCCTAATAGAAATCTACACATGACCGTCAAGGGTGCAACAACGATTGCAGAAGAGTTAGGTGAAAACGGATTCAAAGGCAAGATATCATTCAGTGGGTTCGGTGAGAATCTACTCAACCCAAACTTCATTGACATTGTACGAGAGTTTAATTATGCATTGCCACATGCCACACTTGAGTGCAACACCAATGGTGATAAACTAACAGAAGACTATGCACACAAATTATATCGTGCAGGTTTAGATTTACTCTACATCAATCTGTATGATGGCATAGAACAAATGGAACACTTCGAGAAGATGATGTCGAATGTGAGAGAAGACCAATACAAGTATCGTATGCATTGGGGAGACTTTGAGAAACACGGACTCATATTAAACAATCGTAGTGGTGTTGTAGATTGGGTCGGCATCGAAGATGATAGTATAGAGAATCTAAAAGGTAAGCCTTGTCATTACCCTTTCTACAAAATGTTTGTTGACTGGAACGGTGATGTGTTGTTCTGTTCTAACGATTGGGGTAGAGAACATGTTGTTGGTAATCTATTACAAGATAGTTTACACGATGTATGGTTCAGTAAACCCATGACAAAGATTCGTAAAAAATTAATGAAGGGAGATAGAAGTATGTCTCCTTGTAATAAATGTAGTGTAGATGGTTCACTATTTGGCAAACCATCGTTTAATATAGTGAAGGAATATTATGAGAGTAGCAATAACAGGAACTAGTGGTCTTGCAAAGATAATCAAAGACACACTTGAAGCAACACCTCATCGAGGTGATACAATTGAAGTGACGCCGATTAGGTGTGACGACATTACCATGAACGGAACTAATTGTTGGATATATAATGGGCATAGACCATGCGATGTTCTAATCAATCTTGCACATCAAGACCAGACAGAGATTCTAAACATTACACATGAAGCATGGGAAGGCGAGAAGACAAAATTCATTATCAATATCTCCAGTCGTGCAGCCCAACCAAATATATCAAAGGGTTATATGTATTCATCTGAGAAGGCACAACTCAACCATCTTGCAAACAATCTACAATACAACTCTAAGAAGAGATACAAGATGACCACAATCAACTTGGGATTACTAAACCATGAAAACCTACCTAGTGTTAAACACCAAGATGTCGCAGGTCTGATTTACAAACTGATTACATCTTATCCAGATTACGAGATTGCAGATGTGACTCTACAGGCACATGCTAATTATCAGAACATACAAAGTGATAAAGAAACTCTAAGAGACATGGAGAGATTCACTAAATAATACTATGGCAGAAATAGACTACAACGACTTCGGTTTTACAGCTATGGATGCAGATGAACTTGCATCTGTTGACACTAAGATAGTTGAGAAGACCACAACAGCAACTGAAGTTATCAACAAACTAGATAACTTTATCAGACCTCTACTAGAGAATCTTGCTAAAGATTCAGACAAGGACTATATCTACTGGCCCAACAGGTTAGATATACTCACAGCGAAACTCAAAGAACTAGACGACTTGCAAAAGAAAATCTAAAAAAGGGTTTACTCCAGACCTCATTTTTTGATACACTAGTATCTTAAATTAATGAACAAAGGAGTTCTTGTGAAAGTATTAAACGAAGGTAAGAAGATGTCCTACTACGGTGATTCACCGGCAGTAGCAAAAATAGTTAAGATTGGTAGGGAGATGATAACCCTATGCGAAGAAAACAAATTATTCCCAAAAGATGACCTACTCTGGAATGCAGCCGTCACGGCAGGCAATAAGATGGTCACAGCAGGCACAACATGGACTAGATTCAATGATGTTGGGTCACTCACCTCAGATGAACGAAAGGCATTGTTAGGTTATTTAGACCTAAAGGGTTGACAATGGGTGTCACTTTTTTGTATACTGGATCCATGATAAAAATGATTAGAAAAAACGGACTACTAGATGCTGACTTCATTCAACCTCTAGTGTGTATTACAGTATTAATATTATTGGGAGAAGTACTATGAAGAAGAATGTTGCAGAAGCAAAAGCAGTAGAACTAGTAGAACTAGTTGAGAATTTATGTGAAGACATAACTCATGCGAATCACATGCAGTGGAAACACACTCGTGATACCTTAACACACGATTATTCAATCGGCAAAAAATACATTAAAATATTTACAGTAGAAGATAACCAATCTCGTTCAGTATGGGGGTTCATCAACATAGGCAACAATAAGTTCCAAGTTGGTGATGTGTTAAAGGCTGCTGGTTGGGCAACGCCTGCTCTAAACAAACCAAGGGGTAATCTTTACGAGGGTTACGAAATCAAACCAGGTACATCAAGAATGTACGGTCCAGATTATTTAAGATAGGAGATATATTATGATAATTAGAAACTATGAAGTCCTTAGTCCTGATATGACATCAGGTGGGACATCTTTGAAAGGTTACAAGACAACCACCTACCAAAGGTTGTTAGAAGTGTTAGGTCCTCCGACCTATACAGATGGTGACCCATACGAGAAAGTCTCGTGTGAATGGGTTATCGATGCACAATGGTACGATGCAAATTGTATCGAAGAGATTGATAGAGATGATTGGGAATATGAAACAGTCACTATCTATGCCTGGAAATATGGCAGAATTCCTACTGAAGAGTGTCAGTGGAATATCGGTGGTACATCGTTCTATGCTACTGAGGTTGTCGATATGATACTTGACAACTACAATCAGAACGGAGAAAATTACAATGGGGAGAGATGCTATGCAGCTTAGTTATGAGAGTGCAATGTTAATTGCAAAATGTACAGGTGGTAAGTTATCAGCAGATGAGATTATCAATCTTGCAACTTACGGAACAACCAATGCTAATGATATGAATCCTTTTCAAGGTGAACTAGAGTTAGATACATGTGTATGTGGTACAAAGGATTGTCCAGAAGAGTATGCACATACAACCAGTGGGTATTAATATGAAGATGAGATATATAAGTTTTTGCTTAGGGGCGTTTTTAGGGTTTCTATGTGGTGCTATGAGTATGCAAGTTATGGCGTCAGATGAAAACGGTGAAGTTGTTTGTCTTGCAAAGAACATTTACTTTGAGGCAGGTAATCAACCACTTGCAGGTAAAGTTGCAGTTGCACATGTTGTATTCAATCGTATGGAACATAGTGCATACCCTAAAGATATTTGTGGTGTAGTCTACCAAACAAAGTGGCGTGAGAATTGGAAAGGCAAACAAGTGCCTGTTCGTAATCAATGTCAGTTCAGTTGGTTTTGTGATGGTAAGTCAGACGAACCTTTAGATACTGATACATTCTTCGAATCGTATCTCATTGCACAAGATGTAATCTATGGCAAGTATCCAGATATTACAGAGGGTGCAACACATTACCACAACTTATGGGTTGAACCATATTGGGCAGAAACATTGAATGAAACCGTGCAAATAACTGACCACATATTTTATAAGTAGGAGAATAATATGAGAGAATTTTTAACTAATACAGAATACCTAGATACAGGTGTTCAACACATCTATGGATTCCCAAATGGGTATGGCGCTAGTGTGGTTAAACATGATTTCAGTTATGGCGGAAAAGATGGTCTTTGGGAACTTGCGGTACTTGACAGTGACGGCGCTTTATGTTACCATACTCCTATCACTCATGATGTTATCGGTTATCTTGCATGGCCGAATGTTGAGGGTATATTACAGGAGATAAAAGAACTATGAATTTATTTTACTTACACAAAGAACCAGAAGTGTCTGCTACATTACATTGTGACAAACATGTGGTCAAGATGATTATCGAGTATGCACAAATGTTATCAACAGCACATCGTATGTTAGACGGCGAATCGTACTATGGTCTATCTAAGAATGGTCGTAAGATTCAAAGGTGGCGTATGTCAGATAATTCACTAGACGATGTACTATACAAAGCATCTCATATCAATCATCCATCTACAAGGTGGGTTCGTGAAAATGCAATTCAGTATCAGTATGCATATGATATGTTTACTAATCTATGTGACGAGTACACCTATCGATACAACAGAGAACATCTAACTGATATCAAACTCAGAGATGTACTTAACAATATACCAAACAACTGCAAACTAGGTGAGTGGGTAGAACCACCACAATGTATGCCAGATGATGTCAAGGTTGTAAATGACTCGCTTTCAGCGTATCATAAATACTACAAAGAATACAAGGCAGACTTTGCCAAGTGGACCAAACGAGATGTCCCACAGTTTATGTTATGAGAGTATTAGTAGAAAATTATGGTGATGTGAGAATCTTCTCAGATAGACCTTTCGGTTACAAAAGATACATCGTAGAATGGAAAGACCACACACAAATGTATAGTGGTCTATGGTATTCTGAAAAACAAGTCAGAGAACTTGTTGAAAAAACGATAGAAGGAAACCCCATATAATGCCTGCATACGATTTCGAAAACTCAGAGACTGGTTGCATAGAAGAACGAATCATGTCTTACACCAAACTAGAACAATTCAAAAAAGATAACCCACATCTAAAACAAGTTATACTTACTGCACCCCCAACGACAGGTGGTGTGGGCGATAGGGTTAAAATTGATGGTGGGTTTAAAGAAGTCTTATCAAATGTAGGTAAGGCATACCCAGGTTCAGATGTTGATAGAAGATATAATGGTATAGGAGTCAAAGAAGCAAAGACACGAGATATCGTTAAGAAACATATCAAACTACAGAATCAAAAGAAAGGAAAGTAAATTATGAATACAGCACCAGTGTGCGACTTGCACGAATTAGAAAGTATACAACTCAATACAATATCGGAGAATGGTAAAAGATTCTATACAGACGATGCTGGTGAGATTAAATATCCCTCAGTGACAACAGTGACAGGTCTACTTAACAGAGAACATATTAAGTTATGGAGAGAACGAGTAGGCGCTGAAGAGGCAAATAAGATTACCAAGAAGGCAACGACTCGTGGTACTAAGTTTCATCAACATGTAGAAGATTACTTACGAAGAGAGAAAGAAGAAATTATCTTTGAGAATGTACTGCAAGAAGGAATGTTTAAGGCAGTACAACCTGTACTAGATGAGATTATACCAATCGCCCTCGAAGCACCTCTATACTCTAACGAACTTAGAATGGCAGGTCGTGTTGATTGTGTAGGGTTATGGGAGAATGAATTATCAATCATTGATTTTAAATCTTCTGCTAAACTTAAAAAAGAATACATGGCGAAACCATGGTATATACAAATGACTGCATATGCAATCATGGTAGAAGAACTAACAGGTCATGCTGTTGATAACATAACTGCAATAGTTGGTGTTGAAGGCATGAATACATTTCAAATCTTTGAGGCACAACCTCAAGACTATGTTGATGAACTATATCAACTCAGAGAACAATACAAGAACCTTTACGGCGTATGATTAACATTCATCATAATGACATGCATATGGTGAGTGTCATACCTGACTTTATGACTGAACATGAATGTGAACACATTCTACAACATTCTTTACAGACTATGCAACCATCTATGGTTGTTAGTAATGATGGTGAAGGACAATTCATTAAAGGTAGAACAGGTTCAAATACCTGGTTGCCACATAACACCAATGATGTTATACTCAATGTAGCACAAAGATTATCAGATACGGTTCGTATGCCATTAGAGAATGCCGAACCATTTCAAGTTGTGCATTACGAAGTAGGACAAGAATACGATTATCATTGGGACTCATTTGACAAAAGTGACGACCAATACAATGAAAAGTATGTTAGTCAACAAGGTGGTCAAAGAATAATCACTGCATTAGGTTATCTTAGAGATGTACCCAAAGGTGGTGAAACAGGATTTAATAGATTAGGGGTTAATGTTCAACCCAAACAAGGCACAGTCGTTATATGGTATAATGTCGAACCAGATACCACAAAACGAGAACTTCTTTCTCAACATGCAGGTTTGCCTGTACTCGAAGGAGAGAAGTATGCATTTAACTTATGGTTCAGAGAAAGTAAATTCGGAGAAAATTTATGAGTGATATAATTATGATTGTGACGGAAGACCATACCGTTTATGTCAAAAAAGAAAAACACATCGATAGTGGATGGTTAGAAGAATGTGGTGTAACCGAAGATGAAGTACGAGAGTACATTGAATCTGGTGGACTAGAAGAAGATACAGAATTACTTCAAGGTGACTACGATGGTCAAATGAAGAGTGATGCTATCTTTGAAATACTAACAGAGGCCGATACAATGGATGTATACGAAGATTGGTTCAGTGACAGAAAGGGTGGTACAGAGTACTTCTTTAGTCTCGGCGGTCTTAATGATTAGTAGAAAAGAATTTACAGAACAAGTGGAAAGATTGCTTGTAGGTAATAAGACGGACATAATGAGTGCAATACTCAAAGTGTGTGAAAATAATAATGTAGAACCAGAAGGTGCAAAACGATTACTATCTGTTCCGTTGAAGGAGAAGTTGACTGCTGAGGCAGAGAAACTAAAACTCATCAACAGAGAGAAAGCAAGTCGTGGTTCACTTGAAAGTTTTATTGCATAAGGAGAAATTATGAAAAAAGGTGATTTAGTAAGTGTAGTAACCATGAGTGGTGAATACATTGGAAAGTACGCAGGCGATGAGAATGGTCTGAGATTAGAGAACCCACGAATGATAGTACAGGCGCCTAACGGTGGCATGGGGTTCGCAAAAGGAGTTGCAGTGACAGGTAAAGTGGATCCTGAATTCATGGTCATTGCAAACTATGTATTTCTTTGTGAAACAAATGAAGATGTACAAGAAGCTTATAGAACTGCATTTTCAGGTATAGAAGTACCTAAGAAGAAAAAGATTATAGTGAATAAGTAATGTCGAGTCGTGAGGGATTTGATAGTTACCAGTTATACTTAGGGATTAAATTACACTTTAATTCAGCATCGTATGACTTCATCAAATACAATGGTAAGGTCAAGGCAGACTTACCATCCTTCATGAAACGAAAAGACAAGTATCACTTTGCCAAACTGGCGAGAACATATAAGAGTGAACTACTTGATTTCTATGTTGCCAACCTATCGTTGAAAGATGCATGGGTTGGTGATTTACTAGAAAATGAATCTAAGAAACTCTACTTAGATTGGAAGAAAAGACAACAGAGATTATCTTATCAGTTTGAACAAGACATGATGTATCTATTAAAGAAGAAATCTATACAGGAGGTATTGACTGTCACAAACGGACAACACCCCTATCTACTCAAACAATTCCTTGGTAAGAACATATCACTAGAGACAATGTGTATACTAGATGATGTGACTGAATACAGTAAGAAATGGAATACTCTTATATCAGAAACACTGATATATCCAGACACAATAAACAAGATTGATAAGTATAAGTCATTTATGAATTATAACATCAACACCTATAAACAAAAACTTATAAAACTATGCAAGACAACTTAGACATGTTATACTTGGTTGGTAATGGACCATCGAGAGAGAAAGTAAATCTTAACACCTTATCAGAGTGGTGGGGAATGAATTACATCTATAGAACACATTCTCCAGACATGTGTTTTGTACATGATGTTCACCCTCAGAAAGTAATGATTGAAGAAGAATACTATAAGAAAGGAAAAGTTTGTGTCGCCGAGTGGAACGAACTACCCATAGAAATGTGGGATATGATAAAGTTAGGATTACCTGGTGAGACACACGAAGTCAGAAAAGAAGATGATGATGCATTTGTGATGCAAGGGGAGAATTATTACGGAGATGATGCAAGGTCATATATGATTGGATATAATCGGGCCTATGCGAATAACATAGTTATATATGAAAATCAATTGCTCAAGAACTTGTATTGTGGAATGTATGCATTGGGTTATGCAGTACATCATGGTTACAAGAACATATGTTTATTAGGGTTTGATGCATTACAATTCGATAGTGGAGAGAATGTATACAATAAACAAGGTCTTTATACTTACAGTGAACATAATGAATATGGTGTAAGAATAATACAACAATCTCAATTTGTGAGCCTTATGGAACACATAAATATAGAACATCCTGAAGTGAAGGTTTTTTTTAAAAACCCCATTGAAGGATTCGACCAAATCGTGTATAATGAATTATTATCTCGATTTAAAGTCGAAGATAAATGGATTCTAGGTCAAGGCCTAGAGTCTTTGATATAATGCGATATGAATACAATAGGAGAATACAATGTCAACATCGTTAGATAAGCTCAGACAGGCTATGGAGTCTGCTTCACCAGCTCAAGGTGATAAAAAAACCTACGGAGATGATACTTTCTGGAAACCAGAACTTGATAAATCAGGTAATGGTTATGCAGTAGTTCGTTTCTTGCCAACACCAGAAGGAGATGAGATGCCATGGGTATCTTACTTCGACCATGGTTTCCAAGGTCCAGGTGGTTGGTATATCGAAAAGTCTTTAACTACCATTGGTAAAAAAGACCCTGTAAGTGAATACAACACATCGTTGTGGAACACAGGAATTGAGGCTAACAAAGAACAAGCTAGAAAACAGAAGCGTAGACTTCATTATGTTTCTAACATCTTTGTTGTTTCAGACCCCAAGAATCCTGATAATGAAGGGAAGGTATTTCAATACCGATATGGTAAGAAGATTTTTGAAATGTTGAAAGAGGCTATCTCTCCAGCATTTGAAGATGAGTCTGCTATTAATCCTTTTGACTTAAGAGGCGAGGGTGCAAACTTTAAGATTAAAATTAGAAAAGTAGACGGCTACTGGAACTATGACAAATCAGAGTTTGATTCACCTACGAATCTATTTGAAGATGAGGCGAGATTAGAAAATATCGCTATGTCTACAAAGAGTCTATCAGAGATTATATCACCTAGTAAGTTTAAGTCTTATGAAGAACTTAAAGAGAAACTCGATAGAGTTCTTGGTCTTGCAGGTGCTGTAGCAAATTCTACTGCTGAATCAATTGCAGACGACATGGAAGAAGTGCCATGGTCTGGAGTTAATAAAGAAACAGTAGCAGAAGAACCTGTAATCTCATCAGTTGAAACTTCTTCAGCAGAGGAAGAAGATGATGCGATGGATTACTTTAAGAAGTTAGCTGACAGCTAATCTTCTTACTAGGGTGTAGTTGTATTATATAATGCATGAAGTGATTGCAACTACAGACTTCGGCCGTGGATATGGGGGTATCGAAGTAGGGGAAAGGTTATCAGCAAAACACAAGCGGGATAATCGGTGAAGAGCGGGTTGCTGTAAGCGTTGGGGCGACTTCACACTTTTTAAGAGAATATTATATGCCAAAAGTTAGTCCAAAATTAAATCCTAAAACCAGACAGTCGGAGGGATTCGATAGCATGTTGAGAAGATTTAAAAGAGCATGTGATAAGGCAGAGATAGTACAAGAAGTTAGACAACGACAGTACCACGAGAAACCTAACGACACTAAGAATCAAAAGAATCAAGACCTTAAGCGTAGAAAGAAATTAGACGCTAAGAGAAAGGCACAAAGTAATTATAGAAAAATAAGATGAGTAATTGGCATGGGGGCAAGGGTTCTAAGAGAAGGAACTCAAACGAAGAAGCCTATGCTGATAATTGGGAGAAAATCTTTGGTAAGAAAAAACCAGAGGTAAAAGTTAGAAAAGAAACACCTAGTCAAGGTGCTACACAAGTCCATTCGGACAAAACATTATACAGTAGAAAAAAAAGATTTATACCTGAATAGGTTAAGTTATCGAACCCCTCCGGTAGAATAACTCATTTGATTGTCGTTGACAGATTCCATGTTTACTTGCACTGATTCTTGGTTATTCACATTGGTGTTGTTTGCAACATTATTAACTAAAGTAGTGGCATTGGTTGCCATTTTAGAATCATCTATGTCGCCTTTCAGATTCGCCAGTTGGTCTCCAGAGAGATTTGTTTCTATGTTTGAGGTCAATGCATCAATCATTCCTTGAGGGTCTTCAACACCCATCATATCGCCTGCTATATTAGTAGCGACTTTATCTCCTGCTCTGCCTCCGAATATACCACCAACAAGACCACCAATCACTCCACCTACTAGAGTACCAACTCCAGGAATAATAGAACCTATAGCAGCACCAGCAGCTGCACCACCAAGGGCGCCTGCACCTCTACCAACTGAACCAACATTATTTGCCTTGTTCGCCTTAATCGCACCTTCGAATTCTTCTTTAGTCAATGGTCTTAGTCCGCCATTGCCATCATCCATAACTGGTGTCTTGTTTTCATATGCGGCTGTTATGAGGTCTAGTTTATCCGAATTAGATTTTGCATCCGCAACTGTTTCGTAAACTGCACCAGCGATTGGTATCTTCTTAAGAACTTGAGAACCTGCTTTCTTAGCAATTTCTTTGGCGCCACCTTTAGCTACATCATCAGCTGAATTAGCAACTGTATTTTTTACAAACTTACCTGTTTTCTCATCAATAAGTCTTCCAGCTTTATTTAACTTTGTGCCTTTTGGTGTTGTGGGGGCTGGTGGCACCAGTTTAGGGAACATCTTAGAGAGACTTGCTCTTAATCCTTTAAAGATATCCGTAATCTTAGTTTTTACTAATTGCACTGCCGTTGCAATACCTGTAGCAAAAGTCTCACTCTCACCTTTTAATTTATTGACGACCCAAGTGACACCTAATCCTAAAGCAATATACGGAGCTAATCGCAATCCAAATAATAAAAATTCTTTTGCAATTCTTCCGGCCTGAAACTTAGTTTCGTCCTTTTCTCTTTTTTTATTAAATAATTCTTGTTGTTTTTTCTTTTTATCAGCGAGTGCTTCTTCCAAATCCATCTTCGCTTCATATTCTCTCGCCTCAAAACGGTCATTACTTTCGCCTTTATTAGCTACAGAGTTACCTATATCTTGTATAGATTGACCAGAGATGTTTACAGTATTGTCTGCTACTTGGTTACCAAATGCTCTTTCCCTTTGATTGTCCTTATCGTTGAAGTCGGCTATATCTTTTTCAGCACTCTCTACATCTTTTTGAGCAGCACTTCGTTTAAATACATCTAGTTCCATAGAACCGGTTATCTTTTCTTTAGCACCTTTGAGTTTTTCGCCTGCTGATTCCTTTATTGAACTACCAAAATCTCTCAGTCTGCCCACAAGGTTTCCAAGTATGCCAAATGAAAGTAGATTTAGAATACCACCAAACATTGTCAGTGTACCAGCTAAGATATTGAATACAGCAATAGATTTAAAGGTTGCCGATTTAAGATTGTTCATCAAAGGACCCATTACACCAATACCATTGGTCAATTCTTTCATGCCTGTATGGAATCTTTCACCACCTGTTTTCATAAAGGCCGCTGTGTTGCCAACCTCTTTTCTAAAGTTATCGAACATTACACTGAACTTCTGTTTTCTAAGAGATTCACCCAATCTCTCGAAGATGCCAGTCACGGAACTAAATGCTCTTGATAAACTATTTGTGTTGTTATCGAGACTTTCGTTTTCTTGTACTAATAGTTTGTTACCAGCTACTACCTTACCAGTGAGTTTAGTGAAACCCTCTTTAGTTTCAACATTACCACGAAATGTATTGATATCAGTGTTCTTAGACCATATGTTGGTCTCTTCATGATGCCTGAGAGAATCTCCTAGTAACCTAGATTGAATTTCTTGATGATTAGCGCTGGGATTTGGTAATGGCATATAATCTATTTATCCTTTCTTTACTTTCCGAACGCTTTTCCAGCTTCTGATATTCCAAATGCACCCAATGTCACAACTACAAATGATGTGTAGATTGTTTCAGATACTTTTAGGTCCATATCCCAAACTAGAGCAGTCACTAAATCTGTAATGCCAAATACGACCATTAAGAAGAATGATATAAAACCAATAATTGATTTTTCATTCACATCATTGTCATCTAAGAATAAGTCTCCAAATGTTCTCTTCTTTGGTTCAAGTTGATTTCTGGCTGCAATTGCATCCTCTTTCATCTCCTTGATTTGGTCTTCTTGTTCATCGAGTTTTTCGATGAGGGCCATATACTTATCCAGGTCAATTTCGACTTCATTACTATCGTTATCTTTAGCCATAATTATCTCCTATTTTGTTGCGCCTTCTGGCGTTCCTTTTCTTCTTCAAGGTGATTTAACAGCATCTTGATATATATTTCCCTTTCCCATGGTATCATTGTTTCTAACTCCGACAATGAATACTTATGGTGTTGCATCATCTGAAAGTTAGTTGTATAATAATTAACTATACTCTCATGCGAAAGGGACATTAAAAAAAATTGTTAAGCCCTTGTAATTCTACTGAAGTTTCTTCTTTGCATTTTGGGCAAGTCCATTCCACTTTATGTTTAAGTGATGGTACTGCATCAAAATACTCAGATATCTTTTCAAATTGTGTCACTGTTAAACTTTCGATAAATTCATTAATTTCTGAATCTCTATACTCAGATAACTCAAATACATTCTCATCATCGAAGAGTCTAACCATACACTCTCTTAAAACTGGTAAGATTGTTTCTGCTTCATCTAAACCTTCTAACTTCATTACTAGTTTAGTTAGAGGTGGTTGAAGTTCAACGATTAAGTTCTCGTTCAGTTTTACTTTATTATCTTGCATACCAGTTGTGTCGACTTTGATATCACCCAAGTTTATTTCTTGATTAGATATGCCATCACAATCTGGAGATGCTTGACAGATTAAAGGAAGAGTCACACTTTCTCCAATCGATTTAGACCTTATCTGTAAAAACAAATATTCTAAATCAGCAATTGGTATCTTGTTCGCATCAACCTTTCCGTCCGTCACTGATTTAATTAAGTCTAATATGCCACTGAAAATATCAGAAGCTTCGGCACTTTCTTTTGCCTGTAAAAGAAAACTTTGTTCTTTAACAAGGAAAGGTCTGTACTTGACCTTTGTTTTGCTGACTGGTAATTCGCAATTATACGAGGGTGCAGTCTGTATCGGTAAACCCATAATGTAGTTTCTCCTAATTTATTATATACTATCCAAAAAGACCGTCTAGTCTAGCAAGTCTATCTTGAAATCTTTGTCCGGCATCACTACTAGAGTTGCCGCCATTTCTTAAATTTCTTAAATCATTAAGTACATCTAAGAATCTTCTTCCTTTATTTATGCCACTTACAGAGTTAGGTTTTTTATAATCTGTTGTAAATGTTCTAAATGCAAAGGTACATTCAAATCTCATTATATCTCCACTCTCAGAATTCAATTCTTGTTGTGCAAAAGATACTGGATATGCTTCGTAAAGTTTATAGACCAATGAGTCTTTATCTGAATTTGTTATTTGTGATATTTCAATCTCACCAATGTAATCGTTATAGTATGAGAATTGTGGATTGATTGAAGTTCCGGAATCTTTTCCTCTAAACACTGCGGCCTGCCATGCCTCTATTACATATCTATCAGCAAATGTTGAGTCACATAAGAAAGTGAATGATACTTCACCTCCGTCATGTGTTAAGTTGTAAGGCAACTTTCTAGTTGGTCCATATTCAGACCAATCAGCAGTTTCTAATTGTCTGCCTGGTAATGATGCGGTGATACATCTTAGTCCCTCAAAAGACTTTGCACCAAATAGAGTATCGCAAAAGAAATTTACTTGAAATCTATTTGCTCTGGCACCTTGGTCAAAGTTGTGTCTTAGTTTATCTATGTTTAATCTATCAGCCATTTATTTTCTCCAGACTTTCTTTCCATATTTCTTTTTGTTCTTTCTTTTGCCATTGGGCAAGTGGTAACATTGCAATTGAGTCCCAATAATCAGGAGTCACCTCAAGTGGTCTGTTTATAATTTGTGTTGTTAGATATTTTCTATAACACGCCTTAAAGTATCTTAGTTTTCTGATACTTGATATCATCTCATATGTCATTCTAATTTTTGAACGCATAAGTTCAGCATGGTACATATCCAACTTGTCTCCTTGACCTAGTATCTCTTCGTCTGGTTCTTGTATCTCATACTTGTACAACTCATACAAAAATCTAACACGAAGTCTAGGCGGAAGATAATGCAAATTAAGTCCTGTAAATCCGTCCTGTGTAATCTCTAATATAAAGATTAAAGGAAATCTATCCCAATAAGGAAGTTTATCTTTAGTCTTTGCATCATAAAAGAAAAGATACATTCTACCTTCTAAATATCTTTTCGCTTTTCTTAATTCTGATTGTCTATAAAAACCTTCACCAGATAACTTCATGGTCTGAACTCTTTGTCTAAACCAAGTCAATGCTTGTAAAGACCTTTGTTCTAGTTCGACAGGTTTTTCAGTTCTTAAAATATCTAATAGACTTTCCATGCCTATTATTTATGTTAAATTTTATAGATATTGAAGTTTTCTTTTTCGATTCTTTCGCAAGACTCAGGATAAAGTCCTAAAATCTCCGTGAGGTCAGCTAGCTTTAGAGTATAATCATTTTTGGTTTCAATCGCTACACCTGTCGAACCTTCTGTTCGTACATACTGTTTTACATCATCATCCGGATTGCCAATGAGTACGGGTAATTTTCTATCGAACATTGTACGAATCAATTCTACCGAACCTGCAATACTTGGTCTATCTTCTTGCATGTGACATTCCATTATCTTACCATCCATATTACTGTAAAAATTAGTTTTGCCTTCTACAGTGAAGATATCTACCCATTCTTCGAAGCGGAGAGGCGCTTTGTTTTCAAAATGCCCTACATTATCCCACAAAACTATCTTCTCCTCTCTTGCTTTTAGATACCATAATGCATGAATACGAGACATGCCTGGATGAACAAAGATATACTTGCCTTCTGTTAGTCCTTGTATAGTAGAATCTAGTCCAACAGTTCTATATTGGTCTACAAGATACATTATTTTACATGTATGATATGAGTGATTGTCAATTTCATTTTCACCTGTAATCTTTGTTAGAGTTTTTTGTTCTATTGGTGTACCGTCTATGTTGTTAAGTAGTCTTGTTACCGATTGATTCAAGATTGCATCGGTATATCTTCCACTTTTTTCACCTATGAGTTCTTTTTCCTCGCAGTCTCTTAGGGTAACTAGATAGGGCTTGTGCGAGTTTTTACTAATCCAGTCGAAGTGTTCTTTTGCTTTTGCAACTTCTTCTGATATCTCTTCCTCAGTCTTTTCATGAAAGTGAAACCATGTGGATTTTTTATACTCTATCTCTTCTTTAGATTCTTCTTCAAACATTTTTTATATACTCCTCGACTCTTTGTAGGTCTTTTGGTGTGTCTACTGATAGACCTTCATCATCAACTAGAACCATTCTTACTTTAAATCCGTTTTCGATATATCTAAACATCTCAACAGACTCCGATTTTTCATTTTCGCCTATAGGTAACATAGGAAACATCTCTAACATTTCTCTATCAAACACATACAAACCTAATTGTTGTTTGAATATAGACTTTTCTTTTTGATTGTATGGTATAGGCAACCTAGAATAATACAATGCACCATTATGTAGATTAGTACCTGTAGTAACCTTGACCACATTTCTATCGTGCAACTTGTAATCATCTTTTACATTTACATATGCATTTGATACGCCACCAGTATGATGACAAATTAATTTATCTATTGCATCAGGATTGATTAGGGGTTCATCGCCTTGTATGTTGACGAATATATTTCCGTCTAGCAGCTCTAGTGCTTTCGCACATCTGTCTGTACCAGAACGCACATCGTCTACTATCATCACGCAACGCATCTCATTCTTAGAACAGTAATCATTGATTCGTTCATCGTCTGTAAGAACAACTATGCTGTCAAGTTCTTGGCACTTTGCAGCTTGTTCATACACTCGTCTAATCATAGGCACATCATTTATTAGTGCTAGAGGTTTACCAGGAAATCTAGTTGATTCCCATCGTGCAGGTATTAACCCTACAGTGTGATTATCTGTTCTATTCGGTCTAGAGAGATTTCGCATTTCACTTGTCCATATCCATATTTCACATGAATGAATTTTATACCTGCTCTTTCAGCAGCCCATTTATCAGTTTGCATATCACCGACATAATAAGTATCTAGTGGGTCTACATTACACATCGCCGTTGCAAATAGTAATTGGTCAGGCGCAGGTTTGCCTCTTAGTCCAGATTTAGGACTAACAACACAATCAAACTCAGGTAAGTCTTTTATCATTACCTTTGTTCGGTCTATATCTTTTGAGGTGGCAATGGCAATCTTATGGCCATCTTCTTTCAACTTGTTTAGTGTTTCTACTACACCAGGATATATAGACACTAACTCACAAGACATTAATGATGCTTCATCATAAGTCTTTTTGATTGCACATTGATTTTCGGTTATACCTATTTCTGTTAATATAGTTTTGAATGGTTTGCCCACATGTTTGAAGTAGTCTTCGAAGGTGGGTTCTACTTTGTGTTCTAGTTTAACTATGTCCCAAGACATGTTCATGTTTTTCTTCGAGTCGATGAGAACGCCATCGAGGTCGAACATATAAAGTTTCTTCATTTTTTTGGTACTAAATGGTCCTCTGTTAATATTCTAAATGCAAGTTTTCTTTCAGCACAAAACTCTTCGGCAGCTTTGAACTTTGATTGATTTACTGCATAGTTAGATACTTCTGTTAAGTATCTTTTGGTTTTTCTTTTGGGTTCTTTAGGTGGCGAAAGATATTTTTTAGGTTTCACCTCTATGATTTCACGAATAATTTTACCTTGTTTATTCTTATACTTAATATAGAAGTCTGGAAAGTATCTATGGATTCTATTATCGAGAGGTGACCTGTAAGGTATGATTACTTCTTCGCTACCCCATTCTAATATAGAAGCACTTCCATCGCAATAAACCATAAATCTTCTCTCCCAAAGAGAACGATAAAAGATTTTTGTTGGGTCTCCTTTATATTTTTTGTAGTTCTTTGGTTTGAACCTTCCACTGTATGACATAAATAACTATATTAAAGATTAATCTAAGAGTATTTATATGGCATATATCGACAAACTCCTGAACAAATTCAACAAAGTAAAAAATGCAGTCAACAGCATTAAAGGTATTCAGAGTAAAATTCAGTCTATCAACTACACAACAGCTATCGATGCTTTGGGTCTTGAGAAAGGAGCTGCAGAAGATTTAATCAACAGTAGAAGAAGTTCACTAGAAAAACAATTAAGTTCTTCTGGTATGGCCAGAGGTCATTCTGCTAAACCACCTTCTGTTAGGGGAACTAATATAGTTTATCCCTTTCATGACAGATTAGAGAATTACTTAGTCTTTGATATCAGACCAAGAAAGGCAAGAGGAGAATTTGTATCTCATGCTGTGCATAAAAACAGAACAATTGCATTGTATGTTCCAGATGCAGTTATATCACAGGCTGCCGTGACATATAGAAACGAGGGTGTTAATACATTTCAGAGAACTATAGATGAGTTGATAACTAATTTCGAAGGATTCGATGGTAGTATTACTGAAGGCGCTAAGAAAATGGGAACAAAGTTCTTACAAAATGCAGTCAACACCATGCAAGGTGGTTTAACGAATCTAAAAGCTGGTCGTGCAAGTAATCCATTACAAGAACAATTCTTAGATGGTGTTCCTTTTAGGTCATGGGACTTTACATTTGACTTTTGGGCCAAATCAGCAGACGAAGCTGCAATGGTAAACGAAATTATCTACACATTCAGAAGTTCTATGTTACCAGATGCATACTCAGAAAGTTTTGATATATTAAAAGATGGTGAAGGTATGTTTGGTAAAGATTTTGACCCTAAGATGAAACAGGTAGTAAAAGATGCGGACCTAAACGCAAGTTATTTTAATTATCCGAATGTATTTGAAATATCATTTGAAGGTCCAATGGGAAGTAAAGTAGATGGTTTCTTACCTGCTGTTTGTACAAACGCACAGGTAGACTATACTGGTGGTCAGAAGTTCTCAACATTTGCTGATGGTAATCCTGTTCATATACAGTTGACACTTAACTTCTTAGAGATTAAGACTATGACTCTTGGTAATTATGAATCAATTAGTCCTACTGCTGTTTATGATGGTAGTAGACCATACACAACCGATACAGCATTTAACGCATCGTCAAGTTCAAACGAAGAATACAAAGACACGATAGACAAACCAGAACAAGGTTCAGGTGGCAGTACACCAGTAGGTAGACCAAACTTCGGCGGAACATTTGGAGGACCTCGATAAATGGCAGATAAATTTTTTAGTAATTTTCCAGAGATTCAATATCAACTTTCTGATGGTAAGATTGTATACATCAAAGACTTCTTTAGAAAGTCTAAGATAGAACAAGAATCAGTAAACTCATTAGTAGAGTATGAACTATACTCATTGACCGATGGTGAAAGACCAGACACACTTGCAACGAAGATGTATGGTAATGGTAATCTACATTGGACATTCTTTCTTGTCAATGACATAGAAAACTATTATGATTGGCATAAAGATGTTGGTACATTTGAACGATACATTGATAAAAAATATCCAGGTCAGTATGCCATAGGAACTACAACTACTGAGATTGTATCTGCCAAATCATTTACAGGTGATAATGCTAATAAGTTTTTACTAGGCGAAAAGGTCACAAGTGTATCAGCAGAAGGAAGAATTATAACTGTTGAACCTGAAAAATACAGAATTGCAATTGAGACTGTATCAGGAAGTTTTGTCTCAGGCGAAACAATAACAGGTAAAGTTTCAACAAGAACATTTACACCAAGTTCAGTAATAAATCATAGAGATGGCGTAAAGTATTATGAGAACGCAGACGGTCTTAGAAAGAATCAATCCGCTGTAGGCTACACTTCAAAAACAATCTATGATTGCGAATACGATTTAAACGAATCTAAGAGACATATAAAAGTCATCTCACCCAATATCATAAACAACATAGTGAGAAGATTTGAAAAAGTAATGACATCATGAGTAATAATTATCAACAAGGCGAACTTGTTGTTGATTCAGTATCTATAGTAAATCCAGAAAAGGAATCAGTAGATATACTTGGATTAACATCTAACATAACCATATACGAATCAATAGATAAACCATTCTTGTCTGGTCGTATAACTGTTGTTGATGGTTTAGATATTATCAAAAACTATAAACTAGTTGGTCAAGAATCACTCACAATTAAAGTGAGACAAAGAGAAGGTTCAAATGATGAGATGTCATCACCAGAATTTTCTATTGATAAAGTATTCAGAATTTACAGTGTCACTAACATTAAAACAATTGACCAAATTACTAAATCATATGTACTACATTTTGTAGACCCCAAATTCTTTATATGTCATAAGACTAAAATTAATCAAACTCTTCGTGGTTCATATTCTAATATGTTGCTACAAGTCTTAGAAGAGAACGGAGGTTTCAAAACACTTCCTAAAGTTGGTTATGATAAATGGGACGAAACAGAACCAGGATATAATCAAGTAGTTGTACCAAATTGGAACATTAATAAGTTCATAAGTTTTATATGTGAAAATGCAGAGTTGAAATCAAACAAATCTTGGAAGAATAGTATGTTCTTTTATCAAACTCTTAGTGGTGAATTTAGATTTGATGGTTTTCAGAGTATGGTCGCAAGAGAATTTCCTATAGGGTTTGACTTCTATCCAAGAAACAATGTTTCTACTGAAGACCACGACTTAAATGAAGAATACATTGGATTGAATACTCAAATAATAAATTATGAAATGCCTCAAAGATTCAATACAATGAAAGGTGTATCTCATGGTTCATATGCATCGATGTTAAAAACTTATGATCCAGTTAGAAAACTAGAAGAAGAAAATGTATACTCTATAACAAAAGTCTTTGAGAGAGGAAACGATGACGGACATGTATCTAAGTTTCCTATGATAAGAACTTCTTCACCCGAAACAATTTACAAAGCAGATGATATGATTTCTTCTGCTGATAGTCCAGAGTTCAGTGAAGAAACTATAGACTATGCACCCGATGTATCATACGATTCTTATGTCATGCACAAAGTAAATATGACAAATGCATTTTCAGATGAAGCAAAATTAGTAGACGCTAGTGGCAATAAATCTATAACACAACAAAAGGGACAAGAATACAGAGATTCTGGACCACTTGAAAGAAGAGCATTATTATCTATGTTTGAACAAAATGTAGTTAAAGTTGTTATACCATTTAGAAGTGATATCTCAGTTGGCACTGTAGTCAAATTGACTCTACCAACACATGAGAAAAAGGATGATGACCAACCTGGAGATGAAATGATGGATAATAGATATTTAATAGGTAAGATGACTGTAAGTATAAACCCATTAGCGAACACAGGAAAGTTGACATTACAAACAATCAAAGAAAGTTATGGTGTAGATATAACAACATATAAACCATTAGACAAAGTATCTAAACCAGAGGCATCATAATGGATTGGTATTACGGCATAGTAGAAGATAGAAACGACCCACTGAAGATTGGTCGTGTTAGAGTTCGTGTTCATGGTTGTCATACGGATGATAAGAATAAAATATCCTCACCAGACTTACCTTGGTCACATGTTATCATGCCCACAACAAATGCTGGTCTTGGTGGTTTTGGTATTCAACATTCTCTCGTAGAGGGAACTACTGTATTTGGTTTCTGGAGAGATGAAGACATGCAAGACTTTGTTGTCATGGGTGTTCAACAAGGTATCTCACAACAAGGATATAAAGAAACTATAACCGATGAATTAATTCTTCGTAGTGTAGATAAAGGTTTCAATGACCCTAGAAGAAAGACTGAGGCAGATTACAGTGGAACGAATGATGGTTTAAATCCACCTAGTGCTCCACAAAGACCAAACTCATTATCTCTTTCACTAGAAAAATCTCCACAATTACTTAAAGATGCCGGCATAACATATGGTGGGGCAGGTTCAAAGAGAGAAGAATTTACAGAGGCAGATAAAGAGTTGCCTTACTATCCTTTAGTCAAAGATGCAACAGATGTAAATGTATTTACAACAGGTGATGCAAAGTATGACTCAAGGGATATGTCCGAGTATATCACAAATGCTAAGTCAAATGCAACCCCTATGTATCCTTTCAACAAAGCATTGTACACTGAATCTGGTCACATCTTAGAACTAGATGATACAAGAGGCAATGAGAGAATCTCAGTAGAACATAGAACAGGTACTTTCTATGAAATAGATGCAGACGGTAATGAGATTCATAGAGTAGTGAATGACAACTATACAGTTATATGTAAAGATAACGACCTATTCGTTGGTGGTAATGTCAATGTTAGAGTTTTAGGTGATGCGAAGATACACGCAAATGGTAAAGTAGACATCAAAGGTTATAACGATGGTAAGATTGATGTCTCTGGTAAACTAGAATTATCAGCTGGTGATAACATTACTTTGAAATCTGGTAAAGAGGTTATTGTACAAGCACAGAAATTTAGACCTAACAGTTAATCATGACAACACTAACAGAAGTCTTAGAGAAACAAGTAGAAGAGCAGAAATTAGAAACAGAATCATCTAAGAGTATTGCTGATAAATTTCCTTGTCCAGAAGGAGACATATTCTCTCTACCAACTAGAGCAGATATCACAAACGCATTTAATGAAATCGCTGCCATACCTGGTGAACTTCAAGCAAAATTTCAAGAGAATAAAGCAAAACGAGAAAAAGAAATTGCTGAACTACAAGAACTCATAAAGAATCCTGAGTTGTCAGAAGAAGAGATTGCAGAAATACAAGCAGAGATTGAAAAGAAAGAAAACTACATTCAGACAGCATTAGTAGAAGGAATGCAAAAAGAGATAGATGAAGTTGTAAAGACAATAGAAGAATTTGTAGAAACATTAGAAAAAGCATTGTCGCCATATTGGACTAAAACTGAGGATAAACAAAATAGAGATTGGCAAAAAGAGGCGAAAGATGCCTTTGAAGAATTACTTGCAGAGTTTCATACTTACATACCAGTAAAGATTGCAGAGTTAGTTGGTAAGTTAGTACCGTTTGATTTCAATATCAATATTATGGGACTATCAATCAACATTTTAAAACTAGTTACCAGTCCTAGTTATCGTACAGAGTTGCAAGACCAACTTGCAGGTAAGAATTTCGTCACTCAAATAGTTGCTAAACAAAAACAAATTGCAGACTTAAAAGAGAAACAAAAGAATCCTGATTTAACTTTAGATGAACATGCAGACTTACAAGACCAGATAAACAAACTGCAAGAAGAAATAGATGCATTATACATAACAAAAAAAGAACTTGTAGATAAGTTTTTCAACATGATACCAGAAGAGTTTAGAAACTTTGATGGTGAGTTTGGTGTTATAGATGATGAGGCAAAAGCCAAGTTATCTTGGAAGTACATTAAGACTGAAATCAAAGAATGGGTTCAAAATGCACATGTCAAAGCATTTGAAAAACTCATAAAGGTATTTAAAGAAATTTGGGACTTACTTGGTTTACCTAAATTACCTTTCTCAGAATTGATTGCTATTATGAATTTAGATATTGGTGCATTGATAGAGGCAAAGATTGCATCAATCAAAGAGAAGTTCAAACAAACAAAAGCAGGAATGCTTGTTGACATAAATCGACTTAAGAAAGAAATTGAAGAAATCAAAACAAAGATGGCAGATGATAACATTAGTATGGATGACCATATAAAATTATCAGAAGAGTTAGACAAGAAAGAAGAAGAGAAAAGAAAATTAGAAGACGAACTTCTAAAAGAAGTTAGAGATTTTCATCAAGGTATATTAGATTCTATATCAGAGATAAGTATTTTTGGTTATGATATTCTAAAAATGATAGGTGGTAAAATAGAATCCACCACTGAATCTATAGAAGAAAAGATTGCAGAGATTTCTTTAGAATTTCAGGACTTTAAATTGAACTGGCATAAAAAGATTCTCTTTGCATGGGTTAAGATTGTTAAGAAGTTTTTCAGTGCAATAGGTTTAGGTAAGATATTTGAGTTCATGTTCTTAACATGGTGCGACTTTCTAAAACTAATCGGTATGCCATTTACGATTCCTGGAATTGCTGGCATCGCAGGCGTCATGTCTACTAGTCAAAGAAACACACCAGTGTCACCTAGACCAAGTGGTAATGATGTAAACATTGATAACGAAGTTAATTTTCAGACAACAGACGGAGAAACAGATAGATTTACCATTCCAACTTCGTCTGGAGATTTAAAAGTGTTTAAAAATGGCGTAGAACAGACCCTAGGTCTCTTGGGTACAGGTGATTATAGAATCTCAGATGGCAAAATAGTTTTCAATTCGATGCCTTTAGAGAATGAAAGTGTATCAATACTTAAAATATAATAACGGAGATGTATAAATAGATATATGGCAAATCTAAACGACTACTCAAAACCTAATTCTAAAGTAAATGCTCAGAAGAACGAGTATACAGACTTAGATATACTATTTAGTGCGAATCCTATATCAGGCGATATCACAACTAAGAAGGATTCAGATGCAGTTAAGAGGTCAGTAAGAAACATTTTGTTAACCAATCACTATGAAAGACCATTTAAACCAAATTTTGGTGCAAATTTGAGGTCTCAACTATTCGAATTAGATGGTATTGGTGCAAAAAAGAGAATAACAAAAGACATAATAGAATCATTATCAATATTAGAACCTAGAATTGGCAATATAAGAGTAGATATAAGTGATTCAGAGGCAAACAACATAGATGTAAGAGTCAGTTATGTCATTAGAAACGGATTAAAACAATCAAGTGTAGATTTTACAGTAAGTAGGGTACGATAATGACAATAAAAAGTTCACAAATAAACGCAACAGACCTAGATTTCGAAGAAATTGGCGATAATATCAAGACCTACCTTAGAGGTCAAGAAAAATTTAAAGATTATGACTTCGAAGGTTCTAATATGTCGGTACTTATTGACATGTTGGCATATGCAGGACACATTGGTGGTCTAAACACAAACCTGGCTGCATCAGAAATGTTTCTAGACTCAGCACAATTAAGAAAGAATGTCGTATCTCGTGCAAAAGACTTAGGGTTTACACCTGCATCTGAAAGAGCTACGGCTGCTCAGATTGAAGTTAAACTTACTAATATCTCTAACGCAAACGGAACTATACCAACAGCGAATGACATGACCCTAAACAGAGGTCACAACTTCTCTACAACATTCGATGGTGTATCATATAACTTTGTTAATGCATCTTCAGTAGTACCTATTAGAGATAATCAAGTATTCACCTATCCATTGGTAGATATCATTCAAGGTCAGTATGTGACAGATTCATTTGTATTTGATAACCAGATTAAAAATGCAAAGTTTGTATTGTCAAATGGAAGAGTTGATAAATCCAGATTAGAAATATCTGTAAACTCAAACGGTTCAGTATCAAAGTATTCACTCTCAACAGAAGTGTCAACAATTACAAGTTCATCTCGTGTATTCTATGCACAAGAAAACGAAGAAGGATTTTTAGAGATATACTTTGGTGATGGTGTATTGGGTAATGGTTTAAATGATGGCGATGTTATAAGTGCCACTTATATTGCAGTTGATGATATTCATGCTGATGGTGCAAGAATATTCTCATCTATAGATACAATCAATGGATTCTCAAACGCTACTATCACGACTTTGACGATTGCTGGTGGCGGTGCAGAGAAAGAATCTATCGAATCAATTAAGTTCAAAGCAACAAAGTTCTATACATCACAAAATAGATTAGTCACATTGAATGACTATAAAGCAAAGGTACAAGAATACTATCCCAACGCTGATGCAGTTGCAGTATGGGGTGGTGAAGACAACGATCCACCTGAGTATGGTAAAGTATTCATAACACTTAAACCACAAAATTCAGATTACTTATCAACTGTAGAAAAAAATCAAGTACAGAATAAATTGAATCAACTTAATATGTTGACTGTTAGACCTGTAATTGTAGATGCAGAGATAGTTAAAATTCTATTGACTACTGTATTCAAATATAACGAAGCAGATACTACATTATCAAAAGGAGAGTTAGAAACCATAGTAAGAAATGGCATAGTCTCTTTTGATAATACAAATTTAAACAACTTCGATAGTATATTCAGACATTCAAATCTCGCCAAGGCGATTGATGAAACGAATGTCGCAATACTATCCAATGTAACCAATGTTAGATTGCAAAAACGAAAACATCTTAAGATAAACCTTACAGAAGGTTTTAATGTTATCTTCGGAAATGGTTTTTATCATCCTCATGACGGCCATAACAAGGCTGCTGGGGGCATTTTAACATCAACAGGTTTTAAGGTCGAGGGCGATATAGTCAATACCTACTTCTTTGATGATGACGGTTCTGGTAATGTCAGACGATATTCATTAGATAGTGGTACAAGAGTGTTCGCAGACCAAAGTGCTGGTACTATAGATTATGCCAGTGGAAAGATTTCGATTGATGCCATCAAATTTACTTCAACAGTAAATAGTGACACATCGATAGACTTCACTGTTATACCTTCAAGTGGTGATGTTGTTGCAATTAGGGGTTCTCTAGTTGACATCAGCATTGACGACATTAGGGTTAGTGGCGAAGTCGACACCATTAGTAGTGGTGAGAGTAGTGCTGGGGTAGGTTTCGTATCTACATCTAGTACAAATTATTAATAATATGAAAAAAGTGGTCATGGTTTATGCCATGAGTAGTTTCCCATTCAATTGGATTATAGGAGGAAAATAGAATGGCAGATAAGAAAATAACAGCATTAACAGAGATTGCGGCAGGTGATGTCAACAGTGTAGATTTACTACATGTGGTTGATAACCCAGGCGGAACTCCAGTTAATAAAAAAATGAGTTTGGCAAGAATGTTTAACAATCTTCCAACTTACATTGCATTTGATGATGTTGAAGCATTAACAGATGCAGGTGCAATCAGTAATACTAAAGCAGTGACAACACTAGACATGACCAGCGAAGGCGGTGATGTTCAGTTTTCACTTGCTAGAGGTGTTTCAGTTGGACAAATCAAAATCATCGTAAGAAATGATGATGGTGTTTCATATAATGCAGATATTACCGTTGAAGGTTGGAAAGATACATCAGGCACTCCTCAGATTCTTTTAGAGACTGGTGGTGCAGTGATTTGTATCGCATTGGGTTCAGAGGGGTCATTAGTTTGGCATCCACTCTCAATCGTTGGAACAAATTCAACAGTAGCTGGTATATAATACCAAATAGGATTCATAAATGGCACATGAAAAACACATTGTAGATAGATTATCTACTCGACTACCAAGTCTTCTTCCTGAGTATATCAGAGATGAGGCACCAGTATTTGAGTTGTTTCTACAATCATATTTTGAGTACCTAGAATCCGAAATCATAGTCCTGACATCGAAAGGTGAATTAACAGGAATACGATACGAGGACGGTACCTCTGAGACAGCCTCTTCAGTGCTGATTGAAGAAGGTACCGAAACCTCTGCTCCCGATATATTAACATCTAAGTTAATACAAGAGGGAGAAATAGAACCATTCTCAGTGGGTGAATACATCTACGGAAACAAAAGTGGTTCAGTTGCAAAGATTAAAGTTATTAATGGTCTAACATTAATAGTAGACACTATATCAGGTACAGGTTTCTCAGAGACAGAAACAATCACAGGAAGAGATGGTAATCAGACTGGTGTAGTTAAGACATATAAAGAAAACCAAGTAGTCGCAAACAACAGACTATTAGATTATTCAGATATAGACCAAACATTGGAAACATTTTTACAGTATTTCCAAAAAGATTTCGTACCATCTCTAGATTTAAAAGAGACACAAAACGCAAGATTAACTATTAAGAATATCGGAACACTGTACAAACAAAAGGGTACTGCTGATTCTGTTAAGTTCTTGATGAGATTATTATATGGTGAAGATGCCGAGATATCTTACCCCATAGACGAAACTGTATTCGCATCCGAATCAGGATATGGTGAAGATAGAAGACTTGCAATTTCAATGAATCTATCACAAGCTGTACCGTCAGCAACTGATAGAATAAGACAATATGACATTAACGATGCTAGTATTGTGACAGCAGAGGCAGTCGTAGAACAAGTATCACCAATAGATTTAGCAAACAATGAGTATTCACTCTCTATATCGAAAGACCACAGAGGAACATTTGAGTTCAACAAAGAGGCAAAAGTATTAGATAGAGATGGTGTCACCGAGTATATCGGAACAGTTAAGGGTATTGTATCTACAGTAGACCCAACAAACGGTTCAATCTATTTCTCATTAGAAGACTCAACTGGTTCTATATTAGACGAAGATGGAAATGGATTACTACATGAAGAAACTTCAATTGGTTCTATGTATAGTCCTCAAGACTTCATCAACTTCACTGGTTCAAAAACAGATACAGATGCAAATAGGGCATTAGGTAATGTGACAGGACTAACTAGAGGTCCTGTAGAAAAGATTTATATAGAAACTACTGGTCAAACTTACAGTGGTGGAGATATTGTAGTATTCGATGACGAAGGTACAGGCGGAGGTGGTGCAGAGGGTATCATTGGTGCAGTCGGTGATGAGATAATCTTAGAAGATGCTCATGCAGATGAACAGTATGAAATAACCGCAGTTGCAAACCAAACTGTATTTGGTGGTGTAATACAAAATGGAAATAGATTCGATAATGTATTAGATGACCATGGCAAACCAATTTCAATTAACAGATTTCACGGTGCATTAGAAGTTCACATCGATGGCATAGTTCAATCACAATCAACATATAGTATAGAACCACAAAAGATAACATTCACAACAAATCCAAATTTAAGTGGCGGAGAAAGAGTAGAGATATTTACCGATAAGAGTAGATTACTGTACGAAGATGGTACAGAGATGTTAATCAATGCATATCAAAATACTGATGGTGGTTCAATTGTATCAACAGACCAAAGAGTAAGACGAGTCGAAATAACAAGTGGTGGTGCAGGATATGAAACACTGCCTCAAGCATTCCCAGGTGGTTATCTATACTTTAAAGATACGACAGGATTCCAAAAGGGTGAAACTATTACAGGTTCTACTTCAAACGCTACAGGTACAATTTTAAGACTAGAACCGAAAAAGAACAGACTCGTAATTAAAAGATTCAGTACTGATACTGGTGTTTTCCAAGATGGCGAAAACATAGTAGGGGGAAATTCTTCTACAACTAAAGTTTGTAGTAGTGCCAAGGTATCAGATGGTACAGGTGCTAAGTTCTTCGCATGGTCATCTAGGATTGGTGGTATTGAGAAGGTAACTTTACTAGACCAAGGTAGTAAGTTTGATTCAGATGCAGTATTAGACGAAGCAACATCTTTCCATAATATGTTGATAACTACACCATCAGGTAATCTAAACAAAGGCATAACAATTACTGGTGTAATTTCTGGTGCTACTGCAACAGTTCAAAATTACGATACAATCAGACAAATACTCAAGTATAAAAACTTAAAGGGTATGTTCATCAATGATGAAAAGGTAACTTATGAGGGTTCAGATAGTTTCTTAATTCTTAAGAATGACCCATATACTGCAAGAGGTAAAGTTGCTGGTGAAGGTTTAATAAACGATGGTTTCTTAAGTGACAAAGGTTATCTATCTTCTAAAGTTGCAAACATACAAGATAGTAAATTCTATCAGTCTCACTCTTATGTTATTAAAGTTGGTGAGTCAATCAATAAGTATCGTTCTATAGTTAAAGACTTAGTTCATCCATCAGGTCACTTATTCTTTGGTGAGGTTGCACTCAAGTCTCAACTTCTAGGTTCATCATTAGATGGTGTTAAAGAAATACCATTTGATGTTAATGAACAGAACAAAATGGGAATTATTTCTACAGAGTTTGTTCCCACAATTGTCATTCAGGCATACCCAACAGACAATATGTTGTTCGAAGAATCTACTAGAGATAAATCAGTTAGAGTTTTAACTGAAGACGGTCATCTGTTAGAAAATGAAGACTCCAGAGACAATGTAGCACATCTAAGTAAAGAAACTCTCATGTTGTTCCATACAACTTCTGCTGAAGTAGAAAATCAAGACATGATACTTCAATATCGTGAGGCATCAGGTACAAACATATCAACAGATAAACACAAGGGTGCAGGTCATTTAAACATTCTAAACAGAAAAGAGTTTATAACAAGTGCATTAGATACTAAAATAGATAATGACCCAAGTACTGTATCATCAATTAGAAGACCAACAATAACAGAATTCAATACATTCATACAAAAATCTCCAAGAAGAGATGGCGCTGTGACTGTATTAAATCTCGACACTGCCGACCACGATTACTATGTGAATAATTCAAATGTTCCATTGACAAGTGAATACGGTAATGTTGCGATAAGACCTGCTGACTCTGGTAAAGTATTTCAGTTCTGGCATCCGTCAGAAGAAGTATTGATACATGAAGACGGCACAAAGATTTTAAACGAAGAACCTTTAAACTATGTAAGATTCGATCCATTCGATAGAGACTTATATGGTGAAAAGATTTTAATGGAAGATGGTTCAGGTAGTTTCTTACTAGAAGATGAAACTGTACCTGAGACTAGAGAGTATTTTGTGACTGAAAGGTCAATTGAACTAGACAATTCTTACATGTATATGGAAGACAATTCTAGAATAGTATTTGAAGATGGTGTTCCTATAGTAGATGAAGAGTCAGGCGAAGAGGTACATACATTCATTCCAATTGGTCCGACTTTAAAAACCCTAAATAAGATTGCATTCCAAAATTGTTATAAGATATCTCATTATATCTTAGATGAGACTTCTAGTGCAAATGAAGAAGACAAAATCTTATTAGAAGATGGCATAAGTGGTCTACTTTCAGAAGATTCTGAAAAAGACGGACTAACAATTAAACAGATGAGTGACCTGACAGGTCTTTTATATGTCGAAGAGATAGATAAAAAACAGAGAAGAAGAACTAATATTGCATTTAGTTCCTATGTTAATTCATCAAATATTACAAATAGTGCCTTGGCATTGTTATAAATAATAGAACGAATTATAAAAAATAACTTGGAGTTATAAAGAAAATGGCAGCAATAATCACAGAAAAATTTAGAACGCACAATGCAAGGCAGTTCATTGAAGACTTCTCAGAGAGTGGTCAAAAGAACTATGTCTTTATTGGTCGTTCACATGCATGGGCAGATGACACACAACCACCTCCTCCTGCAAACTCAGAATCAGAAGAAATCGGTGTATATGAAGACATGATTGCCCTAAAGGCAGTCGCTTCAACTGATATCTCACATGGATTGGTAAGATATAATTGGACAGATGGTACTAAGTATGATGAATACAGAGATAACTATTCTGCTTCCAATACAACCAATGTCACAAATGTATCTAACTTCTTCGATGGAAGAGGTTATGTAATTACAGACGAATTTAAAGTATACAAATGTTTAAGAACAGGTGTTGATTCAAATGGTGCAACTATAAATTCTACAGTTAAACCAATAACTATTTCAACAACAGTTCCTGAAGTGACCGCAGATGCAAATGCATCTTTAGGATATATGTGGAAATTTATGTACTCAGTTACCGCTTCAGATGTTATTAAGTTTGTCACTAACGACTTTATACCAGTAAAATCACTTGGTGCTAAATCTGCTGTAGTAGGTTCTGGTACAAATGGTGGGTTTGGTTCAACTGCTGATGATGATGGTTCTGCTCAATGGGATGTTGAAAACGCTGCCGTAGACGGCGCAGTTTATCATTATGTCGTAACCGCTGCCGGTTCTGGTTACACAAGTGGTTCATCAAATACATTTACAGTTAATGTTCCTGTACAGGGAGATGGTTCTGGTGCAGAAGTCACTTTAAGTTTCGTTTCAGGTAATTTAAAACAAGCATATCATCGTTCTGGTACTAGTTATTGGGGAACAGGTTATAAAAGAGCATCATTACCTACATTAGACTCCAATGTTTCAGGTATTGCAGGTGGTTCAGGTGCTACAGTTCATATTATAATGTCGCCAATTAATGGTCATGGTGCTAACCCTATCGAAGAAATGGGTGGTAACTATGCAATCGTAAACTCTAGATTAGAGTTTGGTGAAGGTCTTGATGGTGGGTTTAGTGATTTCCCAACAGACAATGACTTCAGAAGAATTGGTCTTATTAAGAATCCAGTAAAAGCATCATCTGGTGCTGTTTCTGGAGATGCAACAATGACTGCAACAAATATGTTGACAGTTGATAATGCTTCTTCAATTAATGTTGATGACTTACTTACAGATGCTTCATCTGAATCAGCAACCACTGCTAAAGTAAGAGTTGTATCTAAGACAAGTAATACTCTAAAAACCTTACCTGTTGCTAATTCAGGTGGCGAATATATCGCATTTGCAAATGATGATGAAGTCTATAAAGCTGGCACAAAAGTTGCTGATGTTACCGCATCTGGTGTCTCTTCTGCTCATCCAGAAATGCAAAGATTTACAGGTCAAATTCTCTATGTTGAAAATAGAGGCGCAGTTTCAAGAGCCGCTGACCAAATTGAAGATATTAAACTAATTATTGAAATGTAATATAGGGAGTTTAACTCCCCCTTTTACATTCTTAAATTTAAAGAAGATTAAACTATGTCAGAAAAAACAGACTTAAATATATCACCATACTACGATGACTACAATGAGGATAACAATTATCACAAAGTACTCTTCAGAGCAGGTAGACCCCTACAGGCAAGAGAACTAACTCAGTCACAATCAATCTTACAAAACCAAATACAAAAATTTGGTAGTCACATGTTCAAAGAGGGTTCGATTGTCAATGGTGCAGAGACAGACATCGATATGGATGTCGAATATGTTAAAGTCGAGGCAACTAATCCTAACTCTACTGGAACAGCTGATGTCGCTACATATCTAAGTGGTTTCACAGGTAAACTAATTCAAGGAGAGACAACTGGAGTCGTTGCAGAGATAGTAAAAACAGTTGCATCTACAGGAACAGATTTAGCAACTATTATTGTAAGATATTTACAACATGGTACAGACGAAACTGCAACAACAAATCCTTCAGAAAGATTTAGTCCTTCTGAAGAGATAAGTGAAGTTAATGTTAGTGCCGCTGGTGCAATAACCACTGCATCAAATAACAATGAATTCAAAGTAGCTGCACTTGGTCTTTCACCAGTCGGCCGTTCATCTATTGCAAGTATAAATGAGGGTGTTGTATTCTTAAGAGGATACTTCGTCAAAGTAGATGCACAAACAATTGTATTAGAAAAGTATAATGGTAAACCTTCTTATAGAATTGGTCTAGACATTGTAGAAGAACTTGTTGGTTCTGGCACTGATACAACTCTACTAGACAATTCACAAGGAACAACAAATGAAAACGCTGCTGGTGCAGATAGACTTAAGTTCACATTAACACTTGCTAAGTTCGCACTAACTGCTACAACAGATACAAACTTTGTAGAGTTGGGAAGAGTTAGTAATGGTGTTATAGAATTAGAAGTAAAAAGACCAGTATACAATCATATAGAAAACACACTTGCACAAAGAACATTTGATGCGAATGGTGATTTTGTAATACGACAATTCACACATTCATTTAGAGAACATTTACTAGACGGATTCAATAGAGGATTCTATGAAGCGTATCAAGGTGGAGATGAGAGTCAATTTGTTATGCAAGTCTCTCCTGGTAAAGCATATGTTAAAGGTTACTCTATTGATAAAACAGGCACAACGAATTTAACATTAAACAAGGCAAGAACAACAGAGGCGCTTACAAACGCAAACACACCTGCAAGACTAGGAAACAAATTAAGAATTAAAGATTCACATGGTCAACCAGAGTTTGGTGATTCTACAAATACAGAATCATATAAAGCAATTCAACTATTTGATAAGGCAACTGCAACACCAGGCACACTTAATGCATATGCAGGCACTGGATCAACAACAACAGTTGGTCATATCGGTTTTGCAAGAGTAAGAAACATTGACGAACACTCAACTGCTTTTGAAAATCTATATCTATTTGATATCAAGATGTTCACAATGTTAAGTACTACAGTTGCGACAAACAACTTCAAAGTTGGTGATAAAGTCACAGGTTCAGCATCTGGCGCAGTAGGTATTGTTGCATATGCAGATACTACAAACAATCATATTATGGTACATGATGTTGTTGGTACATTCAAAACAACAGATACCCTTTCACTAAAGGGACAAGGTACATGCGGTACGATTATAGTCAATGCTGGAAGTTTTGTTTCAACTACTCCATATATAATAACGGAACTTGGAAACACAACTCAAGCACAGTGGAATACGGCCGCAGGCACTTCTGGTCAGACATACGCAGTAGGTTCTACTTTCACGGCTGCAGCTGCAGGAACTGGAACAGGTAAAGTAAAAGTAGATTTTAGTATTACTGCTGTTCGTAGTTTTCAAGTAGAAGATGCAAGAAGTGTTGGTCAAACTAAGTCTTCTGAAACAACAGGAACACAAAACTTTACTGCCAATATTGCATTAGACAACGACAAAGTTATATCGGGTCTAACAACAATAACTAGTACAGCTTTAACAGGTGTTGGTACTGATTTCTTGACTGAACTAAGAAAGGGTGATATAGTCTTAGATGGTAATGGTGCTGAACAACTTATTGCATCCGTGACAGACAATTCAAATGCAACACTAGTTGCTGCCGGAACTAACATTAAACAAGTTGGACTACTCAGACGAAGAGCAAAACTTTACAATCAAGACCAATCTTCTACAGTATTTGCATTCCCTAGAGACCATGTAAGTAAATCAACACCTACAGAGATTACAGTTAAGTATCAAAAAGAATTTGAAGTTGGTACTTCTGGTGAGATAACACTCACAAAAGAAGCAAACGAATCATTTGAACCAAAAAACAACGACAACTATCAGTTCGCAATTGTCAAAGAAGCGACAGGAAGTCCAACAAGAGCTAATGGTGTAGTATTAGGAGGCGATGATGTCTCTTCAGTCAATACATCATCTGGTGAAGTTGTATTGGGTGCAGCTGCTGACGATGGTGCAATCGTAAGGGCGACATATACAGTTAGTGTCACTAACCCAACATCGAAATCAAAGAACTTAAGAGAGTTTCGTGCATTAAGATTCACTAAGAACGATGCACATGCAGATAATCCATTCTATGGTACTGCATATGACCACAAAGAACTATCTCTTGGTGTTTCAGATGTATACAAAATCAGAGGCATATTTGAGGCAGTTCCAGGAACAGATACAAGTGGTGTTGCAACACCACCAAATGCAGTTATAACTCTAACATCTGGTACAAGTACAACAGGAAATATAATTAAAGGTGCTACAACAGGTGTTCGTGCTAAACTTATGAAGTTTACTGATACGCAAACATGTTATTTTTACTACTTAGGAACCGAAAAGTTTACCGCAGGCGAAACAGTAGTAGATGAAACAACAGGTGGAATTGCAACCATAACATCATTAGGAGTTCAATCTCCTGAAATAACAAATAGATACTCTTTAGACAATGGTCAAAGAGATGGTTATTATGACCACGCAAAACTTATTTTAAAACAAGGACAGACAACACCAAATAATCAAATAACAGTATTATTTGATATGTTTGTAGGTGGTTCTGGTGATTTCTATGATGTAAATTCATATACAAATAGTATTTCATATAAAGACATTCCTAACTTCTCACCAAACAAAGTAGACTTGGGTGGTTTTGAACCAGATGGACAATTTGAACTTGCAGATGCAGTAGACTTTAGACCATCAGTTGGTCAACTATTTGGTAATGCAGATTTAGTTAGTCAGAGTTATGTATTCAATATTGCAAGTATATTAGATGTATCAGACTACAGTAGTGGTGATGGTACAGGTCACTTAATATCTCCATTTGCATATGAAGCAAGAAGTTTTGAATCCTCTAGAGATAATCTATTAGGAGTATCTACTGCTGATATTACGACAGCACATTCATCATATTCAAGATGTCCTTTGCCAACATCAATGATTAAGTCAAACATAGAGTTCTATGTGCCTAGAATCGATAAAGTATTCTTACATAGAAGTGGTAAATTCGAAGTTGCACAAGGTAATCCGACCTTAACACCACAAAGACCAAATTCAATTGATGATTCTTTAGAAATGTTCGAATTGTTTATACCTGCATTTACAAGAAATGTAAAACAAATACAAGTAAAAACAAAAGACTACAGAAGATTTACAATGGGCGACATTGGTAAAATCAATCAGAGAGTCACAAACTTAGAAAGAATTACTGCATTGTCTTTATTAGAGAAAGACACACAAACAAAACAGATATTAGATGCACAAGGTTTCGATAGATTCAAATCTGGTTTCTTAGTAGATAACTTCAGAGGTCACAAAATTGGTGATGTATCTCATCCTGATTATCATGTTGGTATAGATACTAAATTGGGACAATTAAGACCAGAATCAGTATCAAACTTCTTTGATATAGAATTAAATGCATCTGGTTCAACTGGTTATCAGCAGACTGGTGATTTAATTACATTACCTTACTCACAAGTATCATATGTAAATCAGGATAAGGCATCTAGACATGTCAATGTTAATCCATATCATGTATTTGCATTTATAGGTAATGTCAAATTGACTCCTGGTTCTGATATATGGAATGATACAGAACAATTACCAGAAGTTAGAATCAACAGAGAAGGAAACTTTGACGCTGTTCTTGCAGAGAATCAAAACTCACTTGGAACAATATGGAATAACTGGCAGACAACATGGGTTGGTGAACCAACCGTAGTTAGTTCTTCAGTAGATGCAGCTGTTCCTGGCAATTGGTCTGGTGACCCTGCTCAAGGTGGTGAATGGGTTCAAGGTACAATCATAACAACAGAGATTACCGAAACACCAGAAATTCAATCAAGACAAGGTGTTAATACTTCAGTAGTTGAAGACTTTGTAGAAACAAGAAATGATAGAGTTGTTAGTGTCAGTGTTATACCTTTCATTAGAAGTAGAGAGATAACAGCAGTAGGAACTAACTTAAAACCAAACACAAAACACTTTGTATACTTTGATGGTATCAGAGTAGATGGTTATGTCACACCTAGTAGTGCTGACTTCTCACAAGACGGAACAACAAACAAGGGTGTTGGAATAAAAACAAATGGTAATGGTAAAGTAGAATGTAAGTTCTTAATACCTAATGACAACTTCCAAAGATTCCCAACAGGACAAAGAGAATTAAAGATAACATCTCAGTCATCGAATCAAAGTAATCCAGATTCAATGGGTGCAGAGATTTATCAAGCACAAGGTCTCTTAAATAGTTCACAAACAGAAATAGTATCTACTAGAAATGGTAGAGTGGTGACAGAAAGATTATCAGGCGAAAGAACAATTACAAGAAGAGGTGAAAGATTAAATGTGACAGGAGATGGTTCATTACCACCCCCACCACCACCTATTGCGCCGCCTCCACCAATACCACCGACACCACCACCTATGCCACCAACTCCGGTATATGTGCCAGTGCCGAATCCGGTGCCTGTGCCTGTGCCAGTCCCTGTACCAGTTCCGGTACCTGTGCCTGTGCCTACACCGCCGGTGCCTGTTCCTGTACCACCTCCTGTACCATTACCTCCAAGGTTCCCACCCGCTGATTTAATGGTTCTTCCAAGAGAAGACAGAAGAATATTTGACTTTGATATTCCAGCAGAACCAAGAGGTTGGCAAGACCCATTAGCAGAATCATTCATGGTAGAATCTGATGGCGGTATGTTCCTAACATCTATAGATGTATTCTTTAAGAGTAAGGCAACTAGTTTACCTGTATCAGTAGAAATCAGAAATATGATAAATGGATATCCAGGACAGACAACTATACCATTCTCAATTGTGACAAAGAATCCAGATGAAGTCAATACTTCAGATGATGGTTCATCCGCAACTACATTTACATTTGAGTCACCTGTATACCTAGAAGACAAACATGAATATTGTTTTGTTGTGTATACTAACTCAACAGATTACGAGTGTTTCATTTCCAGAATGGGCGAAACAGATTTAATTACTGGACAGACAATATCAGGACAACCATACGCTGGTTCATTGTTCATGTCTCAGAACGCATCTACATGGACAGCAGAACAAACAGATGACTTGAAGTTTAATATGAGAGTCGCTAAGTTTAATACAACTACAGCTGCAAACATCGTGTTTAACAACGCACATTTACCACCTAAGAAATTGCAGAATAATTCAATAGAAACTTTTTCTAATCAATCATTCTTTAGAGTATACTCTTACTCACATGGTATGTACGACAATCAATCGAATGTTGTTATATATGGCGTAGAAGGAGATAAGAAGAATGGTGTATTAACTGTAGCAGGTTCAACAACAGGAACTCCAACTGCTGGTACATATAACAATAGTGGCGCCAATTGGGATTCCACAGGATATACCTACAGTGGTACTGGTACAGGACTTAAGATTGATACAATAACAGTTAATAGTGGAAATCAAATTAGTTCAGTGACAATCAAAGACCCAGGTGTAGGTTATACTGCAAACGAATCTATCACTATTAATAACTATGATGGTTCAAACAATGCAACTATAACATTATCAAGTGTTGGAGATACATTGGGTGGTTTCCCTGTAGATTCAATTAATAAAGTATTCAGTAGTATCAATAATTATGGTATCGACTCATTTGCATGTACACCAGACTTATCATCATATCACTTATCATATACCAATGCAGTTGAATCAACTATTGCTGGTGGTGACCAAGCATATGCAACTACTAACATGTACTATGATGTATTGCATACAATGATACCTTCTTTAACATATAAAGACACAACATTATTGTCAAGTGTTAGAAGAACAGGAACTAATTCACCTGAAGATAATAATTTAGATTCAACATTTACATTACGCTCAAAGAATGAATTCATTACATTAAATGACAATAACTATTTCGAAAGACCTAGTATTATCGCATCGAGTATTAATGAATCAGAAGAACAGACTGGTGGCACAAATAATAAATCATTTGAATGTAGATTACAGTTTACTAGTGCTAACCAGAACTTATCTCCAGTAATTGATATTGGTACGATTGGTTGTTTGGGTATCATGAATAGAATCAATAATATTGATTCTGCTAATGACCTACCTGGTGGTTCAACTGGTTCTATGATTCATGTGCCTTCAACTGATCCAGATGGCGATAATAACGCCATGGTCTATATCACTAGAAAAGTGAATCTTAAGAATCCTGCAACTACATTGAAAGTTATTGCAGATAACTATAGACCACCTGAATCTGATTTAAAATTCATGTTTAAGATATTAAAGAATGACGAGACAACACCTATCGATGACTTAGGGTTCGAATACTTCAATGGAGATGGAGAACCAGATGTGGTGACCGAAAAAGATGCAAGAAACTTTAAAGAGTACGAATATACTGCTGAAGGTTTACCAGAGTTCACAGGTTTTGTAGTTAAGATAGTTGGTCAATCAAGTAATACTTCGATTGTACCACTAGTGACTGCATTGAGGTGTATTGCTCTTGCGTAAGATAGTACATAAAGTGGAAGGATTTTCAGACCTAATTAGGGATGAATCCTCTCATGCCATTATCAATACTAACGAAGAACAGTATAGGTTGACAATGAGAAGAAGAGAGTTTTTAAAAACTCAAAAGAATGAAATAAATACTCTTAAGAAAGAGGTAACAGAAATTAAAGACTTATTAAAAGATATAGTAGAGAAATTACATGGCTAAAACAGTAGACAACTTCGCAACAATTGAAGACTTTAGAACTACCTATAACGAACTCGCATATGATGTGGGTGAAGTTTCTGGTCTAAGAGAAGGATTAAAATCTGGAAACAACGGAACACTAGTTGATGCTGTCAATGTTTTAGAAGACAAACAGTTTTTCTTCCAAGAGTTCGTATTCGTTGCATCAACAAACCAAACACTATTTACAGGTAACGATGAGTTTGCAAATAACTTAATTTTTGTAAAAGATAAGATTCAAGTATTTAAAAACGAAAGACATTTGATAGAAGATGTAGATTTCATTATTTCTAATCCTACTGGTACAGGTTCGCATGAGGGTATCACACTAACAGGTACTTATGCATCTGGTCAAGCAAATGCAATGTCTACTAACGATAGACTTCATGTATACTCATACACTGGTGCATTTGTAGGAACAAATATTGCAAACTCAGTTGCATCATTCTTCCAGAAAACAGTTGAGAACACAATCTATAACACCAATGCAAACGGTGTTATTATAAATGGAGATAGTTCATCACCAACAACTCTACTAGAATCTGGATATACAATACAACTTGCAGGTAAGACATTTGCAGAAGATGATATCTTACTCACAACAGGCAAGACACTAACTGCACCTACTATCACTGATTCTACAATGAGTATCAACAGTGGTTCTATAACAGGCGCAGTCAACGGAACATTCTCAGGATTCTTAGATATCGAAGGCAACATCGATGTAAATGGTACATCTCATTTAGATGCTGTAGACATTGATGGTGATGTGCATATGCAATCAACACTTCAAGTAGTTGATAATACAACCTTAAATGCAAACCTTACAGTAGACGGAAACACAACATTAGGTAACGCCGCTAGTGATACAATTACATTCACAGGTTATGCAAACTCTCATCTAAGACCAGAAACAACTAATACATATTCATTGGGTTTAACATCAAAGAGATGGTCAAATGTATATTCAAACTTATCAAATGTATCAGGAACTGCAACAGTAGGAACTCTAACAGATGGTACATTGAGTATCACTGGTGGCGACATTACAAGTGTCGATGATATAACAGGTGATACTAACTCAGTATTCAAATCAGGTAGTTCTGTAGTTAATAACATTAAAAACTTTGCTGGTACTCACACAATACTAGATACAACATCTGACCACGACAGTAATGCAAACGCAGGTTCTTTGACTGGTACAGTTTCAAGTATTGCAAACCACACAACACAAAACTTAACAGAACATAATTCTAATCTATATTATACAGATGGAAGAGCAGACGCTAGAATCGCATTAAAGAATATAGATTATCTTGCAAATGTAGACCATCCTATTGCGCTTGCAGAAGACCATGTTTTACTGTATAATGATACCACAGACCAATGGGAAAACACACCCATGCGAGAAAGAGTTGAAGATATCGCTGGTGCAATGTTCGCTGGTAATACTGAAACAGGTCTATCAGTCACATACAACGATGATACAGGCAAAACAAATCTAGTAGTAGACAATTCAACTTTCACATTAACAGGTGGAGTCACAGGTACTGCTACTCAGACTGCAAAAGGTAATTTGACAATTGCAACTACTCTTAGAGCTTTGACTAAAGGAGATATTACTTCTACCGAACTTGCTCTAAATGACTTATACGATGTTTCAGATGCAAACAATACTAATGACCAAATTTTAGTTCAAACTGGTTCTTCATGGTCAAATGTCACACTCACCGAGAAAGTACAAGACATTACTGGTGCTCAGATTGCAGCCAATGGTACACATACAGGTCTTACAGCAACTTACAATGACGATGACGCTGATGGTGCAATAGATTTAACAATTGCAAATTCAACTTTCACATTAACAGGTGCAGTCACTGGTACCCAGACTCAGACTGCAAAGGGTAATGTATCTATTGCAACTACTCTTACTGCTTTAACTCTATCAGACTTACCATCAATCGACTTAGAAGATTTAGCAAATGTCAATAGTGGTGCAAGTACTGGTCAAATACTAATATGGAGTGGTTCTGCTTGGAACCCTGGTGACCAAGCTGGTAGTACTAGTAATTTAACTGAAGACGCTTCTGCTGTGTTCTTTACAGACAACAGAGTCGCTAAACAATTTAAGTTCGATGCAAGTGGTGATGGAACAATAGCTCAAAATGGTACTGCAAATGTTGAACTAAATAAAGGTATAAAACTCACCTACAATGATAATCCAGACGGTGGTACTAATACAACTACAGATGGTGAGATAACATTAGAAGCTTCAGTGAGTAATGGTATCACTCTAGATGGTAACGACATAGAGTTAGATTATAGTGTGATAACAGACTCAGATTTATCTAGTGGTCTTCCTAGTGGTAGTGGAAAAGAGATAGGTCATCTTTTCTTTTTAATATAGTGAACAAAATATGTCAGACGATATTTTTATAAAACATGATAAGAATGGTGGAACTTTTCAGCAACCCTTTTTAGCCAGAGTACCTGCAGCCGGTCAACAACCGAATATCGCACAAAGAATTTATCAGGTTACTACTCAAGGAACACAACCATTTACATATCAAAGTAGAACACCTACAAATGTTCAGACGCCTAGTAATGCACAAAATCCAATAATTGCTCAAGGTGTCGCACAAAAAACCTATAATCACAGGTCGCCTGCTATATACACAAGTAGGGCGCCTTCAATATACAATATTCAAACACCTTCTACATATCAACATGGAAGTCCGTTGACATATCAACATAGGTCACCGTTTACTTATCAGTTAAATTATCAACATAGAGAACCTTCTACATATCAACATAGAAGTCCTTTGATATATCGTACACCGACTCAGACTAGAACGCCTAGCATCTATACAAATAGACAACCTTTAACATATGAACATAGAAGTCCTTTTACATATGACCACAGAAGTCCTTCAACATATAACCACCAAAGTCCTTCTCGAACACCTTCTACATATCAAAATAGAGAACCTTTAATATATGACCATAGGTCGCCTTATAGAAGTCCGTTTACTTATCAACATAGGTCACCATTTACCTATGACCATAGGTCACCTTCTACATACGATAATAGAGAACCTAGTATCTATCAACATAGAAGTCCAGACACTTATGACCATAGAAGTCCGTTGATTTATCAGCATAGGTCACCATTTAGAAGTCCGTCAATTTATCAGCATCAATCGCCAAGTACTTATCAGCATCAGTCGCCATTTAGAAGTCCGTCAATTTATCAGCATCAATCGCCAAGTACTTATCAGCATAGTTCACCATTTAGAAGTCCGTCAATTTATCAGCATCAATCGCCGAGTATTTACCAACATAGGTCACCATTTACAACTCCAATAATTGTTAATACACAAAACTCAAGAAATGCACGAACACCGTTTATCTTTAGTGAATTACAACCGCAAAACATTGGTACTACGACTGCTCCATATACTGAAGTTCATTGTGAGGTTTCAGTTGTGGACCATAGCGGTCTAGAACCTTGGATTGTATTATATTGTGTTGAATCAAGTAATGATGTTAATGTATATGTTTATGCTTCATCTGATGGTATACCACCTGGACAGAATGCTGATGCATATCTGGAAGAAACAAATACCGGCGGTACTCAAAATGGTCAGCAGCAAAGCATTAATGCAAATAGTGCTATTCTTCTATACAAAATAGACGATGCTGGAACTAATTATTCTGTTGCTAGAAGTACCTCTACTCATGGTACCTTCAATGAGGGTACTCTGAGCGGAAACATTTCTACAGGCACTGCAATAACTAGCACTTCTTGGAGTTTTGGTACAACTAATGGTACTTTTACCAAGTGGAAATGTGATAATGCTAGCGGTGGAGATGTTAAGGAGTACGAGACAACTAATACATTTACATTTACAAGTCCAGATGCTAATATGGGAACTCATACAATATCGCTAAAAGTGACTCTGTATTACGAAAACGAAGCACCAGAAGACGATGAAAACGATGATAATAACCAGGAGTAATGTGATATGCCAGTAGGACAACAACCATCCATATACCAACATCCTATTGCTACACAGGTGCAACAACCAGCGCAACAACCTGTTATTAGAAACAAACAACATCCGTTTGAAAGAAATCGACAGCATCAGGCACAGCAACCTGTTATTAGAAACAAACAACATCCGTTTGAAAGAAATCAGCAGGAAAGTAATCAACAACCTAATATTAGAAACAAACAACATCCGTTTGAAAGAAATCAGCAGGAAAGTAATCAACAACCTAATATTAGAAATCAACAAGAACCTAATATTAGAGACAGACAAAATCCGGTTGAAAGAGCTCATCAAACTCCGTATACTGCAAACGCACAAGAACCTGTTATTAGAGACAAACAGGCGCCTAGTATAAGAAGCGCCCAACAGACTGCTCAAGAACCTAATATTAGAAGCGCTCAAAGTCCTTACACCGCAGATGCACAAGCGAATACGCAGAATCCTTTTATTAGAAATCAACAACAACCTACTATTAAAAATAAACAGGAATCTGTTATAAGAAACAAACAGTCTGCTTATCAAGCGAGTAAACAAACTCCTTCTATAACAAGAACACCAGCGAGTCAACAAGAACCTAATATTAGAAGCGCACAAACACCTTCTATTAGACAAGCGCTTAAAAATAAACAACAACCTAATATTAGAAGTCAACAAGAACCTAATATTAGAAATAAGAGAACACCTTCAGCACATAACGCACAATATCTTAATACTCACAATAGACAAGACCCTGTTATTAGAAGGCAACCATTTACATATCCTTTCTCATATAGAAGTCCTTCTATTTACAGAAATCCTACTATTGGTCGACAACCATATATTGCACAAGGTCAGGCGTCTTATAGTTTTCAACAAAACAGACAACAACCATATGGATTCAGGTCTCCGTTTATATTTCAAGCAACAGAGAACTCTAATCGACCAATAACGCCAGTTGCAAAAGTGAAAGGAGTCTTTATAAAAGATAGTGATGGTGTTGTAAAAGCTTCAACTAAAGTCTTTGTTAAGAAAGATAGTTCAACAGTTGAGAAAATTCATCAGGTACCTGCTTTGCCGTTTGACGAATAGGATGACTAAATAGTAATATGGCTATAATCGCAAATTTATTTATCGACCAGGGAACAGACTTTCAAGTTGCTGTAGATGTTTCCGATTCAACAGGACAGGTTTTAAATCTCTCTGGTTATACATCAGCAGGACAAATAAGAAAGACCTATGGTTCTTCAACCATATCTGCCACATTCACTACCAGTAATGAGAATGTTACCGGTAAAGTGACATTATCTTTGACTGATACTCAAACATCAGCATTAGAACCTGGAAGATATGTGTATGATATGAACATAACAAGTGCTGGTGGTATAACAACAAGAGTTGTAGAAGGTCAAGCAATAGTCACACCAGGAGTAACCAGATAATGGCAATAAAAGGCGTAGTATCAAGAGTCGCTACCATAGGTGGCGTATTATCTAACACAACAAATCTAAGAGCAAAACAAGTGACTGTTGGTAACCCAGGCGGTGCAACAGACTTATCTGCTAAATCTATCAATGAACTTGCAGATGTAAACGCATCTGAAACAGATGATGGTCTTCTCTCATATGACCAGTCAACTGATAAGTGGACAACCACCACTACGATAGACGGCGGAACATTCTAAAACACTAAATAATAGTACAAATCAAGGTTGTCGACCAGTGAGACAACGACCCTCATTGTGAGAGGACAGTTTTATATTATGTATTCACGACTCAGGAGTGCTGAGTCACAACAATTAATTTAATTTTTATAGGAAAATAAAAATGGCAACAGTAATTCAAATCAAAAGAAGTACAGGCGCATCTGCTCCGGCGATATCAGATTTATCGGAAGGTGAATTGGCGTATGTACAAGATAGAAGTAATTCTGGTGCATCTGCTAAACTATTCATCGAATCAGTAGATTCAGATAATTCTACAGCCCTAATCCATGCGATTGGTGGTAAGTATTATACTGATATGCTTGCTGGTTCTTCAGCAACACCTGCTAACTTTAAAGTTGGTAATGGTTCTACTGCTGGTGCAACTTTACAAATCATGGAAGATTCCGATAACGGAACAAACTTCGTTGGTCTTAAAGCTGCAGATACTCTTGGTTCTTCAGTAACCTTCACGCTGCCTACCGCAGACGGTTCTGCTAACCAAGTTATAGCAACAGATGGTTCAGGAAATCTTTCTTTCGCTTCAACAACTTCAACCCTTGCTGGTGGTAGTGATGTAAACATCACATCCGCAGGTGATGGTGCGATGTTATTATATGATACAGGAACATCAAAATGGATTGACAATGTAATGTCTGGTGACGCCACTATGGCCGACACAGGTGTTATGACAATCGCAAACAACGCTATCAACGCTGCTAAATTAGCAGATGATGCAGTAGATACTGCAGCTATCTTAGATAGTAATGTGACATTAGATAAGATTAACTTCTTTGTAGACGAAGACAACATGGCTTCTAACTCAGCAGTTAAAGTTCCTTCTCAACAATCAGTAAAAGCATATGTAGACAGTAGTGTAACCGCTTCAGACTTAGATATGGCTGGTGACAGTGGAACAGGTGCAGTAGACTTAGACTCTCAGTCACTAACAATCGCTGGTACAGCAAACGAGATTGAAACATCAATGTCAGGACAAACTTTAACAGTTGGTCTTCCAAACAATGTGACAGTCGCAAATAACTTAACAGTTTCAGGAAACTTAATATCAGACGATATTACAACTGCAACTTTAACAACATCTGGTAACTTAACAGTCACAGGAAACTTGGCAGTTAATGGTACTACAACAACAGTAAACTCAACAACAGTAAATATCGCTGACCCTGTATTCGAAATTGGTTCAGATAGTTCAGACGATAACCTAGACAGAGGTATTAAATTTAAGTACAACTCCGGTGGTGCTAAAATTGGTTTCTTTGGTATGGATGATACAGATGGTTCTTTTGTCGCTCTAACAAGTGCAACAGATAGTTCTTCAGTATTCTCTGGAACTGCTATGGCAGGTAAATTCGGAAACTTAACTCTTGCTAACGCAAGTATGAGTGGAAGTATTGACAGTTATGCAGGTTCAGCTCCTACAGATGGTCAAATCTTAATTGGTGACACATCTTCAGGTTTAATGGATGCTGCTACTCTTACTGCTGGTGATGGTATTGATATCACTAATGGTGCAGGTGCAATTACGATTGCTGCTGAAGTATCAACTGCTTCTAACTTAGGTTCTGTAATTGTCGCTGCTGGCGAAGGTATGGATGTAGCGTACTCAGGTGGTACAGCAACCATTACTGGAGAAGATGCAACGACATCTAATAAAGGTATCGCTAGTTTTGCTAGTGCTAACTTTACAGTATCAAGTGGTGCAGTTACCATTACTGCTATTGACGGTGGAACATTTTAATTAATATTCTTTAACACACTTTCAATAGGAGATAGAAATGGCAACAGTTATACAGTTTAAAAGAAGTTCGACTCAGAACGCAGTTCCTGGTACTGGTGATTTATCACTAGGGGAATTGGCTGTCAATACTTATCACGGTAGATTTTATACCGAGAAGAATGATGGTTCTGCTGCTGTTGTAGAGATTGGGTCTAACCCAACATCTCTACAGATTAATGACGCTATAACATTTCCAACCAGTGATGGTTCAAATGGACAAGTTCTTCAAACCAATGGTTCAGGAACAGTTTCATTTGCAACTTTAGGTGGTTCAGGTGTTTCAATTTACAAATACACCGTTTCGGGTAACCAAACTGTATTTACAGGTAACGATGATGACAGTAATGCATTGTCTTATACTGTAGGTTCAGAACAAGTATTCCTTAATGGTGTTAAGTTAGTTGATGCTGGTGCAGATTATACTGCAACCAACACCACAACAATCACACTGGAAGAAAATGCAATTGCAGGTGATACATTAGAAGTAGTAGCAGTTACCGCTGCTAATTTAGTACAAGGATACTATACAAATAGTGTCTTTAGTGCAACTACTGCTAATCAAGTATTATCAAGTAATGCAGTATCTAATAAAGGTATTAAATATGTTATTACTGCCACTCATGCGAGTGCAGGAACACATTCAGCCGAAGTATTATTAATCAATGATGGATCCAATGCATATTTCGTTCAATATGGCGATATATTCAGTACTGCTTCATTATTTTCGTTGACAGCTGATGTTAATTCAGGAAACATGAGACTCTTATGTACACCTGCTAACACCAACACAACGGTTAATACTTTCCAAATAAGACAATCATAGGGGGATAGAAAATGGCTATAACAAGAAGTTTTAAACTCGCTGAATTCATCCGTCACATGTCTTATAACTCTAGTACAGATAGAATAGAAACAGGTAAAGAGATTCAAGACGAGAATACAACAACAGGTGGTATCACTAAAACTGCTACTACTGAATTCTCACTTGATAACTTTGCTCATGCTACCTATAGAGCTGCGAGATATATCGTGGCGATGTCAGAGGGAAGTAATTTCCACTCAACAGAGATAATGTTAGTACATGACGGTTCTACCGTGACATTAACACAATACGGAACGCTTAAAGATACTAACTTAGCGACATTTGATGCAGACATTAATGGAGACAATGTTAGACTACTATGTACACCGGCGGGTACAAACTCAACGGTTATTAAGTTTAACAGAACTACAGTCGAAGCTTAAATTCAGTAATATATTATGAAAAGGGGGACTTTAGAGTCCCCTTTTTTTTGTCGGTAGATAAATTACATAAATAACACCATGGCATCGAAAGTAAAATTTTTCGCAGATTTAGGTGTACAGTCAAAACTAAACACCCAAGTAGATGGCGATTTAACAGTTGCAGGTGACTTAACGGTTACAGGGACAACTTTAACAGTCAATTCTACAACGACATCTGTTGGCGACTCAATGTTTGAGTTCGCAAATCAAAATACTAGTTCAGACCTAATCGATATTGGTTTCTACGGAAACTACAACGATGGTTTATCAGATGGTGGTGCATCTGAGTACACAGGTCTATTCAGAGATGCATCGGATTCTACATGGACATTATTCGATGGTTTAGAGGTAGAACCAGGAACTACAGTTAATACTAGTGGTTCTGGTTATGCACTTGCTGATTTAAAACTTGGAGATTTAACTTCTTCAACACTAACAGCAGGTGGATTATTATATCCAACTTCAGATGGTTCTAACAACCAAGTCTTAATGACTAATGGTTCTGGTACTTTATCTTTTCAAGATGCTGGTTCAGGACTTACTTCTGGTACAGTGACTACAACATCGACTACTATCACAAATTTAGATACAATGGCGATTGCAAGTTATAGAGGTGCAAAGTATACTATAACAGTCTCAGACGCTACTGGTGGTGATTATGAGATAACAGAGGTTCATGTAATACACGACGGTACTAACGCAAGTATAACGCAGTTTGGTACAGTCCTACAAGGTACATCTAGTGAGTTAGGAAGTTTCTCAGTAGATATCAACTCGGGCAATCTCAGATTGAGAGTCACTTCTGCCAGTACAAACTCCACAGTTTATAATTTTAAGCGAATAGACCACGCTGTATAAAATAGTTATAACTAATTGAATTTTATTAGGGAAAATGAGGTCTTTAGAACGACACCAATCTATAAATAATAGTATTAATTACTAATACTTTTACAAAAGGACACAAGCAATGGCAACAACACAAACATTTGTAATCGAGTATGGGTTATCAGTAGGGTCATCTGAAGTCATAAATTCAAGTGGAAAAATCGTACCAGGTGCGTTATCCAATGTGGATTCAGACGATATAACAGAAGGTTCAACTAACCTGTATATGACTACTTCAAGATTCAACTCTTCATTTGATACGAGACTATCTAACGCCACCATTGATGGAGGCACTATCTAATGACAAGTAAAAATTTCATAATCAAAAATGGTCTAACAGTAGGAACTACTGAGGTCATAACATCTGCTGGTTTAATTACTGGCGCCGCTGTCAACGAGGCAGTTGACGATAGAGTTGATTCTCTACTAACTGCTGGAACAGGTATCTCATTAACATATGATGACGCTGCTGGCACACTAACAATTAACGGACAACAAGGTGACATCACAGGTGTGAACGCTGGTGCTGGTTTAACTGGTACTGCAAGTTCAGGTGATGCAACACTAAACATTGGTGCTGGTACAGGTATTACTGTAAATGCAGACGATATTGCAGTCAACTTCAAAGATGAAGATGACATGTCTTCAAACTCAGCAACTCATGCCGCTACTCAACAATCAATTAAAGCATATGTAGATGCAAGTATTTTAACAAAAGACAATACAGACGAGATTACAGAAGGTTCAAGTAATTTATACTTCACAAATACAAGAGCAGATGCAAGAATTACAAACGCATTAGTTGATGAAGATGATATGTCTAGTAATAGTGCTACTAAACTTCCAAGTCAGCAATCAGTTAAAGCATATGTTGACGCTCAAGTTGCAACAGTTCCAACTGGAGACATAACAAGTGTAGTCTCAGGAACTGGTCTAACAGGTGGCGGAACAAGTGGCGATGTCACTGTAAATGTTGTTGCAGGTAATGGTCTTATCGCAAATGCAAACGATGTGACAATCGATACTTCGATAACAGCAGATTTAACTACTGCACAAAACTTAACAAACAAAACAATAACGACTCCAATTCTAAATGGAACAGTTTCGGGTACTGCTGTCTTAGACCAAGACAATATGGCTTCTAATAGTAATACTCATCTTGCAACGCAACAATCAATCAAGGCATATGTAGACTCTTCAGTTGCAGGTAAAGATAATACAGACGAGATTACAGAAGGTTCAAGTAACCTATACTTCACAAACGAAAGAGTAGACGATAGAGTAGATGCTCTACTAACTTCTGGTGTCAATGTCGCTATGACATATGACGATGCAAATGGAAGTTTAGAGATTAGAGTACCTTACGAGAATATACAAGATACAGTTGGTGCTCAAATTGCAACCAATGGTACACATACAGGTCTTACTGCATCTTATGACGATGCAAACGATGGTGCAATCGACCTTGCAGTATCAACATCACATGTTAGAGGTTTAATATCTGCTGGTGGTGACTTATCATACAACAGTTCAACTGGTGTAATTAGTTTCACAAACGATGCTGGTGATATTTCTTCAGTAGTTGCTGGAACTGGTATGACTGGTGGGGGAACTTCTGGTGATGTGACAGTTAATGTTATTGGGGGAGACGGTATTACTGCAAACGCAAATGATATCGCATTGTCTTCTTCAGTCGCTGGTAATGGTCTTTCATTCTCAAGTGGTGTTCTTGCAGTAGGGGTTGACGATAGTTCAATCGAATTAGATTCAGATGCAGTTCAAGTAAAAGCACTTGGTGTCACAAATGCCATGTTGGCAGGGTCTATCAATGAAGGCAAACTTGCAGGTGGTATTACAAACGCAAAACTTGCTAATTCTTCAATCACTATTGATGGTACAGCAGTATCACTTGGTGGTAATATAACTACAACAAATACACAATTAACAACAGAACAAGTCGAAGACATTGTTGGTGGTATGTTAGATGGTACCGAAACAGGTATCTCAGTATCATACGATGATACAAATGGTAATCTTGACTTTGTTATTGGTGATAACGACATTACTAATGCCATGTTGGCAGGGTCAATCAATCAATCCAAACTTGCAGGTTCAATTACAAACGCAAAACTTGCTAATAGTACGATAACAATTGATGGTCAATCAGTTGCATTGGGTGGTTCAGTCACAACAACTAACACTCAATTATCAACAGAGAATGTACAAGATATCGCTGGGGCGATGTTCTCAAGTAATACTGAAAGTGGTATTACTGCAACATATCAAGATGCAGATGGCACAATTGATTTGAATGTTAGTGACCCAACAATATCCTTGACAGGCGATGTGACAGGTTCTGCTACAATGACCAATTTAGGTGATGTTAGTATCTCTACTACAGTCGCTGCTAACTCAGTCGCACTTGGAACAGACACAACAGGTAATTATATTGCAGGTGTAAGTCAAGGAACTGGTGTCTCAGTAAGTGGTTCTGGAGAAGGTGCAACCGCAACAATCTCTATTGGACAGGCAGTTGGAACATCAAGTAATGTTCAATTTGGAAACTTAGTTCTCACAGGCGACTTAACAGTTAATGGTTCAACAGTAACCAATTCGGCAACAAATACAACTATCGAAGACCAACTTATAGAGTTAGGGACAGGTAATAGTGGTTCTGCTTCAGGCGATTCAGGTTTTGTTATCGAAAGAGGAAGTGATGCCAATGTATTTATTGGTTGGGATGAAAGTGCTGATGCAGTCACATTCGGAACAGGAACATTTACAGGTGCATCAACAGGTGATTTAACGATTACCCCAAGTGCAGTAAACACTGGCGCATTGACAATTACAAATGCAACAAACAGTGGTGGCACAGCGAGAAACATATATCAGTCAACATCAGCACCAGGCGGAAGTGATGGCGCAGTTGGCGATTTATGGGTTCTTTACTCTTAATAAATAGAATAGTATTTTAAGGACTATATAATATGGCGACAGGCTCACAAAAGGTAAAAACACCAACCGGTTGGAATGCAACCCGAGGTGCATGGGTAAAAACAGACTCAGGCACATGGAAAGCTGCAGACCAGATTTATGTAAAGACGCCTACCGGTTGGAATAATGCTTCTGGACAACAGAGTGTTCAACAACCTTATCCTTATATCGCAAACGCACAAGAACCCAATATAAGAAACAGACAGAATCCTTATCCTTATATTGCTAATGCACAAGAACCTAATATAAGAAACAAACAGAATCCTTATCCTTATATTGCTAATGCACAAGAACCTAATATTAGAGATAGAAGACAACCTGCGATTTATCAAAATCCAGTAAATGCACAAGAACCTAATATTAGAAATCAACAAGAACCAAATATTAGGTCACAACAAGAACCTAATATTAGAAATGCTAGACAACCTGGCACATATCAACATAGGTCACCTTCTACATATAGAGACCCTAGAACATATCAGGATCCTTCTACATATAATCATAGAAGTCCGTTGACATATCAACATAGAAGTCCGTTGACATATCAACATAGGTCACCATTTACATATGACCATAGGTCACCTTCTACATATAGTAATAGACAACCTAATACATATGACCATAGGTCTCCTTATAGAAGTCCGTTCATCTATCAACATAGGTCACCATTTACATATGACCATAGGTCACCGTTTACATATCGTAATCCGTTTACTTATAATCACAGGTCTCCTTTAACATATGACCATAGGTCACCTTATAGAAGTCCGTTTACATATGACCATAGAAGTCCGTTGACATATGACCATAGGTCGCCTTATAGAAGTCCGTTCACTTATCAGCATAGAAGTCCGTTGACTTATCAACATCAGTCACCGAGTATCTATCAGAATCCAAGTACCTATCAGAACAGACAACCTAGTACTTATCAGCATCAGTCGCCAAGTATTTACCAGAATCCGAGTACCTATCAGAACAGACAACCTAGTAGTTATCAGCATCAGTCGCCAAGTATTTACCAGAATCCTAGTACTTACAACAATAGACAACCTGGTACATATGACCATAGGTCGCCTTATAGAAGTCCGTTTACTTATCAACATAGGTCACCATTTACCTATGACCATAGGTCACCGTTTACATATCGTAATCCGTTTACTTACAACCATAGGTCACCTACTACATATAATCACAGGTCACCATATACATATGACCATAGGTCGCCTAGTACATATCAACATAGGTCACCTAGTACATATCAGGCAAGACAACCTAACGCTGCTAGAAACCCATTTAGTGCAAGACAACCATTTACATACGACCATAGGTCGCCTAGTTCATATAATCACAGGTCACCTAGTACATATCAGGCAAGACAACCGAATAGTGCTAGACAACCATTTAGTGCAAGACAACCGTTCACTTATCAGGCAAGACAACCAAACTCTGCTAGAAACCCATTTAGTGGAAGAAATCCTTTCACTTATCAACATAGAACGCCTTCGATTGCAAACAATCAGTCTCCTGCATCTTATGGATACAGAAATCCGTTTACCTTTGGTGGTGGAGGAGGAGGCGGAGGTTGCTTCGCTCCAGGTTCAATGATATGGTTAGGCGATGGTTCACATGCACCTATCGAGTCATGTGTTATTGGTCAATGGGTCATGTCTTGGAACGAAAGTACTAAATTACTTGAACCTAAGAGAATACAACAAATTAATCCTCAACCAATCAGTTCTATATGGGATATAACATTCTCAGATGGTAGAATTCTACAGATGACTGATACTCACCCATTGATGCTACCAAATGGCGAATGGGGTGCATTTGATGTTGAGAAATCAGTCAAAGAACATAGTTGGATGGAAGATATAGAAACACATGAACTTACAGTTGGAGATAGTGTATTCAGTATGTTAGATGGAATAATGTTTGATAGACAAGATGAAATGGGACTAGAGATAGTATCAGTAGAAGAACATTCAGAAATGGAAGTTTATAACTTAACTGATATTGAAGATAACTCGAACTTCTTTGTTAATGGAATGTTAGCACATAACTTTAACAACCAAGGTCTACCAATTGGGCAAAAATAATGAAGATGATAATTAAATTAAGATTAGGGAGTAAAATCTAATGCCACAGCAACCTCTAATTGGCATCGCTCAATCGCCAAGCACTTCTAATGTGCAAACTCCGTCTATTGCTAATGGCCAGCAACCTTATACTGGTCAACAACCATTTACATATCAGTCGCCATATATTGCATCTGGTCAGACTCCTTATACTGGTCAGACTCCTTATACTTTCCAGAGTCCTTATATTGCGAATAATCAACAACCTAATATTAGAAATAATCAACAACCTACTATTAAGAATGGTCAGACTCCTTATACTGGTCAACAACCTTATACTTTCCAGAGTCCATACATTGCGAATAATCAAGAACCTAATATAAGGAACAATCAGCAACCCAATATTAGAAGCATACAACAACCTAATATTAGAAACCAACAAGAACCTAATATTAGAGATGCTCAGTCACCTAGTAATGCTCAGCAACCTACAATTAAGAACAAACAAGAACCTAATATAAGAGATTCTCAACAGTCTGCTCAAGAACCAAATATCAGAAACTTTCAGACTCCTTACATTGCTAATGCACAAGGGGCTAGTGCAGCTCAAGAACCTAATATCAGAAATGCACAAACACCTTATATTGCAAACAGACAAAACACTGCAAATGCACAAGAACCTAATATTAGAAACAGACAAACACCTTATATTGCAAACGCACAAACCACTTCAAATGCACAAGAACCAAACATAAGGTCACAACAAGAACCTAATATTCGTTCAGCGCAACAGTCAGCACAAGAACCAAACATAAGGTCACAACAAGAACCTAATATTAGAAACAAACAGCAGAGTGCTCAACAACCTACTATTAAGAATCAACAAGAACCTAATATTAGAGATGCTCAATCACCTAGTAATGCTCAACAACCTAATATTAGGGCAAAACAAGAACCTAATATTCGTTCAGGTCAAACGGTAACGCAAGAACCTAATATTAGAAATGCACAATCTCCGTATATTGCTAATGCACAAAATCCGTTTATTAGAAATGCTCAAGAACCAAACATAAGGTCACAACAAGAACCTAATATTAGAGCTCAACAAGAACCTAATATTAGAAACAGACAAACAACAGCGAACTATCAGAATCCTGTAAATGCTCAGAATCCGTTTATAAGAAATAATCAGACTCCATTTACATATGACCATAGAAGTCCGTTGACATATGACCACAGGTCTCCTTTAACATATGACCATAGAAGTCCGTTTACTTACAGAAATCCTGCAAATAGTCAGACACCTCTTACATATCAACATCAGAGTCCTTCTACATATGCTAGACAAGGTCAAACACCAACGACTTATCAACATAGAAGTCCTTCTACATATGCTAGACAAGGTCAGACACCAACGACTTATCAACATAGGTCACCTAGTACATATGCTAGACAAGGTCAAACACCTGTTATCCGTTGGGATGGTTCATTGTCACAAACATGGCCAGGAACACCTGTTAATTCCTAATCACTAAATATTAGTGTAGAAATTAAGGAACTATATTATGAGCGTAAAATCAGACTCACTCGAGCACACAAAGGAACTTCTCAAAGATTGGGATCCAACAGATAAGAACACACATGTTCAGTTGGGTTCTTTTGATGTATCAAAAGATTATAAAGAAACAGAAGCATATAAATCTTTAAAATGGGTGACAGCGAACAAAACAGGAAAATTAAAACAGGTCAAATGGGGTGATATGACTAAGTTAATCAAGGAACAAAAGTTTCTTGGTTGGAACAAACTACAATCTCATTCATGGGCATATCATTACTTTCTTTCTAAAGGATACACTGCACCACCCGAAAATCCAAAACCAGGAATTGCAGGTATGGATTTTAAAAATTCAAATGATGAATATCAAAAGATAGAAGAATTTACAGGTACTAAGTTAAGCGAACAACAAGATGGTAGTCTTAATGCTGTATATTATCATGGTGCAAAGGCACATTGGTTAGTCGATAGTATCAGAAAAGAAGGTCTATGGAATGCAATTCAAGGTACTGTAGCTACAGCAGGTATGAACTCCAGAGATGAACGAATGTATCAGTTATCTATACATCCAGGTTCTGTTCGTTCAGGTGTTTTCGAAACTATGGATGACCCAGACTTAGATTTATGGATATGGGATGACCACGATGCTATACCTCTTCCAGAAACACCCATAGATGAAATGATTGAGGAAATGAAGTCGCAACTTGTAGAAAGAAATGCAGCCCACTACTCAATGTCGTTTTCATTCACTCGTGGATATTTAGAAATACATAGTGACTTATTGAAGATGAACTTCAGAGGAGATGTGACAGACTTCAATAAAAAAGTAAATAAACTTTCTGCTGGCAAACCCTTGACAATCTATGTCGGATATGATAGTAGACACAAAGACATTGCAGAACTAAGTGCTAAATGTCTTAAGAGTAGTATATTATTTGGAGCAGGTCGTGGTGATGTACATGATATATTAGGAGATTGGACTCCTGAGATAAAGTTTCTTGACATATCAAAGATTCCAGAGTATAATAGAGAGTATGCAGCTCAATCAACAGAGTTCACATATAGTAGATTCTTAATTCCTTACTTAGAAAACTATGAAGGATTTAGTATTTTTATTGATGATGATATACTATTCAATGAAAGTATCTTACCAATGTTCTACTACTTAGATTTAGATGATGCAGTTGCATGTGTTCAGTATGATTTTGATACTTATGCTGAAACAAAATTTAACGGTGAAAAGAATGTATCTTATCCTAAAAAACTTTGGTCATCATTAATGATATTTAATAATGGTCATGAAGACTGTAAAAAACTTACACCAGAAGTTATCAATACTGAAAGTGGTAAATATCTACATCAATTTGAATGGACAGATAAGATATCAGAAATACCAGAATGGTATGTTATAACTGAGGGGCATGATACACAGGAAGAAAAGTGGCGTGCTTGTGCTATACATTATACTAGAGGCGGTCCTTGGATTGAAGGTATGGATACTTCTGAAATAGAACACCTAAATATGTATGAAAGATTTAAAAACAAACATCAAAACTAAATTATGGAGTTGTTATGAATATGTTAATTTATTGTGAGAATGGTCATCTCACTATTAGAAAACCAAATGGCCTAGAATGGAGACATGATAATGTCGATAAACCTAATTTGGGGTTTGAGTATGATGTTCTTATCTATGATGACATCGAAGTCAAGATTATGGAATGGAAAGACAATGTTCAGTTTGATGAACAAGAAAAAATTTCATTAACAGATGTTGAGTTAGATGCAATCGAAAACTACATTGAAAATTCTGTTCCACCTTCCGATGTGACATTATCCAATCAATACAGTCAACAAATTAATGATGTTGGTAGAAATTACTTAGACCAACAAATTCAATCTTATGGATTTGAAAGTCTGGTAGATGTTATGGCTGCAGGTAGAGATGGTTCAAATCATCCTTTAAGGTCAGATGCAAGAAGAGTATTGGAATACTATGATGTACTGTGGAACATCTATGTAAATGTTATGAATGATGTAAAATCAACTAGAGAAGATTTACTTCCAGATGTAGAAGAATATATTAATAGATTCCCACCTCCACAAAAAGCATTAATAGAGTAGTTTATGTCCCTAGAAATAGTCAAGGTAGATAAACCTTTTACTATTAAAGACTTTCCTTTAGGAAATAAAGTCTATGTAATCGATGATTACTTAGAGACTTCTATACATCGATGGATTCATCGTAAAACTTCTGAAGGTCCTAGGTGGGCTAAACAAAATCAAGTAAACGCACAACATCCCACAGGTTTACCTCATCATCAACTTTGGGGTGCATCATTCTTTAAAACAGATGATTATGGTAATCCAGAAATGGAATATGGAGAAACAACCGAAAGTGTAGAACACGCTAGATGGTTGAACAGAAGAATATGTACAGACTTTGGTTTTAAATGGAAAAGATTTCAGTATATGGGAACCAATTCTCAAACTCATGGTCAACATGGTACAACTCATTGTGATTGTGATGAACAAGATGAATGGAACCTATCATTTCTATATTACTACAATAAATTCTGGAATCCTGCATGGGGTGGAGATTTAAGATTTTATGATAAAGGTGTTTATCAAGCCGGTTTAGATGGAAGAGAAGAACACATAGAAAAACATTCTATAGGAAGTATAGAGTTTAAACCAAACAGATTGTTAATGTTTGATGGAAGAATACCACATGGTGCAGATGCACCAACAGAACGAGCTCGATATGCAGATAGATGTTCTATCGTACTTAGGGGTGACGAGATAGAACTAGTAGATAAGGAAGAATTATATAATGCCAACGATAGATTTCACTACATTTAACGAAGAGAGTCTTAGAGACTGGAAACCAGTTCTTGCTAAATCGTTAAGTCCTGATTGGTGGAAAAAGATGAAAGTCTTTCAACACGATAGAGGACAAAGAATACAGACTATTCGTGCTTGTCCGGCAATGGATGATTGGTTAAAATCTGGTTGGTATATTCTTGCAAATAGAGATATGGAAGTTGTTTTTGATAACGGCAAAACATATACTCAAGAATTTGGCAAAGAGGTTTCACAATCTCAAGCATCTCCTTCTCATCCTGCAGCTCAGTTTGCACACTCATTCAGTTATTTGGGGGAAGAAGGTCCAATTAAAGATGCATTTAAAATGAGAAATGCTTGGAATATAATAACGCCAAAAGGTTATTCTTGTTTCTATTTAGACCCCTTTTTATTTCAAAACAATCATTTTGCAACATGGCAAGGTGTTATAGATACAGATGACTTTAATATCAATCAAGACAATTCACAAATTATTTTCTATCCTAAAGTTAGTCATTCGTTTGTTATACCAAAAGGAACTCCCCTAGTTCAAGTTATACCTTTTAAAAGAGAAGAATGGGTATCGACTTATCAGTTAAAAGACACTGCTGGATGGCACAAAGATAGAACCGAAGAAAGAGTACAAGAACTTCCTAGCATGGACCAAGTAAACAGAGAGAAGTACGATAAACTATTAAAAGAGAAACCCAACAATATGGGTGCATATAGAAGTGAAGGACATTGGAAACAAAAAGGTAAGAATTTCAAAGAAATGGAACCTCCACCAGAGTGTCCATTTCATAAAGGAGAAATAGATGGCGATTAAATTATTTAGTCCAGCAGTAATTTGTATTAGAGAATGGTTATATAATCCAGAAGACAAAGTGGAAGGATTGACGCCAGAGTATTTTCAAATGTTGAAGGATGAAATGGACGCTATGAGAACTAGAGACCGTGAAGGTAGAAGAAGGTCTAATAAAGGTCTCGGTTGGCAATCAAACGATGGTATCGATAACAATCCCATATTCAATAAGTTGATGAGACAAATTAAAAGAACAGTGACGGAAGAGATTATGGGTTATTGTGGATTTGAAAAAGGAACTGCTCAATGTGTTATGCATAACTCATGGGGAAACATAAACTATCCAGGTGGATATAATGCACCACATTTACATAATGGTTGTACTTATTCTGGTGCATGTTATATTAGGGCAGACGGAGACGAGGGAGATATTAAGTTTATAGAAACAACTAAACACTATGTTGGAATGGCTCTATCTTCACCTAGAATGGAAGAATCTTGGGGTTGGCAACCAAAAACTGGAGACATACTTTTATTTCCTAGTGGCACCATGCATATGGTTGAACCAAACACGACAGATAAAGATAGATATAGTATATCGTTTAATATAGAGATTCAACATCCCGATGGAGAAACTCTTATTGAAGAGAATGGCGAAGAATGGCATAAAGAAAACATGGGTTTAGTGTTCAGAACAGATAGATTTGGTAAGTTGATACAGTAGTCATATTCATAAATAACAATATGGATATAGTCATAGACCCACACTTACTTTGGAATATTGTTCTTACTGTTGTAGTAGTTCCTGTCGGATGGATGATTCGAGGAATCTTTGCTGAACAAAAGAGAATGGATATTCTTATCAATAAAACAAGAGAAGAAATCGCCAAGGATTATGTCACTAGAGAACAGATGGAGAAGTCTTTTCAGAGAATTATCGATTCTATAGAGCGTATAGATGAGAAGATAGATAGACTACAAACAAAAACTTTTTTCCAAGATTAGAATTCATATAAATAGTAGTATAAACAGGAAATACTACTATGGCAACTCCAAACAGTAAAGCAACATTCAAAGAGTACATCAAAAGAAAACTTGGTGCACCTGTTCTGGAAATCAACATCGATGAAGACCAGTTTGATGATAGAATAGACGAAGCACTTCAATACTTCTACAATTATCATTACGATGGAACGATTAAATGTTATCTAAAACATCAGATGACAGGTACCAAAAAACAAACAATGAAGAGTGATGAATCATTCACTGAAAGCGCAGCTGGTACTCACGCATATACAGACGAACAATTCAAACAACAACAAAATTACATTGTTCTTCCAGAGTTTGTTATGGCAGTTATGAACATATTTCCATTCAATGATAAGTCAGCGCTCAACATGTGGGACATTAGATATCAGTTAAGATTAAATGATTTATATAGTATGAACGCTACTAACATGTTGCACTATGAAATGGTTCAACAACAGATTCAAACAATGAATCACATTCTTATTGGTAGAACACCAATCAATTACAATCAACATCAAAACAGATTATACTTACACATGGACTCAAACTTTGTACATGAAGGTGAGTATATTGTTATTGAATGTTATAGAAAGATAGACCCAAATAACTTTACAGATGTATACAATGACATGTGGTTAAAAAAATATGCAACTGCATTATGTAAATATCAGTGGGGAGAGAACTTATCTAAATTCTCAGGTATCGCATTACCAGGTGGTGTGACACTAGATGGACAACAGATGAAACAAGAGGCACAAGAAGAAATAACAAGACTCGAAGAAGAGGCAAGACTAAATCATGACATGTTACCCATGGACATGATGGGCTAATAAATTATGGCAACAAATGTATTTTTTAATCATGCAGTAAATTCTGAACAACATCTCTATGAAGATTTAGTTGTTGAGTCTTTAAGAATGTATGGTCACGAGACAATGTATCTACCTCGACAAGTTATCGAAGAGGATAGTATACTCAATGAAGATGTGCAATCTAAATTTGGTGATGCATACTCAGTTGAAATGTACATTGAGAATACAGATGGTTTCGAAGGCGAAGGCGACCTTATGTCTAAGTTTGGTTTACAGATTAGAGACCAGGCGACCTTTGTTATATCATTAAGAAGTTGGGAAAGATTCATCTCACTAGACTCAAATCTCGCAACATCATTTAGACCAAACGAAGGAGATTTAATCTACTTCCCTCTTAGTGGTTCTATGTTTGAAATTAAATTTGTAGAACATGAAGACCCTTTCTATCAAGTAGGTAAACTGTTTGTATTTAAACTAAGATGTGAACTGTTTGAATACAGTCAAGAAGATTTCGATACTGGAATTGGTGACATAGACTTGATAGAAGATGAACAAGCATACTCATTGAATATGACAATGAACAATGGTAATGCAACAGACTATATTGCGAATGAAACTCTCGCACTCAATGGTACAGTTGTTGCAGAAGTTGTATCTTGGAATCAACCGACAAGTAAACTTCTCGCAAAAGATATCACAACAACACTACAAGTTGGCGATGTATTAAATGGTGCCAATGGCGCAACATTTACTATCTCATCTATAGACGATAGAATGACATTCAACAATGATGCAGCCGCTCAGAACTTAGACTTTGAGAATAAAGATTCATCATACTTAGACTTATCAGAAACAAACCCATTTGGTGAACCATAATGTTCGGTACATATTTTTACAATGAAACTATTAAACGATGCGTATCAGTATTTGGTACTATGTTTAATAACATTCAATTCAAGAAAATCAAATCAGACGGAACAGTCTTATCTTCTCCTATGGTACCAATATCATATGGTCCTAAACAAAAGTTTTTAGATAGAATTGCTGAAGAGGCGAATCTATCAGATAGAAATAGGAGTGCAATATCGTTGCCAAGGATGGCATTTGAATTGACAGGTTTTGAATATGATGTACAGAGACAACAGAACAAACTCATAAGGGCAGTCAAACCTATAATGGAAACAAATGGTAAAAAAGGTTTTCAATACGCACCTGCACCTTACAATCTAAACTTTACATTAACTATTCTAACTAAGAATATGAATGATGCATTGCAAATCGTAGAACAGATACTACCTTACTTTCAACCAGAATATACAGTCACCATGAAGATGGTTGATGATATGGCAGACCATAGAGATGTACCCATAATATTAAACTCAGTATCATTTCAAGATGACTATGAGGGTTCAATGGAAGATAGAAGAGTTATAGAATATACTTTAGACTTTACAATGAAGACATACTTCTTTGGTCCTATCTATACAGGCAATATCATTAAGAATGTTATTGAAAGAACTTATATTGGAGATGGCAATAAAACATTTACATCATCAAATATAGGTGTATCAGGACTTGTTAAAGAAGTTAAACACTATGAACCTGCATTCCAAGAGTTATCAAATGCAGTAAGTGACCTAAACATAATCACCTTCCCTAGTGCAATAAATAGTAAGATAAGTGTAGGAGATGAAGTATTTGGTACCAACTTAGATACCAATCCCACAATAACCACAATTGCAACTAACAGAGAACAAATAACAGTTTCGGCTGCTGTGAACATGACCGATGCTAGTAATAAATTACTCTTTGTTGGTTCAGTCGATGCAGACGATACTTTCGTTGTTGCAGAGAATGTATCTTTCTATGACGATGGTGTCAAAGATGATTACAGTGAAGAAGACAATAGTTAATTATGAATGAAATAGATGAAAATAATAGATAATGCATTAGACCAAAACTACTTTAATGAACTAGTAGATAAATTTACTCATCCAACTTTTCCATATTTTTTAAATACAGTCAATAGAGATGGTGATGAGATACAATTTGTACATGCATTATACTTTGACAATCAACCTCAGAGTGATGCATATGAGTGGATTGAACCATTATTAGATAAATTAAATGTTTGTTCTTTAGTGCGATGTAAACTTAATATGTTGCCAAGAACTGATACAATTATAAAAAATGAATTTCATGTGGACATTGAGACTGCACCAAAAAATTTAAAAACTGCATTGTTATACTTAAATACAAATAATGGATATACTATGCTAAAAGAATCAGATGAAATAGAATGTATTGATAGTGTTGCGAATAGAATATTGATGTTTGATGGACATACACAACACACAGGTACAACCAATACATGTAGTAAAAAATATAGACATGTACTGAATATAGACTATTTCGAGGCAATAACATGAATGATATAGATGAAAAATTAGATGACCTTTTAAATATAGAATCGGACATCAAAGAAGAAACAAAGATAGTTAAACTTCCTTCTCGACATGAGAACATGGAAACAGATTACAAATACGCTAGAGAAAATCTGTATGGACTCGTAGAAAGAGGACAAGATGCAATCGAAGGCATACTACAATTATCAAAAGAAACAGAACACCCTCGTGCATACGAAGTTGCAGGTCAGTTAATTAAAACAGTAGGTGAAACAGCAGAGAAACTTATAGATTTACAGAGTAAATTGAAGAAGTTAGAGGGCGAAGAACAACAGAAGATAGGACAACAACACAATCATTTGTATGTTGGGTCAACTTCTGAATTACAAAAGTTCCTTAAGAAGAACAAAGACTAAAATATGGTTCAAGCGAAGAACGAAGGTTACTTAGGTAACAATTTAATCAAAAGAGCAGGTGTAGAAACAAAGTATACACCAGAAGAGATAGCAGAATATCAAAAATGTTCTGAGGATCCTTGCCACTTTATACAAAATTATTGTCAGATTATATCACTAGATGAAGGTCTAGTACCGTTTAAACTTCGTGGATATCAAGATAAACTCATAAATCATTTTAATGACAATAGATTCAGTGTCATTCTTGCCGCCAGACAGAGTGGTAAATCAATTACATCATGTGCATATCTTTTATGGTATCTATTGTTCACTCCAGAAGTCACCACAGCGATTCTGGCGAACAAAGGTGCGATTGCCAGAGAGATGGTGTCTCGTATTGTAACCATGTTGGAGACCGTGCCATTCTTCTTACAACCAGGCGTAAAGATTCTAAACAAAGGAAACATCGAGTTCGGCAATGATAGTAAACTGGTCGCAGCTGCCACATCTTCATCGTCCATTCGTGGTATGTCAATTAACATGTTGTACCTTGATGAGTTTGCTTTCGTAGAAGATGCAGAGACATTTTATACTGCTACATATCCTGTTGTCACATCTGGTAAAGATTCAAAAGTTATTATCACATCTACTGCAAATGGTGTGGGTAATATGTTTCATAAGATATACGAAAGTGCTATACATGACCAATCAGAGTATAAATCATTCACTATTGGTTGGCAAGATGTGCCAGGTCGTGATGAAGAGTGGAAGAAACAGACTATTGCAAACACCTCAGAGGCACAGTTTGAACAAGAATATGGCAACAGTTTCTTAGGTACTGGTAATACTCTTATCAATGCAGATACATTATTGGGTATGAGAGCAGTAGATGGCGAATGGAAAAAAGATGGTTTAATAGTATATGATACGCCAAAACAAGACCATAACTATGTTGTAACCGTTGATGTATCACAAGGTAGAGGGTTCGACTATTCTACTTTTAGTATCTTTGATGTGTCTCAAAGACCATTTAAACAGGTTTGTACATACAGAGATAACATGATTAGCCCCATGCTGTTTCCGGATTTAATAAATAAGTACTGTAGTAGATATAATGAAGCACTTGTAATAATAGAAAACAATGCAGAGGGTTCAATGGTCGCTACACAATTGCACTATGACATAGAATATCCAAATGTCTTTGTGCAAGGTATGACACATGCGAAAGACATTGGTATCACAATGTCTAGAAAGATTAAGAGAGTTGGTTGTTCCACTTTAAAGGAACTACTAGAAGAAAACAGACTATCTGTAGTAGATAGAGCAACGATTACAGAACTTATGACATTTGTTAATAAAGGTTCTTCATTCGAGGCAGACAGAGGTTATCATGACGACATGGTAATGAATTGTGTACTCTTTGCGTGGTTTGTAACCACAGAGTTCTTCACACACTTAACAGACACCGCTGTTAAAGATTTATTATATTCTGAACAACAGAAAATGATAGAGGATGACATGTTACCAGCGGGAGTATTTGGGGACCAAGGCGAAGTCGAATCATTTGTTGACGCTAGTGGCGACAGATGGTACTCTAAGGGTTCTTAGATATTATAAATATATAAATAAAAGTGTAAACAACTTTTACAATGTAAAAATACATTAACAGGAGAAAAGTATGGCATTTCAAGTTTCACCAGGCGTTCAGGTCAAAGAGATTGACTTATCGAATGTTGTTCCAGCAGTATCCTCAACAAGAGGTGGATTCGCTGGCGTATTCCAATGGGGACCTGTTGATGAAGTAAAAACAGTTTCAGATGGACAACAACTAGTTGAAGAATTCTACAAACCAGCAGACAATAACGCCTCTGTTGAAGACTTCTACACTGCCGAGTCTTTCTTGAGATATGGTTCTTCATTATCAGTAGTTAGAATTTCTAACACTGGTTTATTCAACGCAAACCAAACAGGAAACTCAGCAACATTATTAAAAAATTCAGACGACTATGTAAACACCTATAAATCAGGTGGGGCAGCAGGTACAGTCGGTAAGTGGGTTGCAAGACACGCTGGGGCTTTAGGTAATTCTATTAAAGTTCACATGTGTGCTTCTTCAAACGCATATTTCAATGACGCTGCTACCGCAGTCAACAATGGGTCAGGCTACGCAATTGGAGCAACATCAGTTGTAGTAGATTCAGGCGCCGCTGTTATAATTGGCGACATCATTAAGTTCGCAAATCACACGACTCATTATCAAGTAGTTGGTATTTCAACAAACACATTGACATTTAAGGCATTAAATCAACCAGAAGGTACTGGTCTTACAAGTGCTGTTGTTGATGATGAATCAGTTGATAGATATTGGGAACATTACGCATTATTCGACAAAGCACCAGGAACATCAGCAGGGGCCACATTAGTTGGCGCAGTAAATGATGAGATTCACCTTGTTGTTGAAGATGAAGATGGTCTATTCACAGGCACTAAAGGCGCTGTGTTAGAGTCATTCTCATTCGTATCACTAGGGTCAGATGCAAAGAATTCTACAGGTAATTCAAACTACTACAAAGATGTAATCGAAAGAGAATCAAAGTATGTTTGGTGGTCAGGTCACTCAACTGCAACAGACTTAACAGTCGCAGAAAACAGAACATTACAGGCTGCAGTCGGTAATGTCTTCACAAGACCTGCTCTTCCTGAAATCTCATCACTAACAGGTGGTGCAGATGGTCGTGCAAACCCAACAGTTGGTCAAAAGACCGATGCATGGGACAAACATTTCTCAGATGCAGAAACAATAGATATGGCTTTCTTAGTCGTTGGGTCAACATCCAGTGACGCTGGGGGTGGTTCAGAGGGTGCTCAAGATACTCTTGCAGACCACAATTCACTAGTAAACAGTGCAATACAGATTGCAGAAAATAGAAAAGACTGTTTAGTAGTTGCATCTCCAAGAAGAGCCTCAGTAGTTGGCGTATCAAGTGAGTCAACACAATCAACAAATGTTAAGGCAGATTACGCATCATGCACATCTAGTTCTTACGCAGTATTCGACAGTGGTTGGACTTATCAATACGAGAAGTACAATGACAAATATTGTTGGGTACCTGCATGTGGACACACTGCTGGAATTATGGCAAGAAGTGACTTACTTCAAGACCCATGGTTCTCGCCTGCTGGGTTCTCAAGAGGACAATACTTAGGTATCACTAAACTTGCTTTCAATCCGAAACAGTCAAGTAGAGATGACCTATATCGTGCAAGAATTAATCCAGTAGTTACCTTCCCAGGACAGGGAACAGTACTATTTGGAGATAAGACTGCATTAACATCACCTTCCGCATTTGATAGAATAAATGTAAGAAGACTATTCATCACTTTAGAAAAGGCAATTTCAACTGCTGCTAAGGCTCAATTGTTTGAATTCAACGATTCATTCACAAGGGCTCAATTTAGGGCTGCTGTAGAACCTTTCTTAAGAGATGTTAAAAACAGAAGAGGATTAGTAGATTTCTCAGTCGTTTGTGACGAAACAAACAATACAGACGCTGTACAAGATAGAAACGAATTTGTATGTTCTATCTTCTTGAAACCTTCTAAATCAATTAACTACATAACTTTAAACTTTGTTGCTGCTAGAAGTGGTGTTCAGTTTGAAGAAATTTACGGCGCAGTATAAGGAGTAATTAGATGGCAAGTATAGACCAATTCAAAGCACAACTTCTAGGTGGTGGCCCAAGAGCTAACCGTTTTAGAGTTTTTATACCTAGAACAGGTAATAAGATTGAATTCTTATGTCAATCAGCACAGATTCCTGCTGCTACATTAGGTGTTGTTGAACAACAGTTCAGAGGACATGTTTTAAAACTCGCAGGAGATAGAACATTCGAACCTTGGACCGTGACAATTATTAATGATGTAGAATTCTCAGCAAGAACTGCACTAGAAGGATGGCAAACAGACATTCAAGACTTAGACAGTGGTGAAGGACAAACAAACCTTGACTACTTAGTAGACAGAGCATTTGTTGAACAATTAAACAAAGATGATTCCGTCCTTGCGAGATACGAATTCTTTAACATGTTTCCAACTAGTATTGGTGCGATTGACTTATCTTATGAGACAGTTGACACATTGGAGACATTTGATGTTGAATTCCAGTATTCGCATTGGGAAAGAGTCCTTTAAAAATAAAGTGAAAATAGCACCATTTAGGGTGTTATAAATATAATTATGGATATTTTTGGGTTTGAAATAAATCGTAAGGGGTTGAAAGACGAATTACGAGATGTAGATATACAAAAGAAGTCAGCGACTTCTTTTGTAGCACCGGCCGAGGATGATGGAACTCCCATTGTTCAACAGTCGCCAGGTGGTTTCATATCAGGTGGGGCATATGGTTCCTATGTTGATATGGAAGGAGGTATCAAGAATGAGGTCGCACTCATTAGAAGATACAGAGAGACATCTCTTGTGCCAGAATGTGATATTGCTATCGAAGATATAGTAAATGAATGTATAGTTTCAGATACCCAAGATAGAGTAGTCTCATTAGATTTAAGAGATGTAGAATTGTCCGACAGCATCAAACAAAAGATGCACGAAGAATTCAAGGTGATTCTAACCTTGATGAAATTCCATCAAAATTCACATGAACTATTCCGTAAATGGTATGTTGATGGTCGTATTTACTTTCATAAGATTGTAGATTCTAAAAGACCACAACAAGGCATGGTTGACATTAGAAATGTTGACCCATTAAAGATTAAGAAAGTTCGTAATGTCGAAAAAGAAAAAGACACTAAAACGAAAATAGATATAATCAAAAAAGTTGAAGAATTCTATATGTTTAACGACAAAGGATTCGACAAAGGTGTCGCAAATGAAGGCGCCACAGTTAAGATTGCACCAGAGGCAGTAAGTTATACTACTTCTGGTATGTTAGATTACACAAAGAATGTTGTAATCGGATATTTGCATAAGGCATTGAAGACTGCAAATCAGTTATCAATGATGGAAGATGCACTTGTTATTTACAGAATATCAAGGGCACCAGAAAGAAGAATCTTCTATATTGATGTTGGTAATTTACCTAAAGTAAAGGCAGAACAATACCTTGCAGATACAATGAACAAGTATAGAAATAAACTTGTTTACAATGCAGACACAGGCGAAATCAAAGATGATAGACGCCACATGTCAATGTTAGAAGACTTTTGGTTACCAAGAAGAGAAGGTGGTAGAGGAACAGAGATTACTACACTACCAGGTGGTCAGAACCTTGCAGAGATAGAAGATATAGAATACTTTAAAAAGAAACTATATCGTTCTCTCAATGTACCTACATCTAGACTTGAAGCAGATAATGGTTTCAACATGGGTAGGGCATCAGAAATTAGTAGAGATGAACTTAAATTTAATAAGTTCACTAAGAGACTACAAACTAAGTTTGCAAGACTCTTTACTGATTTACTTAGAACTCAAATGGTTCTAAAAAATATTGTATCAGGCGCTGAGTTTGATGCAATGAAAGATTTTATACATTATGATTTTGCAACAGACAATCACTTCCAAGAGTTAAAAGAGGGAGAGATTATCAGAGAAAGATTAGATATTCTTTCACAGGCAGAATCATTTATTGGTAAGTATTTTTCAGACGATTATGTCAGAAAACATATACTTCGTTTCTCAGAAGATGATATCGCTAGAATACAAGGCGAAATAGATTCAGAGGGACATAGTGAAGAAGGAGAAGACTTTTAATGTCAGAAATAGCAAAAAACATAGTGGACCAAATAGAGTCCGGTAAATTACAAGATGCTCAAGATTCTATTTTCAAGGGTATCAAACAAAAGGCTGCTGACCAGGTCGACATGAAAAGAGTCGAAATGTCAGTTGATTGGATGAATGGCGAAAACTTGGGACCAGATAACAACGATTCTTAATGAGGCGAAGTTTAAACTTCCGTCAGGACAGAAAGAAGTTAAGAAGTCTACTGAAAAAGTAGGCAGTAAAACACTGGACATAAGATTCGGCGAAGATAAACGAGGCAAGATTCATGTTTATGTTAATACAGTCTCAATGGGAGACCCATACAGAAACATGAAAGAAGCTGAAAAAGAGATGAAGAATATTAAAATGGTAATGAAACAAATGAATGAAGAAGACATCTCATTAGAAGAAATTTTAGGAGTTATAAATGAAACTAATATCTGAATTTGTTGATTACGCAATTGAACCAGTAATCGTAGAAGAAAACGAAAAGGGCGAGAAAGATTACTTCATCGAAGGTGTATTCATGCAGGCCGACATTAAAAACAGAAACGGCAGAGTTTATCCTAAAGAAGTAATGAAAAAAGAAGTAGACCGCTACTGTAAAGAGTTCGTTGAGAAAGGACGAGCATTTGGTGAGTTAGGACATCCTGACGGACCAACAATCAATTTAGACAAAGTATCTCACATGATAACAAAATTAGAAGAAGATGGTTCTAATTTCATGGGAAGAGCAAAAATTTTAAGCACCCCAAACGGTCAAATCGTAAGAAATTTGATTAATGATGGTGCAAAACTTGGCGTATCATCAAGAGGTTTGGGTTCGCTCGAACAAAGAGGTGGTGCCCAATATGTTAAAGGCGATTTTCAACTTGCAACCGCAGCTGATATCGTTGCAGACCCCTCCGCACCAGAAGCCTTCGTTGAAGGAATCATGGAAGGTGTAGAATGGGTCTATGAATCTGGTGTACTGAAAGCACAAGACATCGAAGTTATGCAGAACAAATTAAGGACTGCAAAGATGAATAAACTTGAAGAAACCAAATTAAACATGTGGAAAAAGTTCGTAGAGAACCTATAATATATAAATAAAAGAGTTAAGCTAAAACTCAAACAGGAGAAAAAAATGGCAGATTTAGAAAAAAACCTAGAACAGGCAATCGCAGAGGCTATGCAGCCGAATTCGAAAGCCGAAAAAGGTGACTCAAAACCTGTTAAGCAAGGTTCATCCGATGCCGCCAAAATAGATGGTGGTAAGGCTGAAGTCGTCAAACCAGAAGAAAATCCTGTTGACAAAGCAGTTGCATCAGTTAAGAGCGCAGAGAAAGGAACCAAAGAAGTTAGTGGTGATCCACAACAGAAAGGCGAATCTCCTGCCGAGAAGCAACCTAAGTTGAAGAATGTTAAAGAAGAAGAAGTTTCCGAATCAGAGAAACCTTCTAAGATGCAAACTATCAAGGCTATGGTCAACGCTATGAAGGATATGAGTAAATCAGATTTATCAGCAATGTATTCAGAAATGAAGAAAGTTGACGATGAAGATGAAGACGAAGACTCAAAGAAGGTTGACGAATCCTTGACTAAAGCAGAGATTGCGAGAAACATCGTAGAATTCTTAAAGAGTTCAGACGAAGAAACAGTCGAAGAAACTTACAATTCAATTATTGAAGCTAAGACTAAAGAAGAGAAAGAAGACGAAAAAGATGATGAAGATGAAGATGATGAGGAAGAAGTAAAAGAATCCTCAGAAATTGATTCAGACCTCGTTGAAATGGAGATAGAGGACGACCTATCAAAAATTTCAGAAGCTCTAGACTTATCAGAAGAAAATTCTGAAAAGGCAAGAACTATCTTTAAGGCTGCTGTCACTTCAAAAGTTGCAGAAATAAAAGAAGAGTTAGAAACAACTTATTCAGAAAATTTAAAAACCTCAGTAGAAACTGTCAAAGGCGACCTAACAGAAGCAGTTGATAAGTATCTATCGTATTGTGCAGAAGAGTGGACGAAAGAAAACGAACTTGCAATTGAGAGAGGTTTGAGGTCAGAAATGACAGAAAACTTCATCGAAGGTATGAAAGCATTGTTCGTAGAACATTATGTTGAAGTGCCTGAAGATAAGTACAATGTTATTGATGAACTCGCAAATCGTCTTGATGAGATGGAAGAGAAACTAGACAACGAAGTATCTAAAAATATGGAAGTTGTTGCAGAGAACGACCAACTCAAAAGAGGCACCGTGATTTCAGAGGCCTGTAAAGACCTATCTGAATCACAAACAGAGAAGATGGTTTCTCTTGCAGAAGGTGTAGATTTCGTTAGTGCTGAAGACTTTAGTGATAAAGTTGAAGAACTAAAGAACGCTTACTTTCCAAAAGAAGAAAACATCGCAGAAGAAACTGTAGTAGAAGAAGGAACTGGTGATTTCTCAGAAGAGAATGAAGTCAGACTTGACCCTGCAATGAATCAGTACGCTTCTGCTATTAGTAAACTTAAACCTTTGGGATAAACCCTAAGGTTATTTAAAGGAAATAAAAATGTTTTTATCAGAAAACTTACAAGAAAAGTGGAGCCCTATTCTAGAGCACTCCGATTTGCCAAAAATCGAAGACAACTACAAAAGAGCAGTCACAGCAGTAATTCTTGAAAACCAAGAGAAAGCCCTAAACGAAGATAGAGCTACTCTTTCAGAAGCTGCACCTTTAAATGCTACTGGTTCTGCCATATCTAACTGGGATCCAATCCTAATTAGTTTAGTGCGTAGAGCTATGCCAAATCTCGTTGCTTACGACATTTGCGGTGTTCAACCGATGACTGGTCCTACAGGACTTATCTTCGCTATGAAAGCAAGATATCAAGATTACCCTACAGGTGCTACTAGACTTCAATCAACAGAAGCTATGGGCGTAAACGAAGTACAAGATGCTTCACACGACCATGGAAGAGTTGACGGTGAGTCTGGATTATACAGTGCTAGAGAGGGCGATCCATTTGCCGGTTCAAATGCATATAAAAATGCAACTCCAACTGGTATGGGCACAGATAAAGCTGAAGCATTAGGCGATGCAACTACAAATGAATTCGCTGAAATGTCTTTCACAATTGAGAAATCAACAGTGACAGCTGTATCCAGAGCATTAAAAGCAGAATACACTCTAGAACTTGCACAAGACTTAAAAGCTATCCACGGTCTTGACGCTGAGTCTGAGTTAGCAAACATCTTATCTTCTGAAATCCTTGCTGAAATCAACAGGGAAGTAGTAAGAAGTGTAAATGTACAAGCAAAAACTGGTGCTGAAGGCACTGCATCTGCTGGTACATTCAACTTAGATGTTGACGCTAACGGAAGATGGTCAGTTGAAAAGTTCAAAGGTTTATTATTCCAAATCGAAAGAGAATCAAACAAGATTGCAAAAGAAACAAGAAGAGGTAAAGGTAACTTTATTCTATGTTCTAGTGATGTTGCATCTGCTCTTTCAATGGCAGGCGTATTAGATTACGCTCCAGCACTTTCAACTTCTTTAAATGTTGACGATACTGGCAATACATTTGCTGGTCTTCTAAACGGAAGAGTTAAAGTATACATCGACCCATATGCTGGGTCAGACTACATGACAGTAGGTTATAGAGGAAGTAACCCTTATGACGCTGGTATGTTCTATTGTCCGTATGTTCCATTACAAATGGTTCGTGCAGTTGGCGAGAACACATTCCAACCGAAAATTGGTTTCAAAACACGATACGGTATGGTTGCAAATCCATTCGTAGGTGCTACTCCTTCAGACGCTTTGTCAAGTACTGCTGGTGTAAACCAATACTACAGAAAGATTGCAGTTTCAAATATCCTGTAAACTTAGTAGTTTCGATTTTAATCGAATTAAAAAGGGTCTTTCGAGACCCTTTTTTTTAGCGCACTAAATACTATTGTATCATAAAGATACAGTCATAAACACACACACACGGAGGAAAATATGGCAAATCAAGGAAAGAGCGGTTATGAAATAAGAGCCGATTTACTAAGTATGGCGCAATCCATACTAATCGAAAACTTACAAAGGAAGATTGATGCGGTTTACTCGCACAACGATAATCATCCAGATGATAAGAAACCTTTACCAACAAAATCAATCGATGCACAGGAGATAATTTCTGTTGCAAGTGAATTGAATGAGTTTGTAAACGAGAAGTAAACTTTTGGGGACTTCGGTCCCCTTTTCGCATAAATAGTATTATGGGTATAAAAACAGATATAAACAAGTCAATACTAAACAGAAATAACTTTAGACTACTCATAGATAAAGTTCCTACTGTAGAGTATTATGTTAGAACAGTAAACATACCAGGTGTTCAATTTGGCGAAACTGTTCAATCAGCAGGTGTTGGTCTAGATGCTTTCTTTCCAGGAGATAAGGCATCATTTGATACATTAGAAGTATCATTCATTGTTGACGAAGACTTAGAGAACTTCTCAGAGATATACAATTGGATAGACTCTATAGTTCCTTTGAATGACCCAGCATTGTATGGCACATACACTGATACTGCTGTGAATAGAACTAACATACTTGCATCTATCGACAATGATAGAAATCAATACTCAGATATCACATTAGTGATAAACACAAACAAAAATGTACCCAACAGGTACATAAGATTCCATGATGCATTTCCTGTATCATTGGGGTCAATTGAATTAGAATCTGGTGCAGATGCCGAACCGGCAATAGTATCTGTATCGTTTAGATTCTCGTATTACGAAATTAAAACCACCTCGTAATTTTACACCATATGGTGTATAATGGTATATTATGAATTTAGAACAATTGAAAGAACAATGGGTGAAGGATTGTGAGATAGATGATATCGAATTAGATACAGCATCTTTACATGTTCCCAAACTACACGCAAAGTATTCCGACTTATTAACAAGTAAAATCTTACTGTTAAAGAAATACAACCAAGACTACAATCAACTACTTAAGTATAAGTGGATGTGGTTCAATGGAAAACTTGACGATGATAAGATACAAGAACTTGGTTGGCAAACAGACCCATTCGATGGTCTTAAAATAATGAAGAACGATTTCAATTACTTTTTTAACGCTGATGAAGATTTAGTTAAACTTAAGGCAAAGATTGATTACTTAGAAGTGACTGTAGACTTTATAAAAAGATGCATGGATAATATCACTTGGAGACATCAAACTATTAAGAATACAATCGAGTGGCGTAAATTTATGGCAGGTCAATAATGAATCTAAGAAACTATGCAATGATATATCCTAGTTATTTCACTGAACATGAGTGCGATAGAATAGTTCAATTTGCAAATAGATATGAAGAAGTCATTGGCGGTGTAGGTCAAAGAACAGACGATTTAGATGCGCCAGATGTACAAGAACAAGGCACGATTGATGATAGTATCAGACAATCAGATATCAGATGGTTAATACACGAAGAGTTTCCAGAAGACCTTGCCAAAAAAATTGAAGATGGCATTAACATGGCATCAGTAGATGCAGATTGGTTGCATCAATGGGATTATGTAGAACATCATCAATACACAACATATAGGCATAGACCAGAAGCACGAGTACAAGGAGACTTCTATACATGGCATACAGATTCAGGAGATTCAGAACAATCTCATGGTGGTCGTTATAGAAAGTTAAGTTCTACAATTCAATTATCTAGTCCGGATGATTATGAAGGTGGAAACTTTCAATGGATAGAACCAAAGGGCATGTTTGATTTGTTAAGAAATAATGAAAATCTTCAGAGTGTATCAGTAGACGATTATATTAAAACAGTACCCTTTAGTGGTAAAGAAAGAGGAAGTCTAATTGTATTTCCTTCTTTTGTGCATCATCAAGTCACACCAGTTACCAGAGGTACTAGAATATCTTTAGTCAGTTGGTTTCATGGCAATCCTTATGTCTAATCTAGTCACTGTTTCTAAAGTAGATGAATGTTTTCTCAAAGTAAATTGTGATAAAGGTCTAGCAAGAGACTTATACGATTTCTTTTCATTTACTGTACCTGGCGCCAAGTTCATGCCGTCATACAAAAACAAATGGTGGGATGGTAAAGTAAGACTTTTCTCTCTAAAAACTCAGAAGATATACATAGGTCTACTACCCTACATTGACGAGTTTTGTAGAGAAAGAGGATTCGACTTCGAAGGCATAGAAGATGTAATAGGAGTAAAAGAAAGAGATGAGTCGAATAAGATAAACGAATGGATTGACCTCCTTGACTTACCCTTTAATCCTAGAGATTACCAACTCGAAGCATTTAAAACTGCAATACAGTATGGTAGACAACTTCTTTTGTCTCCTACGGCGTCTGGCAAGTCTCTAATCATCTATATGTTGGCAAGATACTATGATAAGAAAACAATCATAATTGTACCCACTACATCACTCGTAGAACAAATGGCGAAAGACTTTGAAGAATATGGATATAAAGAAAGAGTATGCAAAATATATAGTGGTCAAGAAGTATTCGATGCACCAATTACAGTCACAACATGGCAGAGTTTCGCCAAGGCACCTAAAGAAGTAATGCAATCATTCGATATGGTTATCGGAGATGAGGCACATCTATTCAAGGCACAAACACTCAAAGGCATCTTAGAGAAGATGAAAACTACTGCAATCAGAATAGGTCTAACAGGTACACTAGACGGAACAGAAGTACATAGATTACAACTAGAAGGACTATTTGGTCCTGTAAAGAAAGTAGTATCGTCATACCAACTCATGGAAGAAGGCACAATTGCAAATTTGAATATTGATTGTGTCATACTCCGTCATACTAAACAAAAGAAAATGTCCTATCAAGATGAGATGGACTACTTAGTATCGCATGAAAATAGAAATGAATTTATATGTAATCTAGTATATTCACTGAAAGGTAATACTTTAGTGTTGTTTCAGTATGTAGAGAAACATGGAGTCTTACTACATAAAAAAATGTTTGATAGATTAGGAGATAAACTACATTATGTATTCGGTGGTACAGATGTAGAAGATAGAGAGAATGTAAGAGAAGTCGTAGAAAAGGCAAGTGATAATGTCATACTGGCGTCATACGGAACATTCTCAACAGGCGTAAACATTAAGAAGATAGATAATGTAGTATTCGCATCACCGTCAAAATCAAGAATAAGAAACTTACAGTCTATTGGTCGTGGTCTTCGTAAGGCAGAAGGTAAGACTGAGATGAGGTTATTTGATATTGCAGATGATTTACAATGTGAAAATCATACGCTAAACCACCTTAAGGAAAGGATAAATATATACAATGAGGAGAACTTTTCTTACGAACTAAAACAATTTGACCTTAAATGACAAGACCAACAGATTTAACACCAAGTAGATACGAAGTTATAAGACTCAAAGACAGTACAGAACTTGTCGGTATGACAAAGGATTGTGGTGATTACTTAGAAATAACTTTACCCATGATATGTCAATTATCTCTCATACCAGGAATTGCAAAAACAAATGCAGTTTTCTATCCATACTCACCCTTGAGTTCAGATGAGAGAGTACAATTACCTAAGACTGAGGTTGTTCATAGAAATACTATGAACCCACAATTTATTCCCTATTATGATAATGCATCGGCAAGATGGTTTGATATGATTGAAAATCAGAGTGTGCCACTTGCAACAGCAGAAGAGAATAAAGTAAGAGATAACCTACAAAGAAAGATGCAAGAGATGATGACTTCATATAGAGAAGACATTGCCTTTGAAGAAGAACTTGAAGATTTCGATGAAGACTTCGATATCGAAAAAACAATTCATTAGGTTTTCAATTTAACTAAATAAGTGCGTATAACGAGTAGTTATATGCATTTATCATTATTATTAATATTATTAAACTGGAGAAACCATGTCAACTGCAATTAGAATTGCGAAGAGCATGGTGGGACGATTCGAAGACCTGAAAGAAGTGCTACCCAGCATCATAGAAGCAATTGAGTTTATGACACTATTGACTCTTCCTGTTTTATTACCTTGGATTATTATATTCATGTCGAAAGGCATCGTGTAAGAATGTCAAAGAGAACCACAGAAAAACTTAAGGACGCAACAGAGGTGGCAACACTTCTGTTCGTCTTTATTATATCAATCGTATCACTAGTACCACAATGAGTTATCAACACCAACTTCCACTCGCACTAAATAAAAATAGAGATGCAACTCCTGAAGAAGTTCAGAAGTGGCACGAAGATGATTTCTTTATGAAAGGGGATTTTGATGCTATGAAACTTTTCGTAGTCATACCCGCTGTCATACAGATAGTCGTATTTGGAATGATGTTAGTTATGTTTTATGTCAATAGTATCGTATTTTAGAACGACTCTTAAACTTTTACTAGGATTAGGAAAAGAGGAAGACGAGTTTGCTGTAACCTATCTAAATGTATTGATAATTGCAATATTGGTAGGGAGTATCTTTACTGTTATACCAGGATTACTTCTTATATGGATCCTGACCCTGGCGACATAGTTATCTTAACATACTATTCCTGATTCCCACAAGGGGGTTTTGAAATTAATTTAAAATTAATTAACTTAAAAAACCACTATCCTTACAACAACTAACCTAGTATAATAAGTACATCATGGCAAAAAACGCAAAACAACAAGAACACTATGTCAACAACAAAGAGTTCACAGCAGCTGTCGCCGAGTTCAACGCAAGTGTAAAACTCGCCGAAGAAGAGGGTAGAACCCCTCCACAAATGTCAAACTACATAGGAGAGTGTATCTATAAGATTGCTACTCGACTATCTACTAGACCAAATTTCATAAACTACACCTACAGAGATGAAATGATATGCGATGGCATAGAAAATTGCATACAGTATATCAAAAACTTCAATGTAGAAAAATCAAACAATGCTTTTGCTTATATAACGCAAATTTGCTACTACGCTTTCTTAAGAAGGATACAGAAAGAAAAGAAACAAGTTTACATTAAGCAACAAGTCATATCAGACATAACACAAGAAACACTGGATTCCATAGACGGCGATACAACTGGAATGGTCAATACCAATGTAGAGTGGATGCAAGACAACATGAATCATGTTGAGTATCAACCACGAAAAACCAAAAGAGAAAAAACAAAGAAAGAAAAAGGTCTGGATAAATTTACTGAATGAAAATAGCGATTCTTAACGACACACATGCTGGTGTTCGTGGCGATATGTTGGAGATGTCCAAATATCAAGGCAGATTCTATGAGGAAGTATTCTTCCCATACTTAGATGAACACGACATCAAACACATATTACACTTGGGCGATTACTTCGACAGAAGAAAGTTTGTAAACTTCGCCTCTCTAAAAGCAAATAGAGACCACTTCATCAATCCAATGTTAGAGAGAGGCATCTCTATGGATTTGATATTGGGTAATCATGATGTCTACTATAAGAATACGAATGAAGTAAATGCACCAGAGTTATTACTATTCGAAAGTGATTCGATTAATATCATACATCATCCCATTGTAAAAGAATTTGACGGAGTTAATCTCGCACTTGTTCCTTGGATTAATAATGAGAACTATGCCGATAGTATAGATTTTCTACTCAGTGCAAATGCAGATACATGTATGGGTCACTTTGAAATTGAAGGTGCATTGATGATGCCAGGCATGACATGTCAACATGGTCTAGACCACACATATCTAAAACGATTTGATAAAGTTTATAGTGGTCACTTTCATCAAAAGTCTGAAGTTAAGAACATCAAGTATCTAGGTTCTCAAATGGAATTCACATGGTCAGATTATGGAGATAACAAATACTTCCATATCTTTGATACTGAAACTAGAGAGATGGAACCAATACACAATCCTTTGACGATGTTCGAGAAAGTATTTTACGATGATAGTAAAGAGACATTTGAAACAATCAGTAATAAAGATTATTCAAAGTACACAGGTAAATTCTGTAAAGTTATCGTAGTAAACAAAGACAATCCATACTGGTTCGATTCGATGGTCGATAAATTACATTCTGCTAATCCTTTGCATGTTGTAGTTGTAGATGACCACAAACATATGGACTTAATGGACGATGATGATATTGAGGGTGTAGAAGACACTCTTACAATATTAGAGAAGTATGTAGACGGTCTTGAGATACAAGGTCAGAAAAAACCACTTCTCGAATTAATGACTTCGTTGTATAATGAAGCACTTGAAGAACATAACTATCTATGATTAATTTTACTAAGATACGATACAAGAATTTGTTATCGTCTGGAAACACATTTACAAACTTTGACCTAGACAGGTCGCAAACAACATTGATTGTTGGAGACAATGGTGCAGGTAAATCTACCTTATTAGATGCATTATGTTTTGTTCTATATGGAAAAGGATTTCGTAATCTAAAAAAAGACCTATTAGTAAACTCTATTAATCAGAAAGACTTATTAGTAGAGATAGAATTTACAGTTGGTAGAAAATCATACAAAGTTATAAGAGGTGCTAAACCAAATAAGTTTGAGTTATATGTCAATGGTACAATGCTCAATCAAGATGCAACAGTTAGAGATTATCAAGAACACTTAGAGAAGAACATTCTAAAGATGTCCTTTCGTTCATTTACTCAAGTTGCAGTATTGGGTTCTGCTAACTTTACTCCTTTTATGCAGTTGAAGTCAGTAGAGAGAAGAAGACTAGTAGAAGACTTACTAGACATTAGTATCTTCTCTACCATGCAAGATATACTTAAGAAGAAAGTCACCCAACACAATATAGATGTCAGAGAAACTAAACACGAAACAGAATTACTAGAAGAAAGAATTAGTGGTCTTAATGAACAGATGAGTCTACTACAAAAGAATCGTGACAAGAAGATTGCGAAGTATGAAAATACAATACAAGAAACTCAGAATAACATAAATTCTGTTATGAAAAGTATTGGTGTAAAACAAGGCGAAGTAAAAGATAAACAGAAGTCCATATCAGATAGAGACCCACAAGGAGATAGACTCAAACAAGCTTTAGATGTAGAGAAGAGACTTGAAGATTCTCAGAAGAAGGCACTTAAAGAAATTGAGTTCTATCAAAACAACGATGATTGTCCAGTATGTAAACAAGGATTAGATGAAGACCACAAGACGAAATGCATTAAAGAAAAATCAGATAAGGTTGCAGAGCTCAAGACGGCAGTTCTTTCAATTGGAGAAACCATTGAAGCATCCAGAAATAGAATGGCGGAAATACAAACAGTCATCGGAGAAATAGAAGAGATTCAAAGAAAGATTGGATTACATCAAACAGAAGTTTTATCTAATCAGAAGTACATAGAAAAACTCAATGGCGAAGTAAAGGATTTACAAAGTGAGATTAATGCTGACTCTGGCGTAAGTGATAGACTTACAAGTGCTGAAGATGATTTAGATAAACTACATACTAAGAAAGAAAGTCTAACAGATAGACAACATTACTTTGACCTTGCAACAACTCTATTGAGAGACCAAGGTGTAAGACAAAGAATCATCAAACAGTATGTACCAGTAATGAACAAGATGATTAACAAGTATCTTGCAAATTTAGAATTCTATGTTGGATTTGAATTGAATGAATCATTCGAAGAAACAATCAAGTCCAGATTTAGAGATGTGTTTAAGTATGATAACTTCTCACAAGGAGAGAAGATGAGAATTGACCTTTCGTTGTTGTTCACATGGAGAGCAGTCGCAAGAATTAAAAACTCAGTAAACACCAACATACTTATACTAGACGAGGTGTTTGATTCTTCTTTAGATTCCCAGGGTACAGATGATTTCTTGAAATTACTGAACTCACTGAATGAGAAGACAAATGCATTTATTATCTCCCATAAAGGAGACCAACTATATGATAAGTTTGAAGAAGTGGTTCGATTTGAGAAACACAAGAACTTCAGCCGTATCGCAATTTCATAAATAAAACTATGTATCAATTAATAGAAGAAGCATCACAAGTATTAAGAACTCCACCTCCGGAGTTTGACTTTGAAAATCCACCAGAAGACCCAGCAGAAATTACCAAGAACTTGGCAGAAGCAATGGAGAAGTTTGGTGGTTTAGGTCTATCGGCAAATCAAGTTGGTTTACCGTATAGATTGTTTGTTATGAGAACTATGCACGAGGGTGACGAAGAGTCTAAAGTTCTTCCTTATTTCAACCCTAAGTTGACTAGAGTATCTCAAGACACGGACTTAATGAAAGAGGGTTGTCTATCCTTTCCAGATTTATTCTTAATGATTAAAAGGTCAAAGACAATCGAATTTACATATCAAGATGAAACAGGTGAAGAGAAAAGTGCTGTACTAGAAGGCATAGGTGCAAGATGTGTTCAACACGAAATTGACCACTTGAACGGTATACTATTTTTACAGAGAGCATCTAGATTAAAACTTGAACGAGCTCAAAAGGCAAGAGTAAAAGAAAGAAAGAAGAGGTTAGAGTATGAAAGAAGAATTGCACTCGCAAGATACTTCCAAGAAATGCAATCCACCAAAGATGATTCAGAATCTAATGACACAGGAACAGTGTCAACAGATGATAGAGTTTCACAAGAGTCATAGACACTTAACAGCAATTGGTGATGGGTCTGATTACACAGGTATCAGACTTATGCATATTCAGAATAATTTAATAAGAAAATGGATTGCCGAAGTCATGGTCAATCTCATAGGCGAAATAAGAAAGATATCAGACCAAGTTGTATTTCCTGAAATGGTGGGTATTAATGAATGGCCAATAGGCGGAGTTCAAGCACCACATTTAGATACATATTCAAATCAACAGATGAACGCCGGAACACACGAAGAGAAACCTGCTAGAGAATGGACTTGTATTCTTTATCTCAATGATAATTTTAAGGGTGGTAGAACTTATATACCAGACGGAGAAGTATACGAACCAGAAACAGGTTCAGGCCTTTTATTTCAAGGCATCTACATTCCACATGGTGTTGAGAAAGTTAGAAGACACCCACGACATACAGTCGCAATGTGGTTCACCACAGACATCGATAGAACCATGCCTTTATATCCAGTCGATGACCTAAATCTAAACGAAGACAATATTCGAAATACCTAGGGGTTGACAGCGACCCTAACTTTTTGTTACCATACTCCTGAATCAAAAAAGGAGAAGAAATGGGACATCCAACAGAAACACAAATAATGAATAAACTCATAGAGATTGGAGACAATCTTGAGAGCAAGCTCAATCAATTAGAATCTTTAATAGACAGTATAGATTCCAAAGTCAGTTCACTTGAAAGTGATGTGGGTTCAATCGAATCAATCGTAAACAGTATCGAATCAACAGTAGACAACCTGTAGGGGTTGACAATGACCTTCACTTTTTAGTAGGATATAAACATGACAGAAAAACTTAAAAACCAAAAAGACTCTCTCGCAAGATTAATGGCAACAGAAAATCTTACGATTGTACATAAAAAAATACCGACTGCATACTTTGATGTTAAGAATAGGGTACTTGCTTGTCCTACTTTCAAAGATGATATTTCTCCTGAACTATATGACTTGTTCATGGGACACGAAGTTGGTCATGCACTGAATACTCCTTACGAGGGACTTCACTCTACACTAACTGAGAATAGAACTCTTAAGGGTTATCTTAATGTTGTAGAAGATGTAAGAATCGAAAAGGCAATCAAACAAAAATATCAAGGGTTGAGAACTTCTTTCTTTAAGGCATACAATGAACTTATGGAAAAAAACTTCTTCGGCATCAAGGGTAGAAACTTACAAGAACTTGCATTGATTGACAAAATCAATCTTATTACTAAGTGTGGTTCTAGAGTCAACATCAAACTAAATGACACCGAACAAGAATTCTTGCAAATGGCAGAAGACTGTAAGACTTGGGAAGAAGTTGTTGAATGTGCAAATTCAATCTACGAATACTCTAAAGAAAATGAAGAGAGAGATGAAGAAGACGAAAAACTTTCTAAGATGCAAATACCTGAATCAGAAGATGGCGATGAAGAAGACGAGACTGAATCATCTCCAATGAGTGGTGAAGAGTCAGATGATGAACCAGAGAGTGAAGAAGAAGAATACAAATCAAATACAGAGGGTGACATAGAAGAAGAGGGTGATAAAGTTGAAGAGACTCTTGTAGAATCTGGCGCCAAGGGTGGCAAGTTCGATGGCAAATATGATGAATTAGATGGCGCCAGAGAGTCAATCACTGAACACTATGCACATAATAATGAAGATGATTTTGTTGACGAAAAGGCAAACATCAAAACTAATATTGATTTGAGAACTAGATTCAAAAGTACTGATATAGATGCAATGATTTATGACAACAAACAAATTACATCTGATTGGCAGAGTTGGTTTGCTGGTGTTGACTATGACAAGTTGATAAAAGAAGACCCAAGATACTACACTGAAGAGAGAAAACAAGAAACTGTCAACGAGAGAAGTAATACTTTAGTTCTTGGTAAACATTACAGAAAACATCTTCAAAACAAAAACAAAAAGATTGTTGCCCATATGGCAAAAGAGTTTGAGTTAAGACAAAATGCACATAGAAGTGCAAAGGCATATACAGGCACTAGTGGTGACCTTGATATGAATAGACTTGCTAAGTATCAGATTGTAGATGATATCTTCAAAAGAGTCACTTACATTCCAGATGGCAAGAACCATGGTGTCAATGTTTTACTTGACTGGTCTGGTTCTATTCACAACGAAGCTGCTGACATGTTAGAACAATCAATTATACTTTCAGAGTTCTGTAGAAAAGTAAACATTCCTTACAGAGTATATCTCTTCTCAGATTCTATTGTAAGACAAGACAGATATGACTACTCAAGTGGCAAGGCAAAACTTGTTGAGATTATGTCTAACGAAATATCTAATAGAAAATATTCAGAGATGTTAGATTACTTATCTTGTATCCTTGTTGGGTACATGCACAATGAACTTCATGATTGCTGGGCTGGTTCACCGAAAGGTCAGAAACTAATCGAAGAGTACAATTCAGTATTCAGTTCTATTCAAGAATGGGAATCAGGTACTTCATATTGGGGTGATTCAAGATTCTCAAGATACTGCTGTCCTGATAATTACAGATTGGGTGGTACACCACTTGACGAATGTTTAGTTGCTATGAGAAAATTCTTACCAGAGTTCAACAGACAGTATGGTATTGAGAAATCAATTCTAACAATCATCACCGATGGGTTCAGTTTCAGAAGTGACTTCTTTGACGAATCAGAAGTTGAGTCTGCTGACTATAAGGCTCAGGCAGGCGATGATTACTACTGGTCTGCTCAGAGAGAGAGAAGTTTCATTGACCCATACATCAACAAGAACTTCCTTTACACGACTAATTCAAGATATGGTAGAAACGACTTCGAGAAAACTCAAAACATCTTAGAGTGGTTATCAGAAACTTGTAATGTGACCGTGACTGGTTACTTTGTCTTCACCAAGAAAAGAGACTTTCAACAAATGGGTGAATACATTATACCAAACTTTTGGGAAGAAGTTGATGGGTTGTGGAGAGATATGAGAAAATCAGGTGTAGTAGTTGACACCAAGGGTTACAACAAATTGTTCTTGACCACTGCATCTAATCTTGCTACGACAGGCGAAGATGAACTTGGCGAAGAGTTCATTGGTGCAAACAAAAACAGAGTGACTGCCGCTTTCAAAAGAAATCAGAAAGGCAAGTCAACATCAAGATTTCTAACTAACGAATTTATAAAGGAGATTGCATAATGGAAATGATAGGTACTATTAATATTGATAAATTTCAAGACGCCATACAACAGGTCGGTAAAGGACCTTGCGTAAAGTTTGATTGCCCTAGGCAAAAGGCTTGTGGCGAAGAAGAGGTTGAATGTAAGGCATTTAGGTTTTGGGTTAACAACGACTCATACACCACAATGAGAAAAGGTCAGAAGACCTCTATTGCAATTGACATGGAAAGATTACTAAAAGAAATTGAATAGGGTTGACAATGACCCTAACTTTTTGATAGGATAATAACTGATGAGAAATAAAACTACTTTAACGGAGACAAATTATGAGTAAGTGGACATACGACCCAACAGAGTCGATAAATCTGGGAGATAAAAATTTCCACCTGACACCTGACAGGAAAGAATTCATTCAGGCATTAAAGGAGAAATATCCGAATCAATTGCAATTCTCGAAAGAGCAGTTCAATTCATTGGGCCATTTTCCATACTGGTTGAAATCAAACAGGTACAATTTTAAAGATGGTGCTGTTTTCAATCTAACACCAATCCTTGCGATTGATAATAACGGTACGACTGTTGCAGTTTCTAAACCAGAACCTTTAACAGTTCCAAAAGTTGCACCTCAAGTTCAACAAATGCCAGTTGCCGCTGCTACTGCTTCGGTCAACATGATTGATGATAATGTAAAAATCATTCCAGAAAAAATGCCAAACTATGTACCGTTTGGTCATGCTAAAGATGTCAAGAACATAATCAAATCTAAAATGTTCTTCCCTTTCTTTGTGACTGGTCTTTCAGGTAATGGTAAAACATTAATGATTGAACAAACTTGTGCTCAATTGAATAGAGAACTCTTCAGAGTCAATATCACTATTGAGACAGACGAAGACGACCTAATGGGTGGTCACACTTTGCAGAATGGTAACATCATCTTCAGAGAAGGTCCAGTTATCAAGGCAATGAGAAAAGGCGCTGTATTACTTCTTGACGAAGTAGACTTAGGGTCTAACAAAATGATGTGTCTACAATCAGTTCTTGAGGGCAAAGGTTACCTTATCAAGAAAACTGGTGAGTGGGTCACACCGACACCAGGGTTTACTGTTGTCGCTACTGCCAACACCAAGGGCCAAGGGTCTGAAGATGGCAAGTTCATTGGTACTCAAATCATGAATGAGGCGATGCTTGAAAGATTCGCTATCACTATGCAACAAGAATATCCACCAGTGACTACTGAGAGAAATATTCTGAAACAAGAAATGGCTTTGACTGGCGATGTCGATGAAGACTTCGTTAAGAAACTAGTTGATTGGGCTGACATAATCAGAAAAACTTATTATGAAGGCGCCATTGATGATGTGATTACAACAAGAAGACTTGTTCACATTGTCAGTGCTTACAAGATGTTTGGTGACAAACTCAAGGCGATTACAATGTGTATTTCAAGATTCGATGAAGAAACTAGAAATGCTGTTCTAGACCTCTACACCAAAGTTGACGATGGTGTTCATTTAGAAAACCCTGTTGACGATTCAGAGTCTTCAGAGTATAATGATTAATATGGGTTTATTTACTAAGTCAACTAACACCAAAAGTGGTATTGACTACAAATACAATGAGGGAGAACTTCTAAAGGAGTTCTCTTCTTATGTAGACTCAACATATGACCAACACTACAGTCTGAACAAATATCAGGCAACTGAATTCATTATGGATGCAGGACACGGTGAAGGTTTCTGTATTGGGAATATTTTAAAGTATGCCCAACGATACGGCAAAAAAGGTGGGAAAAATCGTGCCGACCTTTTAAAGGTAATTCATTATGGATTCCTTGCATTGAACAATCACGATAAATTAATGCTTGAAGAAGCAGGCTATAAAGGAGACAAGAAATGAAAATTTCAAGTGAAACAAAGGCGATATTAAAAAACTTCGCTACTATTAATTCAGGTATCAAAGTTGATTCAGGTAATCAACTTAAGACGATATCTAACATGAAGAATATACTGGCAGTCGCAACGATACCAGAAACATTCGACAAGTCATTTAGTATCTACAATCTAGTAGAATTTCTAGGTGCAACAAGTCTAATGGAGAATCCAGACTTCAACTTCAACGAAGCTTCGTTGGCGATTGCAGATGCTGATACATCTCTAACATATTTCTATGCCTCAGAGGGTATGGTCACTTCACCAGAGAAGATGATTACCATGCCAGATGCAGAGATTAGTATTGACTTAACTTCTACACTTCTAACTGAATTGCAAAAGGCAGCTTCAGTATTAGGTGTAAATGATTTAGTTCTTACATCCGATGGTACTAAAATCGAGATGCAAGTGACTGATAAAAAGAACACAACTTCAAATACATTCAGTAGAACTGTAGGCGAAGGCAATGGTGCAACATTCACAATGAACTTCAAGATTGAGAACTTGAAAGTTTTAGATGGCAACTATACAGTTGCAGTATCTTCTAAAGGCATCTCACACTTTAAGAATAAAGATGTAGATTTAGAGTACTTTATTGCTTTAGAACCAGATAGTTCTTACAGCGCTTAACATATATATTATGTGTGAAACAGCGCCAGTCTCCGCTACTTTCATGGGAGTATTAGAATCTCATCATCAATGGTCTAATACACGAACACTCGGAGGGGTTTGTTCTCTTTAATTATGAATACAAATGAATTTTTATATGTAGAAAAGTATCGTCCCACTATCATTGACGATACTATACTACCAAAAGGCGTTAAGAAAACATTCAAAGAGTTTGTTTCTAATAACGAAATACCAAATCTGATGCTCTGTGGTTCACAGGGAACAGGCAAAACAACCGTCGCTAAGGCACTCTGTAATGAGTTAGGCGCTGATTTCATTGTTATCAATGGCAGTGACGAAGGCCGACTTATCGACACTTTGCGAACTAAAATCAAAAACTTTGCATCTACTGTATCTCTTGCCGGTGGTCCTAAAGTTGTCATTCTTGATGAGGCAGATTATATATCTGCTGATTCAGTTCAACCGGCATTGAGAAACTTCATAGAAGAGTTCTCAAGTAATTGTAGATTTATCTTTACATGTAATTACAAGAATAGAATCATTGCACCTCTACATAGTAGATGTACTGTAATCGATTTTTCTATACCTAAGAGTGAGAAACAAAAACTCGCAATGGGTGGTCTTGATAGATTAAAATCTATATGTGACAATGAGGGTATCAAGTATGATGAAAAGGTATTAGTAGAACTTATACTAAAGTTCTTTCCAGATTTCAGACGATGCATCAATGAAGTACAACGATATGGTGCAAGTGGTGTAATCGATAGTGGTCTACTAGCGACATTATCAGAAGAAAAACTTACACCTCTCATTGATATGATTGAAAAGAAAAACTGGACTGCCATGAGAAAATGGGTTGCTCAGAATTCTGATAATGATTTCAATGGTTTATATCGTAAAGTTTTCGATGCACTTGAACAAAGATTAGAACCAAGTTCTATACCTGCAGCTGTTTTGTTCATTGCTGATTATCAATACAAGGCTGCATTTGCAATGGACTCAGAAATCAACTTCACTGCATGTCTCACCGAGATTATGTCAGAGTGTAGATTTAAGTGATTGAAATACTTATATGGAGTCTAATAGTAATTACATGGTTGTCAGTAGGACTTCATGTGATAAAAGAATACATACGATTTAACGGAGAATGAAATGAGTAAGATTCAACCAATGATGAAAAAACCAAGTTTATTCAGAAGAACTGCATTTGCCCTTGTGAATGGGTGGCGAAGAGTTATGGATGTAAGATACAATCCTTTAAAGTATATACCTGACCCAAGTTTACAAACTTACTTTATGTTAGTGTTGTTTACTGTATGGTCAGTGTTTTTTGGTTTCTTGGCGGCAAACTATCTAGGTTTCTTTAACTACAATACAGTAGCAAGTATTGTTATACATTGTGCAATTCTATTACCTTTGGCATTTACCAATGCAATCTTTATTGATGCAGAGAGAGATGGTTCTAATTGGTTAAAAGAATGGCAAGAAGAGAGAAGTAGATATAAGTTAGTTGTAAATAGACTTAAAACTAAAAACCTAACAATCTGGAATCCAAACGAAGAAGCATAATGGGTAAATTAAGACAATGGTTAGCAAGATGGTTTGATTACCACTTAGAGAAAAGTTTACAAAGACAAGCCGATAAAATATGGCGGGAGAGTAGAGACAATGACAGAACATAACGAGAGAGTAGAACGACAAAGACTGTTATTAGAAGCAGAGAAATGGTCAAGTGGTGTTAAATCTATTCATGCACATTCTTTTACTTCAATGTGGTACGACAACAGAAACAATGATGGTTCAGTGATGGACATTGAATATAACAACGGTGTTGTGCAAAGAACAATAAAGTCAAGTGGTGAGATTATTTACTTTGGTGAAGCTCTCACTGGTCAAGCACTAGTTGACTCTTACATAAGAAACACTTAAGTGGCAAAACGAAATCCATTCGACTTCGTTAAGTCGGTCTCTTACGACAAAAAAGATATCATGGTTGATGATATCGAAGAGAAAGCATATCAACCTTTCCTAATCAATAAGGCATTATCTTACCACCAAGATGCAGTCTTTCTAGTAAACGAGATGAACACCAGACATTCGACTGAGGGTCGTCTTCAATACTTGTTTTTCATAAATACTCTTAGAAAAAGGCAGAGATTTTCGAAATGGCATAAACCTTACGAGAGTAAGAAATTAGATACAGTGAAGAACGCCTTTGGTGTATCCTCACAACGAGCCAAAGAATATCTAGAACTTTTAAATGATAAACAGTATCGTGACTTGAAAGACAGTATGAAAATTGGTGGAAAGAATAATGGATGACAATTTAGAATCAGTAAAAGATTTAGTAGAAATAACATTTCCTGAAAAGGACGACTTCTTAAAGATAAGAGAAACCCTATCTAGAATTGGCGTAGCGTCAAGAAAAGAAAAAGAACTTTTTCAGTCATGTCACATACTACACAAAAGGGGCAAGTATTACATTGTCCACTTCAAAGAGTTATTCAAACTCGATGGTAAACAATCAAACTTTGACGAATCAGATGTTGCAAGGCGCAACACCATAATCGATTTATTGAGACAATGGAGTCTTGTCAAGGTACTTGACCCAAAGAGAATTGAAGAACCTAGAGCACCACTTTCTCAGATTAAGGTTATACCTTACAAAGAGAAACAACAGTGGAAACTCACACAAAAGTACTCAATAGGCACTAACATATCATAAATACCTCTGTTATAAATCAATTAATAACAGGAGTATTATATGTTGGAATTTCTTCAATGGATAATTGCTTGGGTACAAGTGTTACCCTGGTTAGTAATGGGTGCATCATTAATTGCAGCTCTTACACCTACACCAGTTGATGATGGCATAGTCAAGAAAGCTTACAAAGTACTTGATTGGGTCGCATTAAATGTTGGTAAAGCAAAGGACTAAAAAGTTCTATAAAACCCCCTAGACAAATACACGAAACTTCGATATACTGGAGTCTCATAATTTGATAGGAGTATATTATGGAATACGCAATTGCAATTGTAGTGTTATTTGTTATTGTTTACGCTTATTTCAATAGAGATAACGAAACAACTACAACAACGGTGGCTCCACCTCCGGTTAGAAAACCAAGAGTAGTGAAACCAAAAGTTGTTGCAGATAAAAACAATAACGGTATTACATCTAAGGCTGAACTTAAGACATTAACTAAAGTTCAACTATTAGAACTTGCTGATAAAAAATCACTGAAAGTAAAAAGAAGTGGTTCGAAAGCAGCTGTAATTACCGAAATACACTCGCAACTGAAAAATAATAATGATTCTGATGGTGATGATACCGAAGAAGAATAATTATTAGTCCTACCAGGACACGAAAGGGACTCGTTAGAGTCCCTTTTTTTTAGCCCTTAGGAAAAGACAATTTGTATAAATAACAGTATGGAAGAGATTTTTAATCTAATAGGTGAAGTGGGTGCTCCGATTGCTGGTTCAGTAGTAATGGGGTTCTTTATATTCATAGTTATTAAACAGATACTTGAGGGTGTAGTTGATTCTATTTCCACACTTACAATGTTCTGTAAATCTTTAGAAAATCGAGCAAGAACAATGTCTAACGAAATGATTAAGATAGATTTACTTGTATCAAGTGCTTTAGAGTTGAGACCAGACATAGAGAGAATTGCGAGAGCTGAAAACTTCATAGAAGATGATAAGCTCGATGTCAGGAGAGACTGATGGACATTGCACAATTAATCTCCGATTTCGGATTTCCCATTGTGATGGCAGTAGGACTCGGTTATTTCATATATTACATTTGGTGGTTTGTAGGTGAAAAACTAGAACCCGAAATTGAAAAAATGCACTTTCAATTAATTAAAGTAATAGACCAAACAAGAATGTTAGACCAAGACTTAATAAGACTACAACAAAAAGTAGATGTAGTTTTAGAGATGAAAGAGAATGCCAAAAAGGAAGAGGTGAAAAAGAAATGAAATTATTACAAATCATATTCTTAGTTTCAGTATTCTGTATTAGCGAAAGCGTACAGGCTGATATAAAACATAAATTTAAAAACCCTAGTTTCAGTGGAATAGGCACAGCATCACATTACCTAACCGTTGAGAACCAAGAGTTTACAAGAAAAAAAGAAATAGAAGATGCACTTGAATCTGCTAGAAAGGCAGCTGAAAGGGCAGAAGACAATACAACCATGGCCAAATTTATTCGTAATTTAGAATCACGAATTTATGCTCAAATGGCAAAACAATTGGTTGAGTCTATGTTTTCGAATGACGGTTCAGTTAGATTTGGTTCATTTAGTTTAGAGGGCAATGTTGTCACATATGAAGTAATGACTAACGAAGATGGTTCAGAATTTATACGAATGACAATTGTTGATTCCGATGGAACAGAAACAGTTATTGAGATACCAATCGGAACAGGAAACTTTGGACAAGACTCAGATGGAACTGGTTAAATATTTACTCACCTGCGTACTTTTACTATCTGGATGTGCATCTGTTCCAAAGTGGTCAGACAACCCAGCAGATTGTGCCTATGAGACAGGAAGATTTGATGAGGGTTTCGGCAGAGATGTTGTCACAGGTGTCGCAAAGGCATGGTCTAGAAATTACATATGTGTAGAAAATGCTACTGTAATTAATCTACCTTCACATTTAGAACTACTGAATTTGCCTAAGGCAAAAGAAAGACCTACTGTTGCAGTTTATAATTTTATAGATAAGACTGGTCAAAGAAAGGCAGAAGATAATCTCGCATCATTTTCTACTGCTGTGACACAAGGTGCAACCGAAATGGTTATTGATGCACTTAAAACGGCAGGTAAAGGAACATGGTTTAGAGTTGTTGAAAGACATGGCATAGACAACTTAGTAAGAGAGAGACAAATCATTCGTTCTGCTAGACAAGACTTTGCTAAACAACAAGGCGAAGACAAGTTTCAAAATTTACAACCCTTACTATTCGCAGGTATGATAATAGAGGGTGGTATAATAGGTTATGATTCCAATTTATTAACTGGTGGTCGAGGCGCAAGGACACTAGGAATTGGAGTTAGTAGACAGTATCGTCAAGATGCTGTCACGGTTAGTATGAGAGCTGTTTCAGTTCTAACAGGTGAAGTATTATTGAATGTCCAAACAAGAAAGACTATCCTTTCTTATGGTTCAGGCGGCGATGTATTCCGATTCATTGAAGAAGGTACACAATTGCTAGAGTTCGAGGACGGAGTGGGTAATAATGAGTCAGTGACATATGCGGTACGAACAGCTATTGAGGCTGCCGTACTGGAATTAATCTACCAAGGGCATGATAGGGGTTTTTGGAAAATAGAGGAAGGTCATAGACACCCACACAATAGTGATGGTGTAAATGATTTACACTCAATAAAAGGAGAAGAAAATGAATAAAATTTTAAGTATTTTATTACTAATGTCGACACCATTCGTTTTCGCAGCTGCAACTGATGATAATGAGATTATGATAACACAAGTTGGTGATACTCTAAAATTATATGTTGACCAAGTTGGTTTTGGTAACAAAGTAGGACTAAACGACTTTTCAAGTGGTTCTGGTTCAAACATGACCATTACTGGTGTGACTTTGGATTTCAACATAGATATGATAGGTAACAAGAACTTGTTATTCGGACCTCTCGTTGCCGATACATCGAACTACGCTATATCGATGACTGGTGATTCTAACGCTATTGACTGGAACATAGGTTCTACAGGTAGTTCAGATGATTCAGACATCAATTTCGCAATGACAGGCGATTCGAATACATTCGATATCGACCAAGGTGCTGTTGCAAGTGCAGAGAGATTAAATGCGGATTTAGTTCTCATTGGAAGTAGTAATGTTTTTGATATTGATTGGGAATCAGATGATGTCACATGGAATTTCGATGTGACTGGTTCTAGTTCTAATTTCAATACATTGCAAAAAGATGGTTCACAAACACTTAATTTTGATTTTACAGGAGACAGTGCTGATGTTGATATCACTCAGATATCAGGCACATGTGCAGCTTCTGGCGGAGGGTGTGCAACACCTAATGCAAATGTCAATCTTAATGTAAACAGTGACAATGCGATTATTCAGATTACACAAAAAGATTCCGGCAGCGATAGTTAGTTTCTTTTTATTATTCGCTGGTGGGTTCAGCTGGGCTGAGCCCATTGGCGGTGTAATTGAATCTACAGGTGTCACATCTGTAAAAAGAGAGCAGGACAGAATTCTAACAGATGTCGGTACAGACATCAACATGTATGATGAAGCAGAGACTGCCAATGGGCGTATGCTCATACAATTTTTAGATAATGAAAAATTGAGTTTAACAGAAAACTCACTCGTTTACATAGACGAGGCATATTACGACCCCGACCCAAGTTTATCCAAAATGTCAATACGAATGGCACGAGGCACAGCACGATTCGCCTCGGGTGGTGGTTCAAGAATTAAAAAACAAAATGTAGATGTATCTACTCCTACAGCCAATATCACAATGAGAGGGACAGATTTTACAACCACCATTGATGAGTTGGGAAGGACTATGGTAATCTTACTTCCGGATGAAGATACAGGTGAATCATCTGGAGAAATACTAGTTTATAATGACGGTGGTGAAGTTGTTTTAAATCAACCATATCAGGCAACTACTGTTGCATCGTTTGATTCATCACCAACTACAGCAGTCACGGTTCAAGGTATTACACCGAGTCTGATTGACAACATGTTCATCGTAAATCCGCCTTCGGAAATACGAAATGCGATGGAAGAATCCTATCAAGATGAAAACTATGATGACCAAGGTCTATTAGATGTAGACTTCTTAGAGTTCAATGAACTTGAGGGAGATGCTTTGGCCGATACGACTGAAGATTTATCATTTTCAGAGTTGGACATAGATTATTTGGATGTGGATTTTTTACAAGACTTATTAGATGTTATAGAAGAATTAGAGAGAACCACGGTATCGTTAGGTTCCAAAAGTAGTTCGGGTACTGAATTAGCTGGGTTTGCACTTAAAGGTGCCTCACAAGGTTTCAACAAAGATTCTCAGTTTAATGTTTTCGAACAAGACGGAGACTTAGTTTTCTTTCGTGATGTCCAAGGAGTCATAAATATAATTATAACAAGTGGTGGTTCAGGTATTATAGATGCCGAAGTTCCAGGATACTCAGGTGTCATGACATTTGGAGATGGAGATGGAATTACAATTGTTATACGACAAGATTAAGGAGAGATTTATGAGCATAAATATTGACTTTACTAAACTAAGACAATGGCATGAAAACCTAACATGGGAAGTTGCCGACTATTTTGGTTTAGATGAATATGAAATGTTATGGGTGTCATACACCGAGGGATTAATTTTAGGATTATTATTATGGTGGATTTTTTAAACAAATTAAAAAATAAATTTTACAAATACTGGATACTACCATGGGGTGCTTGTTATCTCATGGTATTTCCTGTATACGCTGATGACAATGTTATATCTATTGAACAAAGCGGAGATAATTTTGAACTAGGTATAGAACAAATTGGTTTCGATAATGAAATTAAAATGTTAGATGCTAATTCATATATTAATGCTTCTAGTCTAGGTGTGTATATGGTTCAATACAACATACACAATACATCATCAAGTTATACTTATCCCAACTCAATTGTATTTGATGAGGTCAGTGGTACTGGTAACAAAATGAAACTTGGTCAAGGCATTACTTGGGATTCACTAGACTCCGAAACAAATTTAGATTGGAGTCATGATGGTAGTGAAGGTGGCGGACACGAGATAGACATTACAATGTATGGCGACTATAACAAATTAGCAGTTCAACAAACAAATCAACATAATGCATGGGATGGTCATAACTTTGATTTGCATTTAGCAGGTGACCATAACGAAGTTCAAATCAAACAACAAGGCAATGGTGTAAAAACTACAAACTTAACAATCTACAATGATTATAACGATGTGTATGTCCGTCAGAAAGGAACTAGTGCAAATCACACTGCAAATATAACTCTTGATGGTTTATATGGAACAGACTTAACATTATTACAATTTGGTACTAGTGGTACTCAGTCTTATACTATATCAGTCGATTGCATGACAGTCGGTGGTTGTAGTACATCGGTGACCCAACAATGAGTGAATGTCCACCTGAGTTTTACGAGTGTCTCACTGAAGAAGAGTATGACGACATATTAGAACTCTTTGAAGAGAACGATATGGTCATGCCTGAATCTTTGGGTGATGTAGAAGCTGCATCTGATTTCGTTTGGCAAGTTCTCTTCCTAACACCAATAGAACTTATTTACATAGGTTTTACAATGACTGTTCTCGCTACTTATGGACTGTCTATATACTATATCTATAAACGAATACAGAAGAAATTCTCATGAACACAATCGACATGATACCGTATTCTTTTAAAAAAGACTTTATCTTAGTCTGTTCTTTAGGACTAAACATAGGTTTTATTATCGGTTTAATATTATGAATGAAGCGAATCCATTTTCAAAAGATGCACGAGAAAGGACCATCGCAATGGTTAACGAATATCGTAGAAAGAAAAAACAACAATGGTGGTCAAGTTTCTGGTCAACAGTTCTTGCAATATCACTCATTGGTGTTTGTCTATACATATTCTTTTTTGCGTGGCCCACAATTGAATAGTGCCACAAAACAGATACAGGAGATATCGACTACTCGAATGGAAAAAGGGTAACCTGATAGATATCTATGTATAATTGGAAAACTGTACTTATAACCATCATTGCACTCGTGGGCATAAAGATATGGTCGCCTTATCTAATAGATAATGTTAGATGGTCTTACTTCGATGTTCTACATCAACAAAAAGAAAAAGTGATAGTAGATGACATACTACTGGTCAACATAGATGAAAAGGCAATAGAGAAGTACGGTCAATATCCTTTCCCTAGAGACATATACGCAGATACATTATGGGAAACACATCACTCAAATACTCATGTATTCAATATACTATTCGCAGAAGAAGATAGATTCGGTGGTGATGAAGTCTTTGCAGAGGCACTAGAAAACAGATTAACGATATTATCATCAGCACCAACAATTCAAAAAGAATCAGGCAACGCACCATTTGTAAATACATCTGTATTCGGAGATGGTAATATACAAGACCATGTATGGAACTTTTCAGGTTTAGTAAGTCCCCGAACCGAATTACAAAACTCAGCTTGGGGTATGGGCGTGACAGTTGCCACACCACCTGTGGCGAATACACCAAATTTTGACGGAACAAACAGAGCGATTCCGCTAGTCATCCAGGCAAATGGTCAATTATATCCAAGTTTAGGATTCGAAGTTCTCAGAGCATACTATGACCAACCCAATTATCAAACTAGGGTAACTGCTGATGCAGGTATTGAATGGGTTAAAATGGGAAGAGACAAACCAATAGAGACCACATCAAGTGCAGACTTGATGATTTCGTATTGGAACGAATTCGAATCTATCTCATTTGCAGACTTGCAAGATTCTGATATAGAAGGAAAGATTCTAGTCTATGGACTAACCGCTGAGGGGTTATCTATTCCAGTTTCAACCCCAATGGGTGTAATGTATCCTCACGAAGTTCAAGCACACCTAATCCAAACCGTTTCGTCAGGAGTTCAAATACATGTATCCGAGACTCTTGAAATGCTCGAGACTTTTCTTCTTCTGTTAGTCCTTCTAGGAATACTGGTATCGGTCTACAAACTTCCCACAGCCTTCTCGGCGATAGTCTCTGTAGGGTTCGTTTTACTTCAGGTGGGGTTAAGTCACTATTTGTGGTTTTACAATCTCGTTCTTTTCGATATCTTCTGGTCATCGTTAAGCTCCGTTGTTGTTTTCGGACACGCTTCTTTTAACCAATACTATACTACTTACCAACTCAAAGAACAAATTAAGAAGCAGTTCCAAAAGTATTTATCTCCTGACATGATTGAAGAACTACAAAAAGACCCAAGTAAACTTAGACTTGGCGGAGATAGAAGAGAGATGACTTTCATGTTTATGGACATAATCGGATTCACTCCCATAAGCGAACACTATATGCAGAAAGATGATCCAGAAGGTTTAGTAGAACTCATTAATAAGTTTTTAGATATGCAAACTAAAATCATACTAAATAATAGTGGAACCATAGATAAGTATATGGGGGATTGCATAATGAGTTTTTGGAATGCACCACTTGATTGTGAAAACCACGCAGACCTTGCCGTAAAATCAGCACTAGAAGTCCTAGATGCAACAAAGGAATTAAATGAAGAACTTAAACCTCTTAACCTGCCTCCTATTAATGTGGGCATCGGTATCAGTTCAGGCGAATGTATTGTCGGAAACATGGGTTCCGAACTTAGATTTGACTATTCCGTCATCGGAGATGCCGTCAACTTGGGCGCTAGACTCGAAGGCCAAACAAGAAATTATAATGGGGTGGACTTGTTGTTATCAGAAAGAACTTATCAACTATGTCCAGACAGAGCATTCACTAGAGTTGATAGAATTACAGTTAAAGGAAAATCAGAACAAGTCACAATTTACACTATCTGACCCAATCACAACTAAGCAGTGGATTACATTTACCACACTACAACTTGCAGATATCTATACAACTTATCGTGGACTTAAATACAATTGTGTTTATGAAATAAATCCAATTGTTGGTGAACAACCATCAGTACCACAAATGTTTCTTGTTAAAACACTTGTTCTCATACCTGCAATCAATTCTGATATAGAACGACAGACTCTAGAACCAAAAACTATGAATAATATAAATCTTTTAATGGCATTAGTTGTAGGCAACAACTACAATGTATGGCACAGAGCAGAAAAAAACTGTGGAAGAAGATGATAATAATAACTGGTACAAAAAAAGATAACAGAGTATCTTTTCTTGTATACAATGATAATTTTGAACTACAATTGGTCAAACCCTACACTCCTGAATTAGATGACTTGTCAGTTGAAGGAATGAAATCAGGCAAAAACACCAGACCAACCTTTAGACCCTTTGGCATAACTTATGATGAAGATAATATTTACATTGCAAATCATACTAAAATAGGTATCTACGATATCAATGATTACACATTCAAAGGTCTATTACCTATTACTAGTTTTTTTAACACGCATCAAATATTAAAGAAAGACAATATCATGTATGTTGCGAATACACACGAAAACTCAATTGGTATACATAATTTAGATGACGGCAGTTCATTCTTTAAAGTTCTTCCTAAAAAATCTCATTGCAACAGTCTATTTTTTAAAGATGAGTTATACTATGTATTTCACAATAGAAATCTAAAACCATCTGAGTTTTATAGAGGAGATACTAAGATAAAGGAATTAGGAAGAAAATGTCATAACATAATTGTTGATGAACATTTCTATACTATTGATACAGGTGCCTATGAACTAGTCATTGATGACGATAGATATTTCATTAATAAGGGTTTCTGTAGAGGTTTAGCAAAAAGAAATGGAAAACTTTTAGTTGGCAATAACGAAGGAGATGTTGCGTCTGTTTTTGTTTTTGATATAGAAAATAGAGTATTTGATAATCAAATAAATATAGAACACCTAGATAAAATTACAGATATAAAATGCATTTAGATAAAATATTTTACACTCCTTTTCTGAGTCATAAATTTCCAGATAACACTGAGTTAAACAAAAACTTGATTGATGAAATTGAACAAGAAAAACTCCTTGCGCCAGATGGTGACACACGAAGTTTTGCTTCTACACCCAATAACACTTGGCAATCGAACACTAAGATGCAACATACTTATCATAGTTTTAGAGCTTTAACTCGTCAGATAGACGATTTACTCCTAGAAGAAGAGATGCAAGTATCAGCCTGTTGGGCTAATCTTATACATGGAGCTGGTGGATTTTCTTTTCCACATACTCATAACAGTAAAAAAAACGAAATAAGGGGTTCGGTTTCTACCAAAATGACTGCTGTATATTTTCCAAAGGGTCTAGTAGAAAAAGATAATTTCATGAAAAGTAGATATAGTAAAGACGAGGGAGATTTAATTCTCTTTTCTCCAAACTTTGCATATAAAAATTCTCATACTGATGTTTTAAGTATAAGTGTAGTAGAATCTTTATTGGTTTTATTTCCCAATAATATAACACATATGGTTAAACCTATGCAGACAAATACAAAAAGATATTCTATAGTTTGTACACTTTCTACACCTAAACAAAAGGGAAAATATGAATCGCTTTTCTAAAAATACTTCAGAAATAGATGCCGTTGTTGCATTTTCTGGCGGAGTGGAATCTACATCACTTCTACAATATCTTTGTGATAACAAATTAAAAGTGGCTGCAATATACAGTCATTATCCTGCAAGAAAAAAAACAATTCAAGCTAATCGTCTTCCCAATCATTTAGAACTAATATGTAAACTACTTGATGTTGACTTTATAACACATACTCATGAACATTATACCAAATATCGTGATGTCGAAACTTCTTTTTATTCTACAAGACATTGGTTATTAGCAATGTGTAATGCATCATTGAGATTTTCAAAAGTTAAAAATTTCTATTGGGGAGCAAATAGTGGTATGTTAGAGTTCAATGATGGATTAGGAGACTGTTCTATAGTCGACCCTACAAAGTATCAGGTTCAAAATGTATTTGAGGCATTACAGAACATACCCCAAAAAGTAAAAGGATATCATGATGCAGATGCAAAACATCATGACGGAAGTTATAAACATTCTTTTGATTGGCCAATCAAACAAACAATATCAGCACCACTAATAGGTTGGACAAAAAAACAGCAATGGGATTATATAAGAGATGATATAAAACCATTAGTTCAAAGTTGTATACATTTTACTAATTGTGGTAAATGTATGAAATGCGAAGAATTTGAATTATTAAATGTCACTAAATAATAAAAAAGGAGATTATGATGCCAGTGAAATTCGGTAAAACTTCTATACAAATAGATAGAAATACAAAAAAGAAAACTATAGTTCATGACTATATGAAATGCAAATCTAATGCAGAGTTGATAGATGCGTATAACAAACCAGTTATACCTAAACTCAGACAAAAGGTTAAAAATGAAATGGTCAGAAGAAACATAAAGGGTCTTGCAAATATAACCTTTAGCTAGTATAATTACTAAATACTATTGTGACACACAATTGTCACAAAACAGAAACAATTACGACACAAAGAGTAAGTAGCGAAAGCGAAGTCCAGTTGTCAGATAGTTTCTAACATAACAGGAGATAACAATGCGATATTATGCATCATTGTCTGCCGAGTATCTAAAGACACAAGCAGACAAACTACACAACCTTATGAAATGCGGAAGATTACAGAATGTAATCAGAGACATTTATTAAGTTTTTTTTAAAAAACCCCTTGAAAAATCTGTAAGAAGACATATATAATAGTAGTACGAGAACTTCAAAAGAGCTCGGATTTGGAACTAGGATTGGGCAACGCCGACATCTAGTGACCCCAAGTCTTCAAAAGAGCTCGGTTCTCTGCTACCCTAATGCTCAATAGAGGTTAGGTAACATAACTTGCTTTAAATAGGAGAAAATATGACAGCAATAGATAACTTTGGTCAGTTCAGACCATTCACAATAGGATTCGATAAACTCTTTTCAGACATGGAGAGAATCTCGAATATTAACGATAACTTCCCACCTTACAATGTAATCAAGTCTTCTGAAGAGTCTTACATCATTGAACTTGCAGTAGCAGGATTTAGTAAAGATGAATTATTCATTGAGTTTAAAGATTCAGTTCTTAAAGTCGATGGTAAGAAAGAGACTAGGGAGATTGACTTTGCACATAAAGGTATTTCTGAGAGAAACTTTGCAAGAAGTTGGACTCTTGGTGAATATGTAAAAGTAAAGGGTGCAGAAGTTAAAGATGGTATGCTCATCATCTCACTCTTAAAAGAGATTCCAGAAGAAGAGAAACCTCAAGTAATTAAAATTAAATAATTTTAAAAACCCCCTTGAAAAGTATGCAGTCTTTTAGTATACTGTATACATGCGGAGTTAGTTTAAAGTAAAACACTTTACTTCCAGTTAAGAGATTCTAGTGCAATTCTAGAACTCCGCTCCAACTTTATTATGGAGAACGATATGTCTTACCCTTATAACAACGGCATGCTTTGTGTCGGAGATGAATTTCCTTCCTTTGAATTACAAGGAGTTAATTCTAACAATGAGATTGTACCGGTCTCAGTAGAAGAGAGTTATACACCACATAAACATGATTGGTCAGTAATTTACTTCTACCCTAAAGACTTTACATTTATTTGTCCTACCGAAATTTCTGCAATGGATATTTTGACAAGTGAGGCAAATGTGATAGGTATATCTGGCGATAATGAGTTTTGTAAACTTGCATGGAAACAAAGTAATGAGTTGATTGGAAACATTCAACATACATTAGCTGCAGACTGTGGTCTGTATCTTTCAGAATCTTTGGGCATTATCAACCAAGAAGAAGGAGTCTGTTATAGGGCAACTTTCATTGTTGATAAACAAAGAGTCGTACAACATGTATCAGTAAATGCACTAGATACAGGTAGAAATGCAGACGAAGTTTTAAGAACCTTACAGGCACTTAAGGCAGGTGGTCTAACTGGATGCTCATGGCAACCAGAAGATGATTTTGTAGCATAACACAAAAACTCACTAGACAGGAACCCAAGTTCATCGTATAATGGACTTGGGTTTTTTATTATGTTAATACTTTCAAAACAAGATGCTGAATATGTAGGTCAAATTTTTATTGACTACTATTCCAATTTCGATAGAATAGATGATTATCTTCGCAAAGTCAAATTAGAAAAGATGGCAGAAAGACCTGCATCTTTATTTGGTATGGGACCAGAAGATGATATGTTTCAAGACTTTACTATGCACCCAAATGATATGGAGTTTGTTTGCAGAGAGATGCCAATCTATGATGATTACATTGACATAGTTGCATCTCAAATGATACAAAAGTCTATACCAGGCAAAACTTTAAAGTGGGTAGTTTATGAAAAGAATACGAATAAGATTGTGGGATTTATTAGATTTGGCAGCCCTACTATTAATAGTAAACCTCGTAATGAGTTCTTAGGTAAACCTCTAAATACGACAGACAAAGATACGATGAAGAGATTCAATGATTCTACAATCATGGGTTTCAATATCATACCAACTCAACCCTTTGGTTTTAATTATCTAGGTGGTAAACTTCTTGCCGCCATTTGCACTTCGCATTACGCCAGAAGAGCATTGAACAAAAAGTATAATACAAAGTATTGTATGTTTGAGACTACATCATTATATGGTTCAAGTAAATCATCATCAATGTATGACGGCATGAAACCTTATTTAAGATTCATTGGTCTAACTGATTCAGACTTTGTACCAAGTATCAATGATGAGAAATATCATCATCTCAAAGAATGGTTTGAGAATAAAAACAATGGCGTACCTTTAGTAGATGCAGAGGCATCAAGTAGAAAGTTGAAGACACAAGGTAAGATGATATCTATTATAAGAAACTCACTTGAGAAAAATGATAGTGAAATGCTAAGACCATTCAAACAATGTTTTGTAGATGCAAAGAATCTTACAGAAAGAAAGAGACAATACTTAGGCACATATGGTTACAAGAATGTTAAAGAGTACATGAACTCAGAGACAGATACCTTAGAGAAGAATGTAAACTTTGATAGATTCGAATTAGAGAATGTAATCACATGGTGGAAAAAGATGGCAACAAAACGATATGAAAATTTACAGAGAGATGGTAGACTAAGAAATGAACTAGAAGTTTGGTCTAAGAATCAAAACATAGATATTATAAGATGAAGACAAAAGGATTTACATGCGGATGTTTTGACTTGCTACATGCAGGTCATATCGTCATGTTAAAAGAGGCAAAAGAAAATTGCGAATATTTAATCGTGGGTTTACAAACAGACCCTAGTATTGATAGACAAGAAAAGAACAAACCTGTTCAATCAGTCTATGAGAGATTCGTTCAATTGCAGGCAGTAAAGTATGTTGATGAAATCATACCATATGATACTGAACAAAGTCTGATTGACTTATTAGAGTCAACAGAGATACATTTGAGATTCGTGGGAGAAGATTATACTGAAAGAGATTTCACAGGTAAAGGTCTACACGAAATTTATTATACAAACAGACAACACTCTTTTAGTAGTAGTGGTCTAAGACAAAGGGTGACACAATCATGAATATAACAATAGCAAGACTTCGTTCATTTGTAAAATACAATGGACCTTTAGAAACAGTATTAGATAGTTTCTTTGAAAACTATGTGAAGTGGATGAAAGCAAATCCACAACATAATTACGATACTTACAATGTATCATTCGATAATGTCAGACCTAAAAGAACGCCTGAGACTATAGAATGGGCAGACTGTATTGTAATACCAAGTGATTCAGAATTCAGATATCATGGTGAGTTGCAGATGAACCCTAAAGACCTTGCAAAGTCAAATGAACATATGGATGCAATTAGACCTTTCTTTGAGGGTAAACATGTTATCATGTTCTGTAGTGATAGGGCAGATACAGAAGAGTTATATATCAATGAAGTATTCAAAGGTATCAATTTAAAATCATTCACTAAAATCGATGAGATAGATTTCAGTGGAAACATTCACGGCATGAAGTATCACTTTATAAATACTTTAAAAAACCCATTGGCCGAAATGGTTGGGTCATCTAAGACTCACGACTTTGGATATTGGGGTCGTATGAAACACGGCCACGATAGAGAGAAGACCATTCGCCAAATTTATCGTAGTGACCTTTCATGCCAACTTATTGGTGGTATGCCATCTGGTGTAGAGAGAAAGTCTAAATGGATAAAAGACTGGAAGAAACTCTATCCTTTGTTAGAGGGTTGTAGAGAAACATTGTGTTTCAATTGGTTAGATGAAACTGCAACCACCTCTAGATATGTTGAGGCACTTGCAATAGGTATTGTACCCTTTGTATGGAGAAACTATGATTGCAACAATACATATAGAATTGATAAGTGGCAGAGAGTTTACACATTTGAAGAGTTCCTAGAAAAATCATTAGAGTTGAGAGATGATACCTTTAGAGAAGAAAAACTAGAACTGGCAAGACAAAACTATTCAGAAGTTCATCTATCAGAAGAGGAATACTATGAAGAGTTTGCGAGGAGAATGAACGATGCTTTTTAAAGAAGTATATCAAGTTGTAGAAAGTCCACTTGAAAAAGATGCAGGTATTGAACTTGTAAGTGGTGAGTGGAAAGGTTTAGTATATCAATATGGTGATGTACAGTTTGTCAATGGCGAACCTCAAATGAACTTCAAAAGAAACATAAGAAGGATGCCAGAAGGTGTCGAAGGCACAGAGGAGGCAATTCAAGAATTACTAAATAATAGTGAATTAAACAATCTCATGGGTGATATTCTAGTTGAATTAATTCAAGAGCAAATCAAAAGAGAAGAGGAATCAAAAAATGGCAAGAAGTAATCTCAAATTTACAAAAGTAGAAGACGGCGTAACCGTTGGATACTATTTTAATTGTGAAGAAAGTGACTATGAAACTTTCAAAGCTGATAAAGAATCAGAGGGTTATACATTCGATTCGAATAAAACTCCAGAACCAATTTCAGAGTAATTAATTAGGAATTAATAATGAATAAAGATGTTTTAAAAGAACAAATTAAGAGACATGAAGGCGAAGTCCTTGAAGTCTATGAAGATTCTCTAGGGTACTTAACCTTAGGGGTTGGTCATCTTATTAGAGAAGATGATGCAGAATTTGGAGAACCAGCAGGTACTCCAGTCAGTCAAGAAACTGTCGATAGATACTATGAGGCAGACTTTGACAAACATGTTGATGAAACTATACACCTATTCGAATCTAAGGGTGGTGAAGACTTCTATAGTCTTCCAGAAGACATTCAACATGTACTAGTCAACATGACATTCAACTTAGGTGGAAGTCGTTTTGGTAAATTTAATAACATGTGGAAAGGAGTTGTTTCATGCGATTGGGAAAAAATGGCAGTCGAAATGGAAGACTCAAAATGGTTCGGTCAAGTTGGAAGAAGGTCAGTAGAACTACAAGACATGGTTCGAAATTGTGAATAGTGTCAAATGTATCAGATTAGATACAGGTGAAGTTCTGATTGGATTTGTAGAGAAGAAGTGGAATGGAGATTATATAATCTCAGAAGCTCAAGTATGTGTAATGGAGGTAAAAGATGGAACTATGGAAGTCAATTTGGCGCCGTGGATTCCCTTTGCCAAAGATTACACCTTCACAATCAATTCAGGCCTCATACAGACGGTGTTTGAAGCAAAGCCCCAACTCGAAACTAATTTTAAAGTTGCGACAGGCAACAACCTCCAAAGAGGCAAAGTAAGAAAATAATTATGGTAGACTTTATGAATAGAGTTCTCGTTGCACAGGTCAAACAGGCCGATGCTCAGATTGAGAAACACAAAATAAATATTGAAGTATTAACAAAGAACGCAGTTGGTGTCGCAGAACATCCTGACACAATGGAAACAGTAGAGAAAGAACTAGAAAAGATTTCATACTGGACAGATATTAAGTCAGCAGTTGTTAATAATTTCGACTTCGAATCTAAAAGAACATTGACAGAATAGACCTACTGTAGTATACTTACAGTATGGATTTTTACACAAATGTATGTCGCACTCGTGACAAAATATTAGCGATTGGTTATCAGAACGGAAAGAAACAAAAACTTTCCGTATCTTATCGTCCAAATCATTTCATTCCCTCAAAGAAAAGCGCTACGCCTTACAAGGCACTTGACGGCAGACCACTAGATGTAGTCAACTTAGACTCAATGGGTGGTGCAAGAAAGTTCAAAGAAAAGTATCAAGGCATAGACGGTTTTGAAGTTCATGGTTACGATAGGTATGTGTATACTTACATATCAGATAAGTTTCCTGGCAAGATAGACTTTGATGCAAATGCAATCAAAATTGCCACACTTGATATTGAGTGTGAATCAGAAAATGGTTTTCCAGAACCAGGCGAAGCAATAGAAAAGGTCAACGCAATCTCAATCAAACCATTCGGTAAGTCTTGTGTTGTATTTGGTCTAGGTGAATGGGAAACAGAATCAGATGTAATCTATATCAACTGTAAAAATGAGGCACATCTACTAACAGAGTTTATTAAATACTGGCGACAAGAATGGTTCGATATCATTACTGGTTGGAATGTAGATGCATTTGATATGACTTATCTTTGTAATAGAATCGATAGACTATTCGGTGAAGATGCACACAAAAAGTTATCGCCATGGAATATGTCTTCTAGTAGAGAGTTTTTACAGAATGGTTATCAGAAGACTCAGATATTTGACTTGTATGGTGTCAACATCGTAGACTACTTAGAACTATATCGTAGGTCTACTTTTCATAACCAAGAGTCATACAAACTAGATTACATCGCTCACTTTGAATTGGGTAAGAAGAAACTAGATTATTCAGAGTATGGTTCATTGCATACCTTATACAAAAACAATTACGCAAAGTACTTAGAGTATAATGTTAAAGATGTTGTTCTCGTAGAAGAACTAGAAGACAAACTAGGTTTCTTAGACTTGACTCAGGCAATGGCGTATGATGCCAAGTGTAATTACATCGACACATTCGGTATGGTTAAGTATTGGGAAACAATCATCTACAACTTCTTAAAAGAACAAGGAGTTCAAACACCACCTCAAAAACGAAACGAGAACAAGACGAATCAGATTGCAGGTGCCTATGTTAAAGAACCAATCACTGGTGGTCATAATTGGGTTATGTCATTTGACTTGAACTCTCTATATCCTCATTTGATTATGCAATGGAATATTTCACCAGAGAAAATGATTAAGGGTCATAGACAAGATACGAATGTAGAATTGATGTTGCACAAGAAAGTGGACTTATCTATTGCTAAGAAGATGAACGCTACAGTCGCACCCAATGGTGTAATGTTCACACGAGATAAACAAGGTTTCTTTCCTGAGATTATGGAAGTCATGTACGATGAGCGTAAGGCATGGAAGAAAAAGATGATTGAGTATCAGAAAGTCAAAGAGAAGACTTCTGACCCTAAAGAGATTAAGAAACTAGATACTCTTATTAAGAGGGCATACAACAATCAACAAGTAAGAAAGATTGCACTTAACTCAGCATATGGTTCTATGGCGAATCAGTGGTTTGCTTTCTTTGACCCAAATCTTGCAGAGGCAATTACTTATTCTGGTCAGTTAGTTATCAAATGGTCAGAGAAGATAGTCAACGAATATCTAAACAAGATACTTAAAACAGACAATGAAGATTATGTCATTGCAATGGATACTGATTCAATTTATCTCACAATGGATAAATTCGTAGAAACAGTTATGCCTGGCGAAACAGACAAAGACAAGATATGTGATTTCTTATCTAAGGCAGAGTCTAAGATAGAAGATGTACTTGATGCAGGTTTCGAAGACCTTGCAGATTATACCAATGCATATCAACAGAAAATGGAAATGGGTCGTGAAGTAATTGCAGACAAAGGTATATGGACTGCAAAGAAAAGATATATTCTAAATGTATTTGATAATGAGGGTGTTAGACTAGAGACACCTAAACTCAAACTTATGGGCATTGAGACTGCAAAGTCATCAACTCCTTTGTGGGTGAGACGAAGACTAGAAGATGCAATTAAGATTGTCATGCGTGGTGATGAACAGCAGTTATGGGACTTTGTAGAAACTGCAAGAAAAGAATTCAGAGAACTTCCGCCAGAAGATGTTGCATTCCCTAGAGGGTGTAAAGGTCTCATTCAGTATGCAGACCCAACTCACATCTATGGCAAGGGTACACCAATTCATGTCAGAGGTTCATTACTATTCAATCATAGACTTAAAGAAATGAATCTACTGAAGAGATATGAACCTATTCAAAACGGTGAGAAGATTCACTTTACATATCTTACTATGCCAAACCCTATCAATGAGAATGTGATATCATTCACTAACTCATTACCAAAAGAATTTGATTTACATAGATTTGTAGATTATGATTTGCAGTTTGATAAATCATTTATCGAACCATTACGAAACATCATAGGACATATTAACTGGAATGTAGAACCAGTTGCGAGTTTAGATTCCTTTTTTGGATAAATAACTCTATGGCATACTCAAAAAAAGTAGTCGATAGATTCGAAGAAGTCTTGAACAATCCATCAAAACATGGAGTCGGAAGATTCGACCCAAATGACCCAAATGTAGTGACCGGTTTAGCTGGTGCACCTGCATGTGGTGATGTAATGAAATTAGATTTAAAAGTAAATCCTGATACTGAAGTTATTGAAGATGTCAAATTTAAAACTTATGGGTGTGGTTCTGCTATTGCAAGTTCATCTTTATTCGTAGAACTCTTAATGGGTAAAACCATGACTGAGGCACAACTGATTAAAGATAAAGAAATTGCAGATGCATTAGAACTACCGCCAATCAAATTGCATTGTTCTGTTCTTGCAGAAGATTCTATAAGAAAGGCATTGAAAGATTGGGCAGAAAAAACTGCACATAGAAAACATAATCAGGTATAAAAAATGTATAGATATAAAGTAAACATAGTGAAGGTAGTCGATGGTGATACTGTAGATGTAGATATTGATTTAGGGTTCGGTATGGTGTATAAAAAACAGAGAGTAAGAATGTTAGGCATCGATACTCCTGAAAGCCGAACAAGAGATTTAGTAGAAAAGAAATTTGGTAAAGCATCTAAAAAACATCTTAAAACAATTTTAGAAGAAGCAGAATCAATCGAACTAGTATCACACGATAAAGGAAAGTTTGGAAGAATCTTAGGAGATTTGTTCATTGGTTCAAATGAAACATCTGTAAATCAACAGATGATTCTTGACCACCATGCAGTCGCATATACAGGTGGTAATAAAGAAGAAACTGAAGCTGCCCACATGGCAAACAGAGAAGTATTACTAGAACAAGGTGTTGTAGTTTTAGAGACACAATCAGAGTTAGAACTATGACAATCCATATAATGGATATATTTTACATGATTATGATTGCAATCATATTTGGTTTTATAATTCATTTAGAAACTCAATGTAAAATGATACTAGAAATTTTAGAACAACAATCTAAATACAAAAGTTGTCGTGAAGACTTTCCAGAATTAGAAGAAAACCTACTAGACAAATAACACATCTTCTAGTATACTAGATTAGTATATTACATATTATGGAGAAGTGAAATGTCATTTATAAAAGATTTAGTCAAAGCATCAGGCAATGAATACGCAGGAGTAGTTTCCGATGGCGTCAATGCTGGTGATGTAGATTCATTCGTAGATAGTGGGTCGTACATATTTAATGCTTTGCTGAGTGGGTCACTATATGGTGGTCTACCCAAAAACAAAATCACCGCAATCGCTGGTGAATCAGCAACAGGTAAAACTTTCTTTGCATTGGGAATGGTAAAACAATTCCTTGCAGATAATCCTGAATCTGCTGTTATCTACTTTGAGTCAGAGTCCGCAATCAGTAAAGCAATGATTGAAGAAAGGGGTATAGACTCAGATAGAATTGTTATCGTGCCTGTGGTAACAGTACAAGAATTCAGAAATCAGGCAATCAATATTCTCGACAAGTACTTAGAGACACCAAAGGATGAAAGACCTCCGATGATGTTTTGTTTAGACTCACTTGGTATGTTATCAACTACCAAAGAGATACAAGATACTGCTGACGGAAAAGAAACCAAAGACATGACTCGTGCCCAAATTACTAAGGGTGCATTTAGAGTATTAACTTTAAAACTAGGTCGTGCAGGTGTTCCAATGATTGTGACTAATCATACATATGATGTGATTGGTTCTATGTTTCCTCAGAAAGAAATGGGTGGGGGTAGTGGTCTCAAGTATGCCGCTAGTTCAATCATCTATCTTTCAAAAAGAAAAGAAAAAGAGGGTACAGAAATCATTGGAAATATTATACACTGTAAGAACGCCAAATCAAGATTGACTGTAGAAAATAGAATGGTCGATGTAAGATTAACATATGACTCAGGCTTAGATAGATACTATGGTCTGCTAGACATGGCACTTGCAAGTGGTGTATTCCAGAAGTCAAGTACAAGGGTGTTATTACCAAATGGCAAAACAGAATTTGGTAAAACAATTAACAACAATCCCGAAAAGTATTTCACTCCAGATGTAATGGAGAGATTAGAAAAAGTCGCAAACAATTATTTTAAGTATGGAAGCAATGAGAATAGAACAGACAATCCTGAAGAACCTGATTCAGAGTGAACAGTTTACACGAAAAGTAATTCCTTTTCTTAAACCTGAGTACTTTGCCGATTCATCTGAGCAGTTGGTGTATAACGAGATAAAATCTTATTTCGAAAAATACACCAAGAGCCCAACACTCGAAGCACTTCTCATAAACCTAGACAATGATACATCTCATTCAGAGAATATCATTACAGGTTGTAAAGAGTTGTTGGGCTCAATGCCAGAAGAAGAGACACCAATAGATTGGTTAGTAGATGAAACAGAGAAGTGGTGCAAAGATAGAGCAATCTATATTGCAGTCATGGATTCAATCGAAGTCATTGATAAGAAGTCGCAAAGGTCTACAGGTGAGATACCAGAACTATTGAAAGATGCATTGTCAGTATCATTTGACCAACACATTGGTCATGATGTCTTAGAAGATGCAGAAGAACGATATGAGTTCTACACAACAGAAGAAGAGAAACTTCCGTTTGACTTAGAATACTTCAACAAGATTACCAAAGGTGGTTTACCCAATAAGACATTAAACATTTGTCTCGCAGGTACTGGTGTTGGTAAATCTTTATTCATGTGTCACATGGCTGCAAGTGCATTGATGATGAACAAGAATGTACTTTATATTACACTTGAAATGTCAGAAGAAAGAATTGCAGAGAGAATAGATGCAAACATTATGAATGTACCTATGAAAGATTTGCCTGATATGTCTAAGAAAGAATACGGCAAGAAGATTGGTAGACTTAAATCTAAGACTCAAGGTAAACTTATTGTAAAAGAATATCCTACTGCAGCCGCCCATGCAGGTCACTTTAGACATCTATTACAAGAACTAGAGATTAAGAAAGACTTCAAACCTGATATCATCTTTATCGACTATCTAAACATATGTGCCTCTCAGAGAATTAGACCAGGTGCTGGGGCAAACTCTTATACACTAGTTAAGAGTATTGCAGAAGAACTTAGAGGTGTTGCAGTAGAATGTGATGTACCTATTATGAGTGCAACACAAACAACAAGAAGTGGTTTTGGTTCTACTGATATTGGTCTTGAAGATACTTCAGAATCATTTGGGTTACCTGCAACAGCAGACTTGATGTTTGCATTGATTACATCTGAGGAACTAGAAGAGTTAGACCAACTCGTAGTGAAACAGTTAAAAAACAGATACAATGACCCTACAATCTTTAAGAGATTTGTAATAGGTATCGATAGAGCAAGAATGAAACTCTATGATGTAGAACAAGAAGCACAAGAAGAATTAGTAGATGGCGAAATGTTAATCGATGATAGTATACCTGTCGCTGATAGGGCAAGACCTTCAACTAAGTTTAACGATTTTAATATGTAATTATGGAACCATTTGTACAAAAACAATTCGATGAATATCAGGCCAATAGGGTCGAGAAAGACATCGTATCAAAAGAAGAACTCAGAGAACTACTGATAAAAGATTTATCATTCGTATCTAAAATGGGTGTAGCAGAATACACCTTATATCAGAAGTACCAAGAGATACACATGAAGTATCCGACACAAACAGTTTCTACATTGTTTGGCGAAGAGACTAACTTTGTTAATGAAGACCATTTAAAACTTATCAATGAGACTAAGAACAACATATGGTTTCCTAATTCATACGAAGACTTTGAGAAACTAGAACCAGAACTGATTTATACAGACTCGAACAAAGATAGACAGTCTGCTGGTACTCTTACAGAGAAATGGAATTGTCTTAGAACAATGACACACTCACAAAAGAACTCATCAAACATAGGTAGAAATCTACATTACATTGTTAGAGACAAAGTGACCGAGAAGTATCTTGGTGTTATCTGTATTACAGGTGACTTTATTGACTTAACACCTAGAGATGATTACATTGGGTGGGAAAGAATATACAAAACGAATAGTGGTAAACTAAACAACAGCGCCATAGGTTCAAGTATTCTACCAACACAACCACTAGGGTTCAATTACACTGGTGGTAAACTCATGGCATTGTTATGTACTGCCGATGTGATACAGAAACAATGGGAAGAAAACTACGGAGATAAACTAGTCGGTATGACTACTACATCTCTCTATGGTAAATCTAAGACAGGTGGGTTATCACAATACGACAGACTCAAACATTGGAAGAAAATGGGATACAGTCAAGGTTCATTATCATTTGAAATGACCAAAGAGACTGAAAGAAAGATGCTAGACTATGCAGAACACCATTTCAATGAGAGATACTTCTTATTGTATGTTGCAAAGAGAGAAAGTGGTCAGACTCTTAAGAGAGACCATAGAAATCGTATGAGACAATTCATGTACTCGCAACTTAAGATACCAAAAGAGTTGCAGAAGTCAGACCATCAAAGAGGTATCTACTATTCTTGTTTCTATGAAAACACTAGAGAATTTCTTAGAGGTGAGATAGAACAAGACCAATTGATAAGAAACAACAATGATGGTTCAGTCGAAACACTTACTCAGTTATGGAAAGATAAGTATGCGGCTAAACGAATAAATAACCTCATGAACGCAGAGAGACAAAACTTAACAGAAACATTATTCTATGATGATATTGTATCTATGTCATGGGATGAATGTAAACACAAATACTTAGGGGCAGTAGGAAGATGAACATTATAGATATGATACCAGTGACAGCAAAGAAACAAGTTAAGGTCGATAGAGATACCTACAGAGAGTTTACAGAGGCAGTTGATAGACTGGCATCACAAGGTGTTGAATTGCCACACTCAGTAGAATTTTTAAGAGAGACCGATGAATTTAAGATTGAACTCTTAGATGCAAATAACATTGACTTAGAACATTTAGACACGCTACTGTAGCTCACTCGGTAGAGCAGCTGATTTGTAATCAGCAGGTAGTCAGTTCGATTCTGACCAGTAGCTCCAATTAGGATATATTATGAAATATGAATTAGACTTAATGCGACCAGAATATGCAGAAGGTTGTCATAGAGTACAACATTCAGGCATACATCATCACCATTCAGAACTATGGCACCTAGAGGCATGGAAATGGATTGGGATAAACATGAGAGATGCTTGGGTAATCAAACACGAAAACAAAGTGATTGGTTATTTTGCAGGTATGGTGCAATTCGTAAATGAACCTGAAGACGAACATTACGGTGAAGGATTGGGTTACTTCGGTGCAGATATCTGTTTAGATATGGATCCTGAACGAAAGTATCCTGATGCCATGAATCAATTGTTTGCTCGTATATGTGACATTCATCCTTACATAACTGGTTATTGTGGAGAAGACAATCAACCATTAATCGATTTCACCAACAAATGGGGTTTTGACAGGTGGAAAACTAATCCAGACAGTAATCTTCTTTATTGTCGCAACTTCACTGATAATCCCAAAGCACAAGCTCTAAGAGATAAACATAGAATTAATCACGCCTAGGGGTTGACAGCAGGCCTTACTTTTTAGTATCCTTATTCCATGATGAAGAAAGGAGATAATATGAGTAATCAAGTTAATGATAATATCAAAGAAGATATTATGGAAAACATCTTAGAGATGGCAGATAAAGATATCTGGAATGTAATCTTTGCAATAGAGAAAGAATTCGGTATTGAAAATGTACCAAGTCCAGTGGGTGGTGAACATGGGTTTATCGCAAAACTGTTCGAACTTAGGTTCGAGGAGGCATGTCAATGAGTTTGTTTAACGGTTACATAGAAGAAGGTTTAGATACCTGTAAATATGTCAAAGACGGTATGGAATATACTGCAATCATCAAAAAGGTTAGTGATAATTCTTTACTAGTCAAACCAATTCAAAAGACTAACTGGAAAGATGTTTTCCAGAACAATCTACAAAATACATTTGAACACATGATACTACACATCAAAGAGTTTGATGAGATTAAACTCGAACTCTGGATGGATGGTAGGGGTTGCGATAACTCCGCTATCGGTGTTTCAGGTTGTTATGAACCTTACACATGTTTGTCATGGTAGGGTTGACAATGACCTTCACTTTTTAGTAGAATGGAACAGTAATAAAAAAGGAGACTGATATGAGAAACCAATATGTAAT